>Ga0154628_11_pt1 | contig 323315 bp, 345 predicted proteins | sample Rifle2008BG13ft_FD_116057 | JGI IMG/M metagenome (GOLD analysis project Ga0154628, IMG submission 116057) | Candidatus Woesebacteria bacterium RBG_13_46_13
TATCTATCTGGTCGGAAATATATCCACGCTTTTACAAAGACTGATGCTTACTACCTCTCTCCATGTAATTACTTCCTTAATTATTTATCTTCCGGCGATCAGGAATAAAAAGTATATTGTTTTGGGAGTTGTCCTGGCGGGGGTCTTGCACTATTTTTTCAACTTCTATATTGGGAAAGTGTTGTTGCTTTAGTTTATATTACGATATAGTTTGACGCTGTCTTTTCAGAGTTTCCATTCCAAAAAGGCGGCGCTTAAACCGTCCTCGGAGAAATCCTGGAGAATATTGGCATCCATCTTCTTGTAAAAATTCAGGGCCGAGTTGTTCCGGTCGCTGACATAGGCATAGACTCCCTTGACCTTCCTTTCTTTGGCAAAATCCATGGCCCGGGAGAAAAGCAGCGACCCTGTGCCTTCGGTTCTGGCTTCGGGCTTAACGTACATATACATCAGCTCAAAGCACGGATCCTGCATGGAGAAATCTCCGTCCACCCAGCCCTCATCCTTAAAGGTCTTCTCCCAAACCCCCATCTTGGCCGGAGAATGGCCGATGACACAGAAGCCTATCCTGGCTCCTTTGTCATCTTCCTGGAAGAGCACATAGACCTGGGAATTGCGCTCCTCGTCGCTTAACTCAAACTCTTTATTGATGCGGTGGACAAAGTGGGAGTAGGTCTTATCCCCTCCCACAATTGCGGCAATCTCTCTGATTTCGTCTCGGGTCACATACCAATAATACCCTTTTGCCACGAAAAATTTCTACCCTTAAAAACTAAAACAAGCTTAGTATCCGGTGATGATGTTTGGCGGGCAGTTACTTACTCTACTGAAGCATACTGGCCGGATACCCAACCTGTTACTCCATCGGGCAGTTCAATCTGAAACCAACCGTTACTGGAATCTACGAGATTAAAGCTTTCTCCGGGATTGACCTTGGCAACTTCTTCTGAGCTGGTATTGGCTGAAGATCTGACCCTTAACCAGCCGGTCGGGGTATCGCCAATAATTACGGATCCGGAAACTTCCGCATCGTTTGTGGAAATTTCCGGTTGGGGCTCCTCGACGTATTTTTCGTTCACCCAACCTTCTGTAATCGATTCTAAGGCGGTGGGGTTATCAAAAACTACATTTACCCATTCGCCCTCATCCCCTATTCTTGTAACGTCTTGTGAAGTTTCAAGACGCAGTAAAATTTCGTCGGATGTCGACGGACCTTTTCTGATATTTATCGTTCCTCCTTTTGGAACTACGATTTTGACAATGTCCTCTCCGCCCACCGCCGTCTCTTCGGAAGGAGTCGGAGTAGGTGTTGTACTTTCCGCAAGGACCTGCGGCTGGGAAAGGGCGGCTTGCTGCTTTTCTACCGAGGCCAGAATCACTTTCCTGGCAATTAAAGCCGAAGCCGTGGCGGATACCGCCGAGACAATCAGGAGGGGCAACACCACCTGAACCAGTTTACCGAATTGGAATTTGCGCTTTTTGACTTCGGGTATTATTCCGGCGGTGGGTTTGCCTTTGCCTTTTTTGACTTGGCCACCTTTTTCCTTGATGGCCTTATTTACCCCGAGGGCTCTCATGTAAAGGGCCAGGAAGACAAATCCCGCGGACATGATGATGATTAAGCCCCAGACGGCCAGGGTCTGGGCCCCACCCACAAAGCCGAAGAGGGTTCCGGTTGCACCGGCTTGGGTCGCCAGTTCTTTGAGCTTATCGATCTTTTCTTTGGCGGAGTTAAGTTCGATGTTGGCCTCCCGGTAAGCCCTGATCTTCTGTTCCGGGGTCACGGCAGCATCCCTTAAGCCTTTGGCTTTATCCAAAGAGGCATCGATATCGGATTTTAAGGTTACCCCCTGGGCAAAATATGACGTCTTTTCCAAAGGCTTGGCCAGCTCTTCGGCTTGGGTGTGCAGACTGGCCAGCTGGTCATCCGTTATCTCCCAGATGCCTTCGTCAACCGTTACCGAGAGCGTCATTGACTCGCCGGCGCTTAATTTGAAGGTTCCTTCCACATAGTACTGGCCTTTTTCCGTATCGTATTTAACCTCAAGTCCGTCGCTGGTGGAAATAATTGATTCTTTGGTTACCTCCGGAGGCAGATAGTATTTCAAGGGAACGTCCTGGGTTATCAGGCGGGAAGGATTTGTCACCAGAGATTTAAAGACCACGCTGCCCTCTTCCAGCCAGGTGTTGGTTAGGGGCTTGCCCGAACCTCTGGCCAAAAGCAGTTTGTTGGCGGCAACAACCGCCTTGGCGCCCAAGACCTGATTTTTGAGTTGGGTTTCCTGGGATTTGGATTTGTCGATGGCCGCAAAAATATTTTTGGCTTTGGGAACCCGGTTAACCGCCAAAACCTTTTTGACCAGATCGCTTATCACACTGGCTATGTTCTTCTTCTTGCTGTTGTCTTTCCAGCCGGCGAGTACCTTGTCGGCCTCCTGGGAGCGCGAATCAAGTACCTGGGCCAGGTCTTCGACTTCGTTTAACTTGCCGAAGAGCGTTTTCTTCGAAGAAACATCTCCGATTGATCCGACGATTTTAGAAAAACTGCTGGTGGAGCTGGCCAGGTTTCTGATTTCGCTGTAAGCCAGCTTGGTATTGCCGTAGGAACCCAGCTGGTGCTGGACGGAGTTTAAGCTGTTGGCGATTGTCTTGGCTTGAGAATAGGCACTATCCACTACTTCCCAGTCCCAGGACTTTCTCAACCAATTAATCTGACCGAAAATCGAATTGTCGCTCGATGCATCCGATTCTTCACCCAAAAGATTCGAAAGCTCCATGACGCCATCCAAGATTTGTTTTTCGGAAAGTCCGTACCATCTTGATGCCAATAAACTGGTTTTGCTGGCGATATATTGATTGTTGGCATAAAGTTGGCTGGAAACCGTCTTGGTGTCTTTCAATTTGGTTTCCAAATCCGCCGTTGTATCTTCTTCCACAAAGTTTTCGATTATCGGCTTATTCACCAGCTGCTCCAAAAGCAGTCTGTTTTCGTTAACGGTTGTTTTGATGGTACCTAAGTCTCCCAGGCTTGCACTTTGGGTGGCAACCTTAAGATCGGTTTTGGTGGCCAAGCTGCTGGTATCCACCCCGGATGAGGTTAAGGTTCTGGAATCGTTGCTCCAGATGTTGGAGACCAAGTTTCCGAAGGAAGACAGGGTTCTGGTGGTACCGCCCCAGATATCGGTAACCAGGGTTCCGAAATTATCGAGGGTTCTGCCCGAGTAGTCCCAGACTTCATCGGCGATGTCTACGGCCGAGGGAGCGGTTGAGCTTTCTGTTACCTGGAAGCTTTTGTCCAAACACATCTCTTCCCCATCCGGACTGCAGCAGACCTCAGCCCGATAATATCCGGTGGTTGCCGGAGCTGTGAATGAATGGGAGTACCAACCGTCAGCCGCGGGGGGCATGTTCTGGGCCGTGATATAGGGATCTCCGTCCGGCTCTTTTGCATTTAAGGAGCAAATATCTACGGTGGTGATCGGTGTATAGGTGTCGTCGTAAAGGTATTCGCCTATTACACAAGTAGTGCCGACGGTACAGGTCTGGGGAGCCCCAGCTGCAGCCCGAGCGCTAGAGGGTAGCACCAAGGCTGCGGCAGTAAACGTAATCGCCAAAATTAAACTAATGCGTGCGTTTGGGGCAGGTATCATACTTTAGGCCATCATTCTTTTGCGGCACGTCGAAACTCCCGAATCGAATCGCCTACTCCTCTTGCCAGCTCGGGAAGCTTTCTTCCACCGAAAAGAAATAACAGAACCAGAGCTATAATCAGGAGCTCTGTGGTTCCAATTCCGTTCAGCACTATAAATCACCTCCTTTCAATATATCCAGTATGGGTATTGGTTTGATGTATTGTCAAGGGTCATTTTGTATTGAATTATTCTTATCGTAATCTTATCTTGTTTTTAGTATTTAGCCTCATTTATCTTCTTGTTGAAAACATTTGACAGATTGGTGTGATTATGATAAGTTTTTGCTAATGGCATCTTTAGCATATAACCTCTCCCCGAAACTTGAAGAATATCTGCAAAAAGTAGAAAGCCTCAGGCGCCAGATTCTTTTAACCCCCATTAATCCCAAAACGGAATTAAGACTAAGATGGGAAGCTTCCCTGCAAAGGGTTTTCTGGTCTCTCTCTTTGACCGATAATCCTCTGGGTAAACCGGAAATGATCAGACTTATTAGCCAGCAGGGAATCAAAAAGATCGGCAAGGATCAAAAGGAGGTATTAAATTACAAGAAAGCCTTGGATTACATATCCGAAAACTGGCAGGTTACCTCTTCCCCGATTACCTTTGCCACGGTTAAAAGGCTTTTTGAGATCTACGCCAAGGCAATTCCTACCCAAAACCTGGGTTCTATAAACTCGGTCAGAAAAGAGATCGAGCAAACCCTCGGATACCTGCAAACCGGAAACGAAAACCCGGTAATCCAGGCCGGGATTGCCCAAATTGTGGCCATTGAGCTTTCCCCCCAGACCGACGGCAACGGCAGCCTGGCCAGATTAATCCCTTACCTTTTCCTCTACAAACACGGCTATGACTTTCGGGGGCTATTGGTCTTAGAGGAATACTTCAGGCGCGACGTGGTGGCACTTAAATCCGCAGTTACCTCGGTTAAACACAACAACAACCTGACTTTATGGCTTGAATATTTTGCCTACGGGATGATCGTCCAGCTGGAAAAGGCTCTGGAGGATATCAACAAAAGCCGTTTCCAGGTTGATTTACCCGCTTCTTTTTGGAAACTCAACGAAAGGCAGAAAGAGGTACTTTTAATGCTTGAGCAGCCGGGGGCTAGAATCACCAACAAGAATGTCCAGAAAATGTTCGGGGTCAGCCAGATTACGGCTTCAAGGGATTTAGCTGGCTTGGCCTCTTTGGGGCTGGTCTTTGTCCACGGCAAAGGCCGTTCCGTCTTCTATACCAGAGCCTGAAGTGGACCCGGGCGGAATCGAACCGCCGCCTCTGCAATGCGAATGCAGTGTTCTACCTCTAGACTACGGGCCCGAAAGCATCAAATTATAACATCGGGGCTGCCCGACATGCTATTATTTAAATAGAAAATGCTGCCCCGAAAATATCAGAAGGGATTTGCAGATCCTCTTAGCCTCTTTGCACTGGGATTTCTGGTCATTTCCCTTTTTGTCGGAACCGCCGTTGTCTCAAACCCCAATTTTACCTTGGATATCCGCGAAAGGGCCAGGGTGGTTGAGGACGAAGGCCTAACGGGTCTGGTCAGAAGATCAACTCCCACCCCGACCAGGGCTCCTACTCCAACTCCCTCCAGAAGCGCTGAAGACGCCAGGACGGAAAGGAAAGAAGCACAGCTGGAGGTTGGGCTACCGACCTCTACACCCATATCCACAACAACTCCTTCCACCTCCACTACAACCCCCTACTGTTCGAGGTTTAACCAGGAAGATTGTCTCTACGGTTGTGAGCCGTCATCCTCGGGTGGAAATTGTAAGAGTGCTCCCGCAACCCCAACTCCCACTACCAGAACTACAAGCCCGACACCGACAACAGCTCTTACCCCTACTCCGACACCATATTGCTCTCGGTTTAACCAGGAAGATTGTCTCTACGGTTGTGAGCCGACAACTTACGGGGGAACCTGTAAAACCAAAACGTTTACCCCAACTCCAACTACACCCTTAACCCCTACTCCTACACCCTATTGTTCCAGGTTTTTTAACGACAACTGCATCTACGGCTGCGAGCCGACATCTTCGGGGGGATCTTGTAAAACCGCTGCCGCCACACCCACCTTGACCCCCACTCCAACCACTGGAACAACTCCCTTGGCAATTGCTACCCCGACTCCGGCAGTTTCCTCTTCCCCCTATTGCTCATCCCAGGCGGTCAGAGATTGTCTCTACGGCTGTAATCCTTCCTTAAGCGGAGGAACCTGTAAAACAGCTGCCGAGGCCACACCTACCCCGACTCCAGCCATAACACCTGCACCAGACCAATATGCCACAGCCGCATTTGCTGCCCCGGAAAATACAGTCGGGGAGCAGATTATGGCGGATTTGAACTACGTTCTCTTTAGCGATACCTCTACTTTGGGAACCAGACTCTGGGCAGCCGCAGATGCAATCACTTTGGGAGGATTAACCAACTACGGCAGAACGTATGCCGAGGTTAACCAAGAACAACCCCAGGCAAGCTACCTGCAAAGATCATTCTCTTCCGAAGGCCTGGGGGCATCGGCCAGGCTCGGCGGAACCCTGGTCGGAGAATTTGGAGGAGGAGCGGTTGCTCTGGATGCTCTTGCCGGAGGAACCGCTTCACTTCAAGCCTATACCGCAGTCCAGACGACCGTTCAAACAACTCTCGCCAATGCTCCCTCTTGGGTAGTTCCGGCCCTCAGATACGGCACGGTGATTGCGGGAAATTACGGAGTCTACCAGGGAATCCGTGCCTGCCAGCAAGACCCGGGCTCGGATCTCTGCGCCGCCACCATCGTTTCCGGACAATTGGGACTGCTTGACGATTTGGCCAGAGAAACCGGAACGGTTGTCGAGGACGTAGGACGGGCAGCTACCCGTTATGTGACCAGAACGATAGAAGAGGCTCAAGTTGCCTACGCCTTTAACCAGGATTTCGTCAGGGCAACAGGGCTCGGTGCCGATGATGTTACCAGCCCCTTAGACGATGTTCTGCCTCCCCCTAATTCGATAGACCCGGATGTTGTCCCTCCTCTGCAAACAGCAACCGACTCCCTCCCTGAAACCGTAACTGTACAGGGAACGGATGAGGTCATTACTCTGCGGGAACAAATCGGCTCATCCGGCAGGCAAGGCAGTGCCTATTTGGGAACAAGGTGCACCGGGGAAACTTGCGTGGTCAAGCTTTTTAATACCACCGAAGCGGGCTTTGAACCCGCAAACGCCAGGCAATTGCAGATAATGGCCGAGTTTGCCACACCCGAACAGATTACCAGCGGTATACCCCTCCCCGAATACTACGGAGCCGTGGTCGACCAGCAGGGCCAACAAATCGGTTACGCCATGGAATATATTCAGGGCAGCACCTTAAGGGACGTTATTGAAGCCCAAGGGGGACAACTTACCTACCAACAGGCCACCGACGTTTTCGACGCCGTCTATACCTTCGAGGAAAGAACTGCCCTACCCCACGGAGATATTTCCAATTACTGGTATGAAGGTCAGATCCCCCACAATCTAAACACCAGAAACATTATGGTTACCGATGCCGGAAGGGTGGTTCTGATTGACCCGGCCGGAACCGCTCTTGATGTTTCACCCGACCCCATGAGCTCCGCTGAATTTATTGACCAGGAAATAAGCAATCTCAGGGTCTGGGTACAAAATCTGGTGCAAAGGTAATATACTAACCGCAATGGAACAACTTGGACATTTGGTCGGAACCCTAAAGGCCTGGAACGAGGCCAGAAAGGTCTACGAACCGGTGCGTCCTTTGGATTTAGCCAAAAGTTCTACGCTAGATTTTGGCAATATTAGCATCAATATTGAGGCCAAGCCTCCCATCGCGGATTCTTTTGACTCAACCCCATCCATTACCTTGAGGAAAAAGGAAGGGTTAGCTCCAGCAGAACTACACATAATCGAACTCAGGAGTTCATACGACAAACCCAAAAAATACGTGGTCGGGCAAACCATCATGAAGGAGAGTCCGTTTTTCTATTTCTCCAACCTCGGAGACTTGGTGGGACTTCAAATCTACAAAGGAAATCCCGAAACTCACCCGGAAATGTTGGAAATTACGCCTGCGACCAAAATCGGAGAAAACACTTCCTCTCCCCTTCTCTAGAGAGAACTACCACATCTTGTAACTGACGGAGACGGCCTTGACGATCTTGAAGGTATCGGATTGGGTTGCTTCCGCTGTGGTTTCGCCCTTGGAGGTCACGGTGCTGGTTGAAGGCGAGGTTACCTGGGAAACCGCTACGACTTTTCTGATAAGTTTCAGGTTCTTGAGGGCAATTGCACCGGCCTGTTTCTTGGCATCCTTCATGGCTGCCTCGAAAGCCTGCTGTTCGAGTTCGCTTTTATTATCAACGCTGATTACCGGCTGGGAAACCAGAGATGCCCCGGAGGAATAAAGATTGGCGATAAGCCCGGCATTATCGGCTACATGGACCGTCTTGGCCCCCATGGTAATTACGGCCTGGAAACCGGTTGCACCTTGAGTTACGGCCGAGGCGGGAACCACTCTAATTTGCGACTCGGCAATATCGCTTTCGGCAATACCGGAGGAAACAAGTGTTGCTCTTATCGCATTGGCCCTTGTCTTCACCGCGTTAATCGCTCCGTTCGGGGTTGCATCCGAACCCGATACGCTAAAGCTCAAAGTTGCGCTTTCGGCAGGGACCGCCACTTCCCCGGTACCGGTTACGGTCACCACCATCGGTGAGGTTATCCAAACGTAGAGGATAAGACCGATTACGATTGCCAATCCCCCAAGAAGGTATTTCTTTGTGCTTCCGTTGGAATACTTCATACTGAAGCGGGAGTCGGGTTGGACAGGTGTGGTTTGTTGGACAGGATCCATAGTTAAACTTTAAGCTGTGGAAATACCCCTGTCAAATACTACTTTAGGACATTAAGGGGGTTTAAGTGAGCTCCGTTTTGGGAAACTTCAAAATGCAGATGGATTCCGGTTGAGCGGCCGGTCGAGCCCATCTTACCGATTGCCGATCCCCTGTTTACGGTTTGGCCGGCAACCACATAAACCTGGGAAAGGTGGGCATAAAGAGTTCTATAACCGTTTCCGTGATCGATAATAACCCTATTTCCGTACCCGTATCCGTCAAGCCAGCCAGCTCCGACTACCGTTCCGGCATCAGCCGCCAGAATATTGGGGGCGGCATTGTTGGCGATATCGATACCTGGGTGGTACCAGACAAACCTCTGGGTAATGGTACCGCCCGCAGGCCAGACAAAGGCACCGGAAGCAACAACGGTCCCCGCATTCGGAGTAATCTGGCGCACCCTGGCAATGGGCGACCAAGGAATTTCAGCGGGCCTGACCCCATCCGGAACAATAACACTCTGGCCTATTGCCAGCTCAAAGGTCTCGTCGTTTACGAAAGAGTTATACGGAAAATCGACAATCGCCTGGGCGGATGCATCATACTTCTTCGCAATAGAATAAACCGTATCGCCTTTTTGCACTTTGTGGGAAATTCCGGTTACAGGCAGAATCTCCAAAACCTGCCCCACTTTAATCGAATCTTTGCTTTTAAGATTGTTTTGCCAACGGATGGTATCCTCGGAGACACCGAATTTGGCGGCAATCGAGGAAACCGTGTCTCCGGCGGCAACGGTATAGCTTAAGGCTTTATCCCTGACTTTATCCGAAACCAGAGTTTGGGTATCCGGATCATCGGTGGTGGCGGAAAGAACGGCCGAAGCCGAAGGAATGTCCCAGGGATTGACGTTTCTGCCCGGAAATTCCTGGGCGATAACCGGTGCAATCATCATTCCCACCGCGGCAAGACCGGCCATGCCCGAGTGCATCAGCTGCCTGGCCATCTTCCCTCTCTGCCGATATAAAGCCGTGACCATAACTCCCTTTCTTTCCTCCATGCGCAAGAAGGAAAGATGAAGCGTGTTGATGATAAAAGTGGCCAGCTCCGCAAAGAAAAATTTGAGCTGGTTGGCCAGCTCAGAAAGTTGTTCGTAGTATTCTTCCATTAGCGTAGTTGAGGGTAACATATGAAACTACACGAGGCAAATTTAGTTGCTGGAGACTTTAATTACCCACTAAATGGTTTTGAGGCTATCGAGGAAGTCTTTGTTGGTTTCGGTCTTGGTCAGCTTCTCCAATAGCATCTCGGTTCTTTCGTCTTCGGGCACCAAATCCAGCATCCTTCTGACCGTATGGACCTTAGGAAGGTCGTCTTTGGCGTAAAGCAACTCTTCCTGCCGGGTACCCGAACGGGCAATATCGATTGCCGGAAAGATTCTTCTATCCGCCAGTTTTCTGGTTAAGTGCAGCTCCATGTTGCCCGTACCTTTGAACTCTTCGTAGATTAAATCGTCCATTCTGCTACCGGTTTCCACTAAGCAGGTTCCGATAATGGTTAACGAGCCTCCGTTTTCTATCTTTCTGGCGGCTCCGAAGAACTTCTTGGCCGGGTAAAGAGCCACCGGGTCAAATCCTCCGGAAAGGGTTCTCCCCGAAGTCGGCAAAGCCAAGTTATATGCTCTGGCCATGCGGGTAATGGAATCCAAGACGATAACCACATCGACCCCCATCTCAACCAGTCTCTTGGCCCTTTCCAGAGCCAGCTCCCCGACTCGGGTCTGGAACGCCGGTGATTCGTCGAAATTGCTGGAACCGACCTCGCCCGCCCCGTCGGTTACCTCCTGTACTTTTCTGGCAATGTCCGTAACTTCTTCCGGTCGTTCTCCGATAAGAACCGCCATGACGTGGACTTTTTTACCCTTGGCTTTACTTTTTTCCGGATAGTTCTTGGCAATTCCCGTCAGAATATCTTTGATAAGCCAGGTCTTCCCCGCTTTGGGAGGCGAAACAATCAGGGCTCTTTGACCAAATCCTATTGGCGCAACCAAATCCACAATCCTGGTGGTGAGTATATCTTTCTCGGTCGAAAGAATAATTTGTGCATCAGGATAGATGGCTACCAGGTCGTCGAAGTTGGGTCTTTCACCGACTTTTTCGACCGGCTCGTCATTAACCGTCTCGACTTTCAAAAGTCCCCAGTAGCGTTCGTTTTCTTTGGGGGTGCGGGCCTGTCCCCCGATTTTATCCCCGACCCTTAAATTAAATCTTCTGATTTGGGAAGAGGAAATATAGACGTCTTTCTCCGAAGCGGCAAATTTGGGACGCAAAAGTCCGGAGCCTTCAGTGGCAATATCCAGAATTCCTTCAACATATTCTGTCGGCAAGCCCGCATCCGGGATGGGCCTTTCGTAACCCAATTGGGGCGGGGCGTCATTGCCAACAAAATCCTCCGCGACGGGTGTCTCGGAAACTTCTTCTGTAACTTTTTTCTTCAATGGCATGAATGTAATTGAATTTGGAAAACGAGGTCGGAAAGATCTTCAGCAGCTAGCTTCTGTATTGTAGGTCTTGCCCTCCCCTTTTGTCAACTCCTGGGTTTTCTAAGGACCAGGGCTAAACAAATAAGCCCCACCAGTATTCCTCCAAACTCCAACAGCTGCGGCCAAAAGAAAATATAAATTTGGTTGCCGGAGTTAACCTCCCAACCGTTGGCCCAAGTGTTAAGCTGAAAATGATCAAGTAGTTTAAAATTCGGCCGAAGGCTAAAAGCCAACCAGCCTTTTTCGTAACCCTGGGCCAGCCCCAAAACTCCTTGGCCTTCGGTTTTAACTGCATATAAAACCGGCGCAATCTTATTAACTTCTTTAATCTGTAATTCGTTTGATTTAGCGGTATTATCTGTATCGAAATATAAACTAGTGGATAGATTTAAGGGTATTTTGTAAAGCTCTACTCCGGAAAGAATATTCTCGGAACCCTCTTTTCCGTAAGAGCGGGTCTCGAGATTTAGAACATAACCAGCACCTTTTACTTTTGTTGGCAAAACCGCAAAGTATTCGTCAAATTTTCCGTTGGGCAAAAGCTCCTCCAAGTCCATTCTGTGGGTACCGGTGTTGTATAAATATATCTTCAAACTCCTGCCCTGAACGTTTTCCCCTTTAACCCTCAGGATATAGCCCTGGTTATATTGCAAACTCAAATACTCCAGGAAATCACAACTTACCCCACCGCCATCGGCTTTATACAAAATTCCTTTCTCGGTATGGGTTTTCTCAACGGTCCCGATCTTAAGTAAATCGCAGTTAACCGCTTGGGCAAAACCTCTGTCTTGGGAGAGGTTTTCAACGATATCTGCAAACCCCAAAAGCGGTCGGGCTTTGGCGACTATATCAGAAAGCATCAGGGCAAAAGCATCTTTTGTGTAAGTTTTAGGGGCCAAGATATAGTCGCCTCCAGCCTCAAAATCCGTTTTATAGATAGTCAAGGCCCCAAATCGGGTAATTTCGCTGATATGTTTTGAGCTATTAAGCAACTGGTGTGTCTGGAAAATAAACAGCACGGTGTTTTCTCCCCCGGCGTTTACTATCGATTCATCCAGCAACAGGTAGCGCACCTGATACTTCTGCAGCGCTTTTTCAAAAGAATTTAGATCCTCCGAATAAAGGGCGGAGGATGCCTGATTGTAAAAGTCCTCGTTAAAGGCGCTCCAGCGGTCAAACTCCCGGTCGAAGGTCGGCTCTTCAATGCCGAACCAGCTAAACCCCGCTCCCTGATAGCCCCAGGAATAATAATTCCAACCCCAGAAGGTATTTAAAGGTAACTTGGCTATCCTCCCTTTATCGGATTGGCTATTAAACCAGTTAAATGCTTCAAAATACGCTTGGGGAATCTCAACTTTCATCGAGGGGCTTATTAGGTATCCTTTAAATGCGGGTAGCATCGAATAGACCAGAAGGGAGGCGCCGAACAGTAAAAAGAGAAAGCCCAGCTTAATCTTGCCCAAAAGCCGCATGGTAAATTGGGCGGAAAATCCGAGATAGACAGCCAGACACACGGTCAAAAGGATGGAAAACTTGGTAAAGGGAAAGCGTAAGCCTTCTTTAAAAAGCGGCAGTCTGTCTCTTAAAAAATCAAAGATAAACCCCAGAGGCGGATTGGAATTAAGCCAGAAAAATACGCAGGCCGCCAATACCGGGAAAAGAGCCAGGGCGTATTTGGCTTTTCTAAATAATGCCACGACGATTCCCAAAAAAGCAATTACGGCCAAACCATATCCGATTTGGCTAACCCCGGGGTTGGCCAAATGGTTTTCCCATTCATCCATCAAGTTCACAAACTTACCTTGGGCAAAATCGTATTCCCGCCAGTTGAAGAGAAAATTTTTCAATAGCCCCAGGTTCTTGGCATCCCCAAAAGCCTTACTCTGGAGATAGGCTTCGTCGCTAAACACCCGGTGGATCTTTGAACTTGTAACTTCATCTGCGTGGTTGACCAGAAAGTAGAAATTCGGGGCCAGCCAATACAAGTTAAGGACAAGGGTCAGCCCCACAAGTAATACTCCCCTTTTAAGAAGCGCTTTTCTTTTTACAAGGACAATCGCCGAGCCGATAAATAAAACAAGGGCTCCCAGATACGAGTAAAAAAGGGTCGGGGTATGGGCCATGGCCGATGAGAAAACGGTAACCAGGGAAAAGTGAACAAGCTCCCGGCGCTTACCTTCCCGCAAATACTTAATCGCCAAAAATACCAGCCACGGCAAGGAAGCAAAATGCACGGCAAACATCTCCAAAGGAACGTAGTATTGCTGCAGGGTAGCCAGGTTAAGAATATAAAAAAGCCCCGCCAAAAAAGAGGCTTCCTTGCTAAAACGTTCGGAGTGGACAGAAAGCAGATATTTTACCAGAAAGTAAGCTCCCAAACCGCCCAAACCGAGTGTTAAAAAGAAAAATGAATAGCGAACCAGGTTGGCAGGCAAAACGATATCCAATAACCAAACGATAAAGAGTCTCGGAAGCTCCGCTGTGTGGGCTTGTGAGGCCACGGCGCCTACCCCCTGATGCTCCTGCCACACTCCCCAAAAAGCCCGCTTAAGATATAGCCCCAAATTAAACTCCGGGTGCAGGCTGTCCCAACCGGAAAGAATCGTTCCCGGAACATGATTTTTCCACGCCAGAGCCCCCGTAACCAAAATCAGCAAAAGCGGGAATATCAAAGAGGAAAACTTGAGGAAAAATCTTTTCATTCTCTCACCTTAATCAACAATATCAAGTTATTAACTAGGGTGAAAGGGCAGCTCTCTGTATTGCGATCCAGAAGGATCTACAGAGAGCTGCCCTATTCGAGGCATACTAGTTCTCGGCCAGGAGGGTCCAGTTGTCGATGTCCCCGGTGTGGGTTTCGTACATCTGATAGAAGTGCGAGTCCACATCGAAGAGAACGATCCGAACCCTGGAACAACCCGTGGCGCCGCAGTTGGTGCCCCCCGTTGTCGAGGAGACCACCAGCTGATCGCGGAACCAGTCGTGGGAGACGTACGCCCCCGGCGGCATGATGCCCCAGATGGCGTGTCCGGCCACGAAGTCCGTCACCACGGCCGTCCCGTTGAGATCCGAGTCCATGATGGTGTCGTCGATCCTGCCGCGGATGAGAACCAGATAGTTCAGGCCCTCTTCTCCGGGCAGCGAAAGCGCGACACCGTCGATGGTGATTACCCCTTCTCCCAACGAGAAGTAGGTGAAGCCCCCTTCGGGCACGTTGATGTGCCAGGGCTCCTCGGTCCCCGGAATGGTGAAGGCAGCCGTCGCATCCAGAATGACCCCGGGCTCGCAGACGAGCCAAGCGCTTCTGGAATTGAAGCTTTCCTCACACCGGACCGGCGTTGACCACGGCTCCTTGATCCTCTCCAGGCCCGCCGATGCGACGACCGCCTCCGGGTCTGACTGACCACCAGAGTGGACGGGCATCAGGGGGACGACCGTCGGCTGCAGTGTCGGCAGCGGTATAACCGCTTGTGCCGGCGCAGCGGTGGCGGTGGGCTCGGCCAGCTGTCGGGAGATACCCGCCATCAGGCTCTGGAGATCCCGCTGGCCCCAGATGGCGACCACCACGATGATGATCACCGCGATCAGAACAATCACAAGAACGGTTTCGAGAATTCCCCATCCGTGGGATTTCTTCTCTCCAGTCATTTCGCACCTCCTTTGGTGCTGGTTGTCGAATCGGATATCAGCCTTACGGCTGGGATTAAGGGTTAGTATGCCTCGTGTAAAAGAACATTGTTTCCGGTTTCCCGAAAACAAAGGAGAGAACGTAAGCGGGCAGAGCTTAATTTCTTTCCCTTATCTTCGGAGAAACTTTCGGGAAAGGGCTAAAATTGCGCCTGAAGTTAAAAGCAAACCGCCTCCGATGACCTGGAGACTGATTCCCGCCAAACCGGCCGGAACCGGCTCGTGGGTCTTGGCACCGCAAACTACCCCGACTCCACCGCCGTAAACCTGAACCTCGACGCAGGTTTCTTCGGCATAAACGGGAGCGGCCTTAAAAAGACCGAGTGTCAAGATCGCTGCCAAAAGTAACTTTTTCATTCGAGTACGGAATTATAATCCATTATCCCATAACCTGTCAATCCAGCTTCTAAACTTCCAAAAGTCTGGCGTATTTAAAGATCCTGACCGACGAATTTAAGGCTTCGCAGGTATAGAGAATCAGGTCCCCGGAATAGTCGTTGATCTCTCCCCCTTCGCTTTGGGCGTAAACCTCGTAGATATAGCGTCTTTGCTTCCAATAAACTTCCACCGTATCCCCGATCTTAAGCTTGGGGAGGTTATAGAAAGAGTTTTTCTTTCTAAAGGAGTTACTCCAAACCAAGTATCCGTATCTGTGGGCCGCCAGGATGGTTGGTGTACTCCTGTCGGCAGGGGTCCCGAAATCGGAAACTCTCCAAGTCCCCTTTTTGAGAGCCTGTTCGAAATTGTCTGCGGTTGCCTCTCCAATGGCCGTATCCACCCCGAGGGTAGGAATTTTGATTCTGGCTTCCTTGGTAATCTTGGCGTCAAAACGCGGCTGAAAGGTCTTATCGATGACGGTAAAGGGTTTGCCCGGTTCGGTTACGTCTTTGACCAGAACCCTGGAGATTGCCTCCCCGGTTCCCTTGGTCAGGGCAAACCAGGCCGACGGTAAGTACGAAGCCGTCAGAATGAGAACTCCGGCCACGGCGAGACCTTTAACGAGTTTTACCAGATTTTTGGGCAATGAAGTAACCACCTCGATGCTCTCAGGCAGAGGTTCGGGCTGATACGTATAGCAGTGATAGATTATTCCGTGACCTTGCATGTTTAATACCAAAATCGGCTCCACAAGGAACGGGTAGCACGCCTGCCCTACATGCCACCCGTCCCCTCTGGAGCCGAAGCTATTTATTCCATTAGGGTCTTGACAAAGTCTTTGGTTAAAGACTAGTCTATTTGTGATTTGTCTTGTAAACAAACCTGTCCTCAAGACAAGTCATCAAGAGCATTGCTGCTCGTGGCGAGTCCATCCTCTTAACACGATGAAAACCCAACGGTAGCGATGCTCTTTTTTTGTTTAAGTACGAAAATAGTTTAACACCCGAAACCCTCTTTGTCAAAACCTATAATTTATTAGTTTTCACTAAATGCCCTTCCTATAGTAACAAGTGTTCAAAAACCGGCTTCAATCTTCGGTAATTATTTGGAGCTGAAAATAAATGTGGACAACTTGGGGAAAACCTGTAACTTAGGCCAAAAGACCCTTGACAGCTTGGGAGACATACTTGTATTTTGCCTGGGTAACGGGTAGGCCGAATCCGAGGCGTCTAGCCTCCCTTACCCTTTTGGCCTCGGCAACCACTTCCCTGACCTCCCCCAATAGACCAACCTCACCTACCGCCACAACCTTGGGAGAAACCGCCTTGTCGTAAAAAGCGGAGGCAATCGAAAGGCAGATGGCCAGGTCACAGGCCGGCTCACGGACACTTATCCCCCCGGCCACGTTTACAAAAACATCGTATTCGTATAAAGGCATGCCTACCCGTCTGATAAGTACCGCCAGAAGCATTTCCAGCCTCCTGGCGTCAACCCCCTGGGCCGTGCGCTTGGGGAAGGCCATCTTGGTGGGAACCACCAGGCTTTGAATCTCCACCAGCATCGGCCGGGTGCCGTTTAAGATGGAAGAGATGACACTTCCGGGGATTCCGGTCTTGCCTTTCTTGCTTAAAAATATCTTCTCGGCGTTATCCTGCGGGATAAGACCCTTCTCCTCCATGGAAAAGATCCCCACCTCATCTGTCGGCCCGAATCTGTTCTTGACCGCCCGGAGTAGCCTCAAAGACAGGCTTTTTTCGCCTTCGAACCAAAGAACGGTATCGACAATATGGGCCAAAACCGCCGGTCCGGCAACTGTTCCTTCTTTGGTCACATGCCCGACCATAAACAGAGGAATATTGCGCTGCTTGGCCAGCCTAAGAAGGCGTGAGGCACACTCCCTGACCTGACCCACCGAACCCGGAAGCCCGGTTAAATCATTGGTGTAAAAGGTTTGAATCGAATCGATGATTACGGCCGTGGGTTGGTCTATTGTCTCGATGACCGCATCCACATCCGTTTCCTCCAACAGCTGAACGGCTTTATTCTTAATACCCAGCCTACGGCCCCGGAGGGCAATTTGCCCGGCGGATTCCTCCCCCGAGACATAAAAGACTTTTCCCAGCTTATCGGCCAACTGCAGAAGTAGAGTGGATTTACCTATCCCCGGCTCCCCGGCGATTAAGATTACCTGTCCGGGCACAAGACCCCCGCCCAAAACCCTATCCAGCTCGGAGATTCTGGTTGAAATCCTCGCTGTTTTACTTGAAGAAATCGAAGAGAGGTTAACAGGCTTTGCCGCGCTTAGCCTTGTAGTTTTATTCTTTCCGCTTCTAGGCTCGCTGGTTACGGTTTCCACCAAGGACCCCCAACTGCCGCAGTTGGGGCATTTTCCCGCCCAGCCCACTTGGGCATAGCCACACTGCTGACAAACATACTGGGAGTGAGCTTTGGCCATTTGGGGCCATTATACTACAGTGGTTTTGCCTTCGGTGGCCTCTTTTATTCTTTGCCTAATCGGAGAATTTTCGTCAAACATGGAGCCTAATCCCCTAGCCAAACTGACCCTATCCAACCTGCTGACATCATCCGTACCTTGAAATTGTCTAATAACCTCTGCCCTTCTGATAACCTCCCCCATAAATTTAGCTTCATACATCAACTCCCCTGCCAGTTGAATCTCCCCAGAGGAAGGAAGGGGAGCAAAAATCAGGTTCCTGGCTTTAACCAGAAGATCCATTCTGAAAAGTCCAGCCTCTTCCAACATCTCGGGATCACACGCGAAATCCTTAGAGAACAAGGCTATTGCTTCTTCGTCTTCGGGTAGAAATTGAGTTGATCTTTCCGTCATTAGATTAAACCAGGGGTTCCTGGCCGATTTTATCTTGTGCCAAAAGGTGGTTACAGTAAGAGTCCATTCCTGTCAGTTGTCTTATTGCCTGTGCCTGTCGCATAACCTCCTCCATGATTGCGGCATCCTCGTTTAATCTCCTTACCAGTTCGGCCGAACTGTCGTTTTTGGGAGCAAACAGCAATATATGAGCTGCAGTGATGACGAGTCTGCCCTTGGCAGTAGCATATTCAATAAATGCTACCTCGTCCTGCCCGGCAAGTTCCCTGGCCAAAAAGGCAATATGTTCTCTTAGCTCTTCGTTAAAATATGGTCTAGCTTGTTCTACCATAGTCAGGGGGTATTATATCAAACTATATCACTTGTAGCCAATCGGCTTTGAAGTTAAGACCAATCCCAGGGATATTTTTTTGGTTTTTGTATCCAAATCCTGAACATAACAATCGATCTCTTCGCCTTCCGTGAATTTCTTTCCGGGAGGAATCTGGGTGATATGGACCAGCCCTTCTATCCCCGGCTCAAGTTCGATGAAGACTCCGAAGTCCGAGACCTTCACAACCTTGCCCCTAACTTTGGATTCGGCCTTGTATTTTTCTCCGATCTCTTCCCAGGGGTCTTTTTGGGCCTGCTTCAAGGACAGGGCGATTCTGCCGTCCTTGATGCCTAAAACTTTAACTTTGACTTTATCCCCCACCGAGACAATATCGGAAACTTGGATGACCTTGCCCCAGGCAAGCTCCGAAATATGGACCAGGCCTTCAACCAAAGGAGAATCCTTGCCCAAATCCAACTTGACAAAACAGCCGAAGCCGGCAACCGTGGTCACAACGCCGTCATAAAGGCTGCCTTCTTTAATCTTTTTAATCGCCTCTTTGGCTTTTTTGATATCTTCCGCCTCCGAGACCGCTTTTTCGGAAAGCACAACTTTGTTTGCCAGTTTATCCACGTCCAATACGACCGCCTTGAAATATTTCCCGACCAGTCCGTTGGTATCCTTATTGGCCTCTTTACCCAGCTGTGATCCAGGTATGAATCCCAATACTCCTTCGACATCAACCGTTACTCCCGAGGGGTTAACCCCTTTGCCGAATACCGCAACCGGCGTTCCGTCTCTCTGGGCCTGTTCGAGTCTCTCCCAAGAGGCATCAAAGGCCGCCTGCCTAAGCGACAAAAGAACCGTACCGTCTCGGGTTTCGGGAATTAAGACCGTAGCCGTTACCTCATCCCCGATTTTAAGATTTTTAATCAAATCGCGGGCCTCGGTGAAGGCTTTCTCGGCCACTACTCCTTCGGCCTTGCCGCCGACATCAAGAATTAAACTTGCGGGGCCTTTGGCCAGAATTTTTCCCCTGACCCTTTGGCCAGCGGAGAATGCTTTGACTTTGTTTTGGGCCATGGCAAGAAGCTCCGCCATGGTTTTCGGCTCTGAAGAGTTAGTCTTGGTAGTTTTGCTCACTGATCATGTCCTTCTTTCTTTTTTGAGAGCACTGTTCTGGCGATGAAGTATTTTCGCGCCCAGTTGCCCGGGAACTATCGTCCTCGCTGAGGCGTTTGACTTCTGAGTTCGGAATGGGATCAGGTCGTTCCACCTCGCTCCAATCACCAGAACAGTGCCCTCAACTAATGCTATTTTGTACTTTTAAATCTGAAGAGAAAAGTTCGTAAGTCTCTCGACCTATTCGCACTGGTAGGCTTAACAGCTTACGCCGCTTCCACCGCCAGCCGATTAACCCAGTATTCTCCTGGGGGTCTATGACGAGTTCTAATCTTAGGGTGGGCTTCCCACTTAGATGCTTTCAGCGGTTATCCCTTAGGAATATAGCTACCCGGCGTTGCCGCTGACGCGACAACCGGCACACCAGGGATTCCTTCAGCCTGGTCCTCTCGTACTGAGGCCAACTCCCTTCAAAACTCAAACGGTTCCACCGGATAGAGTCCGAACTGTCTCACGACGTTCTGAACCCAGCTCACGTACCACTTTAACGGGCGAACAGACCGACCCTTGGCACCTTCTCCAGCGCCAGGATGTGATGAGCCGACATCGAGGTAGCGAACCGCGCCGTCGCTATGGACGCTCGGGCGCGACTACTCTGTTATCCCCGGGGTAGCTTTTATCAGTTAAGCTCCGTGCATACCCATTACGCATCGGAGGATCATTAAGACCTGCTTTCGCACCTGCTCGCGACTTCTCGCTTGCAGTCAAGCTGGCTTTAACCTTTATGCTTTGCCTACGATTTCCATCCGTAGTAAGCCAACCTTTGTACCCCTGCGTTACACTTTTGCAGGGTACCGCCCCAGTAAAACTGCCCATCTGACACTTTTCCCAAACCTGTATTCAAGGCTTCTGGGTAAGATTTGCTACATTCCAAAGAGAGGTGTCACATTGACGCTTGCGCTCCCTCCTACACTTGACAATCAGAATAAGTAAATCAATGCCAAACTACAGTAAAGCTCCACGGGGTCTTTTTGTCCTGGTGGAACAAGGCCGCGTCTTCACAGCCATCGCAATTTCGCCGAGTGAATGTTCAAGACAGTTATTTGCTCGTGACGCCATTCGTGCGGGTCGGAACTTACCCGACAAGGAACTTCGCTACCGTAGAACAGTTATAGTTACTGCTGCCGTTTACTGGAGCTTTAGTTCAGAGCAAAAATCTTGCGATAATCACCCCTCCCCTTAACTTACCAGCACTGGGCAGGCGTCAGCCCCTATACCGTGTCTTTCGACTTCGCAGGGACCTGTGTTTTTGATAAACAGTCGACAAATAAACTTTTGCTGTGACCCGTCTTGCGACGGGTAACCCATCTCCCAAAGTTACGGGTAGATTTTTTGCCGAATTCCTTGAACATCCTTCTCTCGCTCACCTTAGACTACTAGTCCAACCCACCTGTGTCGGTTTACGGTACGGCTTGATCTGAATCTCGTTGCGAAACTTTTCCTGTTGGTTGAAATTGTTGGAATCGCCCCACTCTCGCAGGACTTTGCATCACTGCTTAATTAATCGCATCAAGGGATTTTCCACCTGACACTACTTAACAGCTTGCACCAGACTTCACGAACTGGCTCCAATTATCCATCCAAGTCATTCCCCAACTAATAACGATTCAAACCAAATACTAGAATTTTAACTAGTTATCCATCGACTACGCCATGTGGCCTCGCCTTAGGTACCGACTAACCCGCCCTCGACGAACGTCTGGGCGGAAACCTCGGGTATTCGGTGCCTCAGATTCTCACTGAGGTTGTACGCTACTCATACCGGCATTCTCACTTCCGACCGCTCCATCAAACCTTACGGTTCAACTTCACCGCTGTCGGAACGCTCCCCTACCACGCGGATTGCTCCGCATCTTTGTCTTCGGCGTTATCTTTAATCCTCGATAAATCTTTGGCGCCCCCTTCCGTCGACCAGTGAGCTGTTACGCTTTCTTTAAAGGGTGGCTGCTTCTGAGCCAACCTCCTGGCTGTTTGAGAAAAGGAACTTCCTTTGAAACTTAAGATAAACTTAGAGGCCTTAGACGAAAGTCTGGGATTTTTCCCTCTCGCCACATCAGCTTAGCCCGATGTGACTGTCTACCACGTTAATGTACACTGCTATTCGGAGTTCGATTGAAACAAATTGGTTGCCCTCTCTGTCCCATTCGGTGCTCTACCATCAGTAACACCTTGCGTGGCACGGTCCCTATAGACCTTTCGGGGAGAACCAGCTATCTCCAGGTTCGATTGGTATTTTGCCGCTAACCACAAGTCATCCCACCGGATTGCAACCCAGACGGGTTCGGGCCTCCCCTCGATTTTCATCGAGGTTCACCCTGCTCATAGTTAGATCACCTGGTTTCGGGTCTGCCGCACTTTTCTAAACGCCCTTTTAAGACTCGGTTTCCCTACGCCTGCCCGCTTGCGCGGTAAGACTAGAAAAGGACGGCAACTCGCCGGTTCATTCTTCAATAGGCACGAGATCACTCCCTTACAGGAGCTCTCTCGGTTTGTCCGCAAACAGTTTCAAGTTCTATTTCACTGGGTGTCTCACCCTTCTTTTAACCTTTCCCTCGCGGTACTAGTTCACTATCGGTCCTTATCTATATTTAGCCTTGGAGGATGGTTCCCCCAGATTCCCACAAAGTATGTGCTCCGTGGTACTTGGGATACTTCTAGAGCCTCGTTTGATTTCGCGTACAAGACTTTCACTCTCTATGGTCGGCAATTCCATGCCGTTCCGCTATCAAACAAGGTCTCACATTAAAGTCCCGCAACCCCCCAGCAAACTCCTTGCGGAGCAAGCTAAGGTTTAGGCTTCTGCGTTTTCGCTCACCGCTACTTGCGCAATCACATTGTTTTCTCTTCCTCACCCTACTTAGATGTTTCAGTTCGGGTGGTTCCCGTCTTTTCCGTTAGTAGTCCCGATAAATCGGAACGCTTGGCGAAAAAGCCTGCATAAAGCAGAGGTTTCCCCATTCGGACACCGCCGGATCAAAGCTTCGTGGCAGCTCCCCGACGACTATCGCGACCATGTACGTCCTTCTTCGGTAGATAAGACCAAGGTATCCACTGTCTGCGTTCTGTAAAAACTTACGACCTTTCTCTTCAGATTTTAAAGTACAAATCAAACGTTAATGAGCAGTGGACAGCCCCGATATCAAATCGGGGCTCACCACTACCCACTGGTGGACCCGGGGAGAGTCGAACTCCCTGCCTCATCATTGCAAATGATGCGTTCAAACCGGGTAAACTTCGGGCCCTCTGGGAACTTAAATTAGGCTGTTAGGTGCAACTAAAAAACCGGCAATTGAAGCCGGTTTAATTTAAAAGCGTGTTTGCTCCACGCAGTTTCCCGCGTGTTTATTTTGGAATATAAGAAACGCTTGTCATTAAATTTGCTTCAATTAGCAAGGCATATTATATAGGAGAATTGCAAGAAGCGTCAAGGGGACAAAAGAACAGGGCCAGGAACCAGAAATCGCACGAGGCGAAACTGGGCCTGGCCCAAGCATCGAATCTTCTCACCAAGCCGCACAAACCTGATCCACAGCGCTCTCCCCCAAGACGGCACCTGCCAGTTCATCGACAAAGCAGTAGAGTGTGTCGTCTGGAAGGTGCATCGTCCAGGTTTCCCACGGCCTTCCGGGGATTTTTTCCCACTCTCTACCTGAAATTCGGTAATAGAGCTCGCCTCCCAAGCACTCGGGTGCGGGGAAATCATCCACAATGCAGTGGGCAGAATTCAACCGCCTCGTGGCTAGAAAGCGAATGGCCTCCCCCTCATCGGGTGCCTGGGAAGGGATGGCCTGCTGTCCGGCTTGCCGATGGAGATCGAGCTCCTCCTGCTCCATGGCCAGAATGCTCTCTATCAGATCGAGCATCGCCGAATCTGAAGCAAACAGATCCGAAATGCTCTGCTCGTCGTTGGCCAGGCGCTGGTTGTTTAAAGTTATGTACTCACCTATATAGCCTAGCCCCTCGACGGTCAGACCCCTCGAGGCCTCAAGGCCTTCGACCTTGACCCACAAACCCACAACGAACAGGGCCAAGACAATAACCGCAACTGCCAAGATCCAGGTGATCGCTTTCATGCTCCCCTCCTTTGGGAATCAGGTTTATGATTTCAGGGTGCAAGACTCCGCCAAATGCGGATGCCGAAGTATATCCTATAGATGTTATCAAATCAAACAGGGGCAGTAATCAATTCGCTTTCGCGAAAGGCACTTGCCCCCGAACTTACTCTACCTGTCCATTGAAACGCTCAATGGCTACCAATATCCCCTCGCCGGTCCGGAAGAAGGCTGGAAGGCTCCATTCATCGGGAGAAACCACATCTTGGGCACTTCCCGAGTCTGGATCGTACCAGGCGATGAGCAGATCCCCCGCTCCGATATTGGACAGCGTGGTTTCGGCGATAACCGTTCCGCCTTTCTCGCGCAAGCAGATGCGCAATTCCTCGCCAATAGGAACATTGACGTAGGTGTTGGCGTCGTAAGGCCCCACCCCCGAGTAGTCTTGCATCTCTCCGATGGTGAAATACTCTCCCGCCTCTCCCCGGTGTCCGAAAAAGACCAACGCGTTGTTGTCTAACCCCCGGACCCGGGCCTCGAAGATCATCTGCCTAAACCAGGCAACGGCCTGCTCCCTCTCCAGACCCGAGACCCTGGCATCGACCGATGAAGCCCTCAAGCCCAGGGTGTAGAGATTGATAATCAACAACAGGAGCAACGAGTGCAGCAATATCAGGCCAACCTTCAACCACTTGTTCATTCTTCTCCTCCGGTTTTTAAAGGGCGAATTCGGCGTGGCTCAATATACACCCAAATTGTTTTCGAGGCAAAATTGTGCTAAATTATGCCAATCCCGGGCGATTGGTTCAGCGGTAGAACGCTTTCCTGATAAGAAAGAGGTGGATGGTTCGACTCCATCATCGCCCACCCCATATCCCACGGGGAGTGTGCACTACAATTTAGCCAAACTCGCATATATAATAGAAATCGTATGACCAACCTGACCACCCTACTTCTTAGGCTTCCCCGTAATATCGAAGTCACACCGGAGGCCGCGCAAACCTTCCTCTCCGCCCTGACCCAGATTAACGGAGTTTCCTTTTTTCAAAGAATAACCGGGACTTCTTCTCAGCCTCTTTCTCTCGAAATTGCCCTTATCAACCAACAAATCCAGTTTCTGATTACCTGCGATACGGAGCTGGTTCCGTTTGTTACCACCCAGATTCAATCCAACTACCCACTGGTAATCACCGAGAAAGTCCAGGACCCGATTGCCCAAAGGCAATTGTTTGTTACCAACCTGACTCTCAGAAACGGCAGCTATTACCCTTTGGCAACCTACGCCAACTTCACCGACATCGACCCTTTGGCCTCCATTCTTTCAGTTTTATCCAAAAGCAACCCCGACGATGTGGCAATAGTCCAGGTCGCACTGGAATCCACTTCCTCTTCTTGGCAATCGGCAGGAGCCTCTTTTGCCGAAAAAGGCAGGAAAAACGAGGATGGAACATATGCCCCAAGGCAGGACCAAAACGTAATTAAAGAGAAGATTTCTTACCCAGGCTTCAAGGTCTCCATTAGGGTTGCTGCCAATACGAATGAAACCCGAAAGGAGATGGTTTCCGCTTTCGGTGTTTTTTCCAGGGCAGACGGGAATTCTTTTAAGGCCAAGGGTTCTCCCCTGTTTAATAAGTCCGCCCTTTACCAAAATCTTTTCTCCCGAAAGGTTACCGACAATCAAATTTTAAACATCGTCGAGCTGGCAACTATCTGGCACCTTCCTTCCGACAAAATCAAAACACCAACTATAGCTTGGGGCCAGGCGGTTCTATCCGAACCTCCTGAAAACCTGCCGGTTGCCCTGGATGCCAACGAAGAGGAGAAAAAGCATATCAACTTCTTCGCCAAGACGCTTTACAAAAACCACGAAACGATTTTCGGAATTAAAGACATCGACAGAAGAAGACACATTTGGACAATCGGAAAAACGGGTACGGGTAAGTCTACCCTAATTGCCAACATGGCCATCGACGATTTGAAAAAGGGCCGGGGTTTGGCAGTCATTGACCCGCACGGAGACCTTTGCGAGATCATCCTGGACTACATTCCCAAAAGCAGGATAGCTGATGTGGTCTACTTTAACCCGGCGGATAAGGATTACCCCATTGTCATCAACCCCCTGGAGGTCACCAACAAGGAGGAGGCGGAACTGGTGGTTTCAGGAATAGTTTCCATTTTTAACAAGATCTTCGGTTTCTCCTGGGGGCCAAGACTCGAGTACATCTTGAGAAACTCTTTAATGACCCTGGCCGAGATGCCCGATTCCACCTTAAAAGACGTGCCGCTTCTTCTTACCGACAGGGGCTTTAGAACCCGAGCCGTGGAAACCATCAATGATACGGTGCTGAAAGACTACTGGACCTACGAATTTAACAAAATGACGGAAAAGCTGCAGCAGGAAGCCATTGCCCCGATCTTAAATAAAGTCGGGCAGTTTGTGACTTCCCCTTTAATCAGGAGCGTCATCGGCTCCCCCAAAAGCACGATTCAACTCGATGATGTTATGAACGGAGGCAAAATCCTTTTGGCCAACCTTTCCCAGGGACGCTTGGGAGAGGATAACGCGGCCCTTTTAGGAGCAATGCTGATTACCAAACTCCAACTCGCCGCCATGCACCGGGTAGATATGCCGGAGGAACAAAGGCGGGATTTCTATCTTTACGTCGACGAGTTCCAAAACTTTGCCACCGGGAGCTTTATCAAGATCATGTCCGAAGCCAGAAAGTACCGCTTAAACATTATGCTGGCGAATCAATACATGGCCCAAATTCCCGAAGAGGTCCAAAAGGCAATTTTGGGAAATGCCGGGACAATAGTTTCGTTTGCGGTCGGGGCCTCCGACGGAGAAATTCTTTACAAAGAGTTTGCGGAGGTCTTCTCCCAAAACGATTTGGTCAATCTTTCCAATTACCAGGTCGCCATCAAAATGACCATCGACGGCTTAACTACCCGGCCGTATCTTGCCCATACCCTACCCCTGCCGATCTCCATCAACCAAAACAGGGAGAAGGTCATCCGTATCTCGCGCGAGCGCTGGAGCAAGAAGCTCGCAGGCAACCTATAATCTTGCAATCCTTGCATTCTGTGGTATAATATCGCAGTTCCCAATTGGCCCTTAAGCGGGCTTCAGATATGGGGTTTTTAGGTTCCTAGTACATTAACAACGGGAGAACAAAAACAAACGCCATCCCTGGCGATAATCAGGGAAACGCACGGTTTGCCTTAGACGGAGAAGTCTCTTGAGACTGCTAGCATGCAAATCTCATGAGGAGCAGTCTCCCAAGGAGATCTATCCGCCAAGGGCAATCCTATTTCAAACGCACAACGGAGGTGCACAATGAAAGGTCGCGGAATCAAGCTTCTGGCTTTGTTCGCGATCCTCGTTTTGGCTCTCGGCGCCACCGGCGCGGCCTTCGCGGCCCCGCCTCCGGCACCGAACGCCACCGGTCAGGACCAGGTCTGTCCGCACGACACGGATGGTTGGTCGTCCCATCAGGATCCCGGAACCTTCGGGGCTGTTGAGGGCGCTACCAACTACTGCGTCAAGGGCGGCAGTGAGCAGTCCGAATGCACCGGCTACCTCGAGATCGGCTCCTTCGAGTTTGTCTCGGGGATCCTCGGCGCTGAAGGCGCCTGCGGCCTTTCCCACTGGTCCTACCAGATGGAAGATGAGCCGGAGGTGGCCAGCGTTAGCGTCGACCCCGGCTCGTGTTACTGGGATGGCGCGTCCTACACGGACGTCGTCGTCGACATGACCGGCGCCGGCACGCTGACCATCACCGGGCCTGGCGGGCCGTACACCCGAACGGGTGACGACACGCTGACCTTGGGACCCGGCAGCTACAGCTGGACTTTCGTTCCGGCCGAGGGCTACGAACTTGAAGGACCCGGCTCGGGTTCCTTCGAAGTCGGGACGTGTGAACCCGAAACGGATCCCGCCTCGGTGAGTGTCGAACTCGGAACCTGCCGCTGGAGCGAGCAGTCAGGGTCTCAGACCCCACTGTCTTTCACCATCAGCGGCGAGGGCACGTTCTCGATCAACGGTTCCGACTACACCTCCGACGACGAGATCCTGCTCACGCCGGGAACCTACGGCTGGACTTTCGTTCCGGCCGAGGGGTATCACCTGGTTGGGCCGGGCTCCGGGAGCGTCGAAGTGCTCTCTTGTGAGCCTCCGCCTCCTGGCGGGGCATCGGGTTCGTTTGCGCTGTACTGCGGTGGCGGGATCAACGTCGCCCTGTCCAATGCCCAGCTCACGATCGACGACCTGGACCCGATCCTCGAGAACGGGTCGTACGGGCTGAGCCTCGGTGAGCACACCTTCCTCTGGGAGGCTTTGCAGGGGTTTGAATTCCCTGAGGGCTTCCTGCTGCGAGGCGTCTTCACCATCGTCCCGTGCGGACCGCCCGACGAGCCGCCTACCGGCCCCGAAGGAGCTCTTCCCATCGCGGAAGGACTCGCTTTCCTGGCCTTCAGCGGCCTTGGAGCGCTCGGCATCCGGCGCATGAAGAAGCACTAGCTTCTCTCTGCCGCCCAACTGAGGGGCACCTGCACCTTTTGGTGCCCCTCAGTTTCAGTTTCTCTTGTTCTCCCGTTGTTCTACTTCATCTGCTAAAATAACCATGAAAGAACAAAAACCAATTCATATGTCCGAACAGAATAAATCATCCCTCGATTCTTGGCGCAGCAAACCCGCCGAGACCCCCAAACCCAAACTCTCAAGAAGAGGTTTTCTCAAAGGCGCCGTTTTGGGCGGAATCGGTCTCGGAGGAGCAGTCTATTCGGGTTTGAAGTTTTTGGAAGGATTGGGGCTTGAGCTGCCGCATAACTCCTTCGAACAAGAGCTACAGGCTCTTCCCAGGGAAGCTACGCCTACCCCCTTTCAGCCACGGGAGACCACTCCCGCGTCTTCGACTCAAACTCCTGAAGCAACGCCTGAACCATCCCCTACTCCGGAGGCCATCAATTATTGGGCTTTTGCCAAGGCGGATTTTTCCGATTCCGAACACTTAATTGACATGATGATTACCCTGAGGGATTCTTCCAGCCTTTTGGTTCCATCCTTCATCCCCATCTCCTGGCATGATGGTCTTCAGCTAAGCGTAGATTTTGATCGGAGAAGAAATACCGGCCTTACCTATCTTGACGAGGACAGACGAAAAATACTTAATTTACACTCAGGAAGAGAAGGACCTTTGCACTCCGGCTACACCATGTGGGAAACCCAACTGGCTATTGAAACGGATGGACGGGGCAATAGAATTTATCCTGCCCAAGCCGACGAAAAACTTAGAACCCAGTTTATGGGAGCGGATGTCTTAATAAGACAAACCGAGGCAGGACTTGCCAAGATAGTAGCCGCGGTCAGGGTCCCCCCCAGCCTGGTCTACGAATCCACCCAGCACGTCTATGAAGAAACAGACCCTTCAGGTAGTGTCACCAACGAAGGGATAATCCCCTGGCTGGCAGCCAACTTCCCGGACAGCGGATTTGCGGATGTTGTCAACGACCGGGAGGTTTTAATTATTAAATTCTGCGGCAGAATCTTAAGCGGAGAGCGGGAGGATACCAGAATCGATTCGCCTTATCAGCAGGCACGCTTCTTCTTTGCCCTAAAGCAAAGTTAACTTATTTTCCCACTAAAAAACCACCTCATTAAAGGGTGGTTTTTTGTTGTCTTTGACGACCAGGAAATGACTAGGAGGAAGCCCGTTTTCTTAACAGTGAAACGGCGAATTTAAAACTGGGGTGTAAAATACCACACTCCTTAGAAAGGAGGTGATCCATCCGCACCTTCCAGTACGGATACCTTGTTACGACTTAATCTTCATCGCTGGTGTCACCTTCTGCCCGAACATCGGACATTCGGGTGCCCCCAACTTTGCTGACTTGACGGGCGGTGTGTACAAGACCTGAGAACGTATTCACCGCGACATAGCTGATTCGCGATTACTACCAATTCCGCGTTCATGAGGGCGAGTTGCAGCCCTCAATCCCTACTGAGAAGCCGTTTGATGGGATTAGCTCCGTGTTACCACTTGGCAACCCATTGTCGGCTTCATTGTAGCATGTGTGTTGCCCCGGACATAAGGGCCATGCTGACTTGACGTCGTCCCCACTTCCTCCTCGCAAAGCGAGGCTGTACCATATGAATATTCAACATATGGAAGGGGTTGCGCTCGTTACCCCACTGAAGGGAACACCCCACGGCACGAGCTGACGACAGCCATGCAACACCTGTGCTATCATCCTTACGGATCGGTCTCCGTTTCTGGAGACTTAAACGATAGCATGTCAAACCCGGGTAAGGTCCTTCGGTTCGTCTCGAATTAAACCACATGCTCCACTGGTTGTGCAGGTCCCCGTCAATTCCTTTGAGTTTTAAGCTTGCGCTCGTACTCCCCAGGCGGCTCGCTTAACGCGTTAGCTTACGGAACCCCCGATAAATCGAGGATCCCTAGCGAGCAAAGTTTACGGCTAGGACTACAGGGGTCTCTAATCCCTTTCGCTCCCCTAGCTGTCGTTCCTCAGCGTCAAAGATTCCCTAGCTACTTGCCTTCGCCCTTGGTGTTCCTCTCGATATCAACGGATTTCACCCCTACACCGAGAGTTCCAGTAGCCCCGAGAACTTTCAATCTAAGTAGTATTACACCCCTTCCCAAGGTTAAGCCCTGGTCTTTGAAGTGTAACTTACCTAGTCGCCTACGAAACGCTTTACGCCCAGTAAATCCGGATAACGCTTGCACCCTCTGTATTACCGCGGCTGCTGGCACAGAGTTAGCAGGTGCTGATTCTCCAAGCTCATTGGTGCTTGGCAAAAGAGGTTTACAACCCGAAGGCCTTCATCCCTCACGCGGCGTCGCGGCGTCAGACTTTCGTCCATTGCGCACGATTCCCAGTTGCTGCCACCCGTAGGTGTATGGGCCGTGTCTCAGTCCCATTCTGGGGGGTCACGCTCTCACGTCCCCTACCCGTCATAGCCTTGGTAGGCCATTACCCTACCAACAAGCTGATGGGAGATAGGCTCATCCCTCGGTGCGCAGTTACGCGCTTTCTCCTTGCGGACTTATGCGGTATTAGCCCGTCTTTCGACGGGGTATTCCCCGCCAAGGGGTAGATTCCTATCTTATACTCAGCCGTTCGCAACTTGCCTCTTGCGAGGCCCGTTTTACTTGCATGCTTAAAGCACGCCGCCAGCGTTCATCCTGGACCAGGATCAAATCCTCAAATTGTGACGGAAGGAAAACCACACGAACGTGGCTCTCCCGTCCTATATAAAGCACTCCTAGTCATTTCCTGATTGCCGAATATTAGCATTCGGTCCCGCATGGCTCCCGTTAGAGCCTGGTGGGATCAAGAAATATTAATTGCTGTCTTTAATTGTTAAGGTTCAAGCTAAAAGTAACAGGAAACAAGCTATAAGTAGGCAGAAAAGACGAAAAATCAAACTAATGAAAATAAACTAAGCCTTTCTTTACTTGTAACTTGTTGCCTAATACTTTTAAGGTCCTGAAGTTGTTACCCTAAAGGGAAGTTAACCTCTACTGAAGAAAATTTTGACTAAAAAACCCACCGGATGGTGGGTTGCTCGACTGCCTTTCGGCCCATCTGGTCAAACTTTTCTCATCTGTGGAGCTATCATATCCCAATTTTTGCTCCTCGTCAATGCCCTTCCTTTGTCAAATTTCTCTTAGGCGGCTTTTTTAAGAGGTTGTTCTTGAATAGAAGCAGTTGGGGCCATCGGTTCCAGAAGTTTTTGCGTCTGTCTTCTTGCTTCCTCGGGCGGGAATTTCATCTCCAGAGCCTCCTCCATCAGTAACTGCTCGACACGACGATAGGCCTCAATTTCCCTATTGCCCATCGGACTCTCAACCATATCCTCACTCAATCGTTGCTCTAAACAAGGTATAAGTCAAGTTTCCCCAAAGAGGAAGAGTTAGCGACGCTCGCTCCCCCGCCTGCGGCGGGAGCCCTCTTTACTGGCCACTATGGTTTCTTTGAGAATCTTTCTTAAGTTATCCATTAAATCATCGGCCGTTCCTTCGTTCGTTATCACATAATTGGCCATTTCAAGACAACCCGTCACGTTTATTTTCGAGGGATCGCTGCATTTTTCGGTTTCGCGCCTGTCCATGGCCAAAAAATCCTCCCAGCTTTTGGGTTCACCCTCCCTGGCTCTTGCCAAGACACGCTTAAATCTTGCCTCGGGAGAGGCTGTAACTCCAATAATTATTGCCCCCAGATGGCTTCTGAGAAGTTCTATCTCGGCGGGATTCCTGATACTATCTATTACTACTTTTGTTTGGGAAGAGATGTCCACTTTCTCCCCTGTTCGTATCGCCAAGACCCCATCTCCGAATTCTTTTCTTAGCTCATCACCCATATCCTGGAGGCTCTCGCGGTTTATCGGAAGACCTCTTTTTTTGAGTTCCTCCCGGATTACATCCGAGAGCGAATAATATTCAAATCCAAGATCTTTTAAGATCTGTCCAACGCTACCTTTACCGCTGGCAATGGGACCTACCAAACCAAAAACTTGGCGCATGAGGATTATTCTACCACAGGGCTAGGATGCCCGGGGGCTACATTGGCAGAAATTCTATCAAGCCTACGCGAGACTCTTTCTAAATCCCTACTTCCCCTGACCGGCCTGATGCTTTCTCGTAAGCTAGCGGCAACCGAAGATAGCTCGCCTGCAATTTTCTGAAGCCTTCCTTCCACCAAAGACAATCTGCTTCCAATTTCTTGTGCTTCGTGTCTTTCGTGCATTACTTCTTGCCTTTTTTTTGGAAAAAGGCAAGGTAAATGATCGGGAGGATCCCTACGCTGTTGACGATCAACAGCGCCAGAAACCACCCTTTCTGTGCTTTTCTGGCGGATTTCCAAAGCGCCATCCCCCTCCAAACGAGGTCCCAGAGGATGACGGGAACCATTACCCACCAGAAATAAAAGGGCATATTCGCCCAATTATTGTAATTCATGGCCCAAAACATAAATATATTATAGAACAAGAAGGATAAAAAAGAGAAGCCCTGGAGAGATTCGACGAGTTGCGTGTCGAAATTTCCCTCTCCAGGGCGGAAACAATGGTGGTCGCCAGGGCGATATCGGGGTCTTTTTCAACGGGGGCTGGCGGTTTTGCCACCTACGAACTACGCTTCCTGCGGCCTTGCATCTCCCGCGAAGGGTTTCGACTAGGCACCGCGTTGGCGCCAATGTCGAGCATAAGCCGCGACTGACCCGGCGGTGTATTTCTTGTGCCAGATCTTGCCTTATCCGCGCAGACCCGATGTCAAACCACGAATGTGCTGCTTCCCCGCAGCAGACGGAATGGCCCCTCGGTAACTCCCGTGTCGCCCTGACGACCCCGAGAAACCAGCAAGAATTATGTAAGCTTCTCGGGGGCGTCAGTTAAACAACAAAATCAATGTGCGCAATTATTTTAGCAAGAATAGGAAAGTTGTCAATTCCCTACCTAAAATGGTAAAATAACTCGCTTCCTGGGTTTGACGCCATCGTCTAACGGCTTAGGACGAGGCCCTTTCAAGGCCTAAATACGAGTTCGATTCTCGTTGGCGTCACAGAAGAGCTTGGGCCCATAGCTCAACGGCAGAGCAAGTGCCTTTTAAGCACGTGGTTGGGGGTTCGAATCCCTCTGGGCTCACATAATGCGGGATCGTCTAATGGTAGGACAGTGGTCTTTGGAACCATCAATCGGGGTTCGAATCCCTGTCCCGCAGCCAAACAGGACACTCCAAAAGGCTTATTTTTTGCTTCGACCGTTTGGCGTGTTTCCTTTTCTTGGACCATTTGGAATATCGTTTCCTTGATTTTCAATTCCCTGATAAAACTTTCTCATCATGCCCCGACGTGACCAAACATCATTCAGTCCCAACTGATCGATGACAAATCCGGCAATAATTATCGAAGCTATAAAACCGGCAGTTATGACCAAGAAGTTTTTCTTGTATGAAAAATCGTATTTCTTTAATAACCACACGCCCAAGGAAATTCCCAAGATTGCCAATATCGGTATCCACAACGGGAAACTTTCCAGCATTGCCTCAAGTCTCCACTGGCCCATCGGACCGTGCTTACGAAGCGAAAACATGATAATGTTGACCAGGAATACGGATGCAACGCTTAAGGCCGCAAGTCCGCCAATTGAAAACACAGAACCGAGGACAAAATACCACTTCGGTTTCATGGTGATTTGACCGGAAGTTACTTTTGACATAACTTCTTTTTCAAAATCAACCATCTTTTGTTTCTTTGATATTATTTTTTTATTTTTTGACATATGTTTTTCATTATAATTTTGGCACGGTTGATTCTTGTTCCCACCGTGCCTATCGGAATCCTTAAGACATCACTAATTTCTTCATATGATTTTTCTTCTAGATAGTAAAGCGATAGGGGTTCTCTATAAGATACGGCCATCTGGCTTAGACAGTTGTGGGCACGGGTTTTTAATTCCTTTTTAATGAAATCGTCCTCAATATCTATTCCGCTGTCAAAATCTTTCTCTTTATATAAAGAAACCTGTTTTTTCTGTTTATTAATTAGGTTCATCGCTTGGTTATGGACAATCCTATATATCCAACTACTGAACTTCTTTCTTGTATCAAAGCCGTTTAAGTTTATGTAGGCCTTGATAAAAGACTCCTGAACGATGTCGGCCGCATTATTTTCATCACCGATTAAATAATTTGCATACCTCATAAGCTTATCCTGATAGCGTTTAATGACATGAACATAAAGTTCCTTGTCTTTTTTGCAAATCAGCTCGATTATTTTCTCGTCCGATAATGTCGATGGGTCTTTCATAATTTCCTATTTTAGTATAAATCCCGTACATCTATTCTCCTGTTTACTTCCATTACCAAAACCCCACTTTCGAGGTGAGGTTTGGTAATTACTCTCTGGCTTTCAGCGGTTAGCGTTTCGGCCATAACCCGACCTTTGTCCCTGGCCCTGTCCTGAACCGTCTCTAAGACCGAGTCCAAGTTCGGTTCTGATTTTATTTGCTTCTTCGGTTTTACCCTCAAGCATTAACTTATGCATTTCGGCAAACCTGGCAAAATTACCTTCGTTAACCACTTGGGTAACCCTACCCTTGCCCAGCATCAGTTCTTTCCAGGCATTGTAATCCCTATTTTCAAACGCCTTGGTCATCGCCTCGTGCCTCTCGGGAGAGTAGTTAGGACCCTGAACATTGGGGTCCCCCCTGTAGGCCAACGCACTTGATGTGGTGGCAAATAATACCCCTGCCCCAAGTGCAATTGCAGATAAAGTTAAAATTGTTTTATTCATATTTTTTCACCCCCCTTCATTTTGTTATCCACATGTAATACAAATGAGGAGAGAATTTTCTTTCAAGGAAATTTATAAGACCTTTTATGCTGTCCCAAATATCTCATTTAGCTTTAGATGTGGTACACGAATCCAAGAAGTTATGGGCTAAAACGGGTCTAGACCGAGCTGCTCAGCAATAGCGAAGATTACTTCAAAGCCTCTTCAATGGTGACCTTCAGGCTCTCAAAAGGAACCGCTCCGGGGACAAGCCAAACATCGCCATTTTTGTTCATAATATAGTTACCCGGTGTACCGTTGACCCCAGCATTTGAACCGCTTTGATAATCCGCATCGACAATGTTTTCGTACTTCTTGGCCGCATAGCAGGAAGAGAAATCCGCTGCTTTGACTCCCGCTTTGGTTGCTGCAGTTTTTAAACCAGCCTCGGAAAGGGTTGTTTCTTGGTTGGCAAATACATAGTCCGAAAATTTCCAGAAAGCATCGTTCCCCCCAAGGGCCGAGACGCACTCCGCGGCATTGGCCGCGGGTCTGGCCCAGGGATGGAGTGTATCCAGAGGAAAGTGTCTATAAACCCAGGCCAACTTGTCTCCGTATTCGGCCACCGCCTGTTGAGCGGTTGTATCGAAAGTTTTACAGAAAGGACACTGGTAATCCGAATATTCGATTAAGAAGACTTCAGCATTCAAAGACCCCCTGATGTGATCTTTGTCGCTGGGTTTTTCTAACTTAGAGGCCTCATCGGCGGTTAGTTTGCCGCTGGTATCCCCAACCGTATCCGTGGGGCTGCCCGTAGATGGGGTGCCTTTTTCCAAGACCGTTACTTTTTGCCACAAAGCCCCAACCGCTCCGGCAAGAATAATGGTCAAAACCAGAAGCACGGGAACAAATTTATCCAGAAGACCCTTGTTGGAAAGTTTCGGAAGCGATACGGACATGGAAACTATTCTTCACCAAAAGCAAATACTTGTCAACCCTTAAGTTCGGCGAGGTAACTTAATACATCCATGCCTGCCATGCAGCCGTATCCTGCAGCTGTCACCGCCTGGCGATAGTGCCAATCGTGCACATCTCCGGCAACAAAAATGCCCGGGACGTTGGTTTTGGAGTTCTCGTAAACTTTGATATATCCCTTCTCGTCAAGCTCAATGGGGCCTTTAAAAAGCTCACTTTCCGGTCTATGACCGATTGCAATAAATATCCCGTCTAGGGCAAGTTCAGAAGTTGTATTGTCCTTGTTGTTTTTTAAGATTGCCTTCTCCAGTTTTTGCTCACCTTTCGCTTCAACTACCTCGGTATTCCACAATATTTTAACTTTGGGGTTAGCCATCACTTTTTGCTGCATGGCCTGGGAGGCCCGGAATGCATCCCTGCGGTGGATAATCGTGACCGAGGTTGCATACTTTGTCAGAACCAAAGCCTCCTCCATTGCAGAATCCCCTCCTCCGACCACCGCCACGTTCTTGTCCTTGAAAAAAGGAGCATCGCAGGGAGCGCAGGAGGAAACCCCCCTGCCGATAAGTTTGGAGATTCCGGGAGCATCGAGCCAGAGTGTTGCTGCACCGGTTGCGATGACTATCGTCTTGGCCAGATATTTCTCTCCGGCTGAGCTAATCTCGAAAGGTTTCTTGCCCAGATCAACGCTTTGGACATTGGACTGGATAAACTCGGCCCCGAACCTCTCGGCTTGTTTCCTCATGGCCATCATTAGGTCGGGCCCCTGAATTCCGTCGGGAAAACCGGGAAAGTTATCAACGCCGGTTGTGAGCATTAGCTGTCCGCCCCACTTTTCTCCTCCAAGAATAACCGATGAAGCAGCACCGCGAGTGGTATAAATTGCGGCAGTTAAGGCAGCCGGACCCGAACCAATAATCGCAACATCCCAAGCTTCCCCCTCTTTTGGTTTGAGAGCAAAAACTTCGTCCATTTTTCCTTGACTACATTACGGGAGCTGCCGGCGGTGTACCACCGGTAGATCCAGTCCCTTCTTCCTTGGCTGGTTCCTCAGCGGTCGTAGCTGTCGGCTCCTCTGTGGAAGCGGGCACTGTCGGTTCAGGTGTTACAACCGGTGTCTCCGGAACAACTGTCGGCTCGGGAGTAACTACCGGTGTCGGCATAGGTGCTTGAACTGGCGTATCTACCGCCGGTGCGGCGGGAGTGTCAGTTGGAGCTCCTGGTACTTGCGGGTTCTGTGTTTGATTCGGATCCAATTAACTCACCCCCTTTTTCAATAAATCTGCGAATGCTTGTTTTCCGGCAAAGCCCACCTGGCGGTCCAACTCTTTTCCTTCTTTAAAAAGAATCGTTGTGGGGATACTCATCACTCCGAATTTCTGAGCAATGGCTGGGTTTTCATCAACATTAAGCTTGGCTATGCCTATTTTTCCTTTGTATTCATCGGAGAGCTCCTCAAGGACAGGCTCGGCCATCTTGCAAGGACCGCACCAGGAAGCCCAAAAATCTACAAGTACCGGAGTTGCGCCTTTTATGACCTTCTCTTCAAAATCTTTCTCGCTGGTATCAAAGGTTGCCATGTCGTTTCAATATAACGATTGGTGTATAGCTTAGTCAACCTTCAATTTTCACAATCTAAATCTTTTTCAGCTTTAACCTTAAGGAGTTCCCGACCACGGAGACGGAACTGGCGGCCATCGCGGCCGAGGCAAACATGGGGTTAAGCAACAATCCGAAAAAAGGGTAAAGGACTCCCATGGCAACCGGAATTAATAGCACGTTATAGCCAAAAGCCCAGAACAAATTTTGCTTGATAATTGCCAAGGTGGCCCTGCTTAAATCCAGAGCGGAGAGAACACTACCAAGATTGCTGTTAACCAAGGTTATTCCCGATGTTTCGATGGCCACATCGGTTCCGGTACCCATGGAGATGCCGACGTCGGCAGCCGCCAAGGCCGGGGCGTCGTTGATACCATCCCCCACAAAAGCAACACCACCCGTAAACTCTCGAACTTTTTGGGCTTTTTGAGAAGGTAAAACGCCTGCCAAAATATTCTTTATTCCGATTTTTCCCGCAATTCCCTTTGCCGTTCTCGGGTTATCCCCCGTTACCATCCAAACGTCAATCCTTCTCTTGTCTAATTCCCCGATGACCTCCTTGGCCTCCGGTTTTTCGGTATCGGAAATGGCGATAGCCCCCATCGCTTTTCCGTTTACCCCTAAGAGGGCTACTGTTTTCCCCGTTTCTTCCAAGAGTCTGATCCTGTTTTCAAATTTGCCAAAATCGATATTTTCCTTTTCCATCAGGAGTCTATTTCCCAATACCGATTTTTTCCCGTCAACAACCCCGACTACTCCCATCCCGGAAAAGGATCTAAAACTCTCAACTTTGGAAAGTGCTGTTTGTTTGTCTTTGGCATACTCCAATACCGCCTCGGCCAAGGAATGCTCCGAACCTTGCTCCAGACTGGCTGCAACTCGGATAATCTCCGCAGCGCCGATTATCCGGGTAACCCGAGGTTTACCTTGGGTCAATGTTCCGGTTTTATCAAAAATCAAGGTCTTGGTTTTGTTGAGTATTTCAAGCGATGCCGCGTCTTTAATCAGAATTCCCCTGGAGGCTCCCTTACCGATGGCAACGATAATTGCCGTGGGGGTTGCCAAACCCAGTGCGCAAGGACAAGCGATAATCAGTACCGAGATCATGCTGACAATGGCCTGGTCCAGGGTTCCAAAACTAATCCAGACAAGAAATGTAAGAGCGGCCAGAGCCAAGACAACCGGAACAAAATACGAAGATACCGAATCCGCCAGTCTTTCTATCGGAGCTTTTGAGCCTTGGGCTTCGGAAACAAGCTTGATAATGCCTGCCAACACAGTATCTCCAGCATTACTTGTTGCCTTAACCAGCAAGGTTCCGTTGATATTTAAAGTCGCCCCAATTACGTTTGAGCCGATTTGTTTATCAACGGGCAAGCTCTCGCCGGTAACCATGGCTTCATCGATGCTGGCCTCTCCCTGAACGATAATTCCGTCAATGGGAATTTTCTCCCCTGGCCTGATGCGCAGCAAATCCCCCACTTTCACCTCTTCGATGGGGATATCTATCTCTTCTTTACCCCGAACGACACGGGCGCTTTTAGGCTGAAGCATGCCCAGTTTTTTAATCGCATCCGAAGTTCTGGCTTTGGCTTTGGCCTCCAAATAGCGGCCCAAGAGTATCAGGGTAATAATTACCGCCGAAGTGTCGAAATAGAGATTACCCCCGGGGAATATTTTCGGAAAAAAGAGGTTGACTATGGAAAATCCGTAGGCGGCGGTAGTTCCCAGCGCCACCAGGGTATCCATACTCGCTGTTTTGTTTTTGAGTCCCGACCAGGCCGCCAAATAAAAGTCTCTGCCTCCCCAAAACTGGACCACCGAAGCAAAGATGAAGGTTGTGTAGACTTCAAAAAATATTTTCGGTATAAAGGAGAAAATGCCGGGAAAAGTTCCCGCCATAATAAAAAGGCTTAATATCACCGATACCAGAAATTTAGCCCTCAGCCCCTTAAGCTCCTTGACTTTCTCAGCTTCCTTGATCTTCTGTGTGCCCTGGGCGGTATCGGTAATGATTGCTCTATAACCCGCTTTGGCTACCTCAGCCGCAAAATCCTTGGGTTTGGCAATCTTGGCATCATATTCCAGAATCGCCTGCTCGCTGCCGTAATTTACCGAAGCCGAAAGTACCCCTTTTGTTTTTGTAAGATGCTTCTCGAGGAGTTTCGCGCAGGAAGCGCAGTGCATTCCGACAATCGGAAATGAAGTTTTTGTCACCTTTTTTTAAGTACCTGCATCACCTCGGATATGGCTTCTCTGCTTTTACCTGCTTTTATCGAATCCGAGACGCAGGTCTCGAGATGGTTTTTAAGAACAACCTCGTCGGCTTTCCTCAGGGCAGCCTGAACTGCTATGGATTGATGAACAACGTTGATGCAGTACTCCCCTTGCTCCAGCATCTTCACCACTTTATCCAAATGGCCCCGGGCAATCTGGTAACGATGTAAGGCTTGGCTTTTCATCTTGACACTAAAATCGGATATACTATACTAGTATATCCCCCCAGGGGGGATACAGTCAAGAAGAATAATATGCAGCAAATCTGGTTGGCATTTCTGACGGGCCTGACAAGTGGAGCGATTTCTTGTTTTGCCATTCAAGGCGGTCTTTTGGCCTCCTCTCTGGCTCAAGACAAAGAGCCCCAAAAGGATAGTAAATCTCTTAAGATTCTGATTTTCCTGGGTTTTAAAATTCTTTTTTACAGCCTTCTTGGTTTGGGTTTAGGACTTGCGGGTTCAAAATTGGCGATTTCAACCAATATCCAGGCCGCTCTGCAAATCTTGGTCGGACTATTTCTCTTGGCAACGGCCGCCAGAATTGTAAATTTGCATCCCCTATTCCGTTATTTTGTAATTCAGCCCCCAACTTTCCTTTACAAAATTATCAAGAAACAAACCAAGCTGGGTTCCTATTTTGCCCCGGCGACATTGGGCGCAATGACAATACTTATCCCCTGCGGGGTAACCCAAGCTATGATGCTTTTGGCAATTGCATCAGGAAGTGCTCTCTATGGGGCAGCCATTATGTTTGCCTTTAGTCTGGGTACCTCCCCCGTATTTTTTGCCCTCGGTCTGGCAGCCGCCGAAATGTTAAAAAGGAAGGCCTTCGTTGTAGCCTCCGCAATTCTGATACTCCTGCTCGGCGTGCTCTCATTCAACGCGGGCCTGGCCATCCTCGGCTCAAAATATACAATTCAGAACCTTTATAAGAGTTTGTTTTCCGTAAATGGCTCCGCCAAACAGGCCAGAATCATCCAGGGTAAACAGGAAGCAACGATTAATGTGACTGCGACAGGATACAGAGCTGACGTGGACACCCTCAAAGCCGGAGTTCCGGTGAGCCTAAAGCTGGTTAGTCAAAATTCATATAGCTGTGCCAGGGCTTTTGCCATACCGGAAATGGGAATATCAATACTGCTTGCCCCGACCGGAACCAGGGTTTTGGAGTTTACTCCCACAAAAACCGGCTCTCTTGTCTACACCTGCAGTATGGGTATGTATACCGGAAGCTTTAATATCGTTCCATGAGCGGAAAAACTTACAAAATTACGGGCATGGATTGTCCCAGTTGCGCAATGTATATCCAGAGCGAACTTGAAGATGCGGGGGTTGATGCCGAGGTAAATTATGCATCGCAAAAGCTAATCCTAAAAAATGGAAATCTAAGCTTCTCCGAGGTAAAAAAACTGGTTGAAAAGGCGGGTTATAAGCTTATTCCATAGTCTTTTCTGGACCATGGTCGTGGAAAGCCTGGATAAAGGCCACTATTCGGGCCTCATCTACAGATTCCAGTCTGTCTATCCTCCCCCAGGCTGTTAGGGCCAGGGCGGTATCCATGCCCACTCTGGGGGTCACTATCACCAGCTTGGCTACCTTTGTAAACTCCGAAAGCCTGCTAACCAGCACCTTACAACTCTCCGTATTGAAGGATTCCGGGAGCGCAACTTCCTTCTCGGGAGGGTTGGCTGGTGTAAACCAACTTATATCCCCTACCGGCTGGACCTTCATATGCTTTAACAGTTCCCCACTGTCAGTAGACTGGGTAACCGGTTCGTCGTGGGCATATGCCCTGCCGACCGCAAAAGGGCTATATCCGGAACTTAATTTGGAGCAGTCATACCAAATAACGACGTAGCCGTGTTCCATGGAGTGAATAAAGTAGCCATCGGAAATAAGCCTGTCGTAGACTCCCGGCTTGGCCCAAACGGCAAAATGCGGGCCCGACGTGGGCGGGTTGGAATTATAGTCAACACCGGCAATATCGGTTACATGATCCCTGCTCAAGGAAGGAACCGCCTGGCCGGGCAGCGGTTTGGTGACCAATTTATAGATTCCGTAGGAGGCCAAAACAATTACCAAGAAAAACACAAATACGATTTGTCTTTTGCGCATTTCAAATACCCTACAGCAAAAACGCGAAGATTAAAAGTAGTGCCAGATTTGCCAGCCAATACTGTTTCTCCCTGCCCTCGAGGATGAGCGGAAAATTTCTAAACCAGGTCGCAAGATTCCCCGTCTGGGTCAGATCCACGATTTGATCAACCAGCATATGCAGCAGAAAAGCCAAAACCAAACCCCTGCCCAAAATGCTTCCCGAGGAGGTTAAAACCCAAAAAGCCAAGACCGTAAAAATAAGCTGAAAGGTGGCGGTATGAAAGATAATTTTGGTTCTTTCGTACCTGGTTTCCGCCAAAAGCTGGAGTGTGGCCAGAATGTTTTTCCTATCCAGCATTGAGCTTGCCCTTTGCGAAGAAAGCTCATAGGGTCTTAAGAAAAAGATATATATAAAATGGTCGACATCGGGCAGAATCGTTCCCAGTATTCCACCTACCCAAAAAGGCCAGAAGGAAAGATCCAGATAGCCTTTGATTAAGGAGACAAAGATTAAAAAGGAGATTAAAAAGGCAAAATGGATGAAAATTTCTTTCTTCATTGGCAGGATAAACTCATTTTACACTATTACCTAATTTCAAAATCAGAAAATTCACCCGTTGCTTTTTCGAAAACTACGTCGACGTGGATAACCTTGGCCAACCTGGGTCCAGCCTGGCAACTTTTAACCATTTCTTTTACTTTTCCTTTAGAGCCTTCCAAAACCGCTTCGACCTTGCCGTCCGCAAGATTACTAACCCAACCAGTTAATGTTAATTCTTGGGAGCGTTTTTTGGTCCAATCACGAAAAAATACTCCCTGGACCCTACCCTCTACATAGAGATGTGCCCTTATGGAGTCCATAAATGTTTTTTCAAATCAACTTCCCCCTTTTTGTTAAATGTCACACCCTCTTTTAGGAGTCTGATTTTTTGTTCTTTCTCTCCATCAAAAGCAAAATTGGCGGCAAGCCCACCTTTTCTGTTCACCACCCTGTGGCAGGGAGTGCCCTCGTCGCGGTTGGCATGTAGCGCCCAGCCCACCCTTCTGGCATCTTTTGTTCCCAACATCTCGGCAATCTGACCGTAGGTGGCAACCTTGCCTTTGGGGATTTTCTTCACTATTTGATAGATCTTCTCAAAAAAAGCCATTAATCGCTAAATACCTGAACAAACATTTTTCCGTAAAAACCGTTGTCGATTACCCCGATTCCTACTTTTTTAAATTTGGCCTCAAGGATGTTTGCTCTGTGGCCCGGTGAATTTAACAACCCGTTCATGGCCGTTACAACCGTTGGGGCCAAAGCCAGGTTCTCTCCGGCAAAACCATAGTCTATCCTGGCCTTGTTCAGCCTGTCCCCGACATCGTCTCCTTCCGGGGAAACGTGCCCAAAATAGTGCCGAACCCACATATCGGCGGCGTGTTTGCGGGCAACCACCACTATCTCCACCGACCAGGCAAGTGGCGCTACCCCGTTTTTGGCCCGTTCAGCATTTACCAAGGAAAACATTTCGCTCTCGCTTTTCTCGTCATCCTTAAGGGTTCCGACTACACTATTTAAAGTAATCCTCTCCCGGCTACCCGGCTTGACGGTCAGGTAGGTTAAGGAATCCTCGATTACTCCCCCGAAGACTTCGTTAATCGCGGTCTCCACGTTTGAGGTTTTGTTAAGAATCAAGCTCCCGATTTTTGATTTGGCGATATCGGTTTTTAACGACGGCTTAATGGGAAGGCCTAACGCCAGGGTCAAAAGAAAGGCAATCAAGACGAGTCCTTCCCCCAGGGCCGGAATAACTGCCAGAACTTTGTTCAGCCTGCCTTTCCAATACTTCTTGGGAATTCTGACTATCAAATGCGCCAAAACAAATCCCAAAACACCCTCGATCACTATTGCCGAAACCAAAAAACCCAAAGCATTGGCAACCGAATGAGGCAGGGAAAAATTCGAACGCAAAATCTCGGCGCCAAACTTATACGTTCGCAGTGAAATTACCAAGGACCCCAAGAAAGCCGCAAAGTCCGCCAGAATAACCCAAAAACCGTGTCGGATGGCCTCGCTGGCGAAATAAACAAGAACGACAGCTATTATTAAGTCTATATAGTTGGCCCCCAGGGAAGGCAGATTCATTTGGATTTCTTAAGTTTAGCTTCTTCTTTTAATTGGGCAAGTTTCCACATAAAAAGACGCGGCCGCGACTTTACCTGATATGCATCTTTAACGAAGTTCCTCGCGGTTTCAAGAAAGCCTCTCGAGTTGGTTTTGGCCAGCTTGATATATAAAGACTTGTTCTTTAAATCTCCGAGCTCTTTGGCAAGTTCATAGCCGTACTTTTGGAACTCGAAAGAGATGTATTTATCCTCGTCGGAATCAAACTTTTTTAAGATGTCGCTAATTTTTTGCATATTTCCTGGCTTACCTTATCCAGAATATTCTTCTCTTCTTGGCTAAAATCCTGCAAAACATATTCCTCTCCAGTTGTCCTGTCGTTTGGATTTCGATTATCAACCCCAACTCTTACTCTCCAGAACTCGTCCGACCCCAATTCCCTTTCTATGGAGTTGACCCCGTTATGAAGTTTGGGGCCTTTGCCTTTCTGGATTTTAAAGCTTCCCAGGGGGATATCCAAATCATCATGAATGACCCATAAATCCGATGTGTTTGTGTGGTATTGTTCAACTAATCCCTTCACAAATAGACCCGAGTCGTTCATAAACGAGTTACACTTTTTTACCATAAAATCGCCAACTGGAGATTTTGCAAGGAAGGCTTCGACAACCATATATCCAACATTGTGGCGGTTGTTTTTGTATTTATCCCCGGGGTTACCGAGTCCGACAATCAGTTTTTGCATTTCCTCTTGTATCTTAATATCTTGGCAGCCCAATATCTACTCCTCAACGAAGGGCACGAAGTGAAAGATGCCGTATTGTTTTTTGATAATCTTTTTGCCCCTTTTACTGTACTTTATCATCACCTTATCCATTCCCCTACCAACGGGTGCTACCAATACTCCCCCGTCTTTAAGTTGTCTAAAAAGCTCCTCCGGCACCCACTCCAGCCCGGCCGTTACCAGAATGGCATCATATGGAGCCTCTTGGTTCCACCCGTACTCTCCACTCCCCGTTTTTACCTCAACGTTTTTATAACCCAATCGTCTGAGCCTTTTCCTGGCCTCTCGGGATAACGCATCGATTCTTTCAACGGTAAACACTTTTCCGGCCAGAAGTGATAACAGTGCCGCCTGATAACCGGAGCCTGTTCCAACCTCCAAAACTTTTTCGTCTCCTTTTAAACCCAAGAGATCGGTCATAAAGGCAACCGTATAGGGCTGGGAGATTGTCTGCCCGTGGCCAATGGGAACGGGGCCGTCGGAATAGGCAATTTTACGAAATTTGTCTGCAATAAATTCCTCACGGGGAATACGAAGCATAGCGGCAAGAACCTGGGGAGATTTAAGGCCATACTTTTCCCTAATCTCTCCGACCATCATCTCCCCCTTACGATTCATCCTAAAAAATTACACTTTCTTTACAAGATTCTTGGCGATTTTCCCAAGAACAGGAACCGACCACTCCTCACCTTGCCAAGCTTTGTAAATAAGAATCAACCAAAGGACGAAGCTTACTATACCGATTATCGGTACCAAAGGAAGCAAGATTATCGTAAAGCCCAATATCCACTGCAGGATGAAAAGCCCTACAAAGACCACGGTAGACTGCATAGCGTGGAAGCGTACGAAAGGATCTTTATCGATAATCAAGAAAATTATTCCGGTGATTGGACCCAAGACGTAAGCAAGCGCTCCTGCCGTGGTTTTTTTAAGTCCAGATGCCATTATTTATCACCCCCTATTCCACTTTCATGATTTCAGAAAGAGAGGGGGCTGTCAAGCAAATCAAAATAGCATTCCCTGATCGGTATCATCCTCTACCACCTCTTCCTCTTCTTTCCAAATCTTAACCTTCCCGAATACCCCGTCGTATCCGGGTGCAATGGTAATATCCCCGCTTCTGACTTTGGCAATCGCTTCCGAAACTCTCTCCCCTGCCACCCTTTCGATGTCGGCTAAGGACGAGCTCAGAAGTGTGGAAAATTCGCTGCCGCAAGAGGCAATCAGCTGTTCATAGACCAAGAGTACCTTTTGGCTACCCACTCCCGACTCAAGCGCTTCGGCCAATATCTCCAGAAGCGGTACCAGCATGACATATGGAGGTCTTTTGCCTTCTTTATCTCCTATCCACCTCACCCCGTACTTATCGAACCAGCTTTTGGTCTCGACATCCCCCGTTGCCAGCGCTTCTACTCGGCTAGACACCCCCAGGGTCAGCTCCCTACCGCAAACGGGGCAGACTGTACCCAGCTTCCTGGCTTCGTTGGGAGAATAAACCACCTTGCAGTTTCGGTGACCCGTATAGTGGTATTTGCCCTCTTCGGGGTAAAACTCGATAGTGTAGGCGATTTTTTCTTCGGCCTGACCGCTAATCGCTTTACGGATATTCTCGAAGCTGACGGTGCTTAGATCGAATACGGTTGCCTCTCGGCCGAGTTTACTCGGGGAATGTGCATCCGAAAAAGAAACTATTCTGCGATTTGTAAGCTCGCCTACCCTCCAATTCATTGCCGGATCGGATGAAAGGCCGGTTTCTATCGCATAGATATTCGGGGAAAGCTCCTCAAAACACTCCTCAATGCTGTCAAAGCCCGACATGGCCCCGTAGATGGAAAAATGGGGCGTCCAGGCGTGGGCCGGGATTATTAGGCACTTTTCATCCACCCCCAGGGCAATCTCCGCGACATTCTTGGCCGTTAAGCCCACTATCGGCCTGCCGTCGGAGAGCAGATTTGCCCCCCGTAAAACCAGTTCCCGGTTAATTTTTTCAACAACCGTAAAGCTTGGGGCAAAAACTAGGGTGTGTACTCGTCTGCCCCGACCGCCTTGGGTGTAAATTGAGCTGATCTCGGTTGAAAGTAAAAAGTTGGGTGCATACTCGCCGGCATCTTTAGCCCGATATATTCCCTGGCCGATCTCATCCAGACTGGCCTGAAGCTCTCTCAGCCAAATGGGGTGGGTCCAATCCCCCGTTGCCACCAGGTCTATGCCTTTTTTTCCGGCCCACTCCGAGATAACCGAGACCGTCATCTGTGGTGAAACCGCCCGGGAAAAACGCGAGTGAATTTGGAGATCAGCCAATACCTGCATTGTGCAGGCATTGTAGCATCAGAAGAATTCCGCGACAACAAAGCCGATATAAAGAAGGAGCAATATCCCCGCCTCCCAGCGATCGAGTCTCAATTTACTTCTCACAAAGAACCAAAATGTCAAAAAGACCACTACAAAAGCGGCTGCTGCTATTGAAACTTCTTTTACGGCAACAACCTCGATGGGATAAATCGTGGCCGCCATTCCCAGTATCAAGGTTGAGTTGGCAATTATCGAACCCAATAGGTTGCCGAGAAACATGGTAGGCTCCTTGTCTTCCAGGCTCCTGATGGAAAAAGCCAGCTCGGGCAGAGTTGTACCGACCGAAAGCAATATTAAACCAACCAGAAATATGGGAAAGTTAGAAATTATCGCAATCTCTTTGGCAACTTTAACGATGACATCGGCTGAAAAGATAAGCAGGGCAACGCCGATAAAGAGTTTGGCAAATTCTCGAGCCTTATGAATATCCATTTGCGGATTGGTAAAATTCCTCAGGAACCGATGAACATAACCTTCTTTTCTGTGCTGATGTGCGATCTGCAAAAAACGCTCTTTAAAGAAACTTGTCACATAGGCGCCATAGACAGCCAGCAGAATCAAGCCGTCAACTCTGCTAAGACTCCCGTCTATGAGCATGACCAGCGGAATAATTCCGGCAACCAGAGCAATCCCTACTTCCCTTCTGATAAACTCGCTGTGAACATTGACTCGACCGATGATAAACGCGGAAAGGCCGGCAACGAGAGTAATGTTGGCAATGTTTGCGCCAAGCACGTTGCCCAAAGACAGATGCGGCGCTTCCTCAAGGGCGGAGGTTATTCCCACGAACAGCTCGGGAAAAGAAGTGGCCATGGCCAGAAGAACCGCGGACAAAGCAAATACTTTGGTATGTGTTTCGACACTCAATCTCTTTAGAGACACAACCACAATATCAGCTGACCTAATCAGAAGAAGAACAAACAGAAAAAATAAAATTACCAAACCCGGTATCATTTTTTCGACAGAGACTTCTGCATTTCAAACAAGGTATTTAGTTCTGTAATGGAAGTTGCCTGCTCAGGGGACTTCTCGTCCCTGAAACGGATCAGCCGGGGAAACCTCAGGGCCAACCCGGCGGTATGGATGGGGCTACGGGTTATCTCGTCGGCCAAAATCTCCACAACCAAAGACGGCTTGACCCACGCATCCGGAGTCAGATTCTTGGGTACCTCATATTCTTTAGGTCTATCCTTTATCTTAAGACTCCTGGCTCTTTTGTCCATTTCCCGCCACTGCTCATCCGTTAAGCCCGTTCCTATCTTGGAAACGGACAAAAACCTGGTACCCTCCTTTACCCCTACCAAAAATGCGCCAGCCCCGAAACCGGCTCTTTTGCCCCGACCTTTATATATTCCCAGCACCAAACAATCGACGGTATCCGCCAGACCACCTTCCGTGGTTTTTTTGTATTTGACCCAATGGTAGCCCCTACCCCCGGCTTTATAGGGGGCATCAATCTTTTTAATCAGAGCCCCCTCCAAACCCTCCGCCAAGTATTTTTTGATCAGGTCCCGGATGACCTCTGCCGAGGCAACCTTCTCCTGCCGGGTGATCTCGATCGCCTCCCCTGCTTCGGGGATTACCCCCTCAAGAGTCTTTCGCCTTTGGTCAAAAGGGACATTGAGAAAGCTTTTGCCGTTGAGATAAAGGACGTCAAAGATAAAAAGTTTGAGGGGGAAATCCTTGACCGCCTGCTCGATGCCGTGTTTTCTCTTCCTCTGAACCGTTTCCTGAAAAGGCAGGAATCTCTTGCTCTTGGGTTCATAACCGATTGCCTCACCGTCGAAAATCGCGTTTTTGACCTTTAAACCTTTGGCGGCTGCCACCAAATCGGGAAACATCGGGGTAGTGTTTTCCAAATTCCTGGAGAAGATGGCTACGGTTTTTGCCCCGTCTTGCTCGTAAATATGCACTTGGGACCTAAACCCGTCGTATTTGGGTTCAACGTAGACCTCGCGGCCGACCTTTTCCAGTATTTTCTCGGCCGAGGGCAGCCTCTCCGCCAAAGAGGGTCTAATCGGGGTCCCGGGCTCTGGAACAATCGCCTCAAGGGAGGATAGCCCCCGGGCTTTGACTTTTTGGGCAATTTTGCCGATATCGGCCGTGACGTTGAAAGCGTGTTCGATCTCAACCCGGGCACCTTTGTCGCCCTTAACCATATAAGAAAGGGCATCCAGAATCGTCATGTCGGAAAAACCGAGCCTGAGCTTGCCGACGGGAATTCTGGCCACGAATCTGGCGCTTAAGGGATCTAGCTCTCCCAAGAGTTTTGCGGTTCCGCTGACCTTTCTTTCCTGGCTACCCGCACCTGCCTCCCTGGCAATTTCCATTAGCTTGTCATAGACAGCACTCACACTTAAGGCACCTCCGTCGGCGATGGCCAAACTCTGGGCAACATTACCCAAATCACCCATCTGTTTGTATAAGGCTTTGACTTTATTGATATCCTCGTCGTAGGCCTGGGCAATAACTCTCAACATCATCCTCTCGGCGATATTTAGGGTTATGGCCATGTAGTTGGGTGCCAGCTGCCCCAAAAGCAGATAGATAACCTTGTCTATTTCTTCCTTGTCTGCGGTTTTGAAAAGTTGGGATAGTATCTGGGTGATTTCGTTTCTCGAAGCAGTTTTTTCTAGTTTGTCCAGGTATTGGGAGAGTGCTTTGAAAGTCATTCGGGTTAGCCTTTTTGTCCGAGATAGGTCGAAAAGAAAAGATAAGCAAAGACAACAACGGCCAGAAACATCAGTCCAAAAAGGATGCTGATGACCCCGCTCCACTCCTCGTGGATTATTTTGTTTAAGCCCTCACCAATTAAAGTCAGCCCGAAAAGCGAAGGCAAAACCAAAATCATATATAAAAATTGTGGGTCGGTTGCGCTCATGTTCGTGCGATCACATACCTTGACGCCTTGGTGCTTCCTTCTTTTTTGATTATACCTTTATCCCAGAGGTCTTTAAGATCCCTTAAAACCGTGTCTTCCGAGACCATGGACAAAACTTTCTTGAGCTCCTGCATGTTGGCCGAACCTTGATCGCTAAGATATTCCACCAGCCTCATTTGACGCTCCGAAAGGGCTATCTGCTCACCGATCTTGACCTTCAAGCGTGTATCGATGGAAAGTTTTCTGACCCTCTCTTTTATTTTGGAGAGTTCAGCCGCCACAACCTGGGTAAAATACTCAAGCCAGGGGGTCAAATCCCTGGCCGCGATATTGCGAGACTGTTTATCCACCACCGAAAATGCCTGATAATAGCTTTCCGGGTCGCTGTCGAAGTGTTCCTCCAAAGAGAAAAATCTTTTAATGTTGTAGTTCTCGCGCATCAGAATTAAAGTGGCAAAAGCCCTGGCGCTTCTGCCGTTTCCCTCCACAAAGGGATGGATCGCAACCAGGATATAGTGGGCAATCCCGGCCCTTAAGATGGGGTGGACCTCGAGTGCCCCCGGAGAATTAAGCCAGGCAAAAAAATCGTCAATCAAATACGGCACTTCCACAAAGGGAGGCGGCTGAAAAATAATTTCCCCTGTCCCCTCCTCCTTAACTACCACCTGGCTGGTTCTGAATACTCCTATCTTTTCCTCGGCAACAATTTTATATACGGTAGTTTTATGAATATCTTTAAGCATCTCGGACTCATAACCCCCTCTTTTGACCGACAATTCCTCAAGTAGGGTTACCGCGTTGCGGTAGTTGACCACCTCCTGGATATCTCTGGCCCTGCCGTAAACCTCTTCTCCTTCCAGCACTTTCTTGGTCTGGATTAAGGTCAGGTCATTGCCCTCAATATGGGTTCCGTGGTAAATGGTCCTGACGATGGCATCGGATTGAAATTGTTTTTCGAAAGAAGGAACCAGGGGCGCATTTTCGATAACTTCCTTGGCCGCCTCTATCTCGCCGATGCTCTTTAAGATTTTATTGGAGATTGCGAATTTGGGAGAATACATGGCAATCTAATTATCGCAATTTTTGCGGAAAAAACAAGGCTATTTCGTAAGTTCATGCAGGACAGAAGGAACCAAATCGGCCAAGTCGTCGGCACTATAGTTGGGCCCGACACTCCCGAACAATTCATCCCCCGCCGCTTTTGTTACATATGAGGCAGCGCAAGCCGCCAAAAACGGTTCGTTTTTGGCCAGCAGGGCAACACTTAGCCCCGCCAGGACGTCCCCGGTTCCGCCCTTGGTCAGACCGGCGTTTCCGTTGGAAATTTCAACCAGCTTTCCTTCCCCGGCCACCAGCGTCTTTGGGCCTTTCTGGACAACGATGCAGTGGTTTTTCTCGGCTGCCGATGAAGCATCCAGACCTCCGAATAAAAGCTCAAACTCTTTTTTATTAGGAGTAACTATCGCACCTTCAGGAATCCAGTCTGCATCCATGACCTGGAGGGAACCGGCATCGATTACCCATTTTTTGTGGGGAAATTCTTGCAGTAATTTTTTGGTCAGCTCTTTTGTAACTTGGCAGGCCTCATCGCAGACATGGCTTCTTTCCCCGTGAGGAGTTTTTTCGCTTCTGAAACGCATAAAACCGGGGCCAATCAAAACCGCCTCGGACTTTTCGATATAGTCCCCTACCTCTTCCCAGGGAACCCAAATGAAAGAAGAAAGCCGGGATTTCAGCTGTTCGGCAACCGGGCCGAGGGAGCCCTCCGGGGAAGAAAAGAAAACCATATCAACTATTCTTGCGGCAACTTTTAAGGACAAAAGAGGAGCGCCGTGGAAAAGTGACGAGCCTCCGATTATCGTAACCTGACCGTTGTCCTCACCGGCGGATTCGCGGGCGGGTTGATAGAGTCTCTTCAGAAGTTCCTTATCGAATATTTGCCCCATTTATCAATCCAGATCGCCTCTCGGTACTCCACCCATAGGCACGTTTTCCCGAGGAGGCTTATCAGTCGGGAACATGGAGGAACGGCGGTTTCCCGGTTGTGGCTCCTGTGGAGGAAGCTCCCCCAGCGTCGGCGGCTCTGTGTCTAACTTCTCGAGTCTCCATCTTAAAGGATAGTTTTTGTCAAAGTGTTTTTCTACGACCACCCATCTGTGCCCTTCCGGAGTGCGTTTCGGAGGCTTATACGGACTATAAAGAATGTCTCCCGCTTCCAGTTTTTTTCTTTTTGGGGGTTTTTCTCCGAATTCCGGCATTCTTGGACTATTCTACCCTCCTATACTTATTTTTTCTACCCCTTTTAAGCCTTTAACAAAATGCGGGTCGGCGGTGGTAATAATCGTCTGCTGGTCCAAAGCAGATTTGACGACTATCTCCCTGTGTTCATCGTCAAGCTCCGAGAAGATATCATCCAGTAGAAGCGTCGGCCTCTCGCCCGACTTTTGTTCAATGAAGGCAAGCTCCGCCAACTTCAACCACAATACTCCCATCCTTTGCTCTCCCCGGCTGCCGAACCTGGCCAAATCCCTATTCTTCAATTTAAAAATAAAATCGTCCCTGTGGGGCCCGACCAGGGTGGTGGCTGCAGCAACTTCTTCTTCCGCGTATTGCTCCAGCCTTGCCTCGCTGATCGCGCTTTTATCGTAATAAAGCTCCAGCTTTTCTTTATTTAAGGCGTGAGTGCTGTTGATAAATTCAATCAGCCCTTGTCTTGCAAGCGAGATATAATCGCCGTTTTTGATCAAGAGCTTGTCCCAAAAAAGAAGTTGATTTCTTGAAAGGCCTTCCTCTCTTATCCTCAAAAGCAGCCTGTTTCTTTGCCTTAAGCCTTTTTCGTAAGATAAAGAGGCGCGCCGATACTCCCTGTCCACCTGGGAAAGTACCGTGTCTAAAAAATTACGCCTTAAAGACGGTGACTCCGTCACCAAATCCAAATCCCAAGGCCCAAAAAGCGTAACTTTAAAATTGCCGGCAAAATCCACCAGGCGCTTGGCAACCCCGTTGACCAGAAGTTTTTTCCTGGCAATCTTCTCCGGAGCGGATTTGCCGATATCGATAAGGCCCCTGGTCAAAACCGCCTCCAAATCAGACTGCGCACCCCCCACCGTTACCCTACATTTTACCCTGGCGATCTCGGCATCGTAATTGACCATCTCCTCCTCGATCCTGGCTCTGAAGCTTTTACCTGTTGCCAAAACAAACATGCTCTCGAGAATGTTGGTCTTGCCCGAAGCGTTGGGTCCCACGATAACCGTAATCTTTGGAGAAAATTCCAAAAGTTTGGTTTTGAAATTCCGAAAATTATTTAACCGAAGTTTGGAAATCATCTATTTCTGGCAAACGGGGCAGGCATACGTTCCTCGACCTCCAAGAAAAAACTTTTGCATCTTGGCTTTGCCGCAGCGGACACAGAGCTTACCCTGTGTCCCGTAAGCCAAGAAGTGCTCCTGATAGCTTCCTTTTTTGCCTTCGGCGGTTACATACCATTGGTCCGAGGCCCCCTGATACTTAATCCCGTCTTTCAAGACCTTAAGTATCGCCCCAAAGAGGGTTTCGGCTTCCTTGGAGGCAAGGCCATTCGCCGGGCGCCGAGGATCAATCTTTGCCAACCACAAGGCATCGTTGGCGTAGATATTCCCTACCCCACTCATCTTGGTCTGGTCCAGGAGCAGGATTTTAATCGGTCGGCGGGAGGCGGAAAGAAGTTTGACAAATCGCTCCAAGGTCAGATCGCGCAAGGGCTCGGGGCCGAGCTTGGCCACAAAAGCTTCTTTGGCGACATCGGTTGTTTTTTCCACCTTAATCCAGCCAAATTTGCGTGAATCGTTAAAAAAGAGCTTGCTGCCCTTATCCAAACTAAAAACGACATGGGTGAATTTGTTGGGCTGGTTTGGAAATCCGGGGGAAGAAAAGACGACCTGACCGGTCAATTTAAGATGGACCAAAAAGGAAAAGCCGTTGTCCAAATCGACAATCAACACTTTACCCAGGCGGCGTACGGAGATAACATTGCCCCCTACCAGTTTCTCTTTTCCCTGGGGAAAAATTTTGGCAACACTGACCTCCACACCTAAAATCCGATGACCGATCAGGTGCTTCTCCAAACCCGTTCTGATGGTTTCAACCTCTGGTAGTTCCGGCATATCTGGTTATATATTTTTTAATCTGCTCGACAAATCTTTCTTTGGCAAACCTTCTGGCATTAGCAAGAAGTTTATCTTTATCCCACCTTGTGCTCTCCAACCGCCCGATGGCCTTTTTTATGGTTGCCTCATCGGTTGCGTCGATTAAAATTCCCGTTTCTCCGTCAACGACCGATTCCCTAAACCCTCCCCCGTTAAAGGCGATCACCGGTGTTCCCGCGGCTTGGGCTTCAACAACACTCATGCCGAAATCCTCGTCACGGGCCAGGGCGATAAAGCCCTTGGCCTTCCCGTATAGTGCGTAAAGTTCTTTGTCCGGAACCCTGCCCAAAAGTTCTATCTTGCCCCCGCTTAACTTTTCCAACTCCTTCTTAACTCCCGCATAGCCGTGGGTTTCCCCCACTATCTTAAGTTTGAAATTGAGTTTTTTTGCCAACCTGGCCGATTCCTCCAGTCCCTTGGCCCCTACCAATCTGGAGACAATCAAAAAATAATCTTCTTTTGCCAAATCTTTGGTGGCTCTGATTATTGCTTCGACATCTACAGGGGGGTAGACCACCTCCGAGGGCTTACGGTAAAACTTCTCTATTCTGGCCTGAACGTTTTTGGAATTTGCCAGCCAATAATCTACGGCCTGGGCGGAGGTAAAATCGTACATCCTGAGAAAATGCCCCACGATGGCGGCATAGACCTTAACCGGCCAGTATTTGCCAAATCTGACGCTGGTTTCGTATCCGTAGAGCCATCTGGGAGGGGTATGGCAGTAACAAACTACTTTTGTCTTGGGAGAAACCTTAAATCCCCGGGTTATATACCAGCTGGATGAGGTGATTACCAAATCGTACCCGGATAAATCCATGTTTTTCCAAATGGCGGGAATTAAAAACCTCAAAGGGCTATATAAATTGTCAATTTTTAGGATCGGGGCCAAGGCACTCTCGATAATTTTTTTGCCTTTAAATTCTTTGTCGGCGGTTGAACCCTTAACCCTAAAGGCCGTATAGATTGGGGCTTGGGGAAATATCCCGGTTAAGGTTTTTAAAACCCTCTCGGCTCCGCCGTACTCCCGGATATAGTCGTGAACCAAAGCTATTTTCATTTAAAGAAGAGGTATTTGTTTTTCTTGGTCGAGCTCCTTCCCGACCTTTTTAACCCTTTCCGTTAAGGTTTTAAATCCAAATTCCGCAAACAAATCCAGAACTTTCTTGCCGTCTACGTCCCAACGGGAACACTCCTCTATTTTAAAACCGATCGGCACGTCTTTAACAATGGTTGCCAGTTTTTTGGAAATTTCGGAATATTTTCTGCCTTTAGTAAGCTTCTGCCCTGTTGCGGCGGGAATTTCTTTTAGGTTCTTGTAGATATTATCCAGGGTTCCGTATTTCTCCAAAAGGGAGACTGCCGTTTTCGGACCGATTCCGGGAACCCCGGGATAGTTATCCGAGGGATCCCCCACCAAAGCCTTGTAATCATCAATTAAGCTGGGGGCAACGCCCATTTTTTCTTTGACTTCCGCCTCTCCCATCAGCTTGGCATTCGCCAAACCCACAATCGGCATATAGACCTTAACCCGGCCGTTAACCAGCTGCAGTTGGTCTTTGTCTCCGGTGACGATAACCACGTCCTCTTTAACCAGGGTTGAAATTGTCCCGATAACGTCGTCGGCTTCAAACCCCGCTTTGTCGTAGATAGGAATGCCAAAGGCTTCGACTACCCGCCTAGCTTTAGCAAATTGACTGATAAGTTCATTGGCCGTCGCCGGTCTTTGGGCCTGATACTCCTTAAAGGCTTTATGTCTAAAGGTTGGTTCCTTCCTGTCGAAGGCCACGGCAATATGGGTCGGTTTTAAATCTGTGATAACCCTTAAGAGCATTGAAACCAAACCGTAAACCGCGTTAATCGGCTCCCCGTTTTTGGTGGTTAAAGGAGGCAGTGCATGGAAAGCCCGGTGAAGGATGGCGTTCCCGTCGATTATTACAAGTTTGCTCACGCTATTTTTCCGAACTCTTTTTGCCTACAATTCTTTCAAATTCTTCCCTGTCTATGGTCTCTTTGGTAAGCAGTCTAGATACCAATTTATCCAGCCTTTTTTTGTTTTTCTTAATGATTGCCAGTGCTGCTTTATAGCAGGAGTCGACCAATTTTTTTACCTCGACATCCACTTTTTCTTGCATGGCGGGAGAAATCTGGGCCGGCTCATACCAGTCGGGTGCGCCGAATTCTCCCATTTCTATCTGTGGTCCCAGATTAATTGGGCCCAGGTTACTCATGCCAAAATCGATTACCATGGCCCGGGCCACCTGTGTTGCTTTCTGGATGTCGTTTGACGCTCCGGAGGTCATCTCGTTAAAGATAATCTCCTCCGCAGCACGTCCGCCGAGTATGGCAGTTATCTGGTCTAAAAGACGGCTTTTGGTCTCGTGAGATCTATCGGAAGCTGCTGGGATAAGCGTATGGCCCAGACTCATGCCCCTGGCAACAATTGAGATACGCTCAACCGGGTCGGTCTTGGGCAAAACGTGGGACACTACCGCATGTCCCGCTTCGTGGTAGGCCGTAATTTTCCTGTCCTCTTCGGATTGAAGCTTTTTCTTAGCAGGGCCCAACTTGACCTTGGTGGCTGCTTCTTCAACATCTTTGGTCTCGATAAAGTTCTTGTCTTCTCTGGCTGCCAAGATTGCGGCTTCGTTTAACATGTTTTCCAAATCCGCTCCTGAAAAGCCCACTGTTCTGTCGGCGACCTTTCCCCAACTTATCCCTCTGATAAACTTCTTCCCCCTGGCGTGAATCTTGAGTATGGCCAGTCTGCCTTCCTTGTCCGGCATATCCAAAACCACTCTTCTGTCAAACCTGCCTGGCCTTAAAAGCGCGGGGTCGAGTAAATCCCCTCTGTTGGTTGCGGCGATAACGATCACGTTGTCGTTGGGGGTAAATCCGTCCATTTCGACCAATATCTGGTTTAGGGTCTGTTCCCGCTCGTCGTGCCCGCCGATAAAACCCCTCCCCCGCTGCCGTCCTATGGCGTCAATTTCGTCGATAAAGATAATCGCGGGGGCACTGGCTTTAGCCTGGGCAAAGAGATCCCTGACCCTGGATGCCCCGACTCCGACCAGCATTTCCATAAATTCACTTCCCGCCATGGAAAAGAAAGGAACATCCGCCTCTCCGGCAACCGCGCGGGCCAAAAGGGTTTTGCCTACCCCGGCGGGCCCGAAAAGCAGCGCTCCCTTGGGTGTACGGGCGCCTATTTTGCGATATTTACCTGGGTTTTTGAGGAAATCGACCACCTCTTCTAATTCCTTTTTGGCTTCATCCACGCCGGCAACGTCGGCGAAACTGACCGGCTGCTTACCTTTGGCAAAAAGCTTGGCGCGGCTCTTGCCGAAAGAAAAAATATCCTGTGCTCCCCTATTTTGGGCCCGGATAATAAAGAAGAAGAAGGCCGCCATCAAAAGAATCGGTAAAACTATACCCAAGACGCTACCGATTGCCTTGGTGATTGTCTGGTCGGTAATGTTGTAGTTCACACTCGTCGGGGCTATTCCGGATTTCTCAAGCAGGTCGGTAAAGGTTTCGTTGGGTTCCTTGCTGGTGAGCTTGGTCGAACCGTCTTTATAGGAGAGAAGCAGGTTATCGTTTTCAACCACAACCTTCTCGACTTTCCCGTCCTTGATGTCAACCAATGCCTGGGAAAGCTCCACCTTGCCCTTGCCGCTCTGGGTATCAAAAAGGGAAAGCAAAAAAGGAGCTATAAAAATCAGAATAAAAAAGCCGAAGATTATCGTCCAGAGATTAATCTTCAACTTCAGCCCAAACCGCTTCGAGTTTTTCTTCATGAGTTTTACCCCGAAATTATAGCACTAACAACACTAATGCACTTTTGTCCCCGGGGCAATGGGTTTATCAGGGATAAGAAGGACACAGTTTTCGCTGGCATCATCCTCGGCCGCCATAATCATGCCTTGAGACTCCTCACCCAACATCTTTTTCGGTTCCAAATTAAAAACAAAGATAAAACTGCCCCCCTTAAGGTCTTTGGGTTTATACCATTTCTTTATCCCGGAAAGGATAACCCTTTCCCCGAGAGATCCGAAATCTACGGTTAAGCGCATCAGGGTATCTGCTCCCTCAATGTTTTCGGCCTTAACCACCTTGCCCACCCTGAAGTCTATCTTGGAAAAATCGTCAAAGGAAACCGAGTCTTTCATTTAGATAAGTCCCATCGCTTTCTTGGTCTCGGCGAGGGTTTCTTTGGCAACCTTGCCGGCCTTAACGGCTCCCTCTTTGAGGATTCTATCTACCAACGAGGAATCGTTCTCAAAAACTTTTCTCTTCTCCTGTAAAGGCTTAAGTTCGGCAAAAATGGCCTCTGCTAGCTCACCTTTTAACTCGGAGTACTTGATACCTTCCCCAATATAGGCCTCTTCGTAATCTTTCTTTTTGGTCTCTCCCAAAAATAGCCCTACCAGCTTTAAGAGGTTGGCTACTCCTCCTTCGGCTGGAACTTTCTCTCCCTTTCCCGAATCTGTCGGGGCTCCAGCCAGGGCCTGTCTGATACTTGCCAAATCGTCGGTGAGGTTGATATAGCTGCCCTCGACGGTTTTGCTCATCTTTCCTTCCCCTTTGAGGCTGGGAATGTATTCGCTGCCTTTAATTGTGAATCTTTTCGGCTCGGGAAACGAAAGCCCGTACGCTTCGTTCATTTTTCCGGCTATTTCCCTGGCGATTTCCAAATGCGGCTCCTGGTCGATCCCGACCGGTACGGAATCTGCCTTATAGGTCAAAATGTCAGCCGCCATCAAGACCGGGTAATGCAAAAGGGCCATCGAGTTGGCCTGGGGATATTGTTTGACCTTGTCCTTGTAAGTCGGTAAATGCTGCATTCTGGCAATTGTGACCACGGTGGAGAAAAGATAGGCCAGCTCAACATGTTCCGGAACTTGGGATTGGACAAAAATTACCGACTTTTCTGGGTCCAGCCCGGCTGCGAGGTAGTCCAGAACCACTTCGCGTACACTATCTTTTAGAGTTTTGGCATCATAGGGAGTGGTTAGGGTATGCAAATCGGCAACCATATAAAAAGTTTCGTATTCGGGGTTATCCTGCAGGGCCAGCATGCCTTTGACCGCACCTAAATAGTTGCCTATATGTAGGCGGCCTGTTGCTCTGATGCCTGATAAAACTCGCTTTTGAGCCATACATTCGGATTTTACCACTGTTGAGGCTAAAGATGAAGCGTGTTATAATACTGGGCTGCTACATGCGGGGTAGTGTACGGCTGCACGGAAGGCTCATAATCTTCCAGGCTAGGTTCAACTCCTAGCCCCGCAACACGGATTTGAGCCAACGTAGCTCAGCGGTAGAGCAAGGATTTCATAAGTCCGAGGCCAGAGGTTCGAATCCTCTCGTTGGCACTTCAAAGGAATAACTTCAGCCACTTTTTCCAGGTCGGGTCAGGCAGCTCCTCCTCCTCTTCCGCCGGTGCCGGAGCAATCTGTCTTAGGGTCTCGGCATCGGGCAAGACGACTATTATCTCCTCGTCTTTGGACAAACCCAGCTTGTCCCGCAACTGGGTTTCGATATAGGTTTCGGATTGGGCCTCTGCCAACCTTCTTTTTAGATCCTCGTTTTCATCCTTTAGTTTCTCTACCCTGCCTTTGGCTTCGTCTATCCTTTTTGAGGCCGCCAGGATTCTGAAGATGTTTCTAACCAGGGAAAGACTGAAGAGCAAGGCCAAACCCAGCAGCAGATATTTCCAGTATCTGCCCAGCTTTAATTTGAACCCTTCCCCCTTATTTTTGTGCATAGTTTGCGTTATTCGAAATCTTCGCCTATAATACGTTGACTATAAAGATATTTGTGTTATTATTATAGTCCGCCGACTGCTCCATAAACTAGAATGGCCCAAGAAGCATTAAAAACTCTGCTCCCAAAATTTATCGACAGCCTGAAAGAAAAAGGCCGCTCTCCTGCTACCGTGCTGGCCTATAGAGCAGACCTTGAACAGCTGATCGTTTTTCTGCATGGAAAGAACAAAGTTATGCCCGAAGGCATTACCTCTTCCGACCTTGAGGCATTCCGCGACACCCTTTTGGCGGAAAAATACACACCCAAATCGGTCTCCAGGAAGCTAAATGCCGTCAAGACTTTCTTTAGATGGCTGATCTCTGAGAATCACCTCACCTCCGACCCTTCCGTTAATGTTGCCCATCCCAAAATCGAATCTTCGCTGCCGAAGTTTCTCTCGCAGCTGGAGTACCGCGCTCTAAGGGACGTGGTCAGAGCCGACACCAGAATTGCCGCGATCGTGGAATTGATCCTTCAGGCCGGATTGAGAATTTCCGAGGTGGCAAGTCTGAAAACGGAAAATGTCAAAGCGGATAGCCTTAAAGTTGAGGCCTATGCCACCCAGCCGGAAAGGACTATTCCCTTAAACAGGCCCGCCAAGGATGCGCTTGCCGGCTATATGTCCGATCGACCCACCAAGATTGCCTCCGTCTATGTTTTCATCAGCAAAAACGGCAAAGCCTTGGCGGTCAGGAATATCCGGGCCGCAATCGACAGATATATGCAGAGGGCAGAAATTCCTAACTATTCGGTTAACGATTTAAGAACCACTTTTATGGTCGAAAATATTAAATCCGGTGTGGATTTGGTACTTCTTTCCCAGGTTTCCGGACACAAGCGGCTTTCAACTACGGAGCGCTATTTGGAACTGGCGCAGGTTAAAGAACCCGGCAAGAGACAATCTTTGATTGAGCTTTAAGCCTATTCGAAGGTTTTGGCCAACTCCCCTATTTGTCTGCGTCTGATTACCAATTTCTCGTCGCTAGCGGCAATTTCCTGGGCCAGCTTGAGGTGTTTTTTGGCCTCAAAGGGGTTATCCTCCCTTAAAAGCTCCGCCAATCTCATGTGTACCCCGGATTCCCAGACGTGGATCAAAAAAGGATCCAGTTCGCTGGCCCCTTGTTGAATTTCGGCCAGTCCGGCCAGTATGGTTGACTTCCCTTCCTCTTTCTGGCCGTTACGGTACTGCGCCTCCCCCAGGTGATAGCGAAAATCTCCCTTTTCCGAGATAGGCCCCTGATAAACAACCAAGGCCTTCTGGTAAAAATTGATGGCGGTCGGATAATCCTCAAAAAGCATTGCTACCTCCCCCAACCTGAAATAGGAGGTGTCGAGTTTATCCTCCAAATGATATTCCTGAGATATCGACAGCATCGCCTCCGCGTCTTTTTGAGCCAAAATCGCATAAGCTTTATCGTTGCTGGTTAAAAATAGATGCTTCCAGGTCAGGGTTCTGTCTTTTAAGGCATCTATCAATCCCCGATAGTTGCCTTCTTTCTGGTAAGCCACAACGGCCAGTGTCAAATACTGAAGTGCCTCAAGGTGTTTATCCTCTTCCCGGAGTTGCCCCCCTTTTGAATGCAACTCCTGTCCGCTTAGTTCCTCGATCTTTTTCTCTTGCATACTGTGGGCTCTGAGAGAGTCGAACTCCCGCGTCGACTTTATAAGAGTCGTGTCCTGCCGTTAAACGAAGAGCCCCTGAAGCTGAATTATATCATTTTAGCCTTGAAAATTAAAGCTTGGCCCTTCGGGTAATCTCTGCTTCCACCAGACGCATATCGCGACCGTAGCGTAATTTGCTCATTTCTTTGATTATCTGGGCAACCCTCTCGTTTTCCACTTCCTTGAGTTTCCCCATATCGCGGGTCAAATCCATTGAAAAAGGCGGAACCGGCTCGTTATTGACAGTAGTTTTGGCGTAGACGTGGTAGCGCTCGATATTTAAGAGGTCATCCTCGGCGAAGGTCGGGGTAAATTCATGAGCCAGGTAGGAAGCGTCGGTTACCCCTACCCTAAAGGCGATAATCGTTCCGACGTTGCCGAAGACGGCATTTTTAACCTCTTCTTCTACCTGACCAATAAATTGGTTGGCAACAGTGAGGTTAAGCCGATACTTTCTGGCTTCGGAAAGGATCTGGGCGAAGTCCGGAGTGGCAAAGTTTTGAAACTCGTCAACATAAAGATAGAAGTCCCGCCTTTTATCCTCGGGCACATCTTGCCTGCTCATGGCCGCCATTAGAATTCTCGGGACCAAAACCAGGCCCAGGAAGTTCGAGTTTTCCTCCCCAATCTCGCCTTTGGCCAGATTGATAAGGAGGATCTTGCCGGAATCCATCACCTCGCGGAAAGAGAATGAAGACTGGGATTGCCCGATGATGTTTCTGATCATCTTGTTGGTAACAAACCTGCCGAATTTGGAAACAATGTAGTCCAAGACCTCGGACTTGTGGAAATCCGCCGTCTGGGCGATTTGGTCGGTCCAATAGCGCCGGACAATGGGGTCGGTTACTTTTGGCAGGAGTTCGGCCACAAACTGGGAGTCGGTCAGAATCCTCATGACCTCGACAAAAGTTGAGCCCTCGTCGCTCATGGCCGTCAGCATGGCATTTCTGACCGCGTGTTCAAATCTGGGTCCGACAATGCCGGTCTTATATGGATCGAAGAGCTTGTACATCATGTTAATCACCGAGGTGGCCACAAAGTGTTTCTCGTCTTCGGTATGGGCCTCAAGCAAATTTAGGCCCATCGGCCGTTCGGTATCCCCGGGGTTAAAGTAGATGACATCCTCGGCGCGCTCGGGCGGGATAAGCTTTAGAAGGTCCTCGATGGCATCTCCGTGCGGGTCCATAAAACAAAGGCCGCGTCCGGCGCGGATATCCTGCATAATCAAATCCTTCAAAAGTTCGGTCTTACCCGTCCCGGTTTTACCGATGATATAGACGTGTCTTCTTCTGTCGTCGTCTCCGATATAGACCGGTCTTTTGATTCCCCGGTAACTGCTTAATCCCAAATAAAGACCTTGCGAGGGAATCTCCGAGGGAGCCGGGGCTGTTTTGGAGTAGAGCCAATAAATATGGGGGGTGGTAACCTGCTTGTTGGGAAAATGATAGACGGTGGAAAGTTCCTCGGAATTAAGTATCGATGAATGGCTACCTAAGACATGGAACATCGGCTGATACCTGTAGAGAAAGTCTTCCATAAAAGCACCCTTGCTTCTTATTTTTCTGCCTTTAAAGCCGTTGGCTTCCGAGCTGAACTGTTCAAAACTGGAGGCGATATTCTCGATATGCATTTTGGCAACCTCGATGGTTGGGGCCGTGGTTACAATTCTGGTTGAAACCTCGAATCCGGGCTTACCGATTTTTGCCTCAACCGCTTCCAGAGTTTTGGCCGAGGTGGAAAACTTGGCCTTTTGAGGATCGGATTCCTGTTTTTTGGTGTCTGAAATAAAACTTCGTCCTTCTTTCTGCCAGGAAGAATCGGCGGGAGAAACCAAAATTTGGATTGCGGCTGCCTCACCCTCCCCCATTTTTGCTAACGCCGATGTCAAAAGAGCCAGAGAATCGGTGGGTAATTCCTTATAAGTCTTGATCGGATAAAAATTGCCCCGGGAGAGCTGGAAAGATTTATAGGCAACCTTACCCTTTTCCGGAAAGATATTATATTCTTCGACCTCGACAACCTCTGCCTCCGGGTAGGCCCCGTGGATTTGTTTTTCCACCAAATCCTTAAGTTTTCTTGATGTCCAAACGTAAAAACGGATGTCTTCTTTCTTGGCTACAATCTCGAACGAAACCGTCGGCTGAACCGAGAATTTTTGTTTAAAGCCTCCCTTTTTAATTGAATAAAGCGAGGCGAAGAGCTGTTCCATGGCATCGATCTTTATTTCATTCCCGCGTGGAACCGCCACCTGCAGTAAAACGGAGTCCAAAGACCTGCCCTCCCTGCCGCGATTGCGGAATAAGGTAAAGGCGACATAGCCCGTAAAAGCCACCAAAAGGGATCCCAGTCCCAAAAGGATTAGGGCAGCTACGATCGTATTTAAACTAGGCAGCACTTTGTTCTCTCCTTCCTGTAACTATCCTCCAGCCAAAATGGACGGCCCTTTTAAAGACCCTCATCCAAAAGGCCGCAAACCAGGTGATGGCCTCGTCCGGAGTTCCTTTGGACAAAGCCGAAAGCTGATCTTTTTCCCCGGGAAGTTCGATGGTAACGGGCTCCGTTGCCGAAGTTCCGATGAGGGCCCTACCGCTATCATCCGTTACCTGGGCCTTAAATTGGCTGGGAGTTGGAACTACTACCCCCTTATTCTCAACGGTAATGGGAATCTCGGGAAATTCCTCTGCCCTATCTTCGACCGGTAAATGCTCTCTTTCTGGAGATGCAACCATGACAAATTCATTGTATCACTTCCCCCTGCCTCTCCAAGCCTCCTCTGTCATCCCGTCCCGGTGATTGACCTGCCGCCCCAGCATAAATAAATAGTCGGAGAGCCTATTGATATAGACCAAAAGCTCCGGCTTAAGCGGGGTTATTGCGTTTAAGCGAACTAGGGCCCTCTCGGCTCTTCTGACCAGAGTCCTGGCAAAAAAAAGCCTGGCCCCTACCCCAGAGCCTCCCGGAAGAATAAAGTTTTTAAGAACAGGTAAGGCTCCTTCAATCTTATCAATCGCCCTTTCGATCTTTTTGGTTTTGGATTTGGCAAATCTTAAAGGAGCTCCTGCCAGAATGGAGCCCACCGTAAAAAGATTCCTCTGCACCTCCTTCAGCTCTTGCAATCCGGAATCTTCAGCCAGAATTATACCGAGGTAGCTGTTGGCCTCATCGATGGCTCCGATTGCCCGAATCCGCAAGGAAGATTTATCTACCCTGGTTCCCCGAAAAAGTGAAGTCTCCCCTTTATCCCCCTTCTTGGTGTAGACGGCCATGGCAAATTCTATCACTCAGAGCTCACAAGTGGAAAACCCGCAGCGTTCACACTTATAGCACTTTCCGTCTTTGATTAAATCTATGTCGCAGTTGGGGCATTTCATTTTCTTTTGCGAATAATTCTGGCTGCCGCCGAATTCAAATACCTGGTTGGCCTTGGTCCGGTCGCGGTAGACGGTTAGACCTTTGCAGCCCAATTTCCAGGCTAGGATATAGGCCTCCTCGATTTCTTTGGGGGTCACGGTTGAGGCCATATTGATGGTTTTGGTAATGGCATTATCGGTTGCGCTCTGGAAAGCGGCCTGCATTTTGATATGGTCCCGCCAGGAAATATCGTGGGCAACCCGAAAAACTCTCTGTAGGGATTTAGGAACTCCTTTGACCCCCTGCACGCTGCCGTGGTTGTCTATAATTTTCTGGATAAGATCCTCGGAGAAAATTCCTTTTTCTTTGAGCTTTTCCACAAAAAGAGGGATAACCGTTTTAAGCCTCACGCCCTCCAGCACGTTTTGCTCGTAGGCAACCGCAAAATAGGGTTCAATCCCAAATGAGGTATCACAGATTACAGCGTTTGAGGAGCTTGGGGGGAAGGTTAATAGGGCAACATTCCTGGGCTTCCTTTTGGTCTTCGCCCAGATGGAATCCTTAACCAGAGGAAAGGAGCCCTTCTCTTTCGCCAGCTTACAGGATTCATCGAATGCGTTGGTATACATAGTCCCAACCACTTTTTTGGCCAGGGCGAAAGCGCGGGGGCTGTCGTAAGGAATGTCAAGCCGGCTTAAAGTCTCCGCCCAGCCGACGGCACCTATTCCGATTCTCCTGTGCTCCCGAACGGCTTTTCTGACCTCGGCTACCGGAAACCACGAGGCCGTAATCACGTTATCCATCAGTCTTACCGCAACCCTAATAACCCTGGCCATTCTCTCAAAATCGAATCTTTTGCCTTTGACGAAATTCGCAAAATTAAGATAGCCCAGGTTACAGGACTCATAAGGATATAAAGGCACTTCCCCGCAGGGATTGGTGGCTGTAATCGGACCCTTTTTGGCCAAGAGCGGATTGGCCTGGGCAGTGCCTCTGTTCATCGCCGAAAGATTGATTATTCCGGGATCCCCCGTTGACCAGGCCATGTTGGCCATCAAGTCAAGAATGCTTTTGGCATCGACGGTGTTTACAATTTGAGCGGTTCTGGGGTTAATTAGATTCCAGCTTTTACCGGCTACCGCCGCTTTCATAAACTCATCGGTTACCCCTACCGAAATATTCGTCTTGGAAAGATACCCATCCGAGGCCTTGGCCGAGATAAAATTGAAAATGTCGGGATGGTTGGCGTTTAAAATCGCCATATTTCCGCTTTCGTATTTGCCTTCCTGTCTAAAAAGCGAGGTCATCAGGTTAAACATCTCAATCATCTTGACCGGCCCCGCGGCCAAGTCCGGAATGCCGCCGACGATATCCCCTTCGGGTCTGATACCGGAAAAGTTATAGCCGCAACCACCCCCGTGTTTTTTGATCAGGGTGGATTTATGCAAGATGGCAAAGATATCGTTGATATCATCCTTAATCGGCCAGACAAAACAGTTGGCCAACTGGGCAGAAATCTTGCCGGCATTGGCCAAGGTTCTGGAGCCCGGCAGAAAATCGAAAGAAGTCATCATTTCTTTGAATTTAAGGTACCACTCATTTACTTTCTCTTTGCCCTTTTCTACCCTTGCCAGGGCCTTGGCCACCCTGTCGATCATCTCGGCCGGGGTTTCAACGATTTCCCCATCGGCATTTCTTTTGAGGTACCTCTGTTTGAGGATATAAAGGGTGTTATAGGGAAGACCGATATCATCCTTAATCCCTAAAGAGCTTTTGTCCTGATGCAGATGTTTTTTGTTTTCTCTATAAACGATAAAAGCCTTGGCGGTTCGGGCATGTCCGTTTTCGATCAGAACTTTTTCAACCAGGTTTCCGATCTCGGCGGTTGAGACAGTCTCGCCGTTGGTAAATTTAACTTTTAATAGCTTTAATACCTGGTTAGCCAAAACCACCGAGAGGCTTTTGTCCGTTCCCCCGACATTCTGGGCAGCCATAAAAATACTGCTGGAGATTTTTTCCGGCTTAAACTCTTCCTGGCTGCCGTCGAGTTTGGCTACTTTTTTGAGCATATGAAATCAACACTCCGAGTGACCACAAGCGTGACATTTGGAGCAGCCCTCTTCATAGACGAGGGCAGAAGCACCGCAGGAGGGACAAATATCACCTGTCGCCTCCTGTATTCCGAAAGATAAGTTCGAACTTTTTGTTGTTTCTAGGTCAAGGACGGCTTTTACTCCGTTGGCGTGGGTCTTGCCATTTGCTAAGTGGCCATTAGTATAGCCTCCGTTGGGGGCCTCTGCAGCACCGTCATACGCGGCCGAAGCCATTGTGGGGTCGGATGAACCCGTTAGGGTTTGTTCCGCAGGGGCAGAACTACTCGCCGCCATAACAGCTCCAGCCACGTGTGACGTGGCTTCAGAATGACCGTTGCCGTTGATTCTAAATCCATAGTGGGTCGAAAGAGCAACGCTGATAGCATCGGGCAGGGAGCGGATTTTATTCGGACCAAATCCAACCGAACGCCTACCCCCGATTCCGGAAAGCTGGTGCGCAATTTCCTTGGCTTTCTCCCTCGGATTAAGACTACCACGAAAACGCAGGGCCGTGGAGATTGTCCTGCCTAAAGCCTCGGCCATGGCGGCGACATCGCTACCCGCCTTGCCGACATTGATAAATACCTCCAAGGGGTCTCCGGTTGCGTCCTGATTGATGGTCACAAAGGCGCTTCCCACCGGAGTCATGAGCTTATAAGTTACTCCCATCACCTTCAGGGGCCGCTCCCTCAAAGGTGCGCTTCCTTCTTCGACGGTATCCTTGACTCCCAAATTTAATACTTGGGCATCTTTGGAGCCGTCCCGAAATATGGTTATACCCCGACAGCCCGTCTCCCAGGCCGAAAGGTAAGCTTTTTTGACATCCTCAACCGTAGCGTCGTGGCTTAGGTTGATAGTTTTGGAAACCGCATTTTCGGTATATTTCTGGAATGCCGATTGCATCTTTACATGCCAGGTCGGATCAATTTCGTGGGCCGTACCGAAAACCTGCCTGACATCTTCGGGAATTTCGGCAATTTGCCTGACTACTCCCTCCTCTCCCACCTTTTCTCTTAGCCCGTCCGACCAAAATCCCTTTTTCCTGGCAACTTCCTCAAATTTGGGATTAACAAAAGACAGTTTTCTCTCCAAGTGTTTGTCCTTGACGATATGCTGATAGGCGATGGCAAAAAGAGGTTCTATCCCCGATGAGGCTCCGGCAATAATGGAGATCGATCCTGTTGGGGCAATGGTTGTCACCGTAGAATTTCTCCTCGGAGCACTACTTTTGTAAATACTTACCGGCCAGAGAGGGAACGGACCCCGCTCGCGGGCTAGCTCAATTGTTTCCGCTTCCGCTTCTTGCTGAACGGTTTTCATAATCTTTTCCGCCAGGGAAAGCGCTTTCTCGCTATCGTAGGCAATTCCCAAGGCAACCAGCATGTCTGCCCAACCCCCGACCCCCAGCCCGACCCTTCTGATCGCCAGGGTCGTGCGACGGATGGACTCAAGAGTATAGGGGTTCATCTCGATGACCCCGTCCAAAAACCTGACCGCAAGTCTGGAGGCCTGCTTTAGCTTTTCCCAATCGACTTCGGCTTTCCCGCCATCTTCTTTGACAAAATAAGTCAAAAAGATACTTCCCAAATTACAGGAGTCGAAAGGGTAAAGCGGCTGTTCCCCGCAGGGATTGGTGCTTTCCACCGGTCCCAGGCTCGGAGTCGGATTGGCACTACCCGCGTTAATCCTGTCGATAAAGATAAGACCGGGGTCTCCTGTTCTCCAGGCGCCGTTGACGATTTCCTCAAAAACTTTTCGGGCCGATACCTCCCCCACCTTCTCGCCGTTTTTCGGATTTATCAAATCGTAATTTTTATCTTTCTTGAAAGCCTCCATGAACTTGTTGGTAATGGCAACCGAAATGTTGAAATTGGTTATTCCCCCTTCTTCCTTGCAGTGGATAAACTCCATGATGTCGGGATGGTCCACCCTTAATATCCCCATATTGGCCCCCCGGCGCTTGCCCCCTTGTTTGACTTCGTTGGTGGCGGCATCGAAGATGCGCATAAAGGAAACCGGACCTGAAGCCGTACCTTTGGAAGACTTGACCATTGAGCCCTTGGGCCTTAAACGGCTAAAGGAAAAGCCTGTTCCTCCCCCGGTTTGATGAATCAGGGCTTGCCACTTTAAGGCATCGAATATCCCGACCAAAGAATCCTCAACGGGCAAAACAAAACAGGCCGAATACTGCAGGCGGTTACCCGTCCCGGCATTCATCAGGGTGGGTGAATTGGGCAGAAATTCGTGGCTGGCCAAAAGCAGATAATACTTTCTGGCAATTTCGATCACCTGGCTTTTGTCTTTCCCCCAGAGAACCTCTGCCGAGGCGATTTCCCAGGCAACCCGCCAACACATCTCTTCTGGGGTTTCAATAATTGCTCCTTCTTTATCCTTATAAAGATAGCGTTCCGAAAGCACCCTTAAGGACTGTTCGGTCCAGGCGCCCTTGGGCAAATCCTCGGGCAAGCGGGGTCTTTTCCCCAGCTTTTTATCGATTTGGGTCCTGACCTCTAAATATGGAGGAAAATTCAAATCTTCGAGTTTTATTTCTTTTTTGGCTTTTGTTTTTGGCATTTCTAATCTAAGCTTTATCGATGGCCTTTTCAAAATCGCTGGTATCCTCAAACTCCAAGTAAACACTGGCAAATCTTAACCAGGCTACCTTGTCAATTTTTTTAAGTCTTTTTAAGACCGCGTTGCCTATTATCTTGGACGAGACCTCTTCGGTCCCGCGTCTGAGCATTTCTCTTTCGATATCGTTGACGATGTCATCCACCAGCTCCAGGGAAACCGGTCTTTTCTCGATGGCTCTTAATATTCCCCTTTTGACCTTCTCCCTTTCGAACGGTTCTCTCCTACCGTTTTTTTTGATTACCCACAAAACCGTTTCTCTGACTTTTTCGAAAGTGGTAAAACGTTTACCGCATTTGCCACACTCGCGTCTGCGTCTGATCGCTGTTCCTTCATCGACAGTCCTGGATTCTAATACCTGACTGTCTTCCCCTGCACAAAAAGGACATTTCATACAATAATTTCCATTTCACAAATGTAAACAAAAATCACTATTACTAGGGACAGGCTAGATATTCCAACACTAGATATATTCAGTCAACTAGCAACTTTTGTGTCAAAAAATATCACCCTACGCATACCCCGAAGCTGTAAAATCTTGTCCGAAAAATATTTTTTGCTTTTTGGAAAGGAGTCTTTCCTCAAAAAGTTAAAAGGCCAAATTATTTTTTATCCCAAAAAATCTGTTTAGTCCCCATTAAAGGGGTTTTCCGGGGCGGGTATTCCGCGGGAGAGAAGAGAATTTTTACAGAGGGTATAGGCTTCTTTGGAATAGCTAATCGATTTGACGATATCCGGTTTAGCGTCTTCGGGGGCAATATTTAACAGTTGCTCCTGGACCTGTCGGTGTTTAAGGGCGGCGAGGGCCACCTGTTTGGATAAATTTTTGCTGTCTACCCCACTCTTCCAGCACTCATCAACCAGGGTGCTGGCCATTTCCAAATATTTCTCGGCTTTGGTCAGAGTTGAGTAAGCCAGACCGGCCTTGCCGTTTTCAAATAAAATCTTGCTGGAAACCAATCTTTTGTCGGCAAAAAGAAGCATCAACTCCGCCTGGCGTGAGCGGTTGAGTGTGACCAAAAGCCAAAGTTTATCTCTTAGGGCCTTGAGTGGCCAGAGAGGATTGTCGGGTAAAATTCTGCCCGGATAAGGCAATTGATACTCTATCTCGGGAATAACACCGTTATCTTTATTGGCCCCCTGGTAAAAGGAATATTTAATGGAGGCGGCCTTTAAAACCGATACGGAAAGAATAAAAAAGGCCAAGAGTATGGTGGAGAACGTTACGGCCAGCTTTTTGTACATCGGGTAGAAATCATACTACAACAAACCAGCCTCAAAAACAATTCTTGGGTTATCTGAACAAAATTATTGGCCAGGCCCAGAGGACATGCAGGAAGATGGAGGAAGCAATGTTTCTGGTTCTGGCGAAGACAAACGCCGAACCAACTCCGAAGGCTCCGGTCACCAGCAGGTTGATAACAAGTGGTCCAGGTCCGAGTCTTTGGACAAAAAGGAGCCAGGGAACGTGGATTAGGGTCCAAACGGCATTGGTCGTCAAGTTGGCCAGCCACTCGTTGCCGGTTGCAGACCAAACTCGGCTAAAAATATAACCCCTAAACGTAATCTCTTCGGAAATTGCCGTGGCAAAGGACAGTCCCAAAGAAAGAAACAGGACACTATCGCCAATGTTGGCGCCGAAATTTAAGCCCCCGTGTTTAAAATAATTCAGGATTACGGCCTCGATAACAAAGAGCGCGCCCAACCCCAAGGCAAAATAGACCGAGGGGAATAGGTTCTTGAGGGTAATTCCAATCGAGGCCAAATCCAGTTTTTCTCTGCCGAGTAAGACAAAAACCGGCAGCAACCAAACCAACGGTTTGACTATCAGTTCCTCTATCTCGTCGGGGAGCTTAAACATCAAACGGTAGAACCCCCAAACGATTAAAAGATAGGCCGCGATGGCGGTTGCGTGCTTAAGCGACTTCTCTTTGGACAGTTTTTTGGCCATCTATCTTTCTATTTTACACTCTTTGAAAGCCGCGTCTAAAGAATCAAGAATCATATTGCAGCGCTGCCTGGCTTCCTCCAGGGTAATTGCGTTTCTCTCTTTGGGAAACCAATGAAAGATCAGGTTTCTTGAAAGCCTCCAGGTGTCCCAAAGCTGATCCGCGAGTTCTTTGCCTCCGCAAAAGCCTACCAGTTTGTCATAAACACTTTCGTTTCTTAGGTCCGTTTCCAAATTCGGGTTTAGGGCCTTACCCACCCTGAATCTTTTGCCAAAATAGTCCTCCTCACTGATAAAGCCCAGGTCCAGAAAGAGTTTTTTCAAAAAACCCTCATAGGCCTTAGCCGCAGGAAAAACCACAAAAGCGTAATCGTGGAATTTTTCTTCCCAACCGGAGGTTATGGCGGAGAGTTTTTGGGATTCCTTAAGAAGCTCTTTTAAATCGGCTTCTATATAGCCCCACCAGGCTTTCTGTTCCAGAGATTCTTGCATACTTTATTCTATCCCTAAAGTTACCGAGATTGCAGTCGTTCCTTTCTCCCCTACTCCTACTCCGATGAATCCCTTTACCAATTCTTTCTCAAAAGAATAGTTAGAAAATCCTTTCCCGCCAAAACTGTTGGTTATCTTCCAACCCAAGGCTTCTAGGTTACTCTTAAAAAACTCCGCTACTTTGTCCTGGGGATCTGCCGTAGTCCAAAGAGCCGAAATACCTTTTTTCCCGTCAGTCTCGGTAGACGAGGAACTTTTAAGAGTCGCTCCGGGGTAGATTGGAAAGTCATCGGGAAAATCCGCAGAAATATTATTCTCGGTTTTAGGAGTTGAATGAGTTTCCTCGGGAGTGACTTTGCCTAAATAGCCGAATTTCCAAACAGCAAGCGCAAATCCGATTGCGATAACAAGGATCAGGCCAACAATTATAAATTTCCTTTTTCCTTTCATCCCAGCTTACTGCATGATAGATTCCCCGCATCTAGCCGTCAATATGTCTCCAGGCGCATTTTGGGTTATACTTTATCCATGAAATCACCGCCCGAGTTAAAGAAATTGGGTTGGCTGGCTAGATTTAAAGCTTCCTTGAGGGATATTCATTTCCGCAAAAAAATTGTCTTTTTTTCGGTTTTGACGATTATTTTTTCCTGGCTTTTTTGGGGAATCCCCTTACCTACCAATTTATCCTCCGAGGAAATGCCGGTATCCACAAAGCTTTTCGACAGAAACGGAAAACTCATCTACGAAATATATACGGACAAGCGCAGGACCCCGATAAAACTTGCGGACCTCCCCCCTTATGTCCGCGAGGCCACAATTTCGATTGAGGATAAGGATTTCTACAAGCACTACGGATTTTCCTTAACCGGAATCACCCGGGCAGCCTACAATATTGTCTTTAAAGGTAAACTCCAGGGGGGCTCCACCCTAACCCAACAGCTGGTAAAAAATTCCCTGCTGACCCCCGAAAGAACCGTACGCCGAAAAATCAGGGAGTTTGCCCTAACCCTTTTGGTGGAGGCCATCTATTCCAAAGACCAGATACTGGAGCTTTATTTGAATCAGATTCCCTACGGCTCAACCGCCTACGGGATTGAGGCGGCTTCGGAGCTTTATCTGGACAAAGCCGCCAAAGACCTCACCCTCGGGGAGGCGGCTCTCTTGGCGGGATTGCCCCAATCTCCCACCCGATACTCTCCTTTCGGAGCCAACCCCGACATGGCCAAGGGCAGACAAGAAACGGTTTTAAAGCGCATGGTTGAGGATAAATATCTTACCCAAGAAAAGGCTGATGCTGCTAAAGCCGAGGTAATTAAATATGCAGAGATTACCCCGCCCAAAGCGCCGCATTTTGCCCTCTGGATTAAAGAAGCCCTGGCGGAAAAATACGGAGAGGCCCTGGTCGAAAAAGGCGGTCTAAGGGTCACAACCACCCTGGATTTGGATTTGCAGGAATTTGCCCAAGACGCGGTAGCCACCGAGGTGGCGAAGCTTAAGAAACAAAAAGTCGGTAACGGTGCGGCCATCGTCACCCGCCCCAAGACCGGTGAGATCCTGGCGATGGTCGGGTCCAAAGATTATTTTGCCCAGGACGAGGACGGAAAAGTAAACGTCATCCTGGCCAAAAGGCAACCCGGCTCTTCCATCAAACCCGTAAATTATGCGTTGGCCTTAAGCGATAAGAAGATTACTCTGGCCACCGCCCTGGCTGATGTCCCGTCCTGTTTCGCCGTAGCCGGACAAGCCTTATATTGTCCGGTCAACTATGACGGGACTTTCCACGGATTGGTGCAGGCACGTTTTGCCCTGGGCAACTCGTACAACATCCCTGCGGTTAGGGTTCTGGCAGTAAACGGCATAGAAAATTTTGTTGATTTCGCCAAGAAAATGGGTTTGTCTACCTTAACCGACCCGTCCGATTACGGCCTTTCTTTAACCCTCGGTGGAGGAGAAGTCAGGCCCTACGACATGGCGGTTGCCTTTGGGGTTTTTGCCAACCAGGGGATAAAGGCACCTTTGGTCTCAATATTAAAAGTCGAAGACTGGAAGGGTAAGGTATATGAGGAAACCAAGCCCAGCGAGACTGAAGGAGACAGGGTTCTCTCAAATGAGGTTACGTTTTTAATCTCGCATGTTCTGTTGGATAACAATGCCCGCTCCGCGGCTTTCGGAGAAAGTTCATTTTTAAACGTCAAGGGACATCCCGAAGTCTCGGTAAAAACAGGCACCACCAATGACAGACGGGACAACTGGACCGTGGGCTACTCCTCTTTAATTACGGTGGTAACCTGGGTCGGAAACAACAACAACACCCCCATGGGTGGAGCGGTATCCGGGGTCTCTGGTGCTTCCCCTATCTTTAATAGAATCATCAAAGAGGCTCTCGATAAAGCCGAGAAAGGAACCTACAACAAGGAAGATGACGGGCATTCCTGGCCAAGACAACCCGAGGGGGTAATCGGCAAAAATATCTGCACCACGGACGGACTACTGCCCCCCGGCGGCGATGACAACCCGGGCTGCCCTACCCGGTTTGAATACTTTCTCAAAGACGCCCTACCGAAAACAACCGAAGGGGAAAGAAGGGATGTCCTCATCAATAAAACCAACGGCCAACTGGCGGCTCCGGATACTCCGCCCGAGCTAATCGAAACCCAGAATCACCCTATCTATACCGACCCATTGGGAACCATTTACTGCCTGGATTGCCCGATTGCCTCCGCCTCGGCAACCATCCGCTACCCCTAAGGCTCTTTGTAAGGAAGCTGCGACCTGATAAAATACCGTGCAGTGGCGAAAAAAGCCAGAAAGATAACCAATGTCTACCTTGCCCCAAGAGTAAATAAACAAGTCCCCACTTTCATTGCGGGACTCTTGAGATTTGTCGGAAAACCTTTCTACTACATTCTCTCCGGTCTAATTCTGGCTCTCGCATTTTTCTTCTCCGTCTGTGTCAGGCTGGCCAAAAAAATTCTGGGCATCAGGATAAAGATTCCCAGACCCAAACCTGTATTGTTGTTGCCGGTTCTGTTTATTGTTGTCCTTGTTCTTTCCTTCTGGTTCTATGTGTTAAGGGCTCTACCCTCCCCCATAGAGCTTGTCACCCGCAATCAGGAAATCTCCACCAAGATCTATGACCGAAACGGAGTTCTGCTGTATAAGATATACAAAAATAAGAATAGAACCCCGGTTGAGCTTGCCCAAATTCCCGCTCAAGTCCAGGCAGCAACCCTGGCAGCCGAAGATGCGGAATTTTATAACCACATCGGTTTTTCCCCACGCGGAATATTTCGCTCGCTGGTCAAAAATATCAAAAAAGGAGAACTTTCCGGAGGCTCCACTATCACCCAGCAACTAGTTAAAAACGCTCTCTTATCCCCCGAGAAAACCTTAACCCGAAAACTCAAAGAGCTGATTCTTTCCGTCGAGGTTGAGATGACCTTTACTAAAGCAAGTATTCTTGAGATGTATTTGAACGAAGTTCCCTACGGGGGTACCGCTTATGGAATCCAGGAGGCCAGCCGTCTTTATTTCGGCAAAGACGTAGGCGCCCTCACCCTGGCCGAGGCGGCCCTTCTGGCGGGACTACCCAAATCTCCCACCAAGTTTTCTCCGTTTGGACCCAATCCGGAGCTGGCCATCCAAAGGCAAAAAGAGGTGCTCTCCTTAATGAGAATCAACGGTTTTATCAACCCCCAGGAAGAAGAGGCGGCCTTAAAAGAAAAGATTGTTTTTGCTCCCAATAGAATCGATATCAAAGCGCCGCATTTTGTGATGTTTGTCCGAAGCGCCCTGGTTGAGAAATACGGCGAGGAACTGGTCGAGCAGGGCGGGCTTGAGGTGACCACCACGCTGGATTATTCGATCCAAAAACTCGCCGAGGAGGCGGTTGCCCAAGAGGTCAGGGGGCTAACCTCCTTAAACGTCAAAAACGGAGCCGCCCTGGTTCTTGACCCAACTACCGGTGAGGTATTGGCCATGGTGGGTTCGAAAGATTATTTCGATACCTCCTCCGACGGCAACGTCAATATTCTAACCTCTTTAAGACAACCCGGCTCCTCTATTAAAGTCGTCAATTATGCCTATGCTTTGGGACACGGCTATACCCCGGCCAGCCTACTGGATGATTCGCCCGTCACCTTTTCGGTCTCCGGACAGCCACCCTATACTCCCAGAAACTATGACAGCAGATACCGGGGCAGAATTCCTCTACGTTCGGCTTTAGCCGAATCAAGGAACATCCCGGCCGTTAAGGTCCTTGCTTCCTACGGTGTGGGCAAAATGATTGAATTGGGCAAGGCCATGGGTATCACCACCTGGAACGATCCTTCCAGATACGGCTTATCTTTAACTTTAGGGGGAGGCGAAATAAAGATACTGGATTTAGCCAGGGTTTACGCCACCATCGCCAACTACGGAGTCAGGCCGGAGATTGCCACAATCGCCAAAATCAGCGATTACAAAGGCAGAATCCTTGAAGAAAATTCCTGTAACGGGGATTGCCAGGGCAAAGCGGTTCTTGATGCGCGGATTGCCTTTAGCCTGATCGACATCCTCAAAGACAATGTAGCCAGGACTCCCGCCTTCGGGGCCCGCTCTTCCTTGGTAATTCCGAATCATCCGGAGGTCGCGGTTAAAACCGGGACAAGTAATGATCTGAAGGATAATCTGACCCTGGGTTTCACCCAGAAATATTTGGTTGCGACCTGGGTAGGCAATAACGACAATTCTCCCATGGCGAGAATTGCCTCGGGTGTGACCGGTGCGGCCCCCATCTTTAATCGGATTATGACGGCAATCCTAAAGGATAAAGACTCGGTTTCCTGGGACGTACCGGTCGGGATAGACAAAGTCACGATTTGCTCCTTAACTGGGACTCTGCCTTGTTCGGGATGTGCGCTTTACTCCGAGTGGTTTCTCAAAGAAAACGTTCCCCAAAAAGCCTGCAGTCCCGAACAGATAGGTAAAATCAAAGAAGAGAAAAAGTCGGAGGGAAAAATATTAGAGCCAGCAGCCGCAACCCAGCGCTAACGGATTTCCGCCTCGTAGATTAACCTGGCCAGCTCGGGAAATAACGTGTCGGCTTCCTTCTCAATAATTCCCTTGGTCATAATCACCAAGACAAACGGTTTATCGCTAAAGACGATTCCCGCGTCGTTAATCACGTGGACTTCCCGACCGTACTTATGGGCAACCCTAACCTGGGGAATTCCTTTGACCAGCCAGTCGTTATAGATAGTATCGGTCAGGTAGTTTAAGATTTCATCCCTGGAATCTTCCGTTACTATTTCTTTGTTCCAAAGTTTCTGAAAAAAGAGGGCAATATCGGCCGGGGTTGTTTCGTTTTCGGCAAGCGACGTATCCACCATACCTATTTTGGCTATTTCTTGATTGATGGCCCCATCTCCCAGGGTTCTTTTGACTATTCCGAAGGCCGTATTGTCCGATTGCTTACCCATCAACTCTGCCATCTGCCGATAAGTAATTACTGTCCCGGCCGGCTTGGCCGCTAAGCTCCCTGCTCCGGCTATCTTGTCGGAGGCCTTGAGAGTGTATTTAGCGTCAAGATCAATTTTGCCGGCTTCGGCTTGTGAATAAAGGGTTGCCAGAATCGGAAGTTTAATGAGTGAGGCCGCTTGCATAATTTTATCTTGGGATACCCCGTAGGAAAATCCGTCGCCGAGTCTTAATACCTCAAAGGCATAGATGCCAGAGAACTCATCCGTTTTCCCTTCGAAAGCGGTAACTGTTTTTTCGGCCTTTTCTTTTTCGGATTTATTGGCGGTAATAATGATTACCTCTTCCTTAAAAGAAGGCCAACTAATTTTTGGAAAACCCGGCAGTTTCCAACTTCTGGCCGAAGCGGCGAGGGTTAGGGAGAGGATTACGCTTCCCAATAAAAACCCCAACACCAGATAACGTTCTTTTTTACCCCAAGGCTTGGGCGGTTCTTTACGTTTTCTCCTGTTTTCGGGTTTTAAATCTTTTATCCTTCTTAAATTGCGTCTGCCTTTGCCCGAAAAAGACTCTTCGTCTTCATCGAATTCGTCTTCTTGGTAATCATCTTGTCTTTTGGAAAAAATAGACATGGTCAACTTTATTACCCAAAAGGAGTTATTTCCTTCGTTTCTCCCAAACTTCTTTATTAACTAAATTTTGGGGTTTTTCTCCTGCCAGGCAATCTAATATTGCCCCCACGGCATCCTCCCCCATTTTGTTCCTGGCCTCCCAAGTTGCCGAGGCAATGTGCGGAGTGGTGATGGTATTGGGCATTACCAAAAACTCGGGGTCGATATTCGGCTCGTTGTCGTAGACATCCAGGGCGGCTCCTGAGAGCTGACCGGCCTTAAGTGCCTCAACCAAATCGCGCTCATCCACAATCGGACCCCTGGCGGTATTTATCAAAAAACTACCCTTCTTCATTTTGGCCAGAGACTCTTTATTTATCATATGTCGGGTCTCCTCCGTTAAAGGAACATGCAGGGAGACAAAGTCGCTTTTGGCCAAAAGCTCATCCAGGGGTGCAAAGACTACGCCCAAATCTTTTTCGGCCTCGGGGTCGGGTTCGTGTTTATTATAAAGGACCGTCATGTTATAACCCCTGGCGCGCCGGGCAACCATCGACCCGATTCTGCCCAAACCGATAACCCCCAGTGTCTTGCCGATTAAATTAACACCCAGAAAGATATCTGGTTCCCAGCCTTTGTATCCGCCCCGCCTGGTTGCCTCATCCGCTTCCACTATTCTTCTGGCGATGGCAAGAGCTAACGCCCAGGTATGCTCGGCAACGGCTTCGTTAACTTCCTCCGAAGGTGTATTGGCAACTACTATTCCCCTATCCGTGGCCGCCTTGACATCAATATTGTCAAAGCCCACGGCATAGTTTGAAACCATCTTTAGCTGCGGCCCAGCCGCATCCATCAGGTCGCCGTCGATCCTGTCGGTAAGAAGTGAAAGAATAACATCAACCCCGGCAACGCTCTTGACCAACTCCTCCCCGGTTAAGGGGCGATTAAACTCCGAAATAACAACTTCATGACCGTCTTTGGTAAGCTTTTCGAGATGGTCTCCCGGAATTTTTCGGGTGACGAATATTTTTGCCATTTTTAAATTTTGACTACTCCCATACCGCTTGAGCGGGCCCTTTCAATCCATTCGGGCATCTCCTCGGCCCTTAGGAGCCCCTTTTGAGCCCCCGTATAGCCAATGACCGAAGCGGAGTTGATTGTTCCCCAGGTTAAAGCCTCTTCAAAGCTCTTCCCTTTAATAATAGCCGAAAGAGTCCCCGAACCAAAAGCATCACCCGCACCGGTGCGTTCATAGGCATCAACGGGGAAAACCCCGGCTTTTAAGAAAGTCTGTCCGTCTCCGATATAAGATCCGTTATTCCCGTCGGTAATAACCGCGATCTTGGGTCCCAGCTTACCCACCGCCGTGAGAAGTTCTTTTTCCTTTCCGTGGGAATCCGGCATGTTGGCCAGCTTTTCCGCCTCTTCCCGGTTGACAAACAAGACGTGGGTCAGGCCCAAAACATCACCTATCCCCTCCAGCCCGACCCGCAGTTGCCAGGTACCGGGATTGAAAGCGAGTTTGGTGTTGGGGTTTTTCTTTAACCAATCAACAATGTGGTTATAAAAAGGCCTGAAGCTCTCTCCCATCGAGGTTAGGTAGACCCAAGGGGCAGCCGGGAGCTGGACCGGAAATTCGTAGCTTCTGGGGGCGTGGTAGGTAAAAATTGTCCTTTCCCCGCCGTAGGTGACTATTGTCGAAAAATTAGAAGCGGTAGAAGGTTGCTGAATTACATAAGTTAAATCCACACTCTCTGCTTTTAATCTTTCGACAAGTTGATTACCCACACTATCATCCCCCAAGGTCAAAACCAATCCGGTTTTTACCCCCAATCGGGTTGTGCCGACCGAATTATTGGCGGCGTTCCCTCCTATCGAAAATTCCAAATTCTTAACCGGAATCTTTTCCCCGTAGGAAAAAGCTATGAAGCACTCCTTTGTATCAACTCTACAGAATTCTTCGGATTCGGTTGGGGCAATAAATACATCCAAGGACGCATCCCCTATGGATAAAAGATCGAATTGTTCATTCATATTTCCCCTGTCTTGCCAAAGAAACGGACTTGGCCCGCCTGTAGAAAGCTGCCTGGGCAGTACCTATATCTTCGTCTTTTCCCTGCCAAACATCCAGGGCTTCAGCCTGCAGAGCCCTGGCAAATGAGAACGACAGTTCCCAGGGAGCATCTTTTTTGAGTTTGTTTATTTCATTAAGATTGGCTGTTGCCTCTTCTGGACTTTGCCCCCCCGAAAGGAAAACTATACCGGGAACTTCTTGGGGCACGGATTTCAGAACCGTTCTTAAGGTGGCCTGGGCAACCTCCAGAGGCGCGGCCTTAACCCCGCTGTCCTTCCCAGGTAAAACCATGTTGGTTTTTAAAAGAAGTCCCTTGAGGTTAACCTGTTTCTCTTTAAGCGCTGTAAAAAGAGCAGTCAGGATATCGACCGTAACCTCGCCGCAGCGGGTAGTCGTATGATTCCCCTCAAGCAAAACTTCCGGCTCAACAATGGGAACAAGGCCTTCTTCTTGAGAGACCTTTGCATACTCCGTCATTCTCTGAACATTTTGAGAAACTGCTTCTTTTGAGGGATAAATATCGTTAATTACAAACGGAGCCCGCCATTTTGTAAATTTAAACCCCGCGGCCGCATACTTTTTCAGTCTATCCGCCAAGCCCTCCAGTCCCTTGGCCAGCTCCTCTGTCACGTTTAAGGCTTCTCTCCCCTCATCAACCTTTATCCCCGGAGCAATTCCCCGTTTTATCAAGTATTCGGGGAAGGAAACTCCATCGTCTGTTTTTTGCCAGGCTGTCTCGTCGAAAAGGATAATCCCGCTTAAGAACTCCTCAATGCCGGCTGTGGTAAAAAGCATCTGGCGGTATTTGCGGTTAAGCTCCGGGGTGGAAGTTAAACCCACGGTCTCAAATCTTTTGGTTATCGTTCCCGTAGACTCATCGGCAGCCAGTAGGCCTTTAGTTGGGGCTACCAATTGGGAAGCAACACTCTCGAGCAGGCCTTTATCCATATGCAAAAATCAATTTATCATTTTTAGGTATAATAATGCCAGTGAGGAAACATCTTTTAGCCATCATTCTGATTTCCCTCTTCTCCCTCTTGGGGCTTAAAGCCCTCCTTGCCCCGGGTCTTTACACCGCCCACGATATCTGGCACCAAGTGGCCAGGCTTTACCATTACCAGAGAGCGGTTTCGGAAGGGGTGTTCCCGCCTTATTGGATAAGCACTCTGGCCGGAGGCTTTGGCTATCCCCTCTTTGTCTTCTCCTACCACTTTCCCTGGCTGTTAGCCCTTCCCATCCTCAAAATCGGTTTTGATATTCCGGCAACGATTAAGATTCTCTTTTTTATAAGCCACATCGCCTCCGGATTTGCCATGTATGTTCTTTCCCTGAGGGTCTTTAAAAGCAGATGGGCGGGGCTGACCTCGGCAATCCTGTACCTCTGGGCTCCTTTTAGATTCCTCACAATCATTGTTGCTGCAGCGATGGGTGTTGCCTTTGTCTTTACTTTTATTCCTATTCTTTGTTTAGGAATTCTACTCGCCGCCGATGAGAAAAAGGCCAGGTGGGCGGTTATCTTAATTGCCCTAGGCACGGCTGGGATAATACTTTCCCATTTTTCGAGCGTGCTTGCCGTAATCCCAACGGCTGCAATTTTTTCTCTAGCAATATTCTTTACGGCAAAAGATAGAAAAGCATTCGTCCTAAATTCCTTAAGAGGATTGTTGCTGGGACTAGGGCTTTCGTCTTTTTACGTTTTGCCGGCGATCTATTATTCCAAGTTAGGAATAGGCTTCGGCAACAATTACCTAAGGTACTTTGTAAACTTATCCCAGCTTGTATATTCGAAGTGGGGTTACGGGCCGATAATCAATAGCGCCAAAGACGGAGAAATGTCGTTTCAGGTTGGAGTAGCGCATTGGATATCAATTGCCTTATCCTCCGTCTTACTTATATTTTCGAAAAGGGGAAAAACTCAAAGACATATCCCGCTATCCCTTCTCATAGCTTTTGCTTTTTCATTGTTTATGATGCTCGACTATTCCTTACCAGTTTGGGAAACCATAACTCACTTCGTTCCTGTTGACTTCCCTTTCAGGTTCATGTTGCCTGCAGTATTTGTAGCATCTCTCCTGGCAGGATTTGTAATGATTTCGGTCGGAAAACTTATCAAGCCTATTCTGTTTATTTTCTTGATAGTCGTGGCCTTATTTACCAACAGAAATCACATCAGGGTGAATCTTTATACCGACTATCAGGTTGAAGATTACGTTGCTGCTGAATTTACGACTAGCTCGATGAATGAATATTTACCGCTTTGGGTTGATACCCACCTATTCTCAAGAAAGTCGACTTCGCCCCTGGAGCCCGAAAATATCCCTGTCAAGGATATCGAAAGGGCTACCCAAAAGCTTTCCTTTGAGGCCATCTTCCCCAAAGAGATGTCCGTCTCCGTTAACCATCTTGCATATCCAGGAATTATCCTCCGGGTTGACGGAAACCCAACAAATTATTCGAGGGATGTCTACGGTCGGGTGAGCTTTTCTGCCAGTAAAGGAAAGCACAATATCGCCGTTACCTTCGAAGAAACAAAAATGATCAAAATAGCGAAACTGGTTAGCCTGGGAAGCTTGATTGTTCTATTGGGACTGATTTTTACTCCGCCTTTTTTGTCAAAACTCTCTTTACGGCCTCGATAATATCTTTGGCCTTCATCCCGTATTTTGCCAGAAGCTCATCCGGCGCTCCCGATTCACCAAAACAATCAGGCATCCCCACAATTTCCATCGGTACCGGAAAGTTCTTGGCCAAAACTTCCGCTACAGCCCCTCCTAGTCCTCCCGTTACCTGATGCTCCTCGACGGTTACCACGGCACCGGTTATTTTTGCGGCGTGGATTATCGCCCTGGTATCCAGCGGTTTAACTGTATGGGAATTAATAACCAGAACTTCGATTCCTTTCTTATCCAGCTCTTTGGCGGCTAGCATGGCCTCATAAACCAAAGGACCACAAGCGATGATGGCTGCCTGGGGACTTTTGCTCTCCCAAAAGACCTCGGCCCTGCCAATCTTAAAAGGCGTTTTCTCCGAGGTAAAAACCGGAGACTTTTCCCGGGCGAAGCGGATATAGACCGGGTGTTGGGTTTTGGCTGCCTCAACGGTGGCTTTTTTGGCTTCGATTAAATCGCAGGGGGCAATTACCGTCATGTTGGGCATCGCCCGCATCAGGGCTATATCCTCAAGCATCTGGTGGGTGGCCCCATCGGGACCGACGGAAACACCGGCGTGGGCCCCGGCAATTATTACGGGTAAATCGTTTAAGGCGATTGTTGTTCGGATCTGTTCCCAATTTCGGCCCGGGGAAAATGCGGCGTAGGAGGAGATAAAGGGAATTTTGCCGTAATTGGCCATACCCGCGGCAATGGTTGCCAGGGCTTGCTCCGCAACACCGACTTCGATAAATCTCTCGGGAAAGCGTTCTTTAAAAAGAATCGAGCGGGTTGATTCGGTTAAATCCGCACACAAAACAACGACGTTTGCGTTTTTCTCCCCTGCGACAACCAGTCCTTCACCGTAACCCTGGCGGGTGGCAACTTTTTCAATATCTTTCTGAAATATCTTTTTGGACAGTCTGGCTTTTGTATTTAACATCGACTAACCCCTTCATAATCTCGACGTGCAATTGAGAAACTTTTGACCCTCGCTGCAGCCTCCCTCACCACAGGTCAAACCATATTGGTAGTTGGCTTTACACAAAATAGTTTTTTTGCATTGAACTTCGTCTTTGGTCAAACAGGAGGCGTTGGCTCCACCAATTCCCCCCAAAAACAATACTCCCAGCACCGCGAGGATGATTACAAAGGCAATTATGATCAGTTTGGTCATATTTTATTCGGCTTTGGCACCCTTTCTTAGCTCCTCCAGCGCAATCTTGGCTTCCTCGGGGTTCGGAGGCTTGCCGTGCCATTCGAATTTATTTTCCATAAAGCTCACTCCCTTGCCGGGGATGGTATGGGCAATTATTACGGTTGGATTCTCATAAACCGCCCGTGCTTCGTTCACCGCGTCGATAATCTCCTGGATATTGTGTCCGTCAATCTCGATGACGTGCCAATTGAAGGCTTTGTATTTTTCCACCAAGGGCTCAAGAGGCATGACATCCTCGGTAAAGCCGTCGATTTGGATATTGTTCCTGTCGACAATGGCTGTAAGATTCGCAAGGTTATATTTTCCAGCAAAGGCAACCGCTTCCCAGTGGTTTCCTTCCTGGTGTTCGCCGTCGCTGGTTACGCAATAGACTCTGAAGCGGCCTCCGTCCATTCTGGCCGCGTAAGCATAACCCGCGGCTTGGGCCAGCCCCGAACCCAAAGGGCCGGAAGTTGTTTCCATTCCGGGCAATCTGAGTCTTTCCGGATGACCCTGAAGCCTGCTGCCTAGCCTTCTTAAGGTCTTAAGCTCCGCAACCGGGAAATAACCCGCCTCGGCCATGGCGGCATAGCGGACCGGACAGATGTGACCGTTAGAAAGAATCAATCTGTCGCGTTCCGGCCAAAAAGGCTTGTGGGGGTCGTGATTGAGGATGGCAAAGTAGAAAGCGGCGAAGATGTCCGCCATACCCAATGGTCCTGCGGAATGACCCGACCCCGCCGCCAGAAGCATCTTAATGATGTCTTTACGGATTTCGTTGGCTTTTTTCTCTATTTGGGCAATGGACAGGTTGGCCATAAATCATTAGGTCTGGAAAGCCTTTTCTTCCTTGTGGGCGTTATTCTTTTCCTTAAGAATCCCTTCGAACATGTTCAGGGCCCGGTAGGCCTCCTCGGGAGAGTTGACTACCTTAAAAACCTTCAACTCCTCCGGTCTGATTCTCATATTTTTTACAAAAGTATCGATGATGTTGTTCCAAAATTCACCGTATAAGACCAGCGGTTTGTGGTGACCGAAATAAAGCCTCGCCAAGCCCCAGCTCATGCCGAATTCGGAAATAGTCCCGGTACCGCCGCGAAAAACCACATAGGCATCTCCCAAATCCAAAAGTTTCAATGTCCTTTCCAAATAGTTTTTGGTTTTGATTTCGATATCAAAAGGATTATTGGTATCCCGGCCTTCAAAATTGGTGATGTCCTTCGGATAAAAAGTGACCCCGATGGCCGTTCCCCCCGCCGCCTTGGCCCCTTCGGAGACCGCCCTCATTGTTCCCGGCCCGCCGCCGTTGATGGCCACAAAACCCTTTGCGGTTAGGTGTTTGGACACCTCGAAAGCCTCTTTGTATAAAGGGTCATTCGGTGCCGCATCCGCAAAACCGAAATAGGCCACCTGTTTTATCTTTCTTTTTGAAAAATCTTTATCCATATTTTTCTATGTTAACCGCGGGGTCTCCGTCGAATAACCTTTTGCCTACCGCAACTTCATCCGCCCCCGCCTCACTTATTTTGCCAACCAGCTCCGGGGTCACCCCTCCGTCGACGCAAATCTTAAAAGTTCCGCTACCCCTTGCCTCATTTAATTGTTTTATCTTAGAAATGGCCTTCTCGTCAAACGGCTGGCCTCCGAACCCGGCTTTAACCGACATTACCAGAACAACATCCAGACTTGCCAAAACCGCCTCATCGAGCGCAGAAACGGGTGTGGCCAGGTCAATCCCCAGCCCGACCGAGACTCCCAACTCTTGGGCCTTACCCAAAAATTCCATCTGGTTGGACATCATCTCAACCTGTCCGATAACTCTGCCCGCCCCACCCCGAACCGATCTCTCAACCCAATCGCTTGGTTCTTTGGTCATCAAGTGAAAATCCAAATCGACCGTTGTCTCTATCCCCTCCATGGCGGAGGGGTCGATGGTCCTGTTTTGAGCAAAAACACCGTCAATAATGTCTATCTGAGCCCGCTTAACCAGTTCCTCAAGCCTATCCAGTTTTTCCTGGGCCTCACGAATATCGGCTGTTAAGATGGTTGGAATTACTTCGACCATTTTTTGGCAAATTCTTTAAGGGCGGCCGTTTGTACATCCTCGATATGGGTTTCCGGTCGTTTTTCTTTAATCGAATTTAGCGCCTCCTCGACCGAAAAGCCTTTATATCTGACCAGATAGGCCGCGACCAAGGACGGACTTCTGCCGTGCCCGTTCTTACAATGAACATAGACTTTTTTACCCTGGGTTACGGCACTGTCTATCAGTTGCGAACCGATTTCCAACTGTAAGGGGGATGGGGCTACCCCGTCGACAACCGGCAGCCAGCTATAGACTTCGATTTCCTTGGGTGGAAGTTCGTTTTCCTCTTGGCTTAAGTTTAATTCCACCTCTACACCCAAGGTCTTAAACTGTTCCGCATGCAGAAGACAAACCCCGGCTTTACACAAATCGCTGCCTATAAAGACGTTCTCGGTAATCACCGAATAATCGAATTTATGTTCGTCTCCTCTTCCGGTTGGTTCCATTATTTATTCGGCGAAAAAGACAGGGTTATCGCATCCGAGGGTGCCACTCGTGAGCCGATGGTTTTGCCTACCCTGATGACTTGCTCTACCAGGCGATTGGCATAACCCCATTCGTTGTCGTACCAGGCAAAGACCTTAATCAAATTTCCGGCAACCACCTGGGTCAGGGATAAATCAACAATGGCCGACTCGCTGGTTCCGATAATATCCGAGGATACCAGGGGTTTGTCGGTCACACCCAGAATTCCCTTATAGATGGGATTCTGGGAAGCCTCAATAAAAGCCTGGTTAACCTCCTCCACACTCACGTCGCGCTTTAATAGGACCGAAAAATCCGTAATCGAACCCGTTGCCACCGGAACCCTTAAGGCCCGGCCGTCAAAAAGCCCCCTTAACTCGGGGATTGTTTCGGTGGTGGAAATTGCCGCCCCCGTCGTTGTCGGGATAATATTTTCAGCGGCAGCCCTAGCCCTTCTTAGGTCCTTGTGCGAATTATCCTGAAGGTTCTGGTCGTCCGTATAGCCGTGGATGGTCGTCATGGCTGCCTTGGCTATCCCGAATTTTGCTTGAAGAACAGCCGCAACCGGGGCCACACAGTTGGTGGTGCAGGAGGAGTTGGACAGAACGTCGGTTTCTCCCTTGAAATCATTGACCCCGATAATATAAGTGCCCACATTGCCGCCTTTAACCGGCGCGGAAATGATAACCACCTTGGCCCCTCCGACGGAGTGTTTTTTGGCATCCTCGGCCGTGGTAAACCTACCGGTAGCCTCAATGACGACCTCCACCCCAAATTTACTCCAGGGAATCTTGGCCGGGTCTTTCTGCGCCAAAACTGGGATTTTCTTGCCGTTGACTATGAGGTTGCCGATTTGGGGATCCGCATCGGTTGTTGCCTCCGGGTCCTTGACCTCCTCGCTTTTGACATCTACCCCGAAGCGTCGGTACATCGTGTCGTAGGTAACCAGATGGGCCCAGCCGGCAGTATCCATCGAGCCGGAAGTGTTAACTGCGGCAACTTCTATTTCATTGGTATGTTTCAGAAGAGCAATCCTGAAAGCAATTCTGCCGATGCGGCCGAATCCGTTTATTCCTACTTTGAGCATTAGTTCATTCTAACAGCGCCTCTATCCCCGGTAAAGTTTTTTTCGCCAAAAATTCAAGCATGGCTCCCCCGCCGACCGATATCCAGTCAAATTTATTCTCGAGTTTGTACAAGGAAACCACTACGTGGCTATCTCCCCCTCCGGTCACCTTATAGGCATCTGACTCGGCAACTTTGGCAAAGACTCTTTGGGTTCCCTGGCGGTGGCCCTCATCCTCGTATTTACCCATTGGTCCGGCAATGACAATCGTTTTGGCCTTTTCGATTTCGCTTTCAAAGCGCTCGATGGAATTTATCGTAATATCCTCTTTATCCATCACCAGGTTGGCGGTTACAATTTTTTCGTTGGGTCCAAGGCTGCGAATGCTCTCCTCAAAACCCAGATATTCGGGCAGCCTGCCTCCGACAAGAAGTTTATCCGCAACTTCGGCCAGGGGTTTGACCAGTTCGACCTTGTCTTTTTTTGAGCCGCCGAGGATGATTACCAAGGGTCTCTGGGGATTTTCCAAAACCTGGCCCAGTTTTTCCACCTCCTGGATAAATCTCAACCCCGCGGCGTGGGGTAACAGTTTCGGTAGGGCCACTATCGAAGCATGGCTTCTGTGGCTATCGGCAAAAGCCTCGTTGACAAAGAAATCGGCACCTTGGGCAAGCTTTTGGGCAAATGCAGTATTGTTTGCCTCCTCCCCGGGGTCAAAGCGCAAGTTTTCCAAAACCTCAAATTCTACTGCTCCTGCCAGTTTTCTTAGTCTCTCTTCAACCGGTCCTACTTTTAATTCCTCAACTGTCTTTCCCTCGGGACGACCGCGATGACCGATGAGGGTAATCTCCGCCCCTTTTTCGGATAACAGCTTGAGTGTCGGGACAAGAGCCTGCAACCGGTAATCCTCCCCGTCGGGAACATCAAGATCGACACGCAATAGCACCTTTTTAGCGCGAACCTCAAGATCTTGGACAGATGGAAGATTCATTTAATTGTTGGCTTCGATTTTTTTGATTTCGGAAAGCCGTCTAGCAAAGCGTGCCTTACCCCCAAACTTGGTCTCCAAAAAAGCCTCAAGCATTGCCTTGGCTTCGTCGTCTTTGGTAAAATCAGCCGCCAAAACCAGAATGTTCATATCATCGTCACTCCGTCCCGCCTTAACCTGCTCGGGGGTCTTACCCAAAGAGGCCCTTACTCCATCGAATTTATTGGCGGCAACATCAACCCCCACCCCGCTGCCACAAAGGAGAATTCCCCTGGCTCCCGTGTCTTTCCCGACCATCGAGGCCACTTTCTCGGCATAGACGGTGTAATCGTCTTCGGGGACAAGAGTCTCCGCTCCCAAATCTTCAAAGACAAGTCCTTTTTCAAAAAGCCATCTCGAAATTTTCTCTTTTAAGTCAAATCCCCGATGGTCTGCTCCCAAGTAGATTTTCATCTTAGCCTTTAAACCCTTCCGTTAAGTCGATAAGCTCCCTTTTGGGGTCAACAGCTTTAACTACGTCGGTGGCAACAGCCACTCCCACCGCCCCAAGTTCCAGGCTTTTTTTGACATCCTCCCGCGAGGCAATCCCGGCTCCAACGATTAAGGGAATTCCTCCCTCCTTGGTAATCACCGCTGCTTTGGCGATTATTTCCGGTTGAGCAGTAGCTACAGAAATTGAGGTCGATCCGATCAACTCGGGCGGTTCGTAAGCGACATATGTCGGCTTAAGCTCGAGGGCTTTTTTCAGCTCCTCCAGGCTTGAGGCAAAGACCAGGGTTTTCAGTTCAACCTCCCGGCAACGAGAAACCGCTTTGACCAAGTCTTCCCAGTTGGCGAATTTATGCTCCGAATGGTTCAAGAAAACCCCCCTGATACCAACCTTGACGGCTTCCTCGGGAAGTGTCCAGCCGGTATTGGCTCCGTAGGTCACCGGGTCAACATGCTGAATCCAGACTTCAAGTTTGGTTGAGCCGATGACCGTTTCGGCATCGATTATTTGCACCACGGGAATTATTTTAACCTGTGTCTGAAGAGCAACCTCTTCCAAAATACGGGTCAGCTCTACGGCTTTTGAGCCGCTGCCTTGTTCATAAGTCTTAAAATTTACAAAAATCATCCCTGAATCCCCAAAATACCGTTCAATCTGCCTTTGTCAAAGCCGATCACGTTCTCTTTGGCCCCGTCGTCTTTGGTGATCACACTAAAAGGAACTCCCAAAAATCCTCCGGAGACGGCCATCATCTCTTCTCTGGCAGCATCATCCTGATCGACCATCTTCTCGGTATAGGTCAAAGAGTGAGCGGTAAAGTAGTCCTTAAGCATTTTGCAGTAAGGACAAGTAGTTGTCGAGTAAATTACAATCTGCATCTATCTCACCTCCAAGGTTCCATCCATTCCCAAATCTTTGTGCCCGTCAACGCTGCAGTAAAAGCTAAAGGTTCCGACCTGACTGGCTGTAAATTCGACCGCATCCACTTCTCCCGCGGCCAGTGTCTTAGTCGTAACCCCCATACCTTCGATAGTAAAATTGTGGGGAAACCTACCTGAATTTTTAAAAGTTAACCTAACCCTTTCTCCTTTTTTGACAGTAATGACTGAGGGGGTAAACGAATATTCGCTGGCAACAATACTGACTTCTCTAAATGGCTCTTGGCTACCCGCCCCTGTCTCGGAAGACGGGGTTGAGACTCCGGACGGTCCAGACGTTGTGGAAGAGGTAGTCTTGCCTCTGCTCATAATAAAATAGGCCGCAAGCAAAAGCGCTAATAAAATTCCGAATGTGATAAAAACTGTTTTCTTCATTGCCCTCACCCCCTCCCGCTAGAAAAGTATATCAACTGTCGGGTATTGCTTCTACTTTTAATTACCGCGTATTTACCGCAATATTTCCGCATTAGGATTCCAGTTTGGCGTAAACACCGAAAAGAGCCAAGACGGCAGCCACCAAGAGCCACTGCGTAGAGGCCAGCCAGATGTCCTGATAGAGATAGCCGAATCCGGCCAATATAATAGATGCGAAAGAGCCGAACATTAATATTTTTGAGAACATCCTGATGTTCTTTTTCATTTCCTTCACCCCCTTTAGACAAGATAACGGTCGATCACAAATCCCACCAGATAGGCAATTAGGGCCGCAATCATTCCGATAAAAAGTACCTCCAGCCCGCTTTTGAGCCAATGCTTTTGGGTATAGATACTTTTAACCACGCCAATGGCAAACATCGAGGCGGCAACAATGCCCAAGGAAAGAAAAAAACTGGGGTGCTCAATGAAAAAATAGGGAATCAGGGGAAGAATTCCGCCACCGGCAAAAGAGCCGAAGGTGATCAAAGCATGCCTTGTCGGTGAATCCGCTCTCCAATGGCCTATTCCCTTAGCTTTTTCAAATTCTTTTTCGCTTTTGACCCCGATAAAAATACCGGAGGCCATCGAAAATCCGTCGGCGAAGAGATTGGCCAGGCCCAAAATGAGAGCCACCGTCGAAGAAAATCCCGCCCCGTGTGAGCCGGCCACCACCGCAAAGGTGGTAATTATTCCGTCATCGGCCGCAAAGACGGCATCCCTTAATAGAGACGCTTGTTCGGAGATGCCGATTTTACCCACACCCCATTTTAACACTTGACTGGGAGTCAAATAAAACCTAATTTGGCTTATCGGGTTGTGTTAAAGGAAGCAGGTGAAACTCCTGCGCTGTGCCGCAACTGTATAGCCAGAAAACTAGCAACCCGGGGCTTTCCGAGCAGAAAAATGAGCATAGAAACCGTTTACTCCCAACAAGTCGAATATCAAGCTTCTTTTGTCTTGGAAACCCAAAGAATCCCCGACGCATACCATTTTCTTCTCAAAGACGGAAAATTGTTCTCTCCCGTAACCGGGTTGCCGGCAGAGAAATCTATAACCCGCAGAGACTCCCTGGAAGAGGCCGAATATCAAGCCTTCCTGCAAATTCAGGATTGGTTTGTCCAGAAGGAGGCGGGTCTGGTAGTTTGGATTAATCCTTCTTTCCCGAACCGCTACGGCTGCGCCAAGGCCATTATTTCGGAAATCGTTTACACCTCCGCTTCGGAAAAAGCACTTATCAATAGAGCCGTTTGTTTCGATTGGGACGAGGAAACATGTCTCGCCTTCGCCAGAAATCTTGGTCTTTCAAGAGTAAGCTCGGGTTGGGAATTAAGAACAAATCCCGTCTTTTTGGATAAGGGGGCAAGCGAAGAGGTCATTGGACTTATCGAAAAGCACTCACCAAGTCAGGCCCAACTGATAAGATCCGGTCAGGACTTTATTATCAAAGAGAGGATTAAGGCCGAAATCGCCAGCGGCTATCTTCCTCCAAGCGGAGACTGCCTTTCCAGTTGCGGTTCGGCTCTAAAAATATTTACCGAAAATTCATCCCAGGTTAGCTGGGAATATAACGAAGGCACCTGTAGAATCTGCGGCAAAGAAACATCCGTGGGGCCATGCAAAATTTGTAGGGTCTGCGAGAGAATACTCTAGAAGAAAGTACAAGGTGCTGCCAGAGATGAACCGAAGTTCAATTTCCTCTGGCAGCACCAGATTCCGAAGAGCACCCTGCTAGCGGCGAGACTTCTTTTTGGCCTCAACCTTGGCAAAAGCTTCCTTGGTCAAGGATTCGAACGCCTCCACGGAGATGGGGACCAGATCCGATGCGGTCCAGGTCCTAAGCTTGCTGGGCTTGTGGGGGATGTAGGGATTCTCCAAAAGGAGAAGGCTTTCCTCTTCAGGGGACACCCCTTCTTCGTTGCTGGCGGCGAACAGATAATCGATCGCCCCTTCCCCACCCGGAAAATAGCCCGGATTACCGGTGACCACCACAACTTTCAGGGTGACCGCCTCGCGGACCTCCCGCTCCAAGCCCTGGAACGAGAACTTTCCGGAGGTTATCACTCCAGTCTGGAGGTCCTTGTTAAGCCCCGCCTCGATTTCGGCGATTTGCTTCTCGGTGAGTTTCTTAAGGATTCTCACGTCCCAGCATCTATCGCCCAGGCGTAGGAGCGCCTCGGGGCCGGTTTCGTGCTTGACCCACCAGCCGAGGGGCTCACCTTTCTTGTCCAGGCGGAAGACAAACGGGTAGTCGGCCATGACCACCACCATGCCGTTTGTCGGATTGGGTTGGAAGGTCGCAGAGGCCGATGTTCCCCGCCTCTTCTTGGCCGATGGCGTCGCTCCACCCGAGAAAAGGACCAAAAGACCCATGAGTATCAGTACGATCACGACGATGAGAATCAGGATGTTGGTCTCGCTCGGGGTAAGACCAAGGGCGACGAGGACGTTGGTCAGAAAGATCAGGATTGCATCGAGGATCTTGACGAGCCAGACGGGCAGATCGCTGATGTCCACGTTTTTCCTCCTTGAGGGGAATAAGTGCTCTTCGGATATTAAGGAACTAGGCAGGGGTATCCTAGGTCGAACCTAGGGATAGGCGTATTTTAACCTATAATTTGAATTTGTCAAAATTTATACCCTAAAAAGAAAGCTGCTTCCAGAAAGGGTGTAGAATAATTTATGCCTTCGAAAACGGTTTATTACCTTGCAGCTTTTATCGGTTCCATCGTCGGAGCCTATATTCCGGCTCTCTGGGGGGCGGGGTTCCTGTCTTTTTCTTCAGTTATCTTCAGCGCCATCGGAGGCATTGCCGGCCTGGTTATTGTCTGGAAATGGTTTAGCTAATTTTATCCGCGGTAGATACCCTTTATCCAATCGAAGTAGCGGATACTTATAAGCTCCGCGAAGGAATTTATCAAATCCCGGGGAAAGCGGACCCGTGTTTGGGGGTCATTTTTCCAGGTAACCGGTACCTCTTTAATCGTAAAACCGTACTTTCTGGCCAAAAAGAGAGCTTCGGAATCAAATCCCCAACGGAAAATCCGGGTTTTTTTGAAAATTTTCTCCCCGGCCTGAGCCGAAAAACATTTAAATCCGCAGGTAAAATCGGAAACCCATGTGTTTAACGCAATCTGCGAAAGTAAGGTAAACCCTTTGCCGAGATACTCTCTGATGAAGGACTGATGAACCACAACTCTTGCCCCCTTTAATTTTCGGGTGCCGATAAGTACATCTGCACTCCCCAGCAAAGGCCGGAATTTCTCGATCTCGGCAATCGGAGTCGAAAGGTCGATGTCGCAAAAAAGTCTATAGGCACCGGAGGCCACCAACATGCCGGCTTTGACCGCATAACCTTTGCCGCGATTCTGTTTGTAACTTACAACCCTTAAACCATACTTCTTTTGGTACGATTCAAGCTTTACCAGGGTATCGTCTTTACTGCCGTCGTTGACAACGATAAGCTCCCAGGGCTCCCTGACCCCACGCAGATACTTGACGATTTTTTCTAGATTCCCGATGCGCTTGGTCTCGTTATAGGCAGGGATTATAATAGACCAGAAAACTGGTTCTTTTCTCATGGTCATGGTTATACTATAGCTTAAATAGTGATATTTCTACTGCTTGTTATCAACTTAATTTACTTTGCCCCGATGCTTTTGGGCAAGGTGCCCCTGCCGACCGATGCTTTGGCCGGCGCATATTACCCCTGGGCGGGACAAAACTGGGGGTTTGTGGCGGGAATCCCTTTTAAAAACATCTCCCTAACCGACGTATTCTCCCAACTCTATCCCTGGCGGGAGCTGGCCATGGATCTGATTAGGACCGGACAGTTGCCCCTTTGGAACTCGTTTTCTTTTTCGGGATATCCGCTTTTGGCCAACTGGCAATCGGCCCCTTTCTACCCCCTTAATATCCTGATGCTTATCTTCGGCAATATTCGCGGCTACGGCCTGATGGTTTTTGCCCAACCCCTTTTGGCCGGTTCGTTCATGTATCTATTTCTCAGGCAGATTAAGCTTACCAAGGTTGCAGCGGTTTCGGGAGCAATTGTTTCCGCCTATTCGGGGTTTGTGATGACCTATCTGGAATATGCCACCGTCGGCCAAATCTTGGCCTGGCTGCCCTTGATCCTTTATCTGTTTGAGAAGTACTTCCAAAAGAGACAAATCCGTTTTCTGGCCCTTTCCGGACTGTCACTGTTTCCGGTTTTAACCGGCGGGTTTTTCCAGCCGGCTTTTTATGTCCTTTTGATTGCATCCCTCTACTTCATTTCCCGAACAATCTCCGATAAGAACCCCAATAAAAAGCTGCCTCTATTCTTGGGTTTAGTCTTTATCTCGGTAGGGACAGCCACAGCCGCCGTCCAGCTAATCCCAACGGCCGAATTGCTCGGATTATCCATCAGAACCCTCGACCACAATATTATCGAATACCATTACGGGCTTCTGCCTTTTAAGAACCTGATATCCTTCTTGGCTCCGGACTTTTTCGGCAACCCCGTAACCGGTAATTTCTGGGGGGCAATTCAGTATCAGGAAGCCACAGGATATTTCTCGGCCATAGCCTTAATTTTGGCGCTAACGGTTATTTTTTCCAGAAAAAAAGACTGGAAGAAAGTCCTTTTTTCCTCTCTTTTTGCTCTCTCTTTAATTCTTGCTTTTGATAACCCGATAAGCCGGCTTATCTATCAATTCGGCCTACCCCTGCTTTCAACCGGATACGCCTCGCGCTGGCTTATCGTCACGGCCTTTTCCGGAGCGTTCCTTTCGGCCATGGCCCTTGAGGAGTTGAATCGTAAAAAGATAGCTCTCTTCCTTTTATTTGGAGTGGGAACACTGGTTGTAGTCGGGTTTTTAATTTGGGCAGCCATCATCCCTCTTAAATTCGCCCTTATCCCTGTGGCGATAAGGAACCTAATTCTGCCTTTGGTCTTTATGGAAGCTGCCCTTTTTATCGTGCTATTTATCAAAAATCGAGCCTGGGCAACCTGGCTGCTATTGGCCCTAATTGTGATTGATTTGGGCCGTTTCGGAATAAAATTCACCCCATTTTCCAGCCCGGAATACACGACCCGGAAGCTATCGGTTTGGGAATTTGTTAAAAAGGAAGGTGGGCTAAATCGTCTGGTAGGCGAAACCGGCCCCTTGCTGCCGGCCAACAGCTGGTTATACCCAAGGCTTTATTCCCCCACCGGCTATGACCCTTTGCTTATTAAAGACTACGCGGTGTTTTTCCGCGGAGTAAATATTGGGCAAAACGAAGATCAAGAGGTAAATGGTGATTTAGGGAAAGGCTATTTCACCCGCTATCTTAATCTGTCCAACCTTGACTCTCCTTTTGTCGATTTACTGGGAGTTAAGTATCTCCTGGCCCTAAAAATGGATGCGGGTAAGATCAGACCCTGGGGCAAGATAAACGAATCTAAAATTGACCTTGGCCGCTATAACCCAGTATTTGATGACGGAACGACCGTTGTTTTGGAAAACAAAACTACCCTTCCCCGTGCAATGCTTTACTACTCAGCCGAAACGGAAACCGATACCGCCAAGGCGGTCGAAAAAATGGTAGCCGGGTTTGATTTCAGAAAGAAACTCATTGTCGATAAAGAAAACCCTAGAGAATATCCGATAGGAAAGAGCGATACCGCCCAAATTACCAACTATTCTGCTAATAAAGTGGCGATGGAAACAAAGACCGAAAACGGAGCTTTTCTCGTTTTAACCGATACCTTCTATCCAGGTTGGGAAGTTAGGGTGAACGGCGAAAAGAAGGAACTCTCCCGCGCTTTCGGGGTCTTCAGAGCAGTCGAGGTCGGCTCTGGAGAAAGTGTGGTGGAAATGGTTTACAAACCCTTGAGCTTTAGATTGGGCCTGGCGATCTCAATCTTATCCTTGACCATCTTAATGTTCTTTGCCACAAAGAAGATCGATTATGGCGGAGACGATAGCTCGTTTTTTGGAAATAAACATTACAAAATATTCTAGTCTCCCGAAGGCTCCAATCCTCTTTTCTTAATTTCTTCCAATATCTTCCCACCGAGCGGTCGGCAAACACAATTCTTGGCATGCTCGAGGTGCCATTTAACCCTCTGATCCAAGGTTGGATTTTTGGGCATTTTATTGGCCAAATGCCACTTGGCGTTAATTTTCATCGCTTACCCCTTCTTCTCCGGGATGAAGTAAACAAACCAGATAAACCAGAGGAGCCAAAGTAAATCCTTCCAGTCATGGGTGAGGATCCCTGGAACACCTAAGAGACCGAGAAATCCTAAGAAGCCCAACGTCCAATTTTTCTTCATTTCTTTAAAGTCAGCCCAAAAAATAAACCAATCAGAAGCATCTCAACCAGTCCTGTCAAGAACATATAGACCAAAGCATTGGCTGGTACCTTAAACATCACCAACTGGGAAAAGACGTGCATCACGACACTGAGAAATGACACGATCAGGCCAAAACTCAATCCCTTTAATAGCATCGTCTGTCCCGGCAGGCTTTTATACAGCAGAAGAAACAATCCGGCCAGCACAAAGCCGTACAAGATGTCTATCCCAAAACCCAAGATAATATTAACCGAACTTTTTGCTATCGGTTTGTAGACTTCAAAAAGCTTTTGAGCGTAGGGGTTGGCATTGATTAGCCCATCTAGAAACCCCAAAAGAAGACCCCCAAAAACAGAAACAACCACATACCTCAACATATATTTATATTATATCTAAACCGCAACAATGCCTCCCTGTCTTCATTCATTTTTTGCTTTTGGATTTATATTTCAGCAGACGGAAAAGTCCTTTAGATGGTTTGTAAACCTTGTCAGGAAATCTTTCGACAAGTTTCCACACGCATCCGTTAACCGTTTTCGGATGAAAGCTGCTATCTGATGCCTCAATTTTTGAAAGCAGTTCTGACCAATGCAGACCCTCTGGATGCTCCTCGAGCAACTCAAAAGTTTTTGCGTTTATTCGTCCTGTAACTGTGGATTTGCCCATTAGCAGTTTTCTGTGTTTTGGCTCAATTATGTGCTCGAGAATCGTAACTCTAATATAACCATGCAATTGTCTCATATTTTCAAGGCTTTTTCAGACTTTAGGCTTGTGGCTCAAATCATGGAAGAAATAGAAAAACTTAATCCATTACTGATTTAACAATGCAATCATCAGAAAACTCTTTCCCACCATTAGGGTCTTCTCTTTCTTTTGCTTTTTTTCTTTCTTTTGCTATGAAAAATAATCTTTCCAACTCATTTTTTATTTGGATATGATTAAAGTTGTCCAATTTAACAAGACTATTGATGTCGTTTTTTAAATATCTCTCGTAGCCAGTCCCTGTGCCAATTAATTGTTTTCCGCTCCATCTATTCAGCTTGGGTTGGGGATCCCAATAAAATTCATAAACTTCGTAATTTCCATTCTGATAATTTTTTCCACATAAAACAAATCCTGAATTTTTGAAGTAGCTATTATTAGGCGCGGCATTTATATTTATGCGCAGCTGCTGTACAACGATAGGCTCAATAAATTCTTGAAAGTCTTTACTAATTAATTCTAGGCCTTTGCCCTTCCAACTTCCTAATTTTTCATATTCCTGGCAATAAAAATCCCAATATTTTCCATTAAATTGGTTACCTCCGTGATTGAAAATAATTAAGGGGCAAGAATTAAACTTGCATATTTTATCAAAACCGTCTCTAAATCCTTCCTGATATTTTTTATCTTCATATCTTGTATCAGCACAAACACATATATCGTCATCGCAAATTGCTGTAAGAATTAGGGTCATAACTTTTACTCTTTAGGTTCCCATTTAAGAGCTTTAATAATTTCGCCAGTACATTCCTTATCAACTTCATCCAACAACATCCCGTTAAATAGCAACATCCCTGGATATAGAAGCATTAAATTTACTGGAGCAATAAAATGAGTTCCTGAGGCAACAGCTGGCCTAGCCCCTTTAACAAAAACCTGGCCGATTAATCCAAGCACAAGCAAATAATTAACATCTTCGTAAATCCCTTGAGTTTTTTCATCCGGAGTTCCTCTACCTGTTGAACTATATGGCAATGGTTTTGAAGAAAGGTTGAAACAATTTTCCCACTGGTTTCGCCCGACCACTGATAATACACCTAATTGCCTATAGCTTAATTGATCGGCTAATATCAAAGATTGAATTAGATTGTCGATTGGGGTATTTGTAAATGGGGCTCGGCCGAATAAATTTGCCAACAAAGGGATCTTTTTGTCTTCATATTCATCCTTAGCCGCCAACAGAGTCCCCTCGAATAGTTCGCCTATTTTCTTATCTTTTGCATTCTCGGTTGGCTTAGAGCCACTACTGATCTGTTTTTGAATAATTTTATTCGCAAGCTCAGCCACTTTTTCAATCCGAGATTTCTCCTTTTTACTTAAAAACCTTTTAAGAACATCCGAAAGTATCGGAGCTGTTGCTCCACCAATTAATGCACCCGGAGGTCCTGCCACCACTAATCCAAACCCCGCACCGACTAGCCCCGATCCTGTATCAATCGCAATTTCCTTTGTAAAATCATTTTGTTTTTTCATATATGCCATCCAAGAAGTGAGTTGATTTTACATTAATAGATTTTGGTATATTAAGTGCCGATTGGCTCCGTGTTCCTAGTTTCGCACTGACCACTGCTTTGTCCCGTATTCTCAAGGCTTTCCAAAACCCAATCTGGACAGAACAAGCAAGGTCTAGATTGGAAGAAATAAAAAAATTACAAAATCCCCCTCGAGTTATATTTGCTAAAACTTAATTAAGTTTCTATTTCCATATCAATATTAGGCACCTTTCCGTATCCCTGAAGTACAGCTATGAATCTTTCACCAAAACCTATTGACTTGATTAAAGTTTCTGGATTCCCCGCCTTCTCCAATAACCATTCGCCAGTATCAGTCTCTTCGTCAGTTCCATAGTGATAAGAGTAATTGGTAAATACTATAGCGTTAGAAGGAGATTGTTTACCTTTGGTGGCAAATTGAGCCGCATCTCTCATTTTTGTAATGGTACCAACCCAAGGCACTTCTTCGGGACGAGCACCAGGTGAGAGTGGTAAGTTCATATCAATAAATACAATGAATGGTTTACCTTGCACCCTCTGTTTAAGAGCGTTTCTATATAACTTAAGTACGTTTGAACGAAATTCGCGTTCTTGGTTAAACTCTCCTCCTATATGTAACACTCCCTCCCGTTCTTTACTTTTAACTTCAACAATAATTTCCTCTTTCGTTTCTGGATGTGTAGCTACGAATTCCGAATGCTTCGGCTGATTCTTTTTTCCCGCATACTCTTCATCAAGAAACTTGATTTTATATCCCATACGAGCGAACATGGCAGCCACAGCAATCTCATATCTAACGCTTTGGTAGCCATCGTATGCCCTAAGCTTATTCAAAAATATTTCAGGAAGATGGACAGCATGAAGCAGACTACATACATCAAACGCTAATGCAATCAACGCTCGTGAATAACCATCTGGAATTGCCCGCCACATACCCCTGTACAAATTTTCTGGCCGTTGGTTTTTCTCCTTCCATTCATAATGCTTAGTGAAACATTTAAAAACGAAGTGTTGCTCATTTTCGGGTAGTTTCAGTTGTGATTCCCACCATTCTTTACCTAAGGTCATTTTCAGTACATAGATAATAAATTCGTGGAAAGTTTCACCCTCTTTTTGGTATGGGTATACACGGCTACCTAATGCCCATACTTTTTTACCTTTAAAATGGATTGGCTGTACAAAATCAATGAATATTCCAACCTGTCGCAGTCTTTTTCTTCTCTCCACTTGTTCTGTTTCTACCTCTCGCATCATCCTCTCAATCTCGGGGGTGGTATGTTCAATTTTAGTAACTTTGGGGACACCATAAGGAAAACCGCCCGTTAAAAGATGACATTTTTTATATTTCTTCCCGCTTCCACAGGGGCATGGGTCATTTCTTCCTATTTTCATAAAGGAGCTTCTGAGTTTATTGGTCAGATTAAGACAATTTGGCTCCTCGGGCAGGATTCGGACCTGCGACCTTGCCCTTAACAGGGGCCCGCTCTACCACTGAGCTACCGAGGAATATACTTGGCGGCCTAAATTATATCAGTTAGCCTCAATTCATGCCAGTTCCGATTGCCTTTTGAGCACAGCCTCTATATGATTTATAGAATGAAACGCTTCGGGATAATTATCGCAATTGTCACAATAGCCATACTGGGAGGAGGGGTTTACCTTTTTTCCAAGGGCGGAAAGTCCCAAACCGTTCCGTCCGTGTCGGGTTACGAATATTATTGGGGGACCGGTTGCCCCCACTGCGCAAAAGTCGACGAGTTTTTCCAGACCTGGGCCCTAAAGGATAAAGTGGAAATAGCCAAGAGGGAGGTCTGGTACAACAAGACCAACGCCAAAATCTTTGCCGCCAGGCTTGATGCCTGCCAAATTCCCCAACAAGAAAGGGGTGTGCCTGTTTTGGTTACTCCGGAAGGAAAGTGTCTTTCGGGAGATGAGCCGATAATTAACCATTTAAAGGAAATCAAAATCGATGAAAAAAGCATTTAAGATTCTTTCAGCGTTATTTGTAGTTCTTTTCGTCTTTCCGGTGAAGACCTACGCCGTTTGCCCAATTTGCACGGTGGCTGTTGCCGCAGGGCTGGGGCTCTCTCGGTATCTGGGAATCGACGATGCGGTCTCCAGTATCTGGATTGGGGGCTTAATCCTTTCGGTTTCTTTCTGGACGATAGACTGGCTGAGCAAGAAAAAGGTCGCCTTTAAATACAAAAACATCCTGGTTTTCGTTTTCTGGTATGGCCTGACCTTAATCCCATTGCAGCTTACTGGAATCATGGGGCATCCCTTCAACGTAATCTTGGGAGTAGATAAAATCCTTTTCGGAACAGCTGTTGGTTCGATTTTCTTTCTTTTGGGAGTCTGGGCGGACAAGAAGGTCCGGGAAAAAAGAGGCAAACAGCTCTTTGCGTTCCAAAGGGTGGTCTTTCCGATGGTTTCGCTGGCTATCGCCTCTCTTGTTGTATACTTTTACGGAGGGTATCTTTACTAAATGGCCGACAAGAAAAAAATACAAAGTCTCCTGGATAAGGTGGAGGCTGCCACTGCCAAGAACAAAATCGATTTATCCTCGGCCGAGGATCTATCCATCGGGATAATGAACCTAATTGCCATTGAGGAGCATCTCTTTTTCTCCTCCCAGAAAACCGGCAAACCCCAGTATCTTGAGCTTCTAAACGAGGTGCGGCTGATGCGTACGGAGCTGATGAAGGATATTATCAAGGATTACGAGGGCGAGGTCTGGTGTATCAGCAAACACCTCCTCTCAGCCACCATGAGGCTGATTGAGGTCGGCACCAAAGAGCTCAAAAAGGGCGAAAAGAAGAAAGCCTGGTATCTGTTCGAAAAGGCTTACAAGCTCTATTCCCTTTTCTGGGGAATCAATCTTGATATCGTGCACCTGGAGGAGGTCAAAAGGGACAAATTCGAAGACCCCAAGATTGACCTGATCGACGAAGAGGGGAAAAAGAGTGGTTCTTCCTCTGTTTTTGACAAACTGGGCTCAATCATCAAGAAAGCGGTTGATTGCTGCAAAGAGTAGCTCAGTCCAGGTAATCCTGAAGTTTCTTTCTTCTGGAGGGGTGTTTCAACTTTCTTAAGGCTTTGGCTTCGATTTGTCTGATTCGTTCTCTGGTTACCCCGAAAACTTTACCTACCTCCTCCAGGGTCATCTGTTTATTGCCTTCAAGACCGAATCTAAGCTTCAAGACTCTGGCTTCCCTGTCCGACAGGGTTGCCAAAACCTCATCCAAATGGTCTTTCAGAAGCTGCTTTGAAGCCTGGTCAACCGGGGAAAGGGTGCTTTCATCGGGAATAAAATCTCCCAAAAAGCTTTCCTGGTCTTCTCCGACCGGGGCCTCCAGCGAGGTCACCTCCTGGGCAATCTTAAAGATTTCCCTGACTCTGTCCGGCTCAATCTCCAGCTCTGATCCTATCTCCTCGGGGGTGGGCTCACGTCCCAGCTCCTGCATCAATCTTCTTGAGGTGCGGTAGAGCTTATTGATGGTCTCAACCATGTGCACCGGAATTCTGATTGTCCTGGCCTGGTCGGCAATGGCCCGGGTAATGGCCTGGCGAATCCACCAGGTGGCGTAGGTTGAGAATTTAAAACCTTTTCTCCAGTCGTATTTCTCAACTGCCCTGATAAGTCCCTGGTTGCCTTCCTGGATAAGATCCAAAAGGGAAAGGCCCCTGCCGATATATTTCTTGGCGATTGAAACCACCAGCCTCAGGTTTGATTCGGTGAGCTTATCCTTGGCTCTTTTGTCGGCTTTCTCATATCTTTTGGCCAGCTCAACCTCCTCTTCAGCATCCAAGAGGGGAACCTTGCCGATCTCGCGCAAATACTGTCTGACCGGATCTGTGCTTTCTATGCCTTCGAGTTTGGAAAGAATCTCTATCTCCCTGTCCAGTTTCTCCTGGGCTTTTTCGTCGGTTTCAATCTCTTCCGGAGTGATGGATTCGAAAACGTCGATATTCTCGGAGAGTAGTTTTTCGTAAAGGTCATCCAGTTCGGCAATTCTGGCCTCGGCATTGGGAAAGACCTCCAGGATATCGTCCTGGGTCAAAAAACCCTGGTCTCTGCCTTTTTTGATAAGTTCCTGAACCGGTTTTCTAATCATGTTTTCTGTACCTCACTTAGGATTATACCTCCTTCTTGTTCCGCAAGCTTGGAAAGTTTTAACGAAAGCTCGCCAAATTTCTCCTGGACATCTTTAAGTTTAGCCTTCTCTCCCGCTTCCTCAAACTGGCGAATCTTGGCTCCCAACTGCTCCAGTTTGTGCCTAACCTCTTGAATCGTCAGTTCACGGATGACCAAATCCTGTTCTTTTTTCAGCTCCTCTTTATCCTCCACCAAGCCTTCGGTGTCCCTTAAAACCATCTCGGCAAAGCCCTCCACCAGCTCTTTGGGGAGCTTCTCGGCAAACTCCGAAGGGCTAAAGGGTTTCCCGCCAGAGGAATATTTCTCGAATTCCTCAACGATTCTGTGGGGCAGAGGTGTGGCAATGAGCTTAAAAATTTTGGGCTCGATTAAAACTTTGGGGTCGGATTGGAAGGCCAGGGTCAGAAGCCTTTCTTCCAAGAGCTGTCTTCTGGCCTTTTCTTCTTTTTTGACGATTCCGACTTCCAGTTTAGGGGTCTCGGTTTGGGTCTGGACCTCCTCTATCTGCTGGGTAACTGCGGTTGCCGGCACCCCGAGCTTGGAAGCAACGATCTCAATGTAGTGGGCTTGGACTATTTTGTCCGGAATCGAAGCCAGGATAGGAACGATTTCCCTGCTTATTTTTGCCTTGCCTTCTCCGGTTGAATCGTCGAGTCTGGAAAAAACGGATTCCACGATAAAATCCCAAACACCTACCGCACCCTCAAGAATTTTTTTGTACCCGGCCGGGTCTTTCCGGACAGCCTCGTCCGGATCCTTAAACTCACCCATTATGGCCATCTTAACCTCCAGGCCCTGCTTTTGGGCAATAACCACCCCGCGTCTGGCCGCAACGTCTCCGGCCAGGTCGCTGTCCAGTGCCAGGATAATCTTGCGGGTAAACCGGGAGAGAAGTCTGACCTGCTCTTCGGTTAAGGCCGAACCTTTGATGGCAACCGTGTTTTTTACTCCCGCCTGCCAGGAAGAAATCATATCTAGTTCTCCCTCAACGATATTGGCCTCTCCCGCTTTTTTGATTTCTTCTTTGGCAACATTCAGTCCGAAAAGAAGATTCGATTTATGGTAGACGGGCGTTTCCGGAGAGTTGATGTATTTGGCCATCTCGGTTGAGGCGGTAGGCAGAACCCTGCCGGCAAACCCGGCGATGTTGCCCCGATGATCCGTTAAGGGAAAGATTATCCTGCCCCCGAATCTGTCGTAGACCCTGTCTCCCCGGATAACCACCAGCCCCAACCTGTCCACGTCTTTTAAACCGAATCTTTTTTTGCCCACCAAAAAACGGTTGAGGACGTTGGGTACATCCGGGGAAAATCCCAGACCGAAAGCCTTGATTGTTTCCAAGCTTAAGCCTCGGTCTTTAAGCAGGTAATTTAAGGCTCCCTGGCCGGCTCTGTGACTTAGTAAAATATAGTTGTAAAACTTTCCCGCAAAGGAATTGATTTCAAATAGTTTTTCTTTTTCTCCCGTCTCTCCCGGCCTGACCGAGACCAGCTTAACCCCCGCCTTATCCGCCAGAAAACGCAGGGCCTCGCCAAACTCCATCCCCTCATACTTCTGCAAAAAGGAATAGACGTCTCCGGCCTCTCCGCAGCCGAAACATTTATACATCTGCAACTCTGGGGAAACCATAAAAGAAGGGGTTTTTTCGCCGTGGAAGGGACAAAGCGCTTTATAATTCCTGCCGGCTTTCTTAAGAGGAATGTATTCTCCCAAAAGGGAAACGATGTCCGTTTTTTGCTTTATCTCGTCGACCTGGTCCGCCATGGTTTGCGCATTTTATCATATCACCCGAAGAAAAACTGAAGATTGGCCTTGGGCGGTGAGGGAGGGATTCGAACCCTCGGTAACCTTGCGGCTACTCGCGCTCTCCAAGCGCGTGCACTAGACCACTATGCGACCTCACCTTAGAGATTACCTTTTTCTCTGACGCGCTTTTTCCCACTCTTTAAGTACGTCTTTGGCGTTCTTGTACATCTCTTTTTCTCTTTTGAGAGAAACTCTTTTAATTACGTCCTTAAGTTCCAGCCATTCGAATTTATCAAATCCGATCATCTCTCCCGCGGACTGTTGGACCAAGAGATAATAGTAATACTTAACCGGAACCGATTTGCCGTTGATCAGGGTTGTCCCGCTGGCTCTCCCCGCTTCTTCCAAAATCCTGGCGTTCATGCCAGCCACCTCCCCGGTCATCCTGAGAGAGGCCCTCACCGAAGATTCCCCTTTGCGAACCGTAACTTTGGGAACCTCCCATTCCGCGTTCTCACCTTGTTTGACCACCAAAAACTTACGCTTGCCGGCGTAATCTTTAAAAACAATCGCTCCTGATATCAAAAGTTGATTCGTTTTCATTTTTTTATTGGCGGTGGGTACAGGATTCGAACCTGTGTAGGGCTTTCGCCCTCGGGTTTTCGAAACCCGCGCATTTGGCCGCTCTGCCAACCCACCTGGTGCGCCTACCCAGAGTCGAACTGGGATCAACGGCTCCGCAAGCCGCTACTCTATCCATTAAGCTATAGGCGCTTAGACTATTTGTTTCCCGGAAGTTTAGCGGCAAACCAATTGGCGGCCTTGTCCAGGTAGGAAGGTGGCGCCTCTTCTTCGGGCAAGAACTGGGAAAGCGCTTTTTTGACCTCTTCCTTGCTCTCGGGAGCCAAGACATACTCGATTCTTCCCGGCAGATTGGTACTTTCGACAACCAAAAGCTCGTTGTCAAACCTGCGGCTGAACCAGTATCTTACCAGAGCCTGCCAATCCGTTCTTTTTCCCGCAACCTTGATGCCCCGGCTGGTAATCTTATACTCCACAGCTTCGGGCTCAACGGTGCTCATGACATAGAAAAGGAAAATAAGCGAGATCAGAAGCACAACTGGCATCCAGCCTTCAACCATAAATAGGATCAACCCCACCACGGCGGCGATGGCGATAATGGTAACGTAGTATTCCCGATCCCTACGTTTAAACGGTCTGGCCGGGGCGGTCCAGCTGATCAGGTCTTTTTCGGCCTCTCTGCGGATAACAACGGGCTGTGCTTCCTCTTTTAAAGTGCTCTTGTCCTCGGCAGTGGGCATATTATGCGTATTATACCTCAAAGCAGGTTGGGTTCCAAGCTCATATCTGGTATACTTTAGGGCTATCTGGAGAGTATGCCGAGCGGCTAAGGCAATGGTTTGCTAAACCATGGTCGCGAAAGCGGCCGGTGGGTTCGACTCCCGCACTCTCCGCCCAGGTGAGGTGGCCGAGCGGACTATGGCGTTGGTCTTGAAAACCAATGTGGGGATTTTTCCTCACCGTGGGTTCGAATCCCACCCTCACCGCTTAACCACGGCAAAGCGTCAAACCCCTGACTTTTTTAACCCCCTTTTGCTTCAGCACGCTACAAGCCTCTTTAAGGGTGGAGCCCGTAGTCCAAACGTCGTCAAAGAGAATAACCGGCCTATTAAACGGGAAATGGTTTTCCTTTAAGGTAAAGGCTCCGCTGAGATTCAGTCTGCGTTGTTCTCTACTCAGGCCTGTTTGGGCAAGGGTCTTTTTGTCCTTGATTAGAAGCTTGGAACTAAAATCCCATTTCATTAGGGAGGCCAGACGCTTGCCTACCTCCTCTGCCTGGTTAAAACCCCTCCAGTTTTTTCTGTCCTTATACACAGGAATCGGAACCAACAGCGCCTTTTTGGGAAAGGGGTTAAATCCCGAGCCAAGAGATTCGGCCGCATGGGAGGATAGCTCCCCGGCGATATCAAAAGCGAAACGGTATTTCATGGTCAAAATCGCTTTCCTGACACCCCTTTTGTAACCCCAGAGGGAATAAAGCCCGTCGAGCCCTAAAGGTCTGCGGCAGGAAGGGTGCGTCTTTCCAGAGATAGAGGCTTTGAAGCAAATAGGGCAGATTTGCATTTCCAGACTCTCTTTGGCCAGACAAGCCGCACAGAGGTAGGTTCCTTTTTTGCCACAGCCAAAGCAGGTTTTTGGGAAAATAATATCTAAGATATCCATATCGGATATAATTGGGGTGTATGCATATTATCAACAAAAAGGCGAGGTTTGGCTATAAGCTTGGAGAGGATAAGGTCGAAGCGGGGATTTCCCTTTCCGGAGGTGAGGCCAAGGCGGTCAGAACGGGACACGCCGACCTGACCCAATCTGTGGCCAGAGTCTTAAACGGCGAGGCTTATCTGATTAATGCCAATATTCCCGTGGCCGGGGCCAAGAACTACGTTTCAACCCGAACCAGAAGGCTGCTGTTGCACAAAGCAGAAATCCTTTCCCTCTCAACTAAAGCCAAACAGCAAAAATTGACTTTCGTGCCTACGAGACTGTATACTAAGGGCCACCTGATCAAGCTTGAGCTTGCTTTGGGCAAGCCTAAGGCCAAATTCGAAAAGAAAGAGGCCACCAAGCGCAAGGACATTCAGCGCGAGCTTGAGAGGGAGTTAAAAGTTTAGGGGGCGACCGGTTTCGACGGAAAGTACTTTAAAAAACTGCAAGCCAAGTTCGATTCACACTTGTCAAAAGGAATCAAAAACAAGCGTCAACTCACAAAGTTACGCTGTAGCCTACGCTTAAAAAACGTTTTTAGGTTACTGTTCTTTCGGAGGCGCCTCTTGACCGCGCCGGAAGGGCATAAACCAGTCAAGATGCCGTATCCATCTTTGGTTTGGGCTGGATACCCAAGACACTAAACCTTACTTCAGTCAATTTTGTTGTCTTTCTACCTGAAGGAAAATTTAAGGACAACTAAGCTTGTAGTAGTTTTTTAGAAATATTTTTCGGACGAGGGTTCAATTCCCTCCGCCTCCACAAAAGTGTAGTTGGGTCAAAGGTGTTTTAGCTCGATTGAGTAAACCTTGCTTCCTCCAAGCAGAATAATCTTTTTGTCTTTCTCGCTAACCGCTATATCCGTGGCCTCAGAAATCTTATCGGCGATGTATTGGGCTTTATAGGCTCCCTTCTTGTCCAAAACCAGCACCCTTCTTCCTTGTTTATCCAAAATATAGACAAAGCCCAAGGTCTCGTTAGTGTAGATTGCATCGGCCGAGGTAATTTCGGGATAAATTCCCGACAAAGAAACGCTTTGCGGACTACCCTGGGTAAATTTGAGTATTCTCCCGCTTTTGGTCAGTACCCAGATTGAGCCATCTATGCTTAAGGAATTCACGTTTGAAAAATCCGGGGTAACCCCAGGCCCAAGCCATTTTTGCTTTGAGGAGAACGTCTCTCCCGTTCCAGGGAACCTCCATATCATGCCCGCACCCTTTTCCAGCATGTAGAGATTGCCGGCATAGGCATACGGTAAGACCTCTCCTTCCCAATCCTTGGCAAGCGCTTCTGTCCTTTTTGTCCCAACTTCGTAAAGTCCGTCTTGGGTGAGGATAAAAACTCTATCTTCATACGAAGCAACGGTTATCGCACCCTCGACCTGCTCGGGACCGGCAACCACTTCCGTTTTCTTTGTGGAAAGGGATACCCCAACTACCTTTTTGCCGTTTTTGTCCAGGATAAATATCTTCTCGGATGAGCCGGATAAATCATCGCCCGTCAATCCGTCGCTTAAGATGGATAAATCCAGATAAAGTTGGGGTTCAACCTTATATTCCCCCAAAATTCCCCCCTGGTTTGCATCCAGCTTGGCCAAAAGTTCACTCAAGGCCGGGTCTTTAATCCCTTCGGCCTTTAAAGCTTCGGCCGTGTTTTTACTTTGGGTAAAAAGCTCTCTGGCCCTGTCTGCATTTAACCCAGCCAGACCCACCGCTTCATCTATCTGATGCTGGGCCTGTGTCAGCCGGTCCTGATATTTACCCCTTGCTTCCTTGATACTCTTCTGCCTGATACCGAAGCCGATGCTAATAAACAAGATTGCCAAAAGAATTATGCCCACCGTGAGGGTCGTCTTTTTCGAGCTGGGTTGCACCTCTTCTTCCTGGCCGCCCCGGACATAGATTCTTCTTTCGGGCAGCCTTTTGCTTAGGACTGATTCTATCTTGGCAAGAAAACCCCCAAAAAGCCGCCTGGCACCCGTAACTGCACTCCCTAATTTGTCGCTCCGAACGGGGCTTAAATTCTCCCGGACGTCCTCTTTTCGAGGTGTTTCTTTGACAAAAACGGTTTCTTTTTCAAACTTAATGATTGCCGCTCCTAAGTTGCCGTTCTCGGCTTTGGCGTGGACCGAAGGGGCCAGACTTTCGGCGGCCAGGCCCGGCTCACCGGATTCCAGGGAGGCCTTAATTATTCCGTTGGGGATAGCTTCAAAAAAGCGTTTGGTGCCCAAGAGTAAGATATCTCTGTCTTTGGGGTATCCCGAGGCCGAAACCACCTCTCCTTGGGCGCTCTCTAAAATCTTGGCCAGCATTCCGTTCCTGAATATCGCCACCTGCCCCCCGTCACCCACCGCCGAATAGACAACCTTGTCCAGAATGGCCACGGCGGCAATTTCCACTTCTCCCCAGGTGCCTTTAAATTCCGCAATCACTTTCTCAACCGCACTTTTAAGCACATTAAAAGATTCCCCTTCTTCCTTACCGAAATATTCTTCATGCAGTCTGGCCAGAAGTTCCCGGCCGGCGATGACGCTATCTACACCCTCTTCGTGTCTACCTGTGGCTATAACCGCAAATAAGTGTCCCCTTGAGGTGAGTTTGTCGGGCTCTTCGGGTTTGTACTCATGAACTTGGGCCCAGCCGGAGCTGCCTGGGTTACCGGTCAGTTTTGCCGAAGTGATTGCAAAAGGCATAAGCCTATGCGCTTTGTACTACAAAATTAGCAAAGCTGCAAGCAAAACCACAATCGCAAAGACCAGATGGGCATAGGCAAAGAGTTTTATTGGCGCTTCAAATCCGACTTTTAAGGTTTCCGTCATCAGCTGGACTTGTCTGACAACCACTACGGCAAAAACCAAATAAATGACCAGGGCAATCACCACAAATATTTTGATGATTAGCCAAATAGAAATACCGATCAAAGGAATTGTCTCCATATCAGTCTTTGGCTTTCTTCTCCTCCATTCTGATGTCCTGTAAAATCTTGGCAACCTTGTCCGGCCAAGGGATCGCTTGAAACCTTAAATTTTCCAGCTCCGCCGCTGTTTGAATTAAAACATCTCCGTAATTAAAAATAGCCCTACCAACCCCCCCTACGGAATAAGTAACGTCCTGAATCTTATCCAAACTGGCGTCCGTTACCTCTTTATAGATAAGATTGTAAAAATCTATATCCAGCACCCTCTCGTTGGTGATAATAAAAATGTCGTAATACCAGACAACGAATTTTTCCAAGACAAAGGCAAAGCTGACCATATACCAACCCAATACCGCGACGAACTGGAAGCGCGCCGGAAGAAAAGAAAGAAAGGGAAAGACGGTTAGGATAACGGGGGCCAAAAGCATCAAGGCCCCAACCATAATCCAAGTCAGGTTGGTAACGGGATGCCTTCTTAAAAGCAGGATTATCTTCTCTTCCTTTTCCCTATTTTCGAAGGTTACGTTGTCGGGAAAGTAGCTATATGAAGCCAGGGGGTTATGGGTATGGCCCGTGAGCCTTTCTCTTTGGGTCGCGGTTTTTGGTTCCGGAAAAACACTGGGGGTGGGCGCAGGAGAGTCTTTTTCTTCGCTATCCGTGATGAAGATATCCGGCATCTCCCCGATTATATAACATAATCGCTAAATTCTAAATTAAAGCTTTTCGATGTTGAAAAGTGAGCTTTTCAAACCGATGTAGCCTGGGGCCCGCAGGTTAAAAGCTTCCTTAAAGGCACTCCCGGAAACGCTTTCGGATCCTTTGTTGGTTTGGAAGGTGACGTTTAGGGTTGACCCGTCGTTGCCGTAGGTTACCGAAACCGAGGATACGCTGGTAAAGCCACCTATGCCCCGCAGGTCAGAAAGGGAATAGGGGTTTCCCCCCCAACAGCCGGTATCCACCGGTGAAATTCTCGATTTATCTCCGCCCTTGCCGTCCAAGACGTATCTGGCGTTTAAGATGTCTGCCATCTCTTCGCTCGTCAGCCAGGGATTACTTCTGCCGCAGGAAGCGCCGCCCCGGCTTTTGTACCAACCTTTATAGAACCAGGGAGAACCTCCCTTTTTATCCCAAGCGTTTCCCGGCCAACCATCTTTGCCGCCGTCCGCGTCCCATTGTCCGGGGGTGGAGTGACCCAATGAGCTATACGAGAGGGTATAGCCTCCAGCGGTTGATGCATACCAGGAATTAACCACCTCGTTGGCGGAATTACTGACCAAGATTTTTCCCCGTGTTGCATCCACCGCTTCTTTCCATTTACCACCACTATCCGCCTTCGAGGATTTCCAGACCTGACAGGCCTCGGTCACGCAGATTGACCCCCCTGCATTTTGATTTCCCATTCTCCAGCCGACATATGACAGGGCATAGCTTCTGGCGGCAATGGCCTGGGCCTTAAGAGCCTCCATGCCCCCTTGGTCTCCCCAGCTGGCGGGCATTTCCGCAATTCCGGGTATATATCTTGCCTCAAAATCCATGGCTCCGGCAGAAGTTCTGATGGTGAGTGATGTATTAACATCAACGACCCTGACATCCCCGTAATAGGCCCTGAGGATCGCCTCGTAGTTTTGCCCAGCACGGGCTCTGCCGAAAGCCCCGTATTGGCTCATGCCTTTTCTGTGGGGAGCCCCAAAAGAAAATGCTCCAAAGGCCGGGGAAAAACCGGGACTGCAAAAATTGGACGAGCCGGGAGGACCGGAACAGGGCTCCAGGCTCGGGGGAACATCTCCCACCGAAGTTTGGAAACCTCCCTCCTTAAGGGCTTTAAGTTCGCTTTGCTTTGCCGAGAGGGAAGAAATATAAGTTTCCACTTTGGCTACCTCTCCCTCCAAAAATTTATATTGTTCATTTACTTTTTTCTGTGCGGCCGCGAGGGAGGTCTGGGATTTTTCGAGAGTTGCTTTGTCGTTTTTAAGCTTTATCAAATCCTCCGCGTATTTGACCATGGTTTTTCGGTCTTCATCCGCGGCTTTTTGCCTGAAGTTTATTTCCCTAAATGCCGTTGCCGCATCCGAGGAAAGAAAAGGCAGAAGGGGATCATAAAGTCTCAGGAATTTGTAATGGTTATTGGTCTTTTCCTCAAAAATGGCCTGGGCGAACGCCAGGTCTTCCTCCCTTCCCGCAATCTCTCCCTGGAGTTTCTTAAGCTGACTGGAAATTGAAGCTAGACGCTTGTTCAAATCGTCCAGCTGTTTTTTAAGCCCGGCCAACTCCTCTTTATTTTTTTCATGCGCTGGGGCAAGAGCATCTATTTCTCTCTGGATTTCTGTAATCTGACAATCGTAGTCGGTGGCGGGACAGTTGGTTGCTTGAACAATCTGGGTCGTAAATGAGCGAGAAACAGCAAATAGCGAGATGGCGAAAAGAATAATTATTAACAAACTTCTAAGTCGCATAGTTTTCATTATAACAAGGATTAACTGAAAAGCTGCTTTGTGCTAAACTCAAACCGTGAAGAAAATACTTTTGGCCGCTGCCTTATTTTTGTTTCTTTGGATCGTCTTTCCGCCCCCGGCTTCTGCCGGTCCAACCTGTACTAATCTCGGCGGAAGTTGTAAGACAAGTTGTTCTTCCAGTGAACAAGACGGCGGCTTATCGGATTGTACAAGAAACCCCAGGGGTCCATCCGAAAAATGCTGTATTCCGGGACAAGCTGTGGGGCCAACGGCCGGTTGTTCTGATGGAGAATCTATAAATACTGCGATAGGCTGTATCCCGGTTGGAAACACTAATGCGTTTATTGGCTTTATACTGCGCTGGGCAATAGGGGTTGGTGGGGGAATCGCTTTTCTTTTAATTCTTTACGCCGGCTTTATGATCATGACCTCTTCCGGAAACCCGGATAGGCTTAAGGCGGGACAGGAGCTGATGACCTCGGCAATTGCGGGTATAATCATGCTTATCTTTTCTGTATTTGTACTAAGAGTTATCGGAGTTGATATACTAAAACTGCCCGGTTTTGGAGATTAGAAATGCTTGCACAACTTGATTCGTCAGCCTTACAAGATCTGGAAGAAACCGCTTCCCCAAATTTTGCCGGAGGGAAAATCGGAGATATCATCACCAACCTCCTTCCCTACCTTTTTGCTGGGGCCGGGCTTTTGTTGCTCCTTTTTCTTCTCTACGGGGGCATAAGCCTAATGCTTTCGCGGGGAGACCCCAAGGCTGTTCAGTCCGCAAAGGATAAAATAACTGGGGCCATTGTTGGTTTTGTGATAGTCTTTTTCGCTTACTGGATCGTCCAAATTGTAGGCAAGATTCTAGGCATAGAATCGATTGTCCAAATCTTCTAACCCTCTTTTGAGTGTATTCCTTTTTTCTGCTAAACTAGAGCCGTGAATCATCTTGCTATTGATATAGGTGCATCCTTCGGGTCGCCTTTTAGTGAAATCACAAGTGTCGGCGGGCTTGTTTCCACAATCGTTAATCTCGCTTTGGTTGTTGCTGGTCTTATCTTTCTTGTCATGTTTGTCGTGGGGGGGATAGGTATTATTTCCGGAGCTGGAAGCGATAGCCCGGAGAAGGCCGCAAAAGGAAAACAGGCAATAACAACTGCCGTAATTGGCTTTGTGGTTGTATTTGCAGCTTATTGGATAGTAAAATTGATTGAAGTCATAACCGGAATTTCAATATTGGGATGAACAAATTTCTCAGCTTAAATTCACCTTTCGGGTCGGTCAAGTTGCCTGACCAGATTACCGCAACTTACGGAACGGACGCCGGGGCCGCCATCGGCAAGTTTCTTAATTTTACTTTAAGGGCAATGATCGTCGGAGCGGGTGTCTATGCCCTTATCAACCTTTTGGTCGCGGGCTACTCTTTTATGGCCGCCGGGGAAGACCCCAAAAAGATTGCGGGGGCTTGGTCAAAGATTTGGCAAACTCTTTTGGGGCTGGCCTTCGCTGCCGGAGCATTTGTTTTGGCGGCAATTTTCGGACAGCTTATTTTCGGAGACCCAACATTTATTCTTAATCCCAGAATTCCGACACCATGAAACACTTAGCCGATATTGAGCTTGGTCCGCTTCGAGGCTTTGGTCCTTTGGGAAATCCGGAAGGAACGGGGGTCGCAACTTTCAGCAAATTTATCTCTACCATGATTGGTCTGATGACCATCATCGCCATTATTTGGTTTACCTTTGTTTTATTTACCGGGGCAATTGCCATGATCAGCGCAGGGGGAGATAAGCAGGCTTTGGAATCTGCAAGAAAAAGAATCATTAACGGGCTTATAGGCCTGGTTGTAGTGATTGCGGCAATTTTCATCCTCGATTTGGTCGGAAATATCTTTGGAATTCCTAACATTTTGAATTTCGGACAATTGTTTGAGCAGATTCAACAATAATGCAACTCGCACAAGAAATTAATAACCCAGCACTGGGTCCCGCTCTTCAGGGGAAATCCGGAGCCGGATTTTTCCAGGCTTTTATCCCAAGCCTGGTGGGTATTGCCTTTGTAATCGGGACCCTGGTTTTCTTTTTTGTAATGCTGGCCGGTGCCATCCAGTGGATTACCTCAGGGGGAGATAAGGCCGGACTTGAGGGAGCACGCGGTAAAATAGTCAACGCACTGGTTGGTTTTATCGTCCTGCTTGCAACCTTTGCCCTACTGAAGGTAATTGAAGACTTTTTTGGAATCAATATTCTTACACTTGACATTGGACCTTTGCAAATTCAATAATATAGATGATGTATAAATTGCTGGCGGCCACAGACATCAACCTCAAGCCAAGCGGACAATTCGGACAGTTGGGAAATCTCACAATCGGAGGAATCGTTTCCGGACTTATCAGGTTTGTTTTAGTGGTTGCGGCCTTGGTTTTCTTCTTTATTTTGGTCATCGGTGGCATCCGCTGGATCGCCTCCGGAGGAGATAAGGCCCAAACCGAAAATGCCAGAAATCAAATTACGGCGGCGCTGGTTGGCTTGGTCATCGTCTTTGCCGCCTGGGCGATAGTCCAGCTGATCAACACCTTCTTCGGAATTAACATCTTCGAGCTCTCGATTCCTACCGCTATCTAGGCTTGCTCTCCATACTTCATTGAGTTAAACTTTTGTTATGAATGAAGGTTGTAATGCGATAACCAACGGTGTGGTTCAACTCCGCTATTTAGAGTGTGTTTTCGGAAATGTCGTAAATATCGCCCTGGCTTTTGCCGGAATCATCCTTTTTATCATGCTTATTTCCGGAGGATTTAAATACATTACCGCCGGAGGTGACCCTAAAGGCATCGAGGGAGCCAAAAAGACTCTGACTTACGCTATCGGCGGGATTGTACTTATCGCCTTGTCGTTTCTGATACTTCAATTTATTAAACAATTCACGGGCGCCAATGTTACGGATTTTAAGATCTTCCAATAATGAAGTATGAGGTTAAAATTTCTGCTGCATAAACTTCTGACGATACCGCTCCCGTCTGCGTTTGTCCTGACTATAGCTCTGGTTATCCATTCTTTGCTCTCTACCCCCCTTGCCGACGCCCAGGTGCCTTCTCCTTACGTGTCCTGTGAAGATACAGATAGTCCGGAGTTTCATTCTTTGCGGCCATATCAAAAAAGCCCCTGTAACCAAGAGGTTACGGAGACTGCAACTTTCTGCGGCAACCGGCTGGTTCTCTCCGATAAAGTTACCGCTATCCAAACCACCCCACCCAGGCTTGCCAATAACTGTACAGCCATAGGCGGAGGCAGATACCGCTGTACTTATACAGTTTCCGGTAAAACCGCCAACTACGAAATAGACCTGGCCAACGCCCACTTCCCCATTCTCGGCAACACCGAAGACGTGGCCAACAGCCAGCAATCAACGGACATGAACGACGCAGACAAAATGAACGAGTATGTCAGCTGGTATTTAAACGGGGCAACCGGGAGGGCCGAATCCTCCCCGCTTTCCCAAGATGAGGAAGATATCAGAAAACTGGTTGACTTTTCCGGACCCATCAAAAAACTTCTACCCTTCGACATCCAGAACAATCTACGGGCCAATACCGTCAAAAAGGCCGTTGCAACCAAGGAGGGAGATGGAGATCTACGCCACGACCAGGTTGTCGGCTGTACCTATGGGGTCAGAATTTTAGGTAAGGTGATTGGAGGAATTCCAGGCGCTTGTTATGAGACCGGATTAAGAGGCGTGCTTCCCCATATTGAGCACCGGCTCTCGGAATGGAACAGCCATCTTCCTCCCAAGTCTTCCGACTTTGACAATTTTCAGGACTACTGGAAAAAATATCGGGAGTGGCAAGGAAAGATTTGTTTTGAGATAGAAATTCCTTTTATGGACAACAAAAAAGTTCTGCTTTGCGGAGAAAATCCTCTTGCTCCCAACTATTACTCTAATCTTTTCGCCAATATTCCTTTTTCTTCTACAGAGGACCGGGTCGGCGAGGTGGCGGTCAATTCACAATCGGTGGCTCCCGCCTCCGAAGGACTTGAAATAAGTAACGTCTCTCTGGTCACCACCCCGGCTGAGCTTTATTTTTCCCACACCGAAGAAGTGGCGGAGTTGGCCAGTATTCTCCAGCTGACTTTTGCCCCGGCAGGGGCATCCACTACCGGGGGGGCGACCGGGGTCTCCCCGGGTGAGGCTTGTGACCTTAAAGAGATCAGGACAAACCCTGGAGATAATCTTTTTGCAGAATCGATTACCGGAGATTTAAAATATGACGCTTCTTTTAGCTGTGACTTCGACGGGAATGCCAGCTCAAGCGCCTGCGCGAAAGATGTCTCCATTGGGTTAGGGGTTATCACCGAAACTCCCAAGGCAGATGAGCTTTGGTCCCGGCTTGTAGCTGGACCCGCAGGAATCTTTAAAAGAATTTTCCCGAAGGTGGGAGAGGGAGGAGCCATCTTGGGAATCTTGGATATGCCCGGAGCAACCGGGGTTACCTATTCCGGAAGCGGTCTGGTCTCGGCCGGAAATCCCCAAGGCCGAGCTGGCGAAAGTGCTGAGCTTTACTTCCCCCATGTCGGAGGTATCTCCGAATATTTCCTTAAAGGAATCCAGACAATACTTCGACCCAAGGGGTTTGGTGAACAGATTCTTTCCGGGGCGGAGGGAACCTTCGGTTCTAGCGGGGAGATTGATTGTAACGAGGATGCCCCCAACGTTTCCCTGCGGGGAACCCTAAACCGCCAGGCCACTTTCCAGCTGGCCCTAAACTGGGTTTCGGGACAGTCCGGCAATCACGTAATGGAGTGTTATAACGATGTGGTTAAAAGGTCCAAGTCAGAAGGCTTTAACTCCGCCCTGGCTCTTTTGATCTGGCTTAATGAGAGCAATGCCAGCAACTACAACCTGTCGGTTGAGGATTTCGGAATTCACAGTTCCTCGGTCAGGGGCTTTAGCGCCCAAATAGACCAACTTCTCCAACTCCCCAGTTACTACAGAGGTACGTTTCCGCAGTGTTATGGGCGCGGAATGAGCGATATTGAAGCCTTCTTAAGAATCTTTAAAAGCGGCAACTGCACCAGTAGTGATGGTGCTAATTATTACAGCAACTTAAGGTCGCGCTGGAGTTGGGTGTCTCCAGGGTGTTCTTTTCCGCGCAGCCCGACGGATACGACCTGCCCTTAATTAGCGTTGTCGGGGCTAACCCCCTGTTGTATGATTAAAAGAAACATGCTTAAGAAAATACTGCTGTCCTTTCTGGCGTTGTTGGTCTTATCTTTGTCTTTCGCCCCAACTGCCCACGCCCAACTTAGCGAGGGAAAATGGTACAACCAATCGTTTGGTGAATGGATGGCCAAGGTAAATGATTCCCCGGAAAACGAAATTTTTGGCGAAAGGTATTCAGCCGCACAGGTCCAATGGGTCATTTATGGACTTTTCTATTTTGTTATCAACTCGGCGACCAACGGAAACGCATCTGCGCTGTCTTGCTTGATGACTTCAACCGACCTAGACGCCTGTCGGGACGCTATTGAGAATTTGAGAAATTCTTTTCCCGGCACAAGCTCGGAAACCGGTGGGGATATATCTGGCAATCAACTATTAAAGACAATCTCTGCAAGCCCGATCTCTTTGTCTGCATATCTGAAAGATGTTGGGGGAAGACTTCATCTCATCCCAAAGGTTGAGGCGCAAGGTTTCGGCTTCGGAGCGGCCAACCCCGCCCTCACTTTATGGAAAATTTCAAGGAATCTCGCTTACGCTTTCTTGATTATTGTAATTACGGTTATGGCTTTTATGATAATGTTTCGGGTAAAAATTTCACCCCAAACCGTAATTAGCGTTCAATCCGCTCTTCCCAAAATTGTTGCGGCCTTGATACTCATCACTTTTTCGTATGCAATTGCGGGGCTTCTGGTTGATCTTATGTATGTGGCCATAGGGCTACTTTCTGCCTTTTTGGTTAATGGCAGTTCGCCAAGTATTAGTAGTTTTACGTGGAGCCAGATGTTTAATTCTTTAACTGTGGGCAGAAATGTTTTTGACCTATTTATGGCATACTGGTTCCAGTTTTTTGCTGCAGCCTTTATAAATATCTTTAGCGCGGCGGGGCTTGTCTCCTTTTTTGTTCTTATTTTTACAATCCTGGCTTTTTTCCTACTCCTTTGGTATTCAGCAAAGGTGATTATTCTACTTCTTAAAACTTATATTCAGATTATGCTACTTATTATTGTCGGGCCGATTCTCATACTTTTAGGGACAATTTCCCAGGGTGTAGGTTTCGGCTCATGGTTAAGAAGTATGGCCGCCAATTTAGCGGTTTATCCGCTTGTGGGGTTAATGTTTACCCTCGCGCTTCTTTTTGTCCGAGCAGGACTTCCAGATTGGTGGCCGGTATGGTTGACGCCCCTTGATATAAACACTGGCTTTTTTCAAGGGCCACCGTGGGACCCCCCTCTGACGTTTGGTACTGGGGGTGCGTCAAGCAGTCATCTCCTGTGGGTATTGGTTAGCTATGGGATTATTGTTCTTATACCGAAGGTCTCCGATATCGTCCAAGGCTTCATTTCAGGCAAGCCATTCCCGCTAGGCACGGCGATCGGAGAATCGTTGGGTGGCCCAGTCAAGCCGGTTGCCGGTTATGGGGCTGGGTACTTCGCTGAAAAAGCCACGGTTTCTACGTCAGGCAAGGGAGGCGTATATAAAGCTATTTCAACCACGCTTGAAAGATTAGCCAGGGGCGGAAGATAAAATATGCAAGAAAAGGAATCGCCGATTAGGGCGGCAAGAAATATAACAGGGGGGGTATCAAGCTATTTTAAAGAAAGAGCCAAAACCGCGGGAACAGAAGCCAATCCAAAAAAGACATTTGTTTACAAAACCCTAGGCTGGTTGTTGGGTGGAAGCTCGAAGAAGGATTAGTCTTGCCAATAGCCGGAGTCTTTCGCTACCTCATTTAAAGAATCCCACTTCGCCTTGCCCAAGTTGCTGTGCCAAGCCTTGATTGAGTCGAGAATTATTTGTTTCCACTTCCTTCTTTCCGCATCAACCGCTTCCTTAATTTCTCTCTTGTAGGCTTCTGCTCTGGCTTCGTCGTCCGTATATCTGCGCCTCTTGCCGTCTTCGCCGGTTGCCTGCTCGGTTGACATTATTTCTTTTGCCCTTTTTTCAAGAGCGCCCGCCCTGGCCTTTCTCCAACGCTCCGGCTGGCCACTTGTTATTAACGAATCACCCACAACGATATGGATCCACCTTCTTACTTCCTTCCAATAAAAAGGCTCGAGAAGCCCTTCGACTTTTCTTCCTCTCCAATCATCTCCCCGCATAACTAAAGCTATTCCGGCAGGGCCCGTTTCTCCCGCCTTTCTTAAAAGCAGAAATGCTCTTAAAAGGTATCCCCTCATTGCCAGCTCGGGAAGTCTGTCCCAAGAAATATCCCCAATATTTTTCCCATCGACCCAAAGTTCTTCCCACAGGCTTTTTGCAAGAAGCTTGTTGTCCGGAGTGTTGATCGCTGGTATCGTGTTAAACCTTAAGAAGGGGACATGCATACGAACAGGCAGCCCTGCTAAAATCTTGCCGAACTCCCGATTGCTCTTGGACCGCGGTCCAGCAAAATAGCCGCTTTTTGCCCTGTCTAGGGCCCACACCTGAGGATTGAATATTTCTGCAAAAGCATCTGACACGGGATAGCCTTCCAGCGTAAACTCGTAGCTCCCTTTTTTCTCTTCAACTTCAGAGCCGTAGTATGCCGCCTGTCCCAGGATGAAAGATGATATATAGCCTAATTTTTCCGCGATCTCGGCCTGTTTTGCAGCAACCAAATCTTTCGGGTCTTCAGACCTCGAAATAAGCCCTTGGATGGCTTTCTTTATAATGTCTCTCCTTTCAGGCCTGAGTTTCGAGGCAAATCTATTGATAAAAACCCTCCTTTGGGAAAGAGCGTCCTTTTGTTCTGGTATCAATTCATCAAATGTCTTCCCCTCAAGCCCAAGGTCTTTCGCCCAGAGTGCAAGGGTTAAATCGTTAATCCATTGTTCTGCCTTTTCCTTTGATCCAAATAGGGCCAGAAAACCAGCGGTTCCCTCGATATAATATACCTCATCCTTTAATCGAGGGTCCGCCTTTAGCGCGATGTATTCATAGGCCTTTATTGCATCCCCTATCTGAGTACCCAACTGTGGCCAATCCTTCTCTGTCTTAAATCCGGGCAATGAAAATATCGTGCGCATCATGTCTGGGGTCACTTCCACGGTAAGCGGACTGATTGCCGTATTCGCAAGGTATTCTCCGCTACCACGAGAGCGCATATAGTTACCACCGAATTCCATATAAAATTTAAGAATGGCCTTCGTTTCTCTTTCGGCCTCTCTATAAGCTTCAAGCATGGCGGTATCCGCAGATTTTAGTGGTCTTTGTTCAAAGGCGGCAATGGAGGGCTCCGACTGTTCTTCGAGTTCTGTTACCTTGGAATGGATTCTGTCTTTTAAAATCCTGGCAGTCCAATCGTCTCCCTCGTCTAAAACATTTTCAAGGAGTCTCCACATCCGCCAGCGCACAACTTCGGGCCTTTCGGCAGAGGTCAGTTTTTCAACCAGCCCTGGCGACCATTCTCCTTTAGGAACCGTTGGCCCCCCACCCGTCCCGCCTTCCGGACCAGGAGCTGAAGGCCCACCTCCGGCCCCTTCGGCGGCAGAATAGACTTTTGGTCCTGTTTCCATATTGATATTTTAGCACCTGCTCCTTTCTTCTTACAATCAGCTGTGAAAAAGGCTACTTCTTGCATAGAAGTGTTCACGCTGTAACCTAGATTTAGAGTATCAAAATAGCTCTCTGTTTTTATGGAACAACAACACGCTATCCCGCAACAGATCTCCTCATACCAATTCCGTTTGGTGGGAGACATGACCCTCAAACAATTTTTTCAACTGGCCGGCGGTGCTTTGGTCAGCCTTCTTTTTTACGCATCCCCATTGCCTGCTCTTATTAAGTGGCCCTTTATCATTTTCTTTGCTCTTCTGGGTGTTGCTTTGGCCTTTCTCCCTTTTGAGGAGAGGCCCCTGGAAAAGTGGATTGTGGCCTTCTTTCGCTCGGTCTATTCGCCCACTCTCTTTTACTGGCGGAAAGCCCAGGTGCCCGCTGTCTTCTTTCAGGAAGAGGCCGCACCAACCGGCCTGGCCCCAGCTCCGCAAAAACCCGCAGGCGGATTTATCTCCATCACCGCCCCCGCAGGAACCGTCTTTTCCAAGCTGGAAGAAGCTGAAAAATCGTTTTTATCCTCCATCGGCCAGCTTTTTGGCGCAACGGCTCCCTCCGGACCCATCGCAAGCCAAGTTTCCGCACCTCTCCCGGGTGATACAGCCAAAAAAGAGGACATACAGGTACCCTACAACGCCCCTGTGCAATATCAAGCCGGTCTTGCTCCCAAAGTGGTTGTTGAGGAAAAGCCTGCCCCTGAAGCCGCTCCGACAGAGCTTAAAACGACCTCCGTTGCCCCGGCCGTAATGACACAGCGTGTTTACGGCCAAAGGGCCCAGTACTCCATCGAGGCAGCTCCTCCTAATCCCCCAACCGTTCCCAATACCATCGTGGGGCAAATATTCGACACCCAAGGGAAAATAATCAACGGAGCCATACTTGAAATAAGGGATGCTGCGGGAAGGCCAGTTAGAGCCTTAAAAAGCAACATGCTGGGCCACTTTTTAATTGTTACTCCTCTGCAAAACGGCAATTACGACATTATCATCGAAAAGGAAGGTCTTAACTTTGAACCCATCACCTTCGAAGCAAAAGGGGAAATTGTCCCCCCCATGGCCATTAGGGCCAAGGGTGCCCAAAAAATCCTGGCAACCGAAGAGGTCATCTCTAGCAATCAGATTGCCCAAACATGAAGATACCCTACATATCAGTTCCCGATACCGCCCTGGTCTCTACCACCCAGGCCCACTTACCCGTCGCCGATATCGTCGACGATCTGGTTTTGTATAAAGACGGCGGAGCAGCTCTGGTCATGGAGTCGACCTCTTTGAATTTCGGCCTGCTTTCCGAAAAAGAGCAACAGGCGGTGATTGCTGCCTATGCTGCCCTGATAAACTCCCTTTCTTTTTCCTTGCAAATCGTCATCAGGACCCAGAGAAAAGATATCTCAAGCTATATGAATTATCTTGAGGCCATCTCACAAAAAATTACCAATACAAAACTTGCCTTTCTCATGCAAAGCTACAAAAAATTTATTCTGGATTCGATTAAAAAGAAGAACGTGCTGGGCAAGAAGTTCTATTTAATTATCCCTTTTAGCCCCCTGGAGCTGGGTGTTACCAAATCGCTTTTAACCACGGCCAAAAGAAAAGGGCCTCTGCCTTTTCCAGAATCATATGTCTTAAAAAAGGCTAAGGTTGTACTCTATCCCAGGCGGGACCACCTGGTGAGACAGGCCGGAAGGCTGGGGCTTAAACTCAAGCAGCTGACCAATCTGGGCCTAATGGACCTTTTTTATGACGTTTATAATACCGAAGCGCCCGCAATCAAGAAGGAGGAGGTCTCAAGCGCCATAAAATGAACCCGCCAACATCCACCCCAACCACAGTTCCCACCGCTCCCGCCCAAGGAGCAAAACCCAACCTTCCCAAGACCGCCTTCTTTGCTCCCGGTCAAGGGTTTGGAATTCAGGACATTATCGCCCCCCAATCCCTTGAGACCGAATTTGATTACGTAAAAATCAACAACGTTTATTTCAGGACCCTGTTTGTAGCAGGATATCCCCGTTTTGTCTCCCCAGGCTGGCTCGAGCCGATAATTAACTTTGACAGCTCTCTGGATATTTCCTTCTATCTTTATCCGGTCGAGGGCAAAACGGTTCTTGATGATTTAAGAAGGAAGATTGCCGAGATGGAGGCCGAAATCGCCACCGACCTTGAGAGAGGGAAGATTGTCGATCCTTCTACCCAGGCAAAGCTTGAGGACGCAAGGAACTTGCAGGAACAATTGGTAAAAGGGGCCGAGCGTTTTTTCCAATTTTCTTTTTATATCACCATCCCCGCCTTGACGCTCGAGGAATTAAACCAGTTAACCCGACAGGTCGAGTCAACACTTGGCTCAATTCTGGTCGTTGCCAAACACGCAACCCTGGATATGGAAAACGGCTTTATTTCCAGCGCCCCTTTCGGAATCGACCGGCTCTCAATCACCAGAAACATGGATACCACGTCTTTGGCAACCACCTTTCCCTTAACCTCCGCTGAGCTCTCCTCGGACACCGGAGTTCTTTACGGAACCAACTCCGAAAATGAATCTTTCATTATCTTTGACCGCTTCTCTTTGGAAAACGCCAACATGACTATTTTTGCAACTTCTGGGGCTGGGAAAAGTTATTTTGTGAAGCTTGAAGCGTTAAGGTCGTTAATGATCGGGACCGAGGTTATAGTTATCGACCCCGAATCCGAATACAAAGCCCTGGCCGACGCGGCCGGGGGTGAATTTATCTCATTCTCCTTTTCCTCTCCTTCGAAGATAAATCCTTTTGACCTGTCGCAAATTTATGAGGCGGGCGAAAACCAGCTGGGCTTAAAAATTCTTTCCCTGCACTCGCTCTTCAAGGTGATTATGGGTTCAATCACCCCGTCCCAGGAGGCTCTCTTGGATAGAGCTTTGGTCTCAACTTATCGGGCAAAGGGAATAACCCAGGATCCGGCAACCCAAAAGAAAGAGCCGCCCTTGATGGAGGATTTATATAAAACCTTAATCGGCATGGAGACCGCCGAGGCCATGGACTTGGCTGCAAGAATCGAAAAGTTCGTTCGCGGCTCGTTTGTCGGCATCTTTGATAAACAAACCAACGTCAACATCAAAAATCCGTTTACTGTATTCTCGGTAAAGGATCTACAGGATGCCCTACGTCCCATCGCCATGTTTATCATCCTCGACTTTATCTGGACCAAGGTGAAAAAGGACCTGAAAAAAAGGCTGTTGGTGGTAGATGAGGCCTGGCACATGATGCGGTATCCCGATTCCGCCCAGTTTCTTTGGTCGGTAGTCAAGCGTGCCAGAAAATACTATCTGGGCCTAACCACCATCACCCAGGACGTCGAGGACTTTCTGGGCCAGGATATCGGCAAGGCGATATTGACCAACTCCTCCATGCAGCTGTTGCTCAAACAATCCCCTGCAGCCATCGATAAAATCGCCGAGGTCTTTTATCTCTCCCAAGGAGAAAAACAGCTTCTCCTGGCTGCCAACGTTGGTGAAGGAATCTTCTTCGCCGGGCCCCACCATGCCCCCATTCGAGTGGTCGCCTCGGAAGATGAGCATAAACTAATTACCACTAAGCCGTTGGAAAGAATGGTTCCGAATATTTAGATGGCTGACGATTCTAAATTCAAGACGCCCAGCGAGAAAACCGTTAAGTTCCTCTACGACGGCGTCGTGGCCTTCTATCCCGATGTTGCCAAGGAAGTCTTTCTTTTGGGAAAGACAACCCTTCCTTTCCATGAGGCTTGGGGGGGTTTTAAACGTTTGGAGTTTTTGGAGTTTGCTCTAAATTCGACCGGCACGGAGTCCATTGAAGAGGCTGCGGCCGCAATCAGAGATTGGAAAGAAGGACGGCGCCTTGAACGAACAATCCCAGACAAACTGGACGAAATGGTTGCCAGGCTTGAGGAACAGGAAAGGCTGTCCCGGGAAAAAGGACAAAAAGCTGCCTCTGCTTATGAAAAGCAGAAGTTGGCCAAGGATGCTCTGCTTGAAAGCCAGAGGGCTAAGGAGACGGTCCCGGCACCCGTTTCTCCAGCCGTAGAGGCCCCAACTGCATCCCCCGAGGAAGTTTTGGCTGTTGGAGTTAAAACGACTGTTGAGCCGGGGCACTTTGTCCAAAAGGTAGTCAATAAAACCGTTTCGCTTCCTCTGCGTACGGCCATCTCCTTGGCATATCCCGCAATCAAAGAAAGCGTCGGCCCTGCCCCTGCGACCGCAATGCTGCTTTGGGCCAAGGGCGTTCCTAGCCAAAAACTTGAGGGAAAGGCGGTTGCCCTACCCAGCAAGGAGGCTAAGAAGTTCGACGAACTCGTTAAAGCCATCAAGGGGATAGAATCTGGCCGCTCTTTGCAAACCAGGATCCTTCAGGCGTCCTTTAGAATTAAAGATGTCACGCTGCTTCTGGGCCCCGATACGGGACTAACACAAGCTCAAGTCTCTCTTTTTTTTAATCCTCCGGAAACTGGTGGGGTTGCTGCCATTCCCCACCAGTCTTTCTTTGGGAATCTCGTTTCCCGCGCTGGACAACAACTGTTCGGAAAGCTTGCCTCTAGGGCGGTTAAAGCAATCGCAACCAAGGCCGGATTGGCAATCGCCGGAGAGGCCGTGGGGACTGCCGCAGGAACAGAAGCCGGTGCGGCCGTCGGAGCTGCCGCGGGGGGGCCGGCCGCCCCAGTCACGGCCATCATCGGAGCCGTCCTCGGCTGGTTGGCCAGTAAAATTCCGGACTTAATCTCCTGGCTAAAAAGAAACGCCAAGGAGTTCGGCGTAGCGGCGGCAGGGCTTCTTGCCGCCGGAGTTTTCTTCAGAAACCCTTTCCTGTTGGTCGCTGGGCTAGGGGTCGGAGGAATTGCTTTGGGAGCAGGAGGACTGCAGTCAGCCGGAATGGCTGCGGCAGGGGCTGTTCAGGGTGTTCTGGCGGGAATTACCGGGATGTTGTTGCCGTCTATCGCCGTGCCCGTCTTGGTGTCTTTGGTTGCCGTTCCGGTAGTCGTGGCCCTAATCCTTTTTATTATCAACTCTGGTGCTTATATCGTTCCTCCCAGCCCGAGCTCGTTATACGGGGCGATTGAGTCTCCTTATATAGGAATAGAGAAGACAGCCAGCCCTGAGTGTATGCACCGAGCCGGCTGTCCCGGCTTTGGCCCTGTTACCTACCATGTCAAAATTTGGGCGAAGAAAGGAACCCTAACCAACATCTCCATCAAAAATGAATATGAAATTATCAGCAGGACCAATCCGCCCTTTACGCCTCCTTCGGTGCCTGAAATCGACAGCCCCCCCGATTTTATCTCCCCTACCCGCGCCTATGAATTTACCTATACGTTAACCGTTGGGCCGTCCCTGGATAACTCCATCGTTTCCGACACGATTACGGTTACCGCCGACGCTCCCGGCCAAAACGGCGCCCTGGCCAGCCAAAGCGCTGCCGTAATTGTCGGCAACCCTCCAGTTTCCTGTCCTCTCCCTGGAGGGCAATCCCAACCAATTCATTGGTCCTATCATCCCGGTAACGAATCCGGAGGCCACGGCAGCAACGATTACTGGAGAAGAATGGGCGGCTCATCTTGTAGATACTCGCTACCCCAGGGGGCGAACTGCTATGGGCCCACCAATGGCGGCAACGTTTGTTCCAATCAGTCATCCACCTGTGATTTCTACGGCTATGCCATGGACGTCTTTCCGTCGGGCAACACTCAGGTTTTTGCCCCCACCGTCAGGGGTCAAGCCGTGACCTGGAGCTACCAAGGGGGCTTCTCGAACGCCAGCGCCGGCCAAACTTTTATCTATCGATCCGGCTCTTACTACCTGGTCTTAACCCACCTTTCCCCCGGAGCAGCCACTGGGGGGTCTATCCAATCCGGGCAAAGAATTGGCCAGCTCTTCCCGCAGGGAGGAAACACACACCTGCATATCGAATTTTCTGTCTCGGGAAGATACGTCAGGCCAGAAGACTATTTCTGCCGCTAGTGTAAAATAAAAAAATGAAGGCTTTTTTAAAGAAATACAGATTCGTTATTCTCCTGATAGCTATTTTTCTCTTGATCGCTGCTTTCTTGTTGGTCAAAAAAAATCAAAGCCCAGCCCCTTCCCCCACCCCAACCCCTACCCCACTTCAACTTGTCCAGTTTTATCCTTCCCAGGGAGAACAAGAAATTGCGGTGCCCTTGGTTGCCCTGGCCTACACCTTTTCGACCCCCGTTGATTCCTCTACTGCAAATATTATTATTTCCCCCTTTGTCGGCTTTGAACTTTCAACCGATGCCAGCGGAAAAATTCTCTATATCACCCCCACCGCAGAATGGAAATACGACACTCTGTACAAGGTTACAATAACGATAAGCTCTAAAGAGGGGGTTACACTTTCTACACCAGTGGAGCATTCATTCCTGTTCAAGAAGGTCAGCAAAAGCAACTTCGACGAAAACTGGGCTCTTTAAGACTGAACCCTGACCGGCATGATTAGGTGGATAAAATCAGGGTCGGAGGCGTCCTTAAAGACCCCTGGTGAGCCTGGGGACGAAAGCTCAACCCTGAGTGTCTCTCCCTTAATCGCGTGCAGTAGCTCTTCCAAAAAACGATAGTTAAAGGCAATTTCAAGACCCGGCCCTTCGGTTTTGGCCTCAACCTGTGTTTTTTGGTTTCCGGCCTGAGAGCTTTCAGCAAGAACTTCGACTGAGTTTTTCCCGATTGAGAGTTTTACAATGTTGGCCGAATCCCGGGCAAAGACCGAGGCCAACTTCACCGCTCTCAAAAAGTCTTCCTTGTCCAATTCCAGCGAAAGAGAACTTTGCTTTGGCATTATTTTTTCGAAATCGGGGAAATCCCCCTCCAGAACTCTTGAGGAAAGGACTGTATCCGAAAAACCAAAGACAATCTGGTTTTCCTTTTCTTTGTAGTCAAATAGAATTTCCTGCTCCTCCGGCGCCAGCCTTAAACACTCTATTAAGGCCGTTTTGGGGATAATTACCCGAGAGTTTAACTTACCCGGCAAGGAGATTTTTTTCTGGGAGAGCCTAAACCCGTCAGTGGCAACCAGCGTTAACTTTCCAGAAGCGAAGATCATCAATGCCCCAGTAAGTACTGGTCTGGTTTCGTCTATCGAGGTCGAGAACAAGACTTGCCCCAGAGCATTAAGGAAAGGCTCTTTGGGAAAAGGAACGGCCCTGGCTACTTCAATTTTTTGCGGAACCGAGGGAAAATCCGCCGAGTTCATTCCGGAAAGCACGAGGGTAGAGCTTTGGGATTCGATTTTAAGCTGCTCCTTTTCCGAAGAGATAGACATACTACCAGGAAGCAGGTTGGCAACTATCTCGGTGATGGATCTTGCAGGGACCGTAATTTCTCCCTCCTCTTTCACCTGGGCTCCGATTGAGGAGGCTACTGAAATTTCCAGGTTTGTAGAGGCAACAATAAGTTTTGTTTTGGTCGCCTTAAGCAGGATGTTTCCCAAAACGGGAAGTTGGGCCTTTGGACTAACAAAACGCGAAGCGCTTACCAGGGCCTTGTTTAGGTTTTCTTGCAAAACTTCTAATTTCATTTCAGTTAGAGTATACCCTATTTTTATTATTCAAATAGTAGGGGTAGTAGTAGGGGTTGTTCATATGTGGAAAGACGAGCCTGTTTGAGCGTGTGGTCTTTGTTTAAAACAGTCACGGGGATTTGTGGAAAAACCTGTGGACAACTTTAGCCTGGATGTTGATAAGTGGGGTTCTCGATAATCTGTCCTCATAGCGAATTTTTTATCCCCAAGATATCCTGACGGATTTGCACATCGTTCGAGAGCAAGAAACTAATCTTTTCCACAGCGTGCATCACGGTGGTGTGGTCCCTTCCTCCCACCAGTCTTCCGACTTCTACCAAAGGCAGTTGCAGCTGGGTCCGTAGGAGGTACATCAAAATCTGTCTCGGTCTGGCAACGGGCCTGGCACGGGAAGCCCCCAAGAGGCTTCTTTTGCCCAGAGAATAATATTTAGCAACAGAGTTAACAACGTCGGCGGGGCTGGCCTTAATTGGTTGTCCGTTTTCCTCCCCCCTCTTTCCCAACAACGAGCCCACGAGCTCCTCGTTTATCTCGCTATTTCTTAATCTGGCCTCGGAAGAAAGGCGCACCAAAAATCCCTCCAGCTTTCGGGCGGAGTCGATATTTCCGGCAACCATTTGGACGATGTTCATGGGCAACTCGACCCCTCTCTCTTTGGCTTTAATCTGCAAAATAGCACAGCGCAGTTCAAAGTCTGGGGCGGAAATGTCCACGATCAGGCCGGCTTCAAATCGGCTTTTAAGCCTTTCTTCAAGCTTCGAAATTTCCGAAGGCGGCCTGTCCGACGCCAGAATGACTTGCCCCCCGGCATTGGTGACGGCGTTGAAGGTGTGGAAAAACTCTTCCTGGACAGCGTCTTTCCCGGCGATAAACTGGATGTCGTCAACAACCAGGGTGTTGAGCCTTCGGTATTTATCCCTGAAACTTTGGGTCGTTTTGTTTCTGATCCCTTCGACGATATCGTTGGTAAACTCCTCCCCGGTGCAGAAGAGAACTTTTGCCCCGGAGTCTTTTCTTATCATTGCCACACCAACGGCATTCATCAAGTGGGTCTTTCCCACCCCGACTCCTCCCCAGACAAAGAGCGGGTTATAAGCACTTCCCGGAGTTTTTACAACCGCTTCCGCCGCAGCCCAAGCCATTTGGTTTGAGGAAGAAACCGCAAAGTTTTCGAAAGTCAAGGCGGGTCTTATTCTGGCTTTTCTAAGGGAAGAGGCAAACCCCTCGTCGCCTTTTTCCTCCTCAAAAAGAGGAGTGGCTAAAATCCCCGCATCCGTACTTTTAATAGGATCCTGTTTTACCGAGAAGACAAGGTCGCAAGGCTTCCCCAGAAAAGAAACCAGGGCATCCTGGAGTAGGCCGAAGTATCGGGATTCGATTGTGGTTTTGACATAGGGGGAGTTGCAGCCAACAGAGGCGACAAAACGCTCCTTCTCTTTGTTCAGGCCCATGAGGTGTGTTTGGGAGAACCAGGTTGAAAATATCGCAGGCGAAACAGAAACCCTGACACTCTCAAGAATATCCCGCCAAAGAGTTTTATTGTCGTAGTCCATAGCTGTCGGTATACATATGGCTTTTCTGGAGCAGTGGGGTGCACGAAAGTTAGCCCTATGACCCAATGCACTATTATAAACTTATCCACATTTCGTCAACCCCCAAAAAACACGAAAGAAGAAAGTCTCGGCTCGAAATCTGGGTTTTCGTATGTTACAATCTAGAACATGTCGACCAAGAGAACAATGCAGCCGAGCAAGAAAAGAAGAATTAGGACTTACGGATTTAGGGCCAGGATGAGTTCCGCCAAGGGCAGAAAGGTTTTAAAAAGGAGAAGCCTCAAGGGAAGAAAAAAAGTCTCCCTTTAAAAAGTCGATACATGTTGGCAAAAGAATATCTCCTGTCGGGCAAGAAAACGTTTGAGAATGTCCTTGCCACAGGCACGTTCGTTCAGGCGGAATCCTTCGGTTTGTGTTTTCTAGAAAGAGAAGACGGGTTAAAGAGCAAGTATGGATTTATAGTATCGACCAAAGTTTCCAAGGAGGCGGTCCAAAGAAACAGGATAAAAAGGGCCTTAAGTGAGGCGGTCAGGTTTTTGACCGCCGACATTGTCGCCGGATACGACGTTGTCTTTTTGGCAAAACAGAAAGCCACAGCAATATCCACGGACAACATGATGAACGAGGTCAGGGAAACCCTAAAGAAAGCAAATCTACTGAAATGAAGAAAACTATCTTATTTTTAAACAGTCTTTATAAAAGATTTATTTCAGTGCTCCTGCGTAATTTGTTTGGCGAAGGCTGTCGCTATTCGCCGACCTGCAGCGCTTACTCGGCCGAAGCCATAGAAAGATTCGGAGTAGTTAAGGGGACAGCCTTAAGTTTAAAAAGAATTGCGCGTTGTCATCCTTTTGCCAAAGGCGGGCTTGATCCGGTACCAGCAAAATGAATATCTTTACCACATTTTTGATCCAGCCCTTAACCAACGGGCTGATACTGTTCTATAAACTCCTGGGAGGGAATCTGGGGATTGCGATTATTGCTTTTAGTCTTGCTTTGAGGTTTATTCTTAACCCCCTGACAAAACCCTACATGCAGTCGATGAAAAAAATGAAAGAGCTTCAGCCTCAACTGGATAAGCTCAAGAAAAAATACGCAAACGACAAGAAAGGACTACTTGAAGCCCAAGCGGAATTCTACCGCCAGGAAAAGGTAAATCCCGGAGCGGGATGTCTTCCTTACCTTCTGCAGATAGTCATACTTATCGCCCTGTTTAATGTTTTTACCAGAGTTCTTTCTCCGGGAGTAGGAATAGAAAAACTAAACGAACTTCTTTATCAGCCTTTGCGTTTTGCACAAAACGAAACCCTAAAGACAAGCTTCCTCTATCTAAATCTGACGAAACCCGACGTATTCCGTATTCCTGGCGCTCCTTTTCCGATTCCTGGACCCCTACTTCTCTTGGCCGCTCTTTTGCAATTTGTTTCTGCAAAAATAATGGCCCCGGTGGTTAGCGCGGAGAAGAAAATTGCCCAAAAAACTGCAGGTGGGGCGGATGATATCCAGGTTGCAATGCAGCAATCGATGACCTATACCTTTCCGCTTTTTACCTTGATCTTTGGAATGAGCTTTCCCTCGGGCCTGGCTCTCTACTGGCTTTTGTTCTCCTTCTGGCAAGCCTGGCAGCAATATCAAACGACCGGGTGGGGTGGGATGGCCCCCTGGATTTCAAAGCTCGGTTTGTTAAAATCTCAAACGAATAAAAATGGCTAAGAAAAAAGAACCCGACACACAGGGTCTAATAGAGGATTTGGCCAAGAAACTCTTGTCTCTAATGGGGACGAAAGCTAAGGTCTCGGTAGAGGAAGACAAGGAAAACGAGGCGACGGTTGTCAATATCGAAACAGAGGAGGAGAGGGGGCTATTGATCGGCCGGCACGGAGAAACTCTTAACGCTATCCAAATCCTGTTGGGAATGATGGTCAGAAGCAGTTTGGGCGAGTGGAAAAGGGTAGTGGTTAACGTTGGGGACTGGAGAGAGCGACAAGAGGAACAGCTTATAAAGTTGGCGAAAGAAGTTGCCGATAGGGCCAAACAAACAGGGGAACCCCAGCCTTTATACAACTTGAGCGCCTCACAAAGAAGACTAATCCACATCGAGCTGGAGAAAGACTCCGAAGTGACTACCGAATCGACAGGGGAAGGACAGGATAGGTATTTGGTTGTTACTCCCAAAGGAAAGTGACCAGCGCTTTTAAGCTAAACCCCAAAACCCTCTTTCAATTATTTATTTTTTTACTACCGACCCAATTGGGATATCATTTTTGGCCCCAATGGGCCTATGTCTTCGGCATTAGAGTAGACTACCTCTCTCCTACAATTTTCTTAACAGATATTATTTTTGGAATTTTCTTACTTCTGTTTATTAAAAATGCAACCAAGGAAATCCGGGCAGGTTTATTAAAGGTTGCCCTGGTTGTGGCTTTGTTGGCAATAGTTAACATTGTTTTTTCAAGTAGCCCTCCTACGGCAATCTTCAAATGGCTAAAGGTAGCCGAACTTTCGCTATTGGTTTTTGTCGTAGCCAGACAAAAAGGGTTAAATTTTTCATCCTGGCTGGTTAAGCCACTAGTAACATCCGCCGCTGTATTTTCGGCAATCGGAATTGCACAGGTGCTCAAAGGCGGAACAATTGGTGGACTCTTGTATTATTTAGGCGAAAGAAGCTTTAACACCTCAACGCCCGGAATAGCCCTCTGGTCTTTTTGGGGAGAGAAGACCCTGCGGGCCTATTCAACCTTTTCCCACCCCAACTCTTTTTCCGGATACTTAGCTGTCGTCTTAATACTGACCACACATCTACTGCTAAAGGGAAAATTGTCGAAAAAATATTTACCCGCATTGTTCCTGGTACTATCAGCCTTTCTGTTGACAGTCTCTCTTGCGGCAATAGTATCCTTGGCCGCGGTATCTTTCGGATATGTCTTGGTCAGACAAGGAGGAAATTGGACAAAAAAACTTTCCGCAATGGTTCTCGTTGGTCTGGTAGTTCTTAGCATGGCAATGCCCACCTTCGCCAAGAGTTTTTATAAAGACACCAATACCTTTACGGAAAGTCTTTCAAAGAGACTCTCCCTTTCCATCAGCGCAGGACAAATGTTTTCAGAAAGGCCCCTTTTTGGTATTGGCCTTAACAATTTTATTAGACGTTTACCGCAAGACAGTGGAATAATGCCGGCGATATGGTGGCTCCAGCCCGTCCACAACATTATTCTGCTTGTGCTCACGGAAACGGGCATTGTCGGGGCCTTAATCTTAGTGGGGATTCTGCAGATAGCTCTAACAAAAAGTTTGTCGAACAGGAGGATTGGGGTTTACTTAGCAATTATGTTCATCCTGTTTACCGGGTTTCTCGACCACTATTGGCTCACCCTCCAACAAAACGAGATGTTGGCTGCGGGAGTATTGGGGCTATCTTTGAGAAAAAAGACCGGTTAAAAACCGATAAGTCTTCTGATAAAATAACGAAGCGATGCAAAACTATTTAAGTATCTATTGCGACGGGGGAGCCAGGGGCAATCCGGGTCCGGCAGCCGCTGCTTTTGTTGTCGAAAAGTCAGGTAAGGTTATCTATAAGGAGTCCAGTTTTTTAGGCAAGGCGACAAATAACACTGCGGAGTATTCAGCCGCAAGACTGGCACTTGCTTGGTTACAAAAACAAAATGATATTCCTAAGCAGGTTGAAGTAATCATGGATTCCGAGTTAGTAGTCAAACAATTGCTCGGGATATTTAAGGTAAAGAACGAAAATCTGAGAAATTTCTATTATTCTGTAAAGTCTATCGAAAAAAATATTCCGACAAAAATTATTTATAAGTCGGTACCCAGGATAAAGAATAAGATAGCAGACTTTTTGGTAAATGAAACTTTGGATGAAAACAGTTAAAAATTTCACGTACCCCGTCACTTATAAAATTTCTTGCACTTGAAAACAAAAGTTTTCCCGTTTTATTCGAAAAGCGATTTCCCAAAGAAATTGAAAAGCTGCGGAAATTGAAATACGATAAGAAAATGAACCCAACCGTAGCCGTCTTTTCAGAGTACCACCCACTTGTCCTCAACGTTGTCGAAACGCTTCTCGGAAAATCATGCAGGGTTCTAGTTCTTTCTAGCCAAACGGAACACTGGAGGATAAACACCAGACATTTAGGTGAATCGGCTCGCATTGAGATTCAGGACGAAAACATCACTTCAACTCTCGCAGAATTCGATTACGCGGTCTGTTCGCTTTTAACTGACGAAAGGGAGAACTCTTCGGAAGACAGAATTGCCAGGACGATTCAAAATGCGCAGGCATGGCTTTCCAAGACGATATTTATAATTCCGCTGGCCGGGCTTCCGGAGAAAACCCTCAAGAGCCTGGAGGCCGCAATTAAAGTCGTTGATTTTTCCAGCACGGTAGTTTTTCTCAAGGATACATATGGTCCAAGGATGTCTTCATCAGAAAAGTACGGATTAGGCGCGGTACTCTCGGGCTATCTTAGGGGAGGGGAGGTTGGGATAAACGGCGAAGATCTATTTTACCCAACTTTTTACCCCGACATCGCAAAAGAAATTACAAAGGCTATGTTTTCCTTCGGACCGCCCTACGAGAGCTTTGCCATACTGGGGGAGCCCCTAAAAGGAGAACAAATAGTGGAGATCTTGGGTAAAGAAAAGGAAGTGCGCATCTCCTTTGGCCGAGCCCCCCAGCAAAGAGAGTTGCTGCCGGGGAACGTGGTTAGAACCAGCACCCGCTTTTCGGAAGGAATTAAACCAACCCTGGAGTGGTTTAGACAGCAACCCGCACGTAAAGAGGCGATTGTCAAAGCAGTGAAAACGAAAAAGTCAATGCCTCCGAAGGCCCCAGGGGTTGCCGTTCGTCGTTACCTACTGCTAGCCGCCTTGTTTCTGGTTCTGGCGCCGTTTCTATTGATGGCCACATCCGTCCTCTCGCTGGTTGTGGGCAAAAACGGCTTGGAAAAAGGGAATACCGCCTCCTCACAAAGGGCCTTTGCTACCACGAAGTTCACGGCCCGAATGCTTAAGGCACCTCTGGCCATTGCCGCTTCCGTTCCGGTTTTGGGAAAAGCATTTTATCAACCGCTCCAGGCCTCAAGCCTTTTAGAAAGGGCTTCCGATATCGGGATAAAGACGGGTAGCGTAGTCGATGGCCTTTCGGGGTTAGTCCAAAAAGCCCTGGGAAAGGAAGTTTATGACCCGCTTCTTTACTCAAAGGAAATGACCCTCACCCTTGAAAATCTCTATCAGGAAGTAGGATTTTTGGAAGGAGATATCGGATCTCAAAAAACCCTGATTGGTGGTTTGGCCCACAAATTAATCAACAATCTTGACCTGGGAGATATCAAGTCAAAAATTCTGCTATTAAGGGGTGTCACCAAGGAGCTGCCAAGTATTTTGGGGAGAGATAAACCTTCGACCTATCTGATTCTTTTTCAAAACAACATGGAATTAAGACCGACGGGTGGTTTTGTCGGGTCTTTAGCCCTGGTTACTTTTGACGGGGGAAGACTTTCGGATATTAATGTCTTGGATGTCTATTCCGCAGACGGACAACTCAAGGGCCACGTCGAACCGCCCACTCCAATAAAGGATTATTTGGGAGAGGCAAACTGGTTTTTAAGAGATTCAAACTGGGATCCGGACTTTCCCACATCCGCATCCAGAGCCGAATGGTTTTTAGGTAAAGAAATAGGTAAAGCAGTAGATGGAGTAATTGCCGTTGATTTGGAAGTAGCCCGCTCGTTATTAAAAGCGACAGGTCCAATTAAGCTGGCGGATTATGGGCAACAGGTATCGTCAGAAAACCTCTATGAAAAAACCCAGCAGGAGGTAGAAGAAGCCTTTTTCCCGGGCTCGCACAAGAAAGCGAGTTTCTTAACGGCCCTAGCACAGCAACTTTTAGATGCGATTGTGAATTACCCCAAAAACCAAAGTTCCACGTTGGCCAACCTTATTCAGCAGAATCTTATAGAGAGACATATTCAGGTATTTTTGCATCAGAAAGAAGCCCAAAAAGCGATTTCCGGATTTGGCTTCGATGGAAGTTTTTTGGTTCCTTCCTGTGACGGAAATTGCTACTCCGATTTCTTAGGCTTGGTGGAGGCCAATGTCGGAGTCAACAAGGCAAACTATTTTATCAAAAGGAGCTTCGCTTTGGAGGTGGGGGCGGAAGAAGGAGTTCTGCGAAGATCTTTGCTGGTTCAATATGATAATTCTGCAAATCCGGCCCTGGGAAGCCCGGGGAGATACAAAGCCTATCTACGACTGGCCCTACCTCTTGATGTCGAGATTACCACAACCGAAGTTCTATCTCCGGACGCAGCAGCTACCCCCCCAGAAATAAAAGACGTAGGAGGGAGAAGGGAGGCGGGGGTGCTTCTCGAGATAGCACCGGGGCAGAGCAAAAGCGTTAAGTTTTCTTGGCAAAGCCCAACCCTTTTGAATTATTCAAAACAAGGGGAGTACCGGCTCTTCTGGCGCAAGCAGGCGGGGACAGACAATGATCCCTTAAAACTAACTTTTATTCCCCCTTCCGGAGTAGATATCCTCTTCTCTCCGAAATTTTCCTTGACCCAGGCGGGCAGCTTTGTTTATAATACAACTCTGGCGAGAGATTTATTCTCTCGCGTTTCTTGGTAAAGGTAATTATGGACAAAATTACTCTCAATGCCGAAAAGCGAAAAGTGTTCGGAAGAAAAGTGAAAAACCTGCGGGGAACGGGGATCTTGCCATGCAATGTTTATGGTAAGAAAATCAAATCCGAGGCTTTGTCGGTTAATACTGCCGATTTTATTGAAGTGTTCGGAAAATCTGGGGAAACCGCCTTGGTAACCCTGGTTATTAAAAACGGCAAGACGGAAGAGAAGGCAGTACTTATCTCCAACGTCCAACTGGATCCCCGAAGCGATAAACCAATCCATGCGGACTTTCATCAAGTCGACCTCAAAGAAAAAGTTACGGCCGAGGTGCCGGTCGAGCTGAACGGAGAATCTCCGGCGGAAAAGCAAAGTTTGGGAACGGTTGTTCAGTATATAGACGAAATAGAAGTTACGGCCCTTCCTACAGACCTTCCTGAAAAGTTCACTTTGGACATATCGGTCTTGGCGGAGGTGGACCAGGCAATCTATATAAAAGATTTACAGGTTGATAAAGGCAAGGTTGAGCTTAAGGCCGACCCCGAGACAATTTTGGTAAAAGTTGAACCTCCTCAAAAGGAAGAAGTGATTGCTCCTCCGGCAGAAGAAGTTGTTCCAGAAGGGGAAGCACCGGTCGAGGGGGAGGCCGCACCAACAGAAGAAGGCCCAACCCCAGAAGTGACGGAAACCCCGACAGAGCAATAGTCTATTCTGATAGGAGAATTTTTAGCTCACGCAGCTTTGGCGAATTTGGATTAATTTCTACAGCCTTTTGATAAGCGAACAAAGATCCTGCTTTGTCTCCCGACTCCAGCCTGAGAGTGGTCAGCTCGACCCAGCCGTCAAAATACGAGGGATTGCGGTTCACAAAATCCTGCCAGAAAGATATTTCGCCGGCCACGTCTTTGTTGGTAGTTTCGACCGTAATACCCAGCACCTTATTGTTTTTGCTAAGTTCGAGGTTAAAAACCGAAAGGGTTAAGAGAACCAGGGTTGCGCAACAGCTACAAAGAAAAACGATCTGCTTTTTCCAGCCCGGATGCTTTTTTGCAAGGTGTTTGTGTCTTCCGTTATTTTTGGGCATTGGCAGAAACTAAAAAATTTTGTTAGACTTAATTATGGACGAGAGCCAACCACAAGCGCAAGGGGGAGTGGCGCCGGTTTCTAACCCAACTCCGGCAGCACCCGTGGTCACACCCGAGGTTCCGCAGCCGGTTCAACCACCTGCGCCGGTATTGGAACCTTCACCCCAAGTGGCACCAGTTAGCCCAACCCCAAAAAAGCCTAATCTGGTATTGATTATCGGAACGATAGTCCTTATTTTGGCAATTGTAGCCTTGGCCGGTTTTTACTTTTTAAATACAAAGAAGACAGGCGAGAACCTAACAACCCCGGAGGTTACCCCGACAATTATCGAACAGGGGCCGACCATAACACCAACCGAGACTCCCACGGCAACTGAAACAGGAAGTATTACTCCTACGGCGACAGAATCGCCAACGGTTTCTCCTTCAGCAACCCTCACACCCTAGGCCAAGAGGCTGAGATTAGAGTCGGGGAGTCGGATGCATCTCTTGCTTCTTGCCAGGCGGCCTCTGTCACAAAGGGCATAAAAGGATGAAGCAGCACCAGAAATATTTTTAGCCCCCAGCGCAGTTCGGCAGCATCAATTTTTCCCTGCTTGGCTTCTTCTATAGCCTCATCACAGAACCAGTGCCAGAATTCGGCATAGAGATACTCTGCGGCCAGGCTTAATTGAAATTTATTCAGGTATTTGTCCGTTTCGTGGACGATTGTCTTGACCTTACTCTTAAAGAGTGTGTTTTTGGTGGCGGTGGCCGAAAAGTCTTTTATAAAACGCGTAGCGTTCCAGATTTTATTGGAGAAATTGCGCTGGGCGCGCACGTTATCTTCGGACAAGGAAACGTCATTCTCAACCAGAGCCCCCCAGACGAGACTCATTCTGACAGCGTCGGCTCCGTATTTTTCAGACATCACAATAGGGTCGATTACGTTGCCCTTGGATTTTGATATTTTTTGTCCCTCCCTGTCCCTTACCAGACCGTGAATCAGGACTTTTTCGAAGGGCACCTTGCCTGTGGCGTAGACTCCAAGCATGATCATGCGGATGACCCAAAAAGGAACAATGTCATAGGCCGTCTCCATCACCGAGGTCGGGTAAAAATATTCGAAATCTCCCTTCTCGGAGGATTGCAGGGTTGCAAAAGGCCACTGGCCCGAAGAAAACCAGGTATCAAAGGTGTCGGGGTCCTGACTGAGGGACTGATGTCCGCAAAAGCCGCAGGACTTGGGGCTTTCACCCGCTGTTATTGTCCACTCCAGGCACTTGTCGCAACGCCAGGCTGGAATTCTTATTCCCCAGACAATCTGACGGCCGATGTTCCAGTCCCGCAAGTTCTTTAGCCAGTGTTTGGCTATTTTTCCGAATTTTTCGGCGGTAAAGGTAACAGATCCCGAAGACATCGCCCTTAGGGCGGCCTCCGCCAAGGGTTTGATGGCAACAAACCACTGCTTGGAAAGAAGGGGTTCAATTAAGCCTTTATCTTTATAGCAAACTCCTACCAGATGTTTGATTGTCTCGACTTTTTTGACCAGCCCGAGGGTGGAGAGGTCTTTGACAACTTCCTCCCTTGCCTCAGTCGCCTTCAAGCCGATATATTTTTCGGGAGTGCCTGTCATCCTACCCGAGGAGTCGATCACGGATAGGGCGGAAAGGCCGTGTTTCTGGCCTATTTCAAAGTCCAGAGCATCGTGTCCGGGAGTTATTTTTAGAGCACCGGTGCCGAAATCTTTATCGACCAGACCATCCGCGATTATCGGCAGGTTTCTGCCAACGATAGGCAGTTTGGCAAACTTACCAACGAGAGCTTTATAACGGGAGTCTTTGGGATTGACGGCCACCGCGACATCGGCAAAGATGGTTTCTGGTCGGGTGGTGGCAACCGTTATCGTTCCATAATTAATGAAGTAGAGCGAATCATTTCTTTCAACGGAATTGACTTCAAGCTGGGAATAGGTGGTACCGCAGCGGGGACAGTAGTTGAGGATTCTTTCCCCGCGGTATATAAGGCCATCATCGTAGAGTTTTTTAAAGGTTTGATAGACAATTTTGACGATCGCGGGCTCGAGGGTGAAATGGTTTCTGCTCCAATCGCAGGAAGCACCCAGAGTCTTAAGCTGCGCCTCCATGGTTTTTTTGTTTTGCAGGGAGAACTTCCAAAGCATTTGGTAGAATTCTTCCCTGGAAAAATCAAGTCTGCTTTTGCCTTCATCCCTGAGTTTTTTCTCGAAAACATACTGGGTCTCGATTCCCGCGTGGTCGCTGCCGGGGAGCCAGAGGGTGGGGTCTCCCTTCATCCGGTGATAACGCACCATGGCGTCTTGAATAGTGACAAAGCGGGCGTGGCCAATATGTAAGGGTGCATTGGCGTTGGGGGGAGGCATGATAATCGTAAAAGGGGACTTGTGTTTATCTATCTTGGGGGTGAAGGCTCCGGATTTTTCCCAAAGAGAGTAGACCTTGCTTTCGGATGTCTGGTGAGAATATGCCTTGTCCACTGTCAAATTATAAACGAAGTGCAGGCAAAACTAAACCTGGCCGTTGATGCCCAGGTCGGGCTTTGTTTCAAGGCTTTCCCAGGCAACGGGGAAGTGACAAAAGTAGGCACAGGCAGCAATGTAACCGGCGTTATCCGTACAAAGATTCGGAGCAGGGACCCTGAAATTGACCTTCAACTTTAGATGCTTAATTTTTGACTCGAAGGCTTCTCTCAAGCGTTCATTTGCCGAGACCCCGCCGGCCAGAAGCAACGATTTGGGCTTAAATTCCCAAACCGCCCGCAGGGTTTTTGTTACCAGAACATCAACTATCGCTTCCTGGAGCTCGGCCGCCATTTGTTCGCGGCTTATGCCCAGGTTTTTATCTTGGGTGGCCCTTAGGACTGCGGTTTTGAGGCCGGAAAAACTGAAATCAAAGTTGGGCTCATCAATCATCGGCCTGGGAAAAAGTTTTAATTTGAAGTTGGAATTTGGAAATTCAAATTTCTCCGCGGTGGCGGCGATAGCGGGGCCGCCGGGATAGGCAAGGCCCAAAAGCCGGGCTGATTTGTCAAAAGCCTCTCCTGCCGCGTCGTCTCTGGTTCCGCCTATCCATTCAAGTTTCCCGTGGGTTTTCATCAACACCAAATCTGTATGTCCGCCGGAAACAACCAGGGCTATGGCCGGAAACTCGGGTGCAGGCCCGCCAAGCCAGTTGGCATAAATGTGTGCCAGAAGATGATTGACAGGAACAATCGGTTTTTGGTAAAGATACGCCAGGGTTTTGGCCGTTTCCACACCGACCAGAAGTGAGCCGACCAAACCTGGACCTACGGTGGTGGCGATGACATCAATCTCCTCCATCTCGCATTTGGCTTCCGCGAGCGCCTCCTGCAGGACAGGCAGAACGCTAACCACCTGAGCCCTGGCGGCGGCTTCCGGGATAACCCCACCGGTTTTGGCATGCATTTCGGCGGAGGAGGCAACCACACTGGAGAGAATTTTTGCACCGTTTTCAACCACGGCAGCCGCGGTTTCGTCACAACTTGTTTCAATTCCCAGAATTTTCATAAATCTTGTACTTGTTTTTGAATTATACAACGTGGCAAAATCTAGAAAGTGTTTTTTGGAAAAGAAAGACCGGTCGAATTAAGAGGGGTTTTCTCTAGCGCAGCAGTTCTTTGGTCGACTCTTCCTACGGAATGCTCCCGCAATCGCTTGGTAAATTGTGGTTATGTCGAGGTCATGTTTCCAAAACCGCTCCTAAGATTATTTGATATACAGGAAAACCCGGCCGAAGTTCGCAGACTTAACCTCTCGGTATATTCACAGAACGACGGACACGGTAGGGGAATGGCGAGGATTTTTGCCGAAACAAACGGGGTGAAGGTTACTTTTTTAATCACCTCCACCGGAGGAGAAGAGACGTCGGGAAGAAGGCTAACCCTGCAGAGGGATTTTGGGGACGGCACGGCAGATACGGTCAGGGTGAAGGATGCCAACAAAGACGGCTTTGTGTTGGAAGCTCTGGACGAGCTGGTCGATCTTCACAGAAAGGGAATTCAAAAAATAGATCAAGCTTTATTGTGCGGGAGCTGTGCCGCGAAGATAGACGGCTTGCCAGGGTCGGTAGTTTGAAACAAAGGTCTTTTTATATATTACTTCCCCGGCTCTGGTAACCGAATAGTTAAAGCTGACCCTGGCCCCCCAAGCTTTATAGTCTATCTGCTTGGTTTGACCGACGGGAATGGTGGGATCGTCCACATACAAATCTTCCGGCGGAGGGGTCTGGCTTGAAATAATCGGTTTACTGGTGGTGGCGATTCTGCCGTCATTGGTTCCGTAGATTTCAAAGATTAAGGTTGCCGTTTTGGTATCAACCGTAGGTTGGATCAGAATATGTCCGGGGGTGTCATTTTTGATCTTCAAATCCGGACTCGGAGAATAGACGGTGGCATCAAATCCCGGGACGGAATCCTGTTCGTAGTAGCCGACCCGGTAAGCGTGGGCAACCCGCTCGACAATCGGCAGTCCCGCCCCCAAGGCAGCCCGAAAAAGGGTAGTGGAGACCTGGCAAACTCCGCCCCCGTCGCCCAGGACGGTTTTGCCTTCTTTGATGACATAGGCCTGTTTAAATCCGGTCAGCTCCGAGACGTCGCCCAAGAGTTGATTAAAAGACAGAGTTTCACCGGGGGGAACCAAGACACCTTTAAACCTTGAGGAAGCCAGAACAATGTTGTGAATCCTGTTGGGAATAGAACCTTTAAACCTGGAGATTCCTCTGCCGATAAGTTCCTTAATACCCAGGTTATTGACGTCGCCGGTGGTTATTTTGGGAGCCGTCTTGTTTACCGGAATTTCTATCGAGGCAGAGGCCTGGTCGTTTTCCTCCAGCAGCTTTAAGTTGTCGGTAATCAGACCGATAAGCTCTTCCTTTTGGACTTCCACTCCGTCTTTGGAGGCCGTAAATTCTTTAACCCGACCACCCTCGAAAACGAAAACCGGATTTTGCGGTTGCCTGTCCACCTGGGAAGAGATGGTCAGAGCCAGGGTATTTATCGCCTCGCCGTCGTATCCGCCCCGGGCATTAAGGAAAGAGACCAAATCATTACCTTTGTAGAGGAAATCCTGATATTCGAAGATGGCCTCAAGCGATTTATTGATAAATATCTCAGCCCTTTTTCTGAATCCTTCGGCCTCTTCGTCCGAAATGGAAGGGTCGATTGTTTTGACAGGAATTTGAACGAGTTCACCTGTTGGATAAGAAAGAGCCCTACCGATGGATATTCTTAATGTGGGAATATCCACCTGGGTGCCCGCTTTTCCCTTATCGATTACCACCTCTTTGCCGACGATTTTGGCCGACGGATAGACGGGGCTGGTTGCTACCTGGTCGGCAATTTCGCTGAGGTTATTATTGAGCTTCTGCTCATCAAGCGTAAATCTGACTCCGAGGGTTTTGGGGGAAGCCAAAAGAGACAGTCTCGTCCAAAGGTCGTAAAGAATATTGCCTGTTCTGGTTAAGCCATAGGCGGCCCTGGCCGAATCTATAAAATCATAGGCAAGACCAACATCGTTTAAAAAAATTTCGAAAGTTGTATCGGAAGAAGAGAGAACTATTTTTTGAGGAATATTAACCTCTTGGCCAATTGTTGCGATGGCCTCGGTGGGGCTCTTCCCGCCTAGATTGGCACCGGCAACGTAAATACCGGGAAATATTTTGCCCAGAAAGTAAAAATTGTAAAAGGAAAAAAGAACGAAGAGAATCAGGCTAATACCCAGAACAACCCAGCGGACAGCTCTAATCTTTTTGTTTCTTAATTTTTTGCCGATTTTTGCCAGAAACTTGGTCTTAAGCAGAGGCATCTTAGTATGATAACATTAAACATAATTAAGGCCTATATAGGTTAGCGATATGGATCCAACCGTAAACCCCACAATTCCTCCGACGGAAATATTTTCCCCGCCGGTGATGCCTCCCGTGGTGCCTCCGCCGATTACAACACCGCCTCCCCCCAAAAAAGCTTTTCCCAAGCTTCTCATCTTTGCCCTTCTGGCAATTATCCTTGCGGCAGTAGGAGCCCTTATTCTACCTAAACTATTCGGGGGCATGGGCAAGGGTGGGCAGGTAAATCTGACCTGGTGGGGGCTTTGGGAGGATGCATCAACGGTTACCCCCTTGATTGCCGAATACGAGAAAGCCAATCCCAAAGTTAAAATCCAATACGTTAGCCAATCCCAACAGGATTACCGCGAGAGGCTGACCAATGCTTTAGCCAAAGGCACCGGCCCCGATATTTTTAGGTTCCACAACAGCTGGGTACCTATGTTTGCCAAAGAGTTGGACTTTGTGCCTGCTTCGGTGATGAGCGCCTCCGAATACGCGCAGGCTTTTTATCCGGTGGCCTCATCCGATCTTACCAGCGGTACGGGTTTGGTGGGAATTCCCCTGGAATATGACGGGCTGCTTCTATATATCAACGAAGATATTTTTGCCAAAGCAGGCAAAACTCCTCCTGCGACCTGGGACGATTTAAGGCAGACCGCCATTTCCTTAACCACCAAAGACGAGCAGGGTGTGATAACCCAGTCGGGGGTAGCCTTGGGTAGAACCGAAAACATCGACCACTGGCAGGAGATCTTGGGCTTAATGATGCTTCAGAACGGGGTGGACCTAACCAAACCGACGGGCAAGCTTGCCGAGGATGCAATAAATTTCTTTACTCTCTTCTCCTCGGTTGATGGCATTTGGGATGCGACGCTTCCACCTTCGACTACGGCCTTTGCCGCGGGGAAGGTGGCCATGTATTTCGCTCCCAGCTGGAGAACCTTCGAAATCAGGCAGCAAAACCCCAACCTCAAGTTTAAAACCGTTGCGGTTCCGCAGCTGCCGAAATCCAATCCCAACGAGCCGGATGTGACCTATGCAACCTACTGGGCCGAGGGCGTTTGGGCCAGAAGCGAAAACAAAGCCGAAGCCTGGAAATTTTTGAAGTTTCTCTCCTCCAAGGACTCCCTTGAAAAGATGTACCAAAACGCGTCCAAACAAAGACTTTTCGGTGAACCTTATCCCCGGGTGGACATGGCTGGACTGTTGACCCAGGACCCGATATTGGGCCCGCTTGTGACCCAAGCACCTGACGCATCGAGCTGGTACCTTGCCTCGCGGACATTCGACGGAACCACGGGGATTAATTCCCAGCTAAGTAAGTATTTTGAGGACGCGGTCAATTCGGTAAATGCCGGGAATCCCGCCGCCAAAGCTCTGGAAACCGTTGCCGCCGGAGTCTCCCAGGTTTTATCCCAGTATGGACTTATTAGTCAATAAAAAAGATGCTACCCCCGTCCTGCTAGATCCCCGCGCCTTGGGCTCAATCCTGTACCATGATATCTTCGATTATCCTCTGTCCTTCTCCGAGCTTATCAAGTGGGAGCGTGCTCCCGGTAAGGGCCAGGTTAAGATAATAGTCCAAATAAAAAACGGTTTCTATTTTTTACAAGGCAGAGACGGGATTATTCTCAAACGCCTGATGCGGAAAAGGATTTCGGCCAAGAAATTAAGCATTGCCCGCAAGGCGTCCCAAATTCTGGCGACCATTCCAATGGTTAAATTTGTGGGCATAACGGGGGCTCTGGCGATGGAGAATGCGGATGACGACTCCGATATCGACCTACTCATAATTACGCAAAAAGGTACCCTTTGGACGAGCCGGATTTTGGTGCTTTTGGCCCTTAAGGCGATAGGCTTTCCGGTCAGGAGATATCAAGATAAAGACCAAAAAGACAAACTTTGCCTGAATATGTGGCTGGATGAGACGGCTCTTGCCTGGCCCAAAAAGGACAGAAATATCTATACCGCCCACGAGATTGCCCAGATAGTCCCTTTGGTAAATAAAGCCAAAGCCTACGAAAGGTTTATCTTCGCCAATAAATGGGCTAAAAGGTTTTGGCCGAACGCGATAAAAGTTCAAACTATAAAAATGAATCCCGAAAATTCTTCAAAACTCTTAAGCTCTTTGGTCGAACCTTTGGCCAGAAAGCTACAAATGTGGTACATGCGGGGAAAGATTACCAGGGAGGTAGTTGGGATCAAAAGGGCTGTTTTCCATCCCTTTGACTGGGGAAAACTGGTGCTTTCCAAATTGACCTCTTGACAGCTTCTTGGCCACTAGCTAAAATAGCACTCGCTGTTAGGTATTGCTAACAGTTTTTTGCATACAATGGTAAAGAAAGCTACCAAGAAATCTTTTAATATCCACCCGACCGCCGGGTACCTTCTGATTGAACCCTTGGAGGCCACCAATAAAACTTCTTCCGGGATATATATCCCCGATTCAACCAGCGAAAAACCTGTCAAAGGAATCGTTTTGGCCGTCGGGGAAGCAGAGATTACAGAGAACGGCAGCAAGAGGCTGGCTCCCGCCAAGGTTGGGGATACGGTAATTTATAAAAAGTGGGGCGGCAACGAAGTCAAAATCGATGGCAAAGAATACTTATTCGCCAAATTTGAGGATATTTTGGCTTTGGAGAAATAAATCATGGCTAAACAACTGAAATTTTCGGATGATGCCAGACAGGCCCTCTTAAAGGGAATCGATACCGTGGCCAAGGCCGTTGTGACCACCTTGGGACCCAAAGGAAGGAATATTGCCTTGGATAAAAAGTGGGGAGCTCCAAGTATCGTCCACGACGGAGTTTCCGTAGCCAAAGAGATAGATTTAAAAGATCCGTTTGAAAATATGGGTGCGCAGCTTGTAAAAGAAGCAGCCAGCAAGACCAACGACGATGCCGGCGATGGAACAACCACAGCCACTCTTCTTGCTCAGGTGATGACCGCCTCGGGAATGAAGAACATTACGGCCGGAGCCAACCCGATGATAGTTAAGAAGGGGATAGAAAAAGCAATTGCTGCGGTAGTTGATGAACTCAAGAAAATATCCAAACCGATCAAAAATAGGGAAGAGATTACCCAGGTTGCGACCATTTCGGCGGGGGACTCGGAGATCGGTTCGAAAATTGCAGAAGCCCTGGGTAAAGAAGGCAGGGTAGTTACCGTTGAGGACGGAAAAGGGCTAACTATCGATATCGAATACAAAGAAGGAATGGAGTTTGACCATGGCTACGTATCGGCCTATTTTGTTACCAACCCCGAAAAGATGGAGGCAGAAATTGAGGATGCCTACCTTCTTTTGACAGACAAGAAGATCGCTTCGCTTCAGGACATGCTTCCTTTCCTTGAGAAATTCGTCAAAGTTTCCAAGAATTTAATAATCATTGCCGACGAGATTGAAGGAGAGGCTTTGGCCACCCTGGTAGTAAACAAGATTAGGGGCACGTTTAATATCCTGGCGGTTAAGGCTCCCGAGTTTGGGGACAGACGAAAAGAAGTCTTGGAAGATATAGCAATTTTAACGGGGGGTGTAGTTATCAGTGAGGATGCGGGCAGAAAGCTGGAATCGGTGGAGATTGAGGATTTGGGTCGTGCCGATAAGGTTTGGTCAGACAAAGAAAGCACTAGGATAATCGGCGGAAAAGGCAAGAAAGCCGAGATCAGTGCCAGAGTGGCCTCAATCAAAAAGCAGATAGCAGGCTCGGACTCCGATTTTGACAAAGAGAAGTTTGAGGAAAGACTCGCCAAGCTTTCGGGAGGGGTAGCCCAGATAAACGTAGGCGCAGCCACAGAAATTGAACTCAACGAGAAAAAAGAGAGGGTTAAAGATGCGGTTGGTGCTACCAAGGCGGCGGTTGAGGAAGGGATCCTTCCCGGCGGCGGAGTGGCGCTGCTTAAGGCCAGAAAGGTCTTGGCCAAGCTATCTTCAGCCAATGAGGACGAAAAAGTGGGGGTGGAGATAGTCAAAGAGGCCCTGGAGCAGCCGATTAGATGGCTCGCCAAAAACGCCGGAGAGGACGACGGCTATGTCTTAAGAAAAATAGAAGAAGCAGCCGATTCCGATTACGGATTCAATGCCTTAACCGGCGAGTTTGGGTCGATGACCAAATTCGGCATTTTGGACCCCTTGAAGGTAACCAGGAGCGCTCTTCAAAACGCAGCTTCGGTTGCCATGATGGTTTTAACCACCGAAGGATTGATTACCGATATCCCGGAAGAGAAGAAAGAAACCCCAACCCCAGGCGGGGGAATGGACTATTAGTTCTTTTGAAGAGTTTTATCCTCAAGGTCCAGTCTTGCAGTGAAACACCCCTTTACCCGACTTCTTTCCGTGACAGCCTCAAGGGCTATTATTCTTCCTTCCGAAGCCTCATATCTGGTTATTTCTATGCCCGTGTCGGGATGACGCGACGGAGTATCCCTGTCCAGAGAACTTCTCCTGTTGACTCTTTCTGCCATAGCCGGATTATACGAAAATAGGATAAAATTCTCAAAGAATGTGGGATAAAGGGGAAAAGCTACTTCTAAAAGATAAACATCTAGGCCCGCTTGTTAAGAAATACGGCCACTGTAGGATTAAACCCAGCAAAAAGCAGGATTACTTTACCGACCTGGTGGAATCCATCCTCTCTCAACAGCTCTCCGGTAAGGCCGCGGCCACGATTTTCGGCCGGGTTAGGGTAGGGTTGGGTGGGGAAGTCTCCCCTGCCAAAATCCTTAAAACCAAAGACGCCAAATTTAGAAGTTGGGGACTTTCCCGGCAGAAAACCAGCTATATCAAGGATTTGGCCAAAAGAGTCGAAAGGGGAGAGCTGAATTTGAAAAAACTTGACACCCTCTCTGATGAGGACGTAATCGCCAAACTTGTTGCGGTTAAAGGAATAGGCCGCTGGACGGCCGAGATGTTTTTGATGTTTACGCTAGCCAGGCAGGATGTCTTCCCGGTTGACGATTTGGGAATCCGAAACGGGGTAAAGAAGATGTTCGGAAAAGCCCTAGATGCCCGAAAGGTTGGTCAATTGGCTGATACCTGGAAACCATTCAGAACCCTAGCCTCCTGGTATATTTGGGAATCCTTGGATAACCGCTAGTTTAGCGGGGTAAAATGGTTATCGGATTAACGGCGACTCCGTGATCGCGGATTTCCAAATGCAAATGGTCTCCCGAAGCACGTCCGGTTGCACCCATTTCACCGATGACGGTATTGGTAGTAACCTCCTGGCCTTCAACCACCAAGATTTTGGAAAGGTGGGCATAAAGGGAGGTTATTTTATTGCCGTGGTCGATAACTACAGCGTTTCCGTAGGCATATTTGGAACGGGATATAGCCTCAACCCGGCCGGCCTTAATCGGCCTAATCGGGTCTCCTGTTTCCCCGTCAAGGTCAATTCCGGGATGGAAAAGCCTATATCCCTGGGTAATTCTGACGCTTTCGGTCGGATATTGGGCGGAACGTTCCGTAACCAGCGGGGTAGATGCTTCCCCAACCACGTTTTGTTCAGCCTCGGCATCGGCGAAGACATTGGTGGGCGCAAACGAGCTGGCAATTAGGACTAAAGCCAGGTTGGTCCCCAGAAGCTTCCTAATATCTTTATGCTCGAAGATATGGCGGAAATAGCGGGAGATCTTATTCCCGGCTCTGAAATTTTTGATGGTTTCAAATTCGGGGAATAAAGGTTCCTCAACAGAACCTCCTCGCCTCTTGGCTAGGCTCAAGTGAAGGCGGTACTTAGGCAGATTTAGTGTAATTTTTATCATGGTGGGCAGAAAAAACGAGCCTGGGATAGGCTCCCAGGCAATAAAAATCCCGCTTTGCTAGCGGGAGACGCGAGTATATCTGATGAAAGGGTCAAAAGTCAAGTTTTGGGGCCTAAACCAACAAGGAGGCCTGGGAGGGAATCGAACCCTCGCATCGCGGTTTTGCAGACCGCAGCGTTTCCACTTCGCCACCAGGCCGACAAGCTGTATTTTATCTTATCCGACCCCGGAAGACAAAAAGAGGGAATATTGTCAATCCGCAATGTTTTTTGTTAAACTTTCTCACCATGAAGAAGATCGGGACAGCGCTGGCGGTATTGGTCATTGTCATGTTGGTAGTCTTGGCAGCCTTCTTTCTAATCGGCTATCTTCGGCCCAAAAGCGCGGGACTTTTGATTCAAACCAACCCCTCGGCTACTGTTTTTATCGATGGAGAAGAGGTCGGTAAAACCCCCTACGAGGGTACTCGTGCTCCCGGAGAGGTGGTTATCAAGCTCGTACCTATATCTACGGATAAGCCCCTGGTGCCCTATGAAACGAGGCTAACCTTAAGCTCTAAAATTCAGACCACAATCAACAGAGATCTGGCCGAGTCGGAGGAGGCATCGGCCGGAGAGACGGTTTCTTTTGAGAGGGTGGGCGGGGCCGAGGCACCCTTGGCGATTGTGGCAATTCCCGACAGCGCCCAGGTTTCTCTGGACGGACAACTGCGGGGTTTTGCTCCGTATAAGACTACTTCGTTCCCGGCGGGAGACCACGAGATAACCGTTGCGGCCCCAGCTTTCCTGGAAAGAAGCGTTAAAGTCAGAACCATTAAGGGTTATAAACTGACCCTTGTTGTTAAACTGGCTCCTTCTGGCCAAGCGCCAGAGCCGACCCCGACGTTCGAGGAGGTTCAGGTAAGCATGGTTGAAATCCTGGCAACCCCGACGGGGTTCTTGCGAGTCAGGGCCACCCCGGCCACCGGAGGAGAGGTTGTGGCTGAGGTCAAACCCGGGGAAAAATTCCGCTATTTGGAGACGGACGAGGCTACCGGATGGTTTAAGATAGAATACCAAAAAGGCAAAGAAGGTTGGGTGTCTAATCAGTACGCCAAGAAGATCGAAGCTCAGACAAACGAGGAAACCCCTCCGTAGATTATCCAGACAACCATTCCCATCCATAAAACAACGGAGGTGATCAAAGACCTGTCCGTTAACAGTAGCTTTTCCGGAGCCTCGCTTCTGCCTTCAAAAATCAAACTTTCGTATCTCATGATTCCGAAGATAACCACGGGAATGGTAATCATCATCAATTTGTTGATGGCCGTGGTCCGCGAAATTTCGGCCAAGAAAATCCAGACCCGCATGGTTGCGGGTGGGGACTCGAAGAAGGTGAAAAGAGCCCAGCTCATCCAGGCTGCATTTCCAAACATGGTGACGTAGGAGTTTAATAGATCCTGTTTGTAGTGGGTGAGGCTTTCCCTGGTGACAAGCGCCGTTTGCTCGATGACGTTAAGCTCCGCCCTTCTTTTTCCGGCCGCCAAAAAAAGAGCGACCGAGATAACACAGAGCAAAAACCAGACCGAAAGGTGGGCATCGATGACGAAGGCTCCGGAGTAGACCCTCATAATAAAACCTGCGGCGATTACCAAGATGTCGATAATTGCCAGCTTTTTAAGCCCCAGGCTATAGAGGATTTGGATAACCAGATAGCTTAAGACCATAAAGAAGAATAAGGAGCCCAGGTTCGAGGCTAAGGACAAAGCCGCCAAAGCCAACAGAGCCGAGACTATGATAGCCACTGGTATGGGCAGCTTTCCTGAGGCAACGGGCCTGTTTTTCTTGATCGGGTGCAGTCTGTCGGCTTTGGCATCGAGGATATCGTTCACGATATAGGCAGCCGAGGTTATCAGGTTAAAGGCGATAAATGCCCAAAAAACCTTATTAAAACTGGCTTTCGAGAACAGCTCACCGGTAAAGATTATGGCGGCAAAAAGAGCTAAATTTTTAACCCAGTGAAGAGGTCTTGCTATGCGGATGATTTCGGTCGGTAGGTTAGCCATATAATAAGACCGCCGACGGCCACTGCTACACCGACAATTGTATAGAACTTGGAGGGAGTATTCAAATTAAGAGCAATCACCCCGAGAGCGGCAGTTAAGGCCCAGTAGAAATAGGCCACTTTGGGCTTACTCCAGCCTGCATCCAGAAGCCTGTGGTGCAGATGGCCCCGGTCTCCCCAGACTGGAGACTTCCCCGCCAGAATGCGTCGCACAATAGTATAGCCGGTATCTACCAGAGGGATTCCCAGAACCACGATTAAGGTTCCTACTTTGGTTGTCGAAAGAATGGAAAGAACAGCCAAAAGGTATCCCGCCAAAGTTGCCCCTCCGTATCCCGGCATGATTTTTTGCGGATAAATATGCCAGGGCAAAAAACCCAAAAAAGCCCCTGCGGTAACTGAGGCTAGAATTATTACCGGCCATTGGGTAATATCCGCCGAGAATCTCAGGGAAAGAGCCGCAATTGTGGCCGCAGCTATGGCTACCACCCCGGTTAGCTGACCGTCGATACCTTTGGCTCCCATATTGAGCATGTTCATCATGAAGGTAATCCAGAACAGGGCGAAGATATCCGAAAGAATCCAGATGGCGTGCTGGCTTCCCAAAAAGTTAAAAACGATCTGTGGGTGGGAAAGATCAATGGTTCCGTTGAAAGGATTTGAAATAAAGGCGATGCCTATTCCGGCTGCGATTGGAGCGGCCGCGGCCAGAAATCCCGTCAATAGCCTCAAGTAGGGATTGAGATTGTATTTATCGTCCAGAAAACCCATGACGGCGATTAAAGCCGCTCCAGCCAGAATTCCCCTTAAGTGTTTATCCAAAGGTAGAAAGACAAGCGAGGCAACAAGAATTGCCGCGAATAGCGCCAGGCCTCCGCCCCTCGGGGTCGGCCGGGTATGGATTACTTTGGGGTGTTTGTGTTTTGCCGGGTCATCGATTATGCCCAGCCGGCTGGCGAACCTGATAATGACTGGGGTAAGGCAATAGGCAATTAGTCCGGCCAGGATCGCGGGGAGGAAAACAAGGTTAGAAAGACTAGGCATAGTATTTTTAAAAACTCCCCACCAAAAAGATAATCTTGCCAACGGTAATACTTGCCAAGAAAGTAGCAGCCAGGGCTGCAATCACCAGTGTTTTTTTGGAGAACTCGTCCTTAATAAAGAAAGCCAGGCTCAGGTTAACGGCTGTAATCAAAATAGCCACCAGATTCGGAATAATTAGGGCCAAGGAGCCTGCCAGCTGTCCGTCTCCCTCTGCCGTTCCGTAGAAAAGCGGAACCTGGGGTGGCAGGTGTCCCCGCAAAAGGAGGACCATGGCCAAAGAAAGAAGGTTAACGACTAAGGATGCGTAGACATAATTTCTGAAAGGGATAGCCTCAAGAATCTTCTTGTCGAATTCAATTTTGGGTAATTTAGGCATTGGCGGCTGATTTTAACCGAAAGGCGGCCTTGGAGCAATTATCTGGCGGGCTTTTGTCTTAGAGACCAGATTTCGGCTCCGTCCAGGGTCAAAACAGAGATATATGAGCTTCTTAAGAGTGGGACGATTTCGGGAAAAGGACCGGCATCCGGCAAAAGAACGATAAACTTCGGCTTGTTTTTTTCCAGAACGGCGGCCTCGTCCTTCCTTGATGAAAAATCGTTGATGTGGTAGTCGATAACATATTTTCCCGGGGGCAGCCGGCGGGAAAGCGCGTAAATGGTTGAACCGTCCGGTCCCCAGACGAAAACACGGTCTTTGGGGGTTGAAGATTTAACCAGAAAATCCGCAATCTGGTAGTTGCGGGTAACTTGCGTTCCGAAGCTGTCGAAATACTGGTTTTTGTCGATTTTGCCAATGGCAAACTTCACAAACTTGACATAATAAGGGGTGGTCGGATAGTACCAGAATTTATAGTAAACAGGCACAAAAAAGGCGATGGCCAGGGGAATTATAACCAGTGATTGCTCAATGGTCTTTTCGGCAAAAAGAACCCCCAGGAGCAAAGATATCGGGGCAACCGCCTGCAGCAGATAGTGGGGATACGGTCTTTCGGAAAGGGTTGCCGCAAAAAGTGCAAGCATCAGCCAGAGAGTTAGAAACACGAATTGTTTTGAGAGCTTCTTTTTCTTGAGATAAAGAATTACGGCCGTTGCCAAAACCACGGCACCCCTGACAAGCAAGGGCAGGTTACGTAGCAAAAACGGTTTGGCCACCCCACTCCCTCTCCAGCTGGAAAGGTAGCCGACATTTTGCAGGAATGCGGCGACGAAGTATTCCTTGAAGGCTCCCGCAAGGTAGTACCAGACAAAACTTAAGGCAATCGGAGTTGCCCAGCCCAATCCCAGGAAAAGGCTATTTTTGGCTATTTCCTTGAGAGACGATTTGTTTAAGGCCGAGCTAATTAGCCAGAAGGCGATAATTGCGGGGATATCAAACACCGCAGGAACCTTAAAAAGTGTCGCTATTGAAAAGAGCACTCCTGCGCCGAAAAGACTCCTGAAGTTGAGTTTACGGGTCAGAAGAACCAAGAAGGCGGCAATTGTCGGGCCGACCATGAACATCTCGGCATTGGCGATATTTCCCTCCAAAAGGGGAATTGTGGTTAAGATGGCGAAGATGGCCGTAGCCAGTTTTTGCAGCTTATCTCTGGTGGGAAAAAGAGCCTTGGCCAAATGCCAAAAGAGAACAATGGTGATTATGTTCCAGAAGGCCAAAATAGCCTTAAACCAGAAGACGTTTCCAGCCACGGCTGCGGCAAGATAAAGCAGGGGAGGCTTATTGTCATGGATATCCTTATAAAGAGTCATTCCCTGACGAACCCCCTCCCCCAGGGTCAGATAAATCATCTCGTCTCCGTAGGAGAAAGGCTCGAAAAAGGAAGGAATCCTCAAAACTATAACTGCCGCCAAGAGGATGGCCAGCCAGACAGGAATGTGGGTTTTGCCGATAAAAGTATTTAGCCCCGCCCGAATTTTTTTCATCTTATCCTTAAGTACCAAAGAAACTTGAGGCTGCCGAACTGTTTTACTTCATTTTTAGTATAGCCCGGAAGCTTAACCTCCTCAACCGGACCGCTGGTGATTACCCCGATTCTGTTGATACTCCTGGCATTTTTGCCCTGGGGCAGGCTGGAGACGGTATCCGCTTCGGTCATTAAAGCAGTTCCGACATAATAGGGCAGTTTATCCCCGGACAAATAAATCGGCGCAGGGATACCGTAGTATTTGGATTCCCAAAGGTGGTGTGCGGCCGAATTCCAGTTGATGAGATAATCGTCTCCCCGCTTGCTTTCGGTCACATAGGCCGCCAGTTCCCTAAAGGGTCGTTTAGTCGGATGGGTGAAGTAGAAAGAATCGATAATGATAAACAGGGCAATTACACCAGCCAGGATCGGAAGCGAGATTTTTCTTAAGCCGGAGGCAATAAGCAGCATGGCGGCGGGAATCGTGTAGAGCATATAGCGGTCGAAAAATATTGCCTGATACTTTTGCGAGATCACCCAAACAGCAATAATTGGAACCAAAAACCAAAAAACAAGAAATAGATTTTTCTCGACATCTTTTCCCCAGCGTTTAATGACAAAGGCTGCCAGAACCAGATAGAGCGCCGGCTGGGCAAGCTTGTGGGGAATTCCTTCGGCCAGATATTTATAGACCAGGCTTCTAAAATCCGTGAGTGTCGGGGTTCCCAGCCAAAAACCGGTTCCGACCATCTTGGCCTGGTTAAGAAGAGGCATAACCCAAGGTAGGTACAAGATTGCGATAGCGATAAAGGATTTGAGGATTTGGATGGCGACCTTTTTCTTACAGAAGAAGTATTCTTTGAGAAACCATAGCCCCTGGGGCAAAATGGCAAAAACCGCAAAATGGTGCGTATAGAGTGCGGCCGCGGTGGTAAGCACATAGAGCTTCCATCTCCTGCTCAGGAAGAAGTAGAAAGACGAGGTGACTGTTAAGGCCAAAAGCGAGTACATGCGTCCTTCGAAAGCGTAGGTAAAGAAAAAGGGGTTAAAAAAAGTCAGAATTGCCGCGATAGCCCCTGTTTTTCTACTCCAGAGATTCTCCCCGATCTTATAAACGAAAAATATTGCCAGGATAAAAAAGGCGAAAGAAAGGGCCCGGATGGCAATCTCGGATGAACCGAAAAATCTAAACAGCAGGTGCTCGCAGATATTGTATAAAGGAGGCGAAGTATCTCGGGCGATAATTGCAATAATCTGGGGGATGGATTTTTGGGAGAGGATGGCGGAGAAAGCCTCGTCTCCCCAGAGGCTGGCAGTAAATTGGTTCATCAATTAACTATACCTTTTCCGTGACCCGATATTCCAGATACTTGCCCAGCATCAGCCGGGTGTGGGCGTCCAGTCCGGGAAGTGCGGAGAAGAAAAAGCCGGCCACGGGCATGAGTACAAACTCAAAAGGGATTAAAAGGGCTCTCCAGAGGGGAAATTCTTTGGGTCGCTTGGGCTTATAAATGTTGTCGATGACTATCATTACAAGCAGGAAAAGAAGGGCCACGGTCAGAACAAAGGAAGAAAGTCTGGGTACGGTATAGCCCAGGGCGGTTCTGGCAAAGGCCGGATTAAGCAGGGAAGGAATCGTCAGACCGATAGTGATAATAAACCAGTTAACAGGCCACATAAAATGGGCCCAGATGGCGAACATCAGTCTCATTGTTTTATCCCAGAAGGGCACCCCGGGGGTTAAGAGGTAGTTTTTGATAATCCAGGGATCATCCGATACACCCCAGGCCCAGCGCTTGTACTGCTCGTATTGGTTTTTGAGGGTTTTGAAAAAGGACGTCGATTGCGGGGCGTCGGCGTGCAGGGGTAGATAAATCGGTTCAACTTCGACCCCGCCCCGTTTCTTGTAGTAGGCCTTAAAGAATATGCCCCAATCCTCCGGAATCTTGTCCGGGTCCCAATAGCCCACCTCGTCTAGAAGCTTAAAGGAAAGCGAGTAGTTTTGGGCATTGATTAGCCTGTCTTTGCGGGGCAATAAAGAAAGATTCCAGATAGAAGAAAGGGTATTGGGAACGCGGGTAATGGCGGGGAGTTCCCAGATGTTGTTGTAAAACATGACTGCCGGCTGCCAAAAATAGTTATATCTTTTGGGATTATCCAAAAACCTGAAGGTCAGGCAGGCAAAGTGCTGGGGGTGATATTTATGGTCGGCATCGCAGCTGGTAACCACCAAATAGTTAATATCCATCTTGGCCTTATCTATCAATTTTTCCTTCACCCACAATGCGGCGTGTCTTTCGTTGGAGGCCTTGCCTACCACTTCGCCGGGAACAAGCGTGTGTACGGTTACAAAAAAATGCGCAAAGGTTTGGCCGAACTTGCTTCTGAGATATTTAACCTTTGCGGCCCTATCCTCTTTAGGCTCCTTTTTCTCCATTGCCAGAACTACAATTAGTTTTTTGCGGGGCAGAGTCTGTTCTGCCAGGGAATTAAATGTTCTCTCCAGAATATAAGCCGGTTCTTTGTAGGTGGGGATGATAACCACATGATGGACCTTCTGCCAGTCGGGAAAGGTTTTTAAGTCCCCGAGCCAATCGTAAGCAATGGAAGCCTGAATCCTTAAGTGGGAGATGACTGCGGTAATGGCAATTTGCAAGGATTGATAGAACCAGTAAATGTTAAAAATGAGCACGAAGTAGGCAACCATGGTGGGAATCAGGAAGATTCCCCAATAGGGAAAGAGGATGATGTTCCAGGAGACAAGCCCCGGGAGTATTTCCAGCAGTCGGTGAATTACCCTATCGTGTTTGATTATAAATTCACGCATAGTAATTTATTTGCTGCGGGGGAAAAGCGGTGCCTGGGATTTGATTTTGGTTCCCCCGAACTGTTTTTCGATTGACTCAGCAGTTTCGGGAAGGAAGGGTTTAAGGTTATATGCTATTTGCAAAATTTCTCCAACCAAGCGAGTTAGGACTTTTCCAAGATCAGCCCCTTTAAGCTCCCAGGGTTTGGTCTCGTCGATGAACCTATTGGCCGCGAATATTTTCTTAATCCAGATATATTCCAGAGCCTCGTTCGGTTTGAAATTTGCCAGTGCCTGCTCAACCGCCCCATCTAATTTGCTTTCATCTCTCGATACGTGGATATCGGGAACGGATTCGCAGAGCCTGGCAACTCTTGAAACGAGATTACCCAGACCATTGGCCAAATCGGCGTTATATGCATCTTTGAGTTTTTCCTCCGAAAAATCTCCGTCCGCAAAGGGTGATACTTTGGCCAGTAGATAATACCGTAGGGCATCCGCCCCGTATTTTCCAATAAATTCGTTGGGGTCAATCACGTTACCCAGCGTCTTGGACATCTTCTGTCCGTTAACGGTCAGATATCCGTGAACGAAAACCGTTTTGGGAAGTTTTAGCCCCGCCGAAAGCAGAAAGGCCGGCCAATAGACGGCATGGAAGCGAGTGATTCCCTTGCCGATTACGTGGACATCTGCCGGCCACCATTTTTTGTATTTTTGCTCATCCCAGCCAAAGCCTATCCCGGACTGATAAATATTCAAAGCGTCAAACCAGACGTAGATTTTCTGCGTAGGGTCTCCCGAAACTGGAACCCCCCAGTTTTTGGCTCGCTCATTGGTTCTGGAGATACTTATATCCCGAAGCGGTTCTTTAAGAAATGCCAAAACCTCGTTTTTCTTGGTTTCCGGTACGATTTCCAGCTCGCCGGACTTGATAATTTCAACAAGACGGCCTTGATATTTGGAAAGGGCAAAGAAATAATTTTCCTCTGCGACTTTTTCGAGTTTCTTGCCGGGGTGCTCGAAGCACTCTCCCGCCTCGTCAAGCTCATCAGCCGTATAAAAAGCCTCACAACCTACGCAATAAAGCCCCTCGTAGGTCTTCTTGTAGATGTCTTTTTCGCAGAGTTTCCAAAGCTTTTGCACCGCAGGGTAGTGGTGGATCCTGTCGCTGCCTTTTTGCCAGGCTCCAAATTCGGCGTTTAAGGCCACAGCGAGGGTGCGAAAAGCTTCGGTATTCCTGTCGACAAATTCCTGGACGGGAACATTTTCCTTTTCCGCCGCCTGGATGTTTTTGACGGCGTTTTCGTCCCCGCCCGAAAGGGACAAGACGTCCTCGCCTAAAGCCTTGTGATATCTGGCGATGCAATCTGTTTGGACAAATTCCAGGGCGTGGCCGATATGCGGCTTAGCGTTTACATAGGGAATGGCGGCGGTAATATAAAATTTCTTGCTCATGAGGCTATTTTATCGCGCCTGGTGGGGTAAAGCTACTGTCGGATGAACTTTTTTATTCTTTCAGCCCAGACATTGGCCCATTCTTCGGCCTCGACCTGCTTCATGGCCAGGGCAAACCCTGGAGTTTTGGAAAGGTTTTGAATAACCGCAATTGTGGCACTTGAGACCTTGAGGTTCTCCCTGATATTTGAATAGCTTCTCTTTTTCCTCAACCAATAGGCAACGGCCAGTCTTTTGGCAAAAGTTTCCAACTCGCTCTCGTTAAAAAAGTCTTTCAGGAAAACCTCAACATCTTTGGGGTCTTTAAAGTCGGCCAAGGTCTGAGCCAAGGTCTTTATTACCTGATTTTTGAGGATAGGATGCATTTTTCTGTCCGAAATTCTCATATCAATTCATTAGAACAAAGCAGCAAGCGAGTGCAGTATATCAAGAAGGCCGACCCAGTCAAGTGCTGGCGGAATTTTTGGCAAAATAAATCTCAATCGAGATTGTAACGCCCGCGATCAACAAAAAGTTGATGATATGGCCCACGCCCAAAGATCTGAGTATCAGAAAAAGAGTCAAGGCCGATGCTGTCAAAAGCCCTCTTCTGGAATTGGCAAAAGCTGTAGAGAAGGTAAAAAGCAGGGCGAAAAACACAAGGGCAAAGAATACGAAAAAGGCTCCGAAGGTGTCCGGTTCAACAAAATAAACCAAACCGAAAAGCGCAATCCACAAAAGTATTGTAACCGCCAAAGTCGGAAAGAAGTTTTTTCTTTCCCTAATCTGTTTTTGTCTGAGTTTACCCTTCATAGTTTCATTTTAGCCCACTTTGTGGCAGAATTCTTAGCATGGATCCAATTGTTCTGCTCGTCATCGTTCTTGCCGGCCTTCTAGTCATCGCCATCCTTATTAACAGGAAATTAAGCGAACTCAAAGAGGCCCAAAAGCCGTCCGATGAGCTTCTGGAAATAATAAAAATGCTCCAAAGCGGCTCCAAGGAGGACAGAAAAGTACTTTTGGATTCCCTGCAGCAAAACACCCAGTCGTTAAACGAAAGACTGGATAACGCCGCCAGGGTTATTTCTCAGGTGCAAAGGAACTTGGGTGAGATGAGCGAAGTCGGCAAAGGAATAAGAACCCTGCAGGAATTTCTGCAGTCTCCAAAACTCAGAGGTGGCCTCGGCGAGGAAGTTTTAAAGGAAATGATCGGCCAGACCTTTCCTAAAAACGCTTTTCATTTACAATACGCTTTCAAGTCCGGGGCCAAGGTCGACGCCGTTTTAAAGACAGAAGCCGGACTTCTCTGTATCGATTCGAAATTCCCCATGGAAAATTTTAATTTAATGCTCAAAGGCGAAACCGAAGCCGAAAGGGCTGTCGGAAAAAAACAATTTGCCGCGGATGTTAAAAAACACATAGAAGACATTTCCAGGAAATATATCTTACCCGAGGAGGGCACCATGGATTTTGCCCTGATGTATATTCCTTCGGAGGCGGTCTACTACGAAGTCGTAAATATTCAGGAGCTGAGCAACTTTGCCCGAAGACTAAGGGTCTATCCCGTTTCTCCCAATACCCTCTATGCCCACCTGCAGGTTTTGCTTTTGTCCTTTGAGGGAAAGGGCCTGGAGGCAAAATCGCGCCAGGTATTCAGGATTCTCCGGGCCATACAGAAAGATTATTCAAAAGTCGGAGATAATCTTGGGGTATTACAAAAACACTTAAACAACGCCTACAATATCATGAGTTCGGTGATAACCTCGTTTACCCAACTGGGACAGAAAATAACCTCAACCCAGTCTTTGGGAGAGGCAGATGCCAAAGAAGTAAAAAAGCTCAAAGAGTAGAACAGTGGTTTTAAGCCTTTGACCGTGTGTATTATCACACAGACAAATGCGGGGTTACCACAAACCCATGACACTTGCTTCAAGATCTGCCGCCGGTGGACTCCATGAACTGCTGGGCCAGGAAGATTTGGTGCTTCACAATTCCGTGCATGACGTCTCTGATGGAGATTAGCCCCAAGAGCTTCCCTTCCTCGATAACGGGAAGGTGGCGGACGTGGTGTTCATCCATCAGAACCAGAGCTTCCTCAAGGGTACTAAAGCGTGTTACCGAAACGACATCTTTCGCGGGCGTCATGATCTGAGCGACGTTGGTTCTGGTAGCGGCTTTTCCCTCAAGCTCAACTTTCCAGGCGTAGTCGCGCTCCGTGACAATACCCACGAAGCTTCCCTCTTGATCCATCACCACAAGGGCTCCAACCTTGGCCTTTCGCATGATGTCGAGGGCTGTGATGACGAACGTTTCGGGGGCAACCTCAAGCAGAACTTGTTGCTCCTTCTCGACGAGCATTCCCCGGACAGTGAACGCATTAACCATTCCTTCCTCCTTAGGTCTGAGATTTTTGTTCAAAGAGCGAATAAGTATTATACATTATTGCCTTTTCTTTCTGATACAATTGCCTCGTGGCAAAAAGAGCTTCGGAAGTAAGGCTAAATAAAGAACAGGCAACCGCAATCAAATACGGCAAAGGACCCCTGTTAATTATCGCCGGCGCGGGTACCGGTAAAACTACGGTAATTACGGAAAGAATAAAGTATTTGATCCTCTCCAAACTGGCCAAACCCGACGGGGTTTTAGCCCTGACGTTTACGGAAAAGGCGGCCAGAGAGATGGAAAGCCGGGTGGATGTGGCCATGCCCTATGGCTATACCCAGATGTGGATATCTACCTTTCATTCTTTTTGCGACAGGATATTAAGACGAGAAGCCCTCCATATCGGGTTGGACCCGAAATACAAATTGACTTCAGAGGCGGAGACGACCCAGTTTATTCGCAACAACCTTTTTAAGTTTGATTTAAATTATTTCCGGCCGTTGGGAAATCCCACCAAGTTTATCGGGGGAATGTTGCAGCATTTTTCCCGTCTTCAGGATGAGGATATCAGCCCCAACGATTATCTTGCCTGGACAAATACCAAGTTGGCCAAGGTCGAAAAAGTCGAACGGGCCAAATGGAAAGAACTGGCCAAAGCCTACAAAACCTACGACGAACTCAAGGTTAAAGAAGGATTGATGGATTTTGGAGATTTAATTGTCAAAACCCTTCAGCTGTTTAGACAAAGACCGAATGTTTTGAAGGAATATCAAGAGCAATTTAAATACGTCCTGGTGGATGAATTCCAAGACACCAACTTTGCCCAGAACGAACTGGCAAAAATCCTTGCCGGCAAGGGCAAAAATATTACCGTTTGTGGGGATGACGATCAATCCATTTATCGATTTAGGGGAGCCGCGGTATCCAACATTGTCCAATTCAGGAAAAATTTTCCCAGGGCCAAAATTGTGGTTTTGACCAAAAACTATCGCTCCACCCAGGAAATTCTTAACCGTTCCTACGACATGATCCAGCACAATAACCCCGACAGGCTGGAGGTAGTTGAAAAAATTGACAAAAAGCTTGTCTCGCAGGTGGCCAAGGACGGTGAGGAGATAGGTTTTATCCACACCGACAGGGTAGAAAATGAGGCAGAGACTGTTGCCAAAAAAATAAGGGAGTTGGTAGAGGAAGGTTATGATTATCGCGACTTTGCCCTTCTGGTTAGGGCGAATAGCCACTCCGAACCCTTTAGTCGGGCACTATCCCGGCAGGGAATTCCCTCCCAGTTTTTGGGCCCCGGCAGACTCTTCAGACAACCGGAAATAGTGGATCTGATTGCCTATCTTAAAGTTTTATACAACCTCGAGGATTCGGTTTCTTTCTATCGGCTTTTGGCGATTGAGTATTTCAATATCTCCGCCAGGGACCTGGCACTTTTGGGAAATTATGCCAGAAAATACAACCTTTCCCTGTTTGAGGCCTGCGAGAAGATGGGGGAGGTTTCTATAAGTACCGACTCCAAAGAAAAAATTAGCAAGATTTTGGAGATTATCAATAAACATTTGGAAAAAGCCAAGAAGGAAACCGCCGGACAGCTGCTTTATTATTTTCTAGAAGATACCGAACTTTTGACCAAACTTTTAAATCCGGAGAGTGTGGATGCCGAGAAAAAGGCGGCCAACGTTGCCAAATTCTTCGACAAATTAAAGACCTATGAGGTGGATCATGAGAACGCGACGGTCGCCGCGATTGTTGATTGGCTGGAACTTGCCAGCGAATTGGGGGAATCGCCTCTGGCGGCAGACACGGACTGGGTTGATATTAATGCCGTAAATATTTTAACAGTGCACTCGGCCAAGGGTTTGGAATTCCCCGTCGTTTTCTTAGTCAATTTGGTAGCCCAGAGATTTCCGACGGTTGAGCGTCGCGAACAAATCCCCATACCCGAGGCTTTGATTAAGGAAGTTTTGCCGGTTGGGGATTATCATTTGGAAGAAGAAAGGCGGCTCTTTTATGTGGGGATGACCAGAGCACGGGACTTATTATTCTTTAGCGCAGCGGATTACTACGGAGAGGGGAAAAGAGAAAAACGCTTATCTCCGTTTATTTTCGAGGCCATAGGGGATAAGGCAGTTTCGGCCGAGCAGCTATTGCCCAAGGGCAAACAGCTGAGTTTCTTAGACTATGCCGCACCCCAGATATTGGACAGCAGGCCTAAAGCACCCAAGCTGCATATCGACTATTTGTCGTACTCCCAAATCGAAACGTTTAAAACCTGTCCCTTACACTATAAATTGAAATATATTTTCAAAGTTCCGACCCCACCGAGTGCCTCCCAAAGTTTCGGAACATCAATCCACTCCTCGATCAAAGAATTTTATGAACTGGTAGGGTCGGGCAAAAGACCGACGGAAAAGTTGATCCATCAATGTTTGCAGGAAAACTGGGTCAGGGAGGGTTTTTCGGGGAAAGCCCACGAGAAGAAGTTTTTCGAGAAAGGTAAAATTTATCTCTCGGGATTTTTAAAGACTGGTTTTGATAAAAATAATCTCCCCAGGACAATGGAGCAGGTCTTTACGGTTCCTCTGGTCTCCAAAGACAGGAAGTCTGTAATAAGGATTGGGGGGAAAATCGACAGGATGGATGTTTTTCCCGACGGGTCGGTTGAGATAGTCGACTATAAAACCGGGGCAACAATTCCGACCCAGAAAGAGGTTGATAATAACCTGCAGCTATCTTTCTACGCCTTGGCTGCAACCGGCATTCCCGACAAACCTTTCGGCAGGAAGACAGAGAAGGTCAAATTGTCATTATATTTTTTGGACGAACAGGAAAAACTGACAACAACCAGGACCGCCGAACAGTTGGAAAAAGCGCGTCAGGAGATTTTTAAAACCAAAGAGGAGATAGAAAAATCGGACTTCAAGTGCTCAGGTCACATCTTTTGCCAGGGCAGCTGTGAGTATTCCCTCTTTTGCCGCAGCGAAAGACTACTTTAGAGCAATAACCTGAAAACCGTATTTTTTGATATCTTTTTCGGAAAAGAATTTTAAGTCTTTCGTTTTTAAAACATAACCCACTCTTTTCTCCAACACCCTTCCGGTATAGACTTTATTTTTCGGGTCCCATTCACGCAGTACAAGAACATCTCCTTCTTTGCACTTCCAATCGGCAAGCCTGACCTCGAAGGTCTTCTTGCCTGATTTGATCTCTTTGAAAAATTCCGGCGTTGTTTTCTTTTCTATCTTCATAGTGGTAGTCGGGTTTTGATAAAAGCCCCCGGATATTCTACAACAATCCCCCCAAAGGATTTTTTAAAATGGGTAAATCCCAACCAGGATTTATTGGGAAACCTTTCGTCATAGATTCCCTCGAAATCAAAAATCTTGGCGCCCAGTCTCTTGGCCCAGAGGATTCCTTCCCAAACAATATTGTATTGTGCAAGGGCCCTTCTCCCTTCTTTGTTGGTGAATGCTTGCCAGTAGTAACCCATCCCGTCAGCTACCAAAAAAATCGCCCCCGCCCTTATCTGTTTTGAAGGATCTGTGCATAAATAGAAAGTGCACTTATCGTCGAAGGATTTCTTAAGGGCTAATAGAGGTTTGAGGGGCGGGATGCATCTTCTGCGCCCGACAGATTTTTTCCATAGGTTTCTAAAGTCTTCGATATCGGAAGAAGTTTCCACTCCAGAACGTGAAGTCTTGCGAAGAGCATGTCTGGCGTCTTTTAATAAATTCTGAAATATCTTTTCTTTAGGTTTGGTAAGGTCTATTTGCAAGGTTTTTGTCGGCAGGTAAGGAGATTTGCTTAGCTTATAGCCATTCTTTATCAATAGGCCAATGTCGGTCGTGTTCTTTGGTTCGACAATGATTTGCAAAGCCCGATATTTTTTCGCAAGTTTGTTGATTTTATCCATCTCAATCTTTTCGGGGCGCTGGATTTTTATTACAGAACCAACAATGGGGAATTTCCTAATAAAAGAATTAATCCCCGAAGCCCTCTCGGCTATCCAGCCGGTTTTGGAGAGATAGTCGGCATACTGGGTAGACTGTCTTATGTCCTTCATTAAAACTTTGGTTTAATGATTCCCAGCTTTGTTCTGGCGCGTAGAATCCACCAGCGGAGATTTTCGGCAATCCTATAAAGCCGATATAAAGGACTGGTGACCAAATCCCAGGTCCCCAAAAACTCAATTACTTCGGGGCCGTAGCCTTCTTTAAAACGGGTGAAACCCTTGCCTTCCTCCCGGCCCCAAAGATCAAAGGTGGCAAGCCCCAGAGACTTTCCGAATCTAATTGCCTCCCACATAATCAGATTATTGGCCATGACATTTTTGTTCTCTTCGGTCGAGGCACCGTAGGGATAGTAAAGGAAATCATGCCAGGAAAATAATATCCAGGTGGTAATGATTTTCTTATGATAAGTTGCGACCAAGAGGTGGGCGATACCGGCATCTTTTAGGCTTTTCCACATCAAGCGGTGGTAGTTTTCGGTATGGGCATAGAAACCCTGACGGCTAACCGTTTCGCCGGTAAGCTCCAGATATCTTTCGAATGCCGATTTTGAATTATTTTCCTGAACCGTAACCCCGTTTTTTATGGCAATGCGGATATTGTAACGGGTCTTGGGGTGAAAGTTGGCTAGCAGTTCCTCCTCGGACCTCTTGAGATTTATCCAAAAAGTGGTCGGTGTAAAAAGGGTTTTTCCGGGGACTGCGCCGGAAGATGAAAGGATGTCCGTAAGTTTTTTGTTGGACCTAACATTCGGTTCCATTTTGATAAAAATCAATTTATTTTTTCTGGCAAAGTCTTTGAGAAATTCCAGCGTTTCAGAATTTGGTTCCTGGCCTTTGATAAACATGCCGATTTTGAAATTGGTCAGGGGGATTTTGTGGAGTGTCAGCTGTATCGCCTCAAGAAGTACCCCACCTTTATTAAATCTGGCGAATCTTACAACTTCGTTCCCGGATTGTTTTCTAAACTCTCCCCACTCCCAAGATTGTAAAGGATGGCTCGAGGCTTTATTGAAAGCTTCTTTTTCGGACTGGGAAACTTGCCTGATCATAAATCTATCTCGTCTAATTCTGACATAAAATTGTCGATTAGACGACCCGGACCGATATCCTCCAGAAGATTTTCTGGAATGTCCATTATAAAACGGGAGGGTGGGTTTGAAACTTTTTCGCCGAAATAGAGCCGGCGCGAGGCGTAACTTAAATAAAGCAGATCTTTGGCCCTGGTCATGCCCACATAGGCCAGGCGTCTTTCTTCTTCCAATTGTCCCGCATCCCAGAGGGAACGCGAATGGGGGAAAAGCCCCTCCTCCATGCCGACGATGAAAACAATCGGGAATTCCAATCCTTTTGCGGCATGTAGGGTCATTAGCGTAACCGCATCTTTTTTCTCGCCGGTTTGGTTTTTGATATTTCCTTTTTCGTTTTGTTCCGCCTCAACCAAGGATACGTTTTCCAGAAATTCGTTTATCTCGGGAAACTGGGCGGCCACGGAGCGTAATTCCTTGATGTTTTCCAGTCTGGCCAGATTCTCTTCGGTCTCTTTCTGGTACAAATCCAAGTAGTCGGTTTTGGCCAGCACCGAATCCAGAAGGTCCAGAGTCGTAAACTTTTCAATACTTCCTACCTCTTGTCTAAACTCATCGAACTTTTGTAGTCTTCTTTTGCCGAGTTTTGCCACCCTTCTTTTGGAAACCGAATCGTTGGGGCTTACCAAAAGCCTAAGATACGAAAGAACATCCTTGACTTCCTTTCTGGCATAGAAACGGATGCCTCCAATAAGCACATAGGGGATTCCCCCATGCAGGAGGGCTTCCTCCAGAACCCTGGACTGGGCATTTGTTCGATACAACACGGAGATAGCGGAGTAATCAATTCCGCTACCAACGAGTTTGTCTATTTGGGAAACCACAAAGCTCGCCTCATCCAGACCGTTCTTGGCAGTATAGAGTTTTATCCTTTCTCCCAAGGGGTTTTCGGTCCAAAGCCTCAGTATCGGATGGGATTTGTTTTTGGCAATTACACCGTTGGCTGCGGAAAGAATGTTTTGGGTAGAACGGTAGTTCTGTTCAAGGTTAACAATTTTGATATCGGGAAAGTCTTTCACCAGGTAGTTGATATTGCGATAGTCGGCCCCCCTCCAGGAATAGATGGACTGGGAAGCATCCCCAACGGCCGTAATGTTTTTTCTCTTGCCAATAAGCATCTTGGTGAGGCTGTATTGAATTTTGTTGGTATCCTGCCATTCATCCACAAAGATATGCGTAAATTTTGTCTGCCATTTGGCAAGCACCCCCGGATTTTTTCTGAAAAGCTCAACCGCCTTAAGCAGTAGATCGTCAAAATCCAGAGCTCCGGCGGCCTTGAGATATTTTCCGTACCCACTATAGACCTTAAAGATTGTTTCTTGCCAGTCTCCCTTGGCGAATTCGGCATACTGGACGGGTGAGAGCATTTGGTTTTTGGCCTCCGAGATATCGTTTAGTACCGCGGCGGGGGCATAGGAATCCGTAGAGAGGTTGAAGCTTTCCATAATTTCCTTTACCGCCTGTTTCTGGTCTTCTTCGTCATAGATCAAAAAGGATGGTGCAATCCCGATATTCTTTCCGTCAATCCTTAAGATTTTTGCACAGAGCGAATGGAAGGTTCCGGCAAATCCGGGAGGAGTTCCGATGAGTTTGGCAACTCTTTCTTTCATTTCCCCGGCTGCCTTGTTGGTAAAGGTCAGAAGACAGCAGTTTTCGGGCTCTGCCTTGCTGGTGGCTATACAGTAGGCAACCCTATATGTTAATACCCTGGTCTTGCCGCTGCCTGCGCCGGCCAGTACTAAAAGGGGTCCTTTATCGTGGACCACTGCCTGTTTCTGCGCAGGATTGAGGCCCGAAAGAAGCTTGTCCGCCTCGGGTTTCTGAAATACAATTGTCATATGGACAAACCTAATTCTAGCACGCAGGAGGCTGTCCCCATACGTCAAAACCTTTCCCCCCGGGACAAGTTTTTTCTCAGGGCCAAACGCAGATTTTTAAGGCATATTTGGTTGGCCAGGCTCGGACTGGTTGTGGCTGTCGTGGCCTCCGTCTATCTGGCGATAGTGGTAATAGGCTTTGCCCTGACCAGAATCGGAATACCCAACTATGTCCATCTGGTATCGGATTTCATATTCACACCAGCGGCTCAAATTCATTCACAAGAAGGTCGTACCAATTTCCTTATCCTGGGGAAAGCCGGAGCCGGACACGATGCCCCGGACCTTACGGATACGATTATCTTTGCCTCGGTTTCGCAGGGGAAGCCATCAACCGTTTTGGTATCTCTGCCTAGGGATATCTGGGTCCCGGCAATTAGGGCCAAGCTCAATAGCGCCTATTATTGGGGTAAGCAGAGAGCCGAAGCTGGAGGTTTGGTTTTGGCAAAGTCGGAGGTCGAAGCCATAGTCGGACAACCGGTTCATTACGGAATAGTTATCGACTTTTCGGCATTCAAGCAAATTATTGATGTTATTGGAGGGATAGATGTGGACGTGGATAGGGCTTTTGTTGACAACAAATACCCGATTGTCGGTAGGGAAAACGATGAATGCGGTGGAGACAGGGAATTTAAATGCCGCTATCAAACCGTGAGTTTTTCGGCCGGGACACAAAAGGTGGACGGGGAGACGGCCCTTAAATTTGTTCGCAGCCGTAACGCCGAAGGTGAAGAGGGTACGGATATTGCCAGAGCGGCCAGACAGCAAAAAATAATTGTTGCCCTGAAAAATAAAATTTTAAGTCCTGCGGTTATATTCTCACCGAAGAAATTATTGGGAGTTTGGAAGGAAGTAAAAGACTCTGTGGAGTCGGACATCGATCCTTCGGCGGCGGCCATCTTGGCCAGGCGCATATTAGCCTCTAGAAACGAAGTCCGTCAGCTTGTGCTCTCGGAAGAATTTTTGGCAAATCCCCAGGTTTCTCCTAGGTACGACAATCAATATGTATTTTTGCCTAAGGAGGGCAACTGGAGTAAGGTCCACGAATGGATAAACTGTCTTTTGAACTCTAATTGTTTATCTGGTAAATAGAAGTTTTCCCCGCGGTAAAAACTTTCTTGCCAAACTTAAGAAATTTTGCCTCATCAAGATTCGGGAATCTTTCCCTTTCGAAACTGCCGATAAGTACATAGCTGACATTATATTTTTTCAAAAAAGTTAAGGCTTGGCTGGCATTTGTGGTCTGATAAATAATCGTGGCATCATCTACCCTCTCTTGAGGCAGAGCTGGCGAACCTCTCCAGAGCCACTCGTGGACAAACCAGCCCTGTAGGGTTGGCAGACCGGTATATGAAGAGATAAGGTTATTATCTGAATAGCTATTACCTGGGGCCTCCAGGATAACCGGCTGTCCGACAGCGTTTTCCCTTAACCACAAGATGGCCTCGTAGGAATCGGGATAGAATTTTTCTACCCAGGTCTCTCCGGATAGGCCCTGAAAACTTTTTAAGTCTCCATAATAAGAATTCACTGCCATAAAAGGGTAGATAAGTAGCGACGTAAACAGGAGCGCGAAAGCCACGGCCACAAAGGGTTTGAGAACTTTTTTGACAGCCCCCACAGTTCTTATGGCGATATAGCCTGAGGCTAGATAAAACATGACATAGGCTTCATAGGTGAGCTTAAACATGGTGTTGGCCCGGTAGTGCGAAGCGATATAAATGTCTTTTACAAAAACAATTTCCGGAATTAGAATCAGGATCCATGAAGCGGCAAGAATTCCCAGAACAAAAACATCGGCGGCCTCAATTTCTTTTCGAATTCTCTTAACAAGGACAAGAAAGACCACGGTCATGATAAACGGAAATCCCCAAAGCACTCCCAACTGCCAGAGCGGGCTATGCGAATGAACTAGTTCGATTCCTTGGGCTATCGAGGAAAAATTAAGCAGGAAGGGGAGGAATGCCAAAAGTCCGACAAGTGCCATTGCCGATACTTGTAAAAAGACAGAAACGGCCGATTTTAGTGCCCCCTTTTTCTTAGAAAGGTTTGTAAATAAAATTACCAAGCCCGCCGCCATCCCGTAGCTGGCAAAGTCCCAGGTGTTGGTTGCGAACATCACTCCCAGGGTGATTCCTCCGGCCAGCAGCCGATAAACATTATTTTTCCTACTTATTACCAAAGACAAAAGGATTCCCAAAAAAAGCAATGTAAAAGGGACATCCAGAAGATGTGCGTGTAAGTCCGAAACAACGAAAGAGTAGATGGGAAATTCATGGATTGTTTTATCCTGCGTTTCCGGGAAATAGCCGATGAAACGGGTTGCATCGGGATACCAATATTTATCAAATCCGTTCTTTACCAAATAGATAGGGGTATGCAGATTTCCGGCAAAGACAAGCATCAACGCCGAAATTATTCCTGCGGAAATTGCTTTTTTACTCGAGGCCGACTTTAGACTTTTGACGAGGGTCGAAACAAGAGAAAAGGCACCGCTGGCGAGAACGCCCAGAATTGTTCCCAACATCAGGTTATAGCCGACCGCCGGGGGTATCGCGGTTATTTTTATGGGAACCGCGGCAAAAAAGTGACCGTACCAATAATAATTCAGCTCTTTACCCGCGAACCACATGTCCGTGGGTGGGAGGTATTTACCCTGAAGTATCGAATTGATAAATCCGAAATCCATAAATTTCTCAAGACCCCTGATGTCCGGAGCATAGCTTCTGACAATTGTCCAAAGAACCAAGCCTAGTGTAAAGATAATTTCTTGAAGAAGAATTATTTTCCAGCTTTTCTTCAGAGTCAAAAGAAAAGATTCGTTTTTGAACGCCAAAAAAGCTCCGAGAACCCCAGTTAGTAGCAGAATTACAAACAGGATAGCCTGGCTCAAAGGCAAAACCTTGGCGCTGGCGCCGATAAAGGCGAGGTAGGAAACGATAAGCAGACCAATCGTTTTCGAGAATCCGTAACCCAGGTCGAATGATTTTCTAAACAAAAACCAGGTGAGGGGAAAATTTATCAGCCCTACCACCAAGAAAAATAGCCACCAGATAAAAAGGTAATAAATATCCATAAAAGAAGTATAGCAAGACTACGCTTGAACTAGAGAGCCAGAAGGACCGAGATAACCAGAAGTATTGCTCCAAGGCCTATTCCAAAGAGAGTCGGGGTTGAAACCCCAGCCACCGGAAGTGTCGGGGTGGCCGTTGCCGTTGCGGTAGGTGTTTTGGTGGCAGTAGGAGTTGCCGTGGCAGTTGCTGTGGGAGTCGATGTTGTAGTGGGGGTAACCGTTACGGTCGGAGTTACGGTTACCGTCGGGGTAACAGTCACCGTGGGCGTGATGGTTTCGGTTACCGTCGGGGTTGTAAGGACAAAGGATAAAGCGGTACAAGATTGTGGGGCGGCGGCTTCGGGTTTAGATTCCGGGGTGCCCGGTGAAACAGCCTTTTGCCTAAGCTGATACAGCCTGACTGCGGTAAAGATGGCCACCCCCGCCAGAACAAGCGTGGCGATTAATATTAAAATTGTAACGATTTTGTTCCTAAAAAAGTCCCTCATCTTGTTAATTAGACCAGCCTAAACTCGAATGATGGATTTGGGCATTTATGCTAAAAGTTGTTACTCCCTCGGGGATTGTATATTCATCATAAAACTCTTCTGTCCCTGGCTTCTTTACGCTAACCTCGGCCCTTTCGGTACCGTTAATCTTGAACTTGGCCTTATCAAAGTTGCCGGAGGTTGCCGTTCCTGCAACCGCAAAGCGCACTTTGTCTCCGGCTTTTAGGGTGGGAAGAACGGCTGCCGTAATTTGATTCCATTCGGTATCGTAGGCTTTAACATTCAAGCACTGCGCGGTTGCTCCCGGCGGAGGAGGTGAAGTAGGCTCACAGGCAGTAGCGGCGGCTTTACTCGCATAGGCAACCCCGCCCCAGGTGTTGCCCGTACTCTTACACCCAACATCGACCTGTACCGTGCCGCAGCTTGGATCGCTGGCACTGAAGGTCTGGCCGACAGAGGCGTTGTAAGTCAAAACTTCTCCGTTGTCTTGGCATCCTTGTGACAATCCGATTCCGTTACATTTATAGCGAGATACCCACAACACTCCACTCGGACATTTGTTTTTACATTCATTAAGCATGGCCTGGGAAATAGTAATACTTGTGGAATTGGTGCTACCCGAGACCAAGTTTACCCGGGAACACTGAGTTCCCGTAACGGTGGGAACAACGGTGGTGGTTGGGGATGCCGAACTGCAACAATATTCACCCAGGGCAGCTCCACAGTCTCCGTATCCCAGAGCTTGAGATTCGTTTGGATAGAAACTGCCCGCTGCACACTTGGATTTTGGAGCCACGCAGTCTTTGGGACACAAAGAAGTCGTGGGTGTAGGACTTGTGGCCTTGCAACAATATTGACTGTCGCGGCAGTCGAAAGAGCCCAGGCCTCGACTTGTTCCGCTGACACAGCTACTGAGATTAACATAGCATCCGTATCCTGCCCCTAATCCAGAGCAAGTTTGTGGAAAAGTCGGCGTACCCGTTGCCGGTGGTGTGCCGGTGGGTGGGGTTGGCGGTCTGGTCGCGGTCGGAGTTAGGGTTGGGGTGGGAGTAACCACGGGAACACACTTGTTGGACACACAGCGATAGCCGTCGCCACATTCCGAACTGCTTGCGCATTCAACGTCCTTGGCTCTTTGTCTTATATCCTGCTGTTGTTGTACCAGAACTATCCCCGCGCCCAACCCACCCACCAATACCAATAGGCCCAGAATTGTGGCCACCATTTTCTTTCCGCCAAATTTCTTCTTCGGCGGAGGTTCCGGAGAGATAGTTGATGAGATGTCAAAAGTCGGTGCGGCGGTTCCTTCGGTTGGAGCTTCTTCGACAATAGGAGGTGCCGGCGGTAACTCCGAATCGGCCATAGAGGATGGTGGTGCAACCTCAACAGGGGGAAGAGGCGGTGCAATATCAGCAGTCGGTTGTACGGGCGCCGGGGATTCGGTTGGGGGAGCCACGTCTAAATTTTTAAATGAGGTAACGGGGCCAGTCGTGATTGGGTCAGTAGGGTTCTGGTCGGGCATTATTTAGATTCCTGATTTTTTCCAAAGCATAACCGCAAACGCGATTACGCCTATCCCCATAATAGAAAGAAGCACCGTGGGTGTCAAGCTACCCGATTCCGGAGTGGCAAACGTAGTGGGAGTTGCAGTAGGCGTGGCAGTTAGGGTTGGGGTTTTTGTTGCCGTTGGGGTCGCGGTTAGGGTCGCCGTAGGTGTCGGACTTACTGTGGGGGTGAGGGTGGCCGAAGGTGTAGCGACAAAGGCGGGGCCTTCGGCTGCCTGGACCACGAAGGTCCTGGTTAAGGTTCTTAATATCCCCGATGCGTCCTTCCAGGAAATGATAATTTTGTGCGTTCCCTCCGAAAGGTCGGAAGGCGGTGTCCAAGCCCACTCGCCGCTTGAGGGGACGCTTAATTCCTGGGTAACTGGGTCCGATTCCACTGTGACGGTTAGGGCGGTTCCAGCGGGAGCTTCCCCGAAGAATTCGGGTTGGGTTGTAGTGATGACCTCTCCTTCTTTAACGCTGGTTAAAGTGACGGTTGTTGCGGAGGGGGTAGAAACTTGTCCGTCGACCGTAAAACCGGATGAAGGAGTTGCCTGCTCGGGAAGACTCACCGAGGCCTCCGGAATCCCGCTGACCTCACTGGGAGGTAGATTTTTGAAATCATGGGTTTGTCCGATGATCATCGGAGGAACGGGTTTTGCCGATTGGGGATAAACCTGAGCAGATGAGACTCCGTCTCCGGAACTGGCAGAGACCTCCAAAATAGTGGTTTTGTCGTCTATGGAAACAAGAGAGGAAAGATTCGAGGTTCTGGCCGTGGAAATAGACAGTACCCAGCTACCGTTTTGGGAAGTTATCGTTGAAAGCGGACTGCCCCCGCCTATTACTATATAGACTAGAGTGTTTTTCGATGGGGCGCCCGTGGCGCTTAGGATCGTGCCCGAGACCAAGTTGGATTTGCCGGTGGCGGAGAGGGCGGGCCCGGTCGTAACCTGCCAGGCGAGGCCGTTGTTATCAAACAGACTTCCCCCCGAATTTATCTTGAAAAAATAAGTCGTTTCCGGGGAAAGGCCCTTAACCGAAAGGGTGTGAGTTAGTCCGGGCAGACCCGTTTCGTCCTCTTCTGTTCTGGCTAAGGAATTCTCGTTTTCCCCCCAGGTGATAAAGCCCAGAGCTTCTTTCTGGGTAATCCAGGAAACCGCAAAAGAGGAATCCGTAATGTTGGTTATTCTGACATCCTTGGGCTCGCTTTCTTGGGAAGCCCCGAGCCGGAAGATCTGTCTGTTTTGGACCAGAAGCACCCCGGCGGCCAGGCCGACGGTCAAAAGTATTACTCCGATTATTGTTGGGATCTTGCTTATCTTCATGGTGTTAATCCTCCCGACGGGGTAGAGGTTGGCGAAGGAGTCAGGGTGGCCTCAGCGGAGGCCGTCGGGGTAGGAGAGGCGGTTGCCTCTAGGGTTGGTGTTGCGGTAGGTGTCGTAACTGCGACGCTAATTTGGGGAATTTCCCCTTCCTCAAAAAACCTGCGGCCTTGGATTTTACCCAAGGTCTCCTTGTCCAGCTCGGGGCTGAACGGCTCAAGTATCTCCGGTGAAGGCGCGGGCGTGGGCTGCTGGGTAAAGGCCCGGTAGACGCTGAAAAATACCCAGAAGACAATCGTAATGGTGGTCAGAACAACCAGGGTGACTAAGTTGGGGGTTTTGTATTTTTTCATTTTTTGCCCAGATAGGGTACCCTCCCGCTTATTAAAAGTACCAGTTTTTTACCCTCTTCGGTCTGTGATGCGGTAAAGCCGACATTGTCAATCTTAACCGGACGCCTGAGGTTTTCAAGTTCGGAAAGAAAAGAAGCAAGTCCCGCATATGTTCCGTTAACGCTTATCGAAAAAACCAGAGGGGGTACTCCTTCAGGCAGAGGTTCGGTATCGGTTTCCGACGTCGGAACTTTCTTGGCTTCCCCCGCCAGGGTTAACTGGCCGATGGATATTCCCAAAAGGTTTATCGATGAACTGGCGGCTAAGCCTTCTATTTGGCGTACAAATGTTTCGGGAGAGGCCAAATCCGGTACAGAAATTTGAGTAAGCAGGATTCTGGAAGACTCTGTATTGAAGGTGGTTTGGGCAGCGGCGATGTTTTTTATTTTTGTATCCATCTTGGCAACCGTTTCCTGTTTGGACTTTATTTCCTTATACAATCCCGCTACCGTGACCAGGGTCGGTTTTAAAGCAAAGAAGGTAAAGAAAGAGACGGTGCCGAGGGATAAAAGCACCTCCAGAAACATTCTTAAATCTTGATTTCTCTTGTAAAGAGCAACGATATTTAAGAAAAATTCTCTATACCTTAGATATTCTTTTCGCCAACCCAGTGCCATTTTTGGCTATTTTCCTTTCTTGGGAACAATTTTTAGAGAAAAAGTCAAAAGAGAACTTTCCTGTTGGCTGGAATCGAGATTGGTCAGTTCAACTTTCTCGAAGGCACCGCTCGCCTCCAAATTAACCATAAACTGGGCAACGGAACTTTCACTGATGGCCGCCCCTTTTGTCTGAACAACTCCTGCCCCGAAGGTATAGGAGATAAGGGAAACGTCCGAAGGAAGATATGTCGCAATAGTTTCCAGGTAGGTTGAAGCCTGTCCTTCTTCCTTGGCCAGGGCGGAGAAGACCCTGAGTCTTTTTTGGGTGTTTCGGTAATCTTTTTCGAAATCGGCAGTGGCGGCGATTACGGCCTGCTTCTGTTTAATCAGATCGTTTAAATCCACATTGCGTGCATCGAGCCAAAATCTGGAGAGGAATGCCAGCATGACAACCATTTCAGTAATAATAACGATTATTCTGAAGGTTGAAAGAGCCCAAAGAAGAACCCTGCCGAGCGTTGAGCCGGCGAATTCCTCCTGTGGCAACAAATTTATTTGATTTTGGTTTTTATGGGCAGCCATAGCAACCTAAACGCAAGAAGCGTCTAATCTCACTATATCATAAGAGTAAGGCTCGCAGAAGTTACTTTTTTTTCTTTTTGGCGGCCTTTTTCTTACTTGGAGTTATTGTTTTGCCCTTGAGGGTCAAACGACCGAGAACCTTTTTGATTCTTGAGGCCTTATTTTTGTGAATAACATTCTTTTTGGCACCCCTGTCGGCCAGTTTAATTGCGGCAGAAATTTTGGCCAAAGTTTTATCCTTTTTGGCGACCCTGACGGCAACTTCAAGCTGTTTTCTGATAATGTTATTTACTTTAAACTTTCTTTTGGCGACCCTGAGGGCTCTTTTGGCTGTTTTTGTAACAGGCATGGCTGGAGTATAATCTAACAGGATTTAAATATCAACATGGTTGGAAAGATTTTTGACAGAAGTAAAAAGCTTTTAACTTCCCAGCAATCTTCGGTTCTTTCCGCGGCGACAATAATTATGCTGATGATTGTTGTCTCAAGAATCTTGGGTCTTGTCAGGCAAAGAGTTTTGGCCAATTTCTTTACCCCGGATGATCTTTCTCTGTTTTTTGCGGCCTTCAGGCTTCCGGATTTGGTTTTTGAAGTTTTGGTTTTCGGTACTTTTTCCTCCGCCTTCATACCCGTTTTTACCCGAGCCTTGAAAAAGGGACACCGCGAGGCCTGGGATATTGCGGGTACTGTCACCAATATCGGCCTGATCGTTTTTGTAATTTTAGCAGCGGTTATTATTATCTTTGCCAATAATTTCTACGGAGTTCTGGCTCCGGGTTTTTCGCTGGAGCACAGAAGCCAGATAGTCGGGCTGACCAGAATACTTTTCGCCGCACAAGGGTTCTTTGTGGTCAGTTATGTCTTGACGGCTGTTCTTGAGTCTTCGAGAAGATTTTTGATTCCGGCCATTGCGCCTCTTTTTTACAATATCGGAATAATTGCGGGCACCGCTCTTTTCTCTCCGAGCATGCACCTTCTTGGGCCAACCTTGGGTGTGGTCATCGGTGCGGGAGCCCATTTTTTGATACAACTGCCCCTGGCCATGAAATTGGGTTTTAGGTTTAAGCCAAAGATAAATATCACCGATGAGGTGAAAAAGATAGGCAAGCTGGCGCTACCCAGGATTATCGAAGTATCGTTCTTGCAGGTGGCCAAAAGCGTGGAGCTATTTTTGGCTTCTTTGATATCGACCGCTTCCTATACCTATTTTACGTTTGGAAACTCTCTGCAGCTATTACCTGTGGGCCTTTTCGGAACATCCATTGCCAAGGCTGCTCTGCCGACCCTGGCCCGGCAGGCGGATTCCAAAATTGAATTCAGGAGAACACTTTTTGCCGCACTTTATCAGGTGGCTTTCTTGGTTTTTCCGGTGGCCACGGCCCTAGTAGTTTTAAGGATACCCATCGTGAGACTGGTTTTCGGGACCGATATTTTCGGTTGGGAAGCAACCGTGCAAACAGGAATGGTGGTTTCAGCTTTCGCTTTCGGTGTGTTTTTCCAGGCCGCGGCGTCACTTCTGGCCAGAGGTTTTTATGCCCTTCATGACACCAAAACCCCGGTAATTATCTCGGTGACCGCGATAGCCTTAAATATTTTGGGCGATTTTATCCTGATCAGAAAGTTTGGTTTCCCGGCCTGGGGATTGGCGGCCGCATTCTCTTTCGGGGCGTTTTTTCAAACAACCCTGCTTTTTTTCTTCCTGAACAGAAAAATAGGAGACGGCACCAATTTTAAAACCATTTTCCCGATTCTCAAGGCGGTGGTTGCGTCTTTGGGTTCAGGGATGGTGATGTATTTTCTGCTGAAGTTTTTTGACAGGTCGGTCTGGATCAAAAGACTTTCTTTCTTGGGAAAACTTGAAGGAACAAGGGGCATTGCTTTCGAGAAATTTGTACTCGATACCCGCTACACGGCAAACTTGCTGATACTGACTGTTTTTGTCAGCCTGGTGGGGGCCTTGGTCTATCTGGGGCTTTCGTTAATTTTTAAGTCCAAAGAGCTTCATTATTTCCTGCGTCTTATCAGGAAGGTGGTTGTGGGCAGAAAAGTGGAACCAATTCCTGCCAAGGAAACCGAATCGGTGACACCCCCACCGACGGATACGGCAGTCTAGCGGGTCTTGACAGACATTAGCACTCATGTTAATCTTCTGCTAAATTAGAATTGCCATGATGGAACCGCTTTCCGCCAGACAAACACAAATTCTCAAAGCCCTCATCGATGAATATATCGAAACCGCCGAACCGGTAGGATCGGAAAACTTGGACAAGAAATACAATCTCGGAGTTTCCCCGGCAACGATAAGAAACGAGATGGGTACCCTAACCAAAATCGGATACCTAAAACAGCCCCATACCTCCGCAGGCCGTGTGCCGACCCCTACCGCCATGAAGTTTTTCATCGACCAGCTGATGGAAGAAAAACAGATGAGTCTTGCTGACGAGGTCAAGGCTAAAGAAGAGGTTTGGGATGCCAAAGACGATATCGATGAACTTTTAACGGAAGCAACGCACGCTTTGGCGGAAAGAACCAGAAGCTTAACCGTTGCCGCCACCGACGAAGGCAAGGTTTGGCTTTCCGGATATTCCAATATCTTTACCAATCCCGAATTCGCCGATTTGCACACCTGCGCAAATCTTTTCAATTTTCTGGAAGAAGCCGAGAAAATTCATGAGCTTTTCTTCGAACGCCCTCTTTCGGGTAGCCCGATAGACGTTTTTTTTGGTGAAGAGCTGGGTTGGCCGGATCTTTCCCCCGTGGGGGTTATAGCCACCCATTTCAGCGCCAAAGGCAAAAACGGCGCACTCGGAATTATCGGGCCGGTCAGAATCAGCTATCCCACGGTAATTCCGGTACTCAGGTATTTCAGAAATTTAATCGAGGAGGTAGCCGGATGAAAAAGAACCCAGAGATTAATCTTAAAGCGCAACTTGCAAGAGCCCTGGCAGACTATGATAATTTAGTTAAGAGGGTTGAAAGAGAAAAATACGAGTTTGAGAAGAAAGCCAATCTCAAGCTTGCAATCAGGTTGCTTCCGGTTTTAGATATATTAAAGCAAGCGCAGAGACACTTGGGGGATCCCGGAATTGCAATCACGATTGTCCAGTTCGAAGACGCTTTAAAAGCGGAGGGGATAGAGGAGATTAACGTTGCCCCTGGGGATAACTTTGATACCCAGTTGCACGAGGCGGTCGAAGTTGTCGAGGAAGGCAAAGGGAAAGGTAAAATCAAGGAAATTGTCATGACCGGCTGGAGATTTAACGGGGGGTCCGTAATTAGGCACGCAAAGGTAAAAGTATCCAAGAAAGGATAAAAAATATGAGCAAAATAGTCGGAATTGATTTAGGAACCACGAACAGTGTCGTTGCGGTCATGGAAGGTGGCCGTCCCAAGGTTATTCCGGCGGCTGATACGGGGAGAAATATTACTCCTTCGGTAGTCGAGCCTGTTAAAAACCTGGTCGGCGACGTTGCCAAGAGACAGGTGATTTTAAATCCCAAAAACACAGTTTATTCGGTTAAACGACTTATGGGCCGCAGGGAATCGGATAAAGAGGTCGAAAGGACCAAGAAAATGGTTCCTTATGAGATTAAAGCAGGCAAGGACGGAATGGCCGTAATTTCGATTGAGGACAAAGAGTATTCTCCCCAGGAAATCTCGGCCAGAATCCTGATGAAGCTTAAAAAGGACGCCGAAGCTTATCTGGGAGAGAAAGTGGAATCAGCGGTAATTACTGTCCCTGCGTATTTTGATGATGCCCAGCGTCAGGCCACCAAACAAGCCGGTGAAATTGCGGGATTTAAGGTCGAAAGAATTATCAACGAACCCACGGCTGCCTCCCTGGCCTACGGACTGGATAAGAAAAGCACGGAAAAGATTGCCGTCTACGACTTGGGCGGGGGAACTTTCGACATCTCCGTTCTTGAACTCGGTGAGGGTGTTTTTGAAGTCAAGGCCACCAATGGGGATACCCACTTGGGCGGGGATGATTTCGACGAAAGGATAGTCGACTACATTGCGGAAGAGTTTAAGAAGGAGCACGCGGTTGATCTGAAGGCGGATACCCAGGCCTTGCAGAGAGTCAGAGATGCCTCCGAAAAGGCGAAAATAGAGCTATCTGCTGCCGAGGAGATTGAAATCAATCAGCCGTATATCACCCAGAAAGACGGGCAGCCGCTTCACCTGACAATGAAGTTGACCCGGGCCAAGTTGGAAAGTTTGGTCGAGGATCTTGTGGAGGCAACAATGAAGCCGACCGAGGCCTGTCTGAAAGACGCGAAGCTGGACCCCCACGATATTGACGAGGTGATATTGGTGGGAGGAATGACCAGAATGCCCAAAGTAATAGAGGCAGTCAAGGGATTTTTCGGTAAAGAGCCCAATAAGTCCGTCAATCCGGACGAGGTGGTTGCGGTTGGGGCAGCCATTCAGGCGGGGGTCCTGGGCGGGGAGGTCAAAGACATACTGCTCCTGGATGTGACCCCTTTGAGCTTGGCAATCGAAACTCTGGGTTCGGTTGCAACCCCCATGATTTCCAGAAACACTACGATTCCGACCTCCAAGACGGAAATTTTCTCAACGGCGGCGGATAACCAGACCCAGGTTGAGATTCACATCACCCAAGGAGAGCGTCCTTTAAGTGCCGATAACAAAAGCCTGGGGCGCTTCGTCCTGGACGGGATCCCCCCGGCTCCCAGAGGTGTTCCCCAGATCGAGGTCACCTTTGATTTGGACGCTTCGGGTATCTTAACCGTTACCGCCAAGGATAAAGCCACAGGCAAAACCCAGAACATCAAAATTACCGGTGCGGTGGGGCTGTCCGAAGACGAAGTCAAAAGAATGCAGGAAGAGGCGGAAAAACACAAAGAGGAAGATACCAAGAAGGCAGAAAAGATAACAGCCAAAAACCAGGCCGATTCATTGGTGGCCGCGGCAGAAAAAGCTCTTAAGGATGCCGGAGATAAGGCCCCCAAAGACGTTAAGGAAAAAGTGGAAGAAAAAATAAAAGCAGTTAAGGAGATTATGGCCAAAGAAGATTTTTCGAAAGACGAACTCGATGCGGCAACCAAGGATCTCTCGGATACTCTTTCCCAGATAGGTCAAGCGATGTACGGTTCGGGAGCCCAAGAAGCAAAGAAAGAAGAAGCCGGGGAGAAGTCAGAAGAAAAAGAGGAAAAAAAGGAAGAGAAGAAAAAAGAAGAAAAGGTTGAAGAAGGGGAAGTTGTAAACTAGTAATGAATGGCCGCGAAATCCGACTACTACGACATTCTGGGAGTCTCCAAAAGCGCCTCAGCTGAAGAAATAAAAAAAGCCTACCGGAAACAGGCCTTAGAGTGGCACCCCGATAGACACAAAGACGAGAAAGAAGCTGCGGAGCGGCGCTTCAAAGAAATAAACGAGGCTTACCAAATTTTATCCGATCCTCAGAAACGCTCGGCCTATGACCAGTTCGGACATTCTGCTTTTTCCCCGGGGGGCATGCCCGGTGGTTTCGGGGGAGGCGGAGGACCATTTGGTCAAACCGGCCGCTATGGACCCTTTACTTATACCTATACGACCTCGGGTGGAGGCGGGGGCAATCCCTTTGCGGGATATGATTTCGGAGATCCGTTTGAAATCTTCGAGCAATTTTTCGGCGGGGGCAATCCCTTTCGCCAGGCAAGGCAAATTCCGCGCTACTCAATCAGCATCGATTTCATGGACGCGATAAAGGGGGTTGCCAAGGAGGTGGACATTGAAGGGAAAAAGCGCAAGATTAAAATTCCCGCCGGAGTTGGGGAGGGTTCAAGAATCAACTTCGGAGATTTTATGCTCTCTATTAATATCAGGCCGCACGAGGTATTTGAAAGAGACGGAGACGATATCTACGTAAAAGTCGAAATTCCCTATTCGATGGCGGTTTTGGGAGGGGACGTCGACGTTCCCACGGTTTACGGAGATGTAAAAATTCGTATCCGTCCGGGAACCCAGTCGGGTACGATGGTTCGCCTGCGCGAAAGGGGCGCTCCCCGGGTTCACGGCCGGGGAAAAGGAGATGAGTATGTCAGGATCAATCTTCTGGTGCCCGACAAACCCACGCATAAGCAAAAAAAGATAATCGATGAAATGAAAGAGGAAGGGTTATAACTTAAACGTATTTTATTGCCTTAAAAGGAAAAGTTTTTTGGTAAACGATTGCATCAAGGAGAAAGGTGGGGGCGACTCTTAAGTCTCCCTGTTTCCCCTCTTTAATAACCTGAAGATCCAATAGCTCCTGATAAGTGTAGGTTTTTCTGATGGAGCGCCAAGCTACTTCATTTAAAGTTGCCGCATGAACCAAACCGACTCTTTCTGGTCCGGTGAGTTTTCCTCCCAAGACACAAGCGCCGACATCGTGGGCCAAGTCGTCTAAGCTGAAAACTCGCTCGTGTTCGGTGCCGACAAATAGCCTGTTTCCCTGCCCAATCCTTACCGAGTTTTCTCTGGTCAGAAGATCGTTTTGTCCTCTGGCATTAACAAAGCTGGTTCCCAGCGGAACCTCCTGGGGGGTAAAACCCACATCTTTGGCTATTTCATAGAAGGACTCAATAGAACGGTCGTGGTAGGCAGCTGATAAGCGATGTCCGTGTTGGGCAATTTTATCCCTGACGTTTTTTAAGCTATTTAATTCCCTTTGCTTGAGGGAAGGCTCGATTCCTTCTTTAATCTCCATTAAACTGATTTTATCGTTTTTGTTTTCGGAAAAGAAATAGATTGACTTAAGGGAGCTTCCGGAGTAAACTTCAGGGTGGATTTGGATTTGAATGGTGGGATTTTTGCCCGCCATTTTTTTTAGAAAGATATATGCAAACACCAAGAACTGAATTTGCCCAGGCTTTAAAAGCCATTGCCACCGAAAGGGGGCTTGACCCCAACGTTATTTTGGAAACGATTGAACAGGCGATAATTGCAGCTTACAGGAGGGATGCCAGAGAACGCGGAGAAGATACGGAAGAAATGGATTTTGACGTTGAGATTAATTCAACCAACGGAGAAGCAAGAGTTTTTGCCTGGCCCCTGGAGAAGCCGGAAGAAAGAAAAGACGTTACGCCTCCGGGATTTGGTCGAATAGCGGCCCAGACCGCAAAACAGGTTATTCATCAGAAAATTCGCGAGGCGGAAAAAGGAGCGATTATGGATGAATTCTCGGGAAGAGTGGGAACGCTCATTTCTGGAATGGTATTAAGATTCGACGGACCGAATGTCAGGGTGGATATCGGCAGGACCGAGGCCCTAATGCCTGCCGAGGAAAGAATCCCCAATGAAAGGCTCAATTTGAACCAAAGATTTTCTTTTCTTTTGAAGGATATTCAAGAAGGACTTAAAGGCAAAGAAATAATCCTCTCAAGGGCAGACCCCCGCTTTGTAGAAAAGCTTTTTGCCAGGGAAGTTCCGGAAATTTCCTCAGGTAATGTTGTTATCAAGCAAATAGCCAGGGAAGCCGGAACCAGGACTAAAATAGCGGTCATCTCCAACCAATCCGGAGTTGATCCTGTGGGAAGCTGTGTCGGGCAAAAAGGTGTTAGAGTGCAGGCGGTGACCAATGAACTTGGCGGAGAAAGGGTTGATATTATTCCCTTCAGTGAAGACTCCTCGGAGCTTATCGCCTCTGCGCTTTCTCCGGCCGAGAATATCAGTGTGGAGCTTAATGAAGAAAGCAAAACCGCCAAGGTCAAGGCTCCCGAAGACCAACTCTCTTTGGCGATAGGCAAAGAGGGGCAAAATGTCAGGTTGGCCGCCAGACTTACGGGTTGGAGAATTGAAGTCGAATCTTCCGGAGTTAAAACCGAGGGAGAGGCTAAACCCAAAACCAAAGCGGTTGCCAAGAAGAAAACCAAAAAATCTGTAGCCAAAAAAGAAGAAAAGGTAAAGGAAGAACCGAAAAAAGCCGAGAAAAAGGAATGAAAAGCTTTTTCTCTCAAAACAAATTAAATTATGGAAAAAGGACACGAAAGACCTCCCATAGTCACAGTCTTGGGTCACGTTGACCACGGTAAGACTACCCTTCTTGATGCCATCAGAAAGACTAATGTTGCTTCGAAAGAAGCAGGCGGAATCACCCAGTCTATTGGAGCCTCGGTCATAACCACCAAAGATGGTAAAAGGATAACTTTTATCGATACCCCCGGGCATGCGGCCTTCAGCAAAATGCGCTCAAGGGGGGCGGATGTTGCCGATATTGCCATTTTGGTCGTCGCGGCGGAAGACGGAGTAAAACCGCAAACCATGGAGGCACTTCAATTGATTAAAGAAGCAAAAATTCCCTTGATCGTTGCCATCACCAAAATAGATTTATCCTCGGCCGATGTGGAGGGATCAACGGGGCAGATAGAGAAACAGGGCATTCTTTTTGAAGGCAGGGGCGGCAGCACTTCTCTGGTAAAGGTATCCGGAAAAACCGGCCAGGGAATAGACGATTTGATAGAAACCATTAGCCTCTTATCCCAAGTCTCGGAGATTTCGGGAGACCCCAAGGCTCCCCTGGTCGGAGTGGTTATTGAAACCCAGAAAGACAAAAAAGGACCTCTGGTTTCGGCAATAATCCGTGAGGGCAGCCTAAAGGTAGGCGACGATATTTCGGCGGGAGACACCTCAACCAAAGTGCGTGGGCTCTTTGACGACAGGGGACTTCCTGTAAAAGAAGTTTTACCCGGAGAACCGGTGCAGATCTTGGGTTTTGGCGTACTTCCGGAAATCGGAGCCAAAATTGAGATTAATAAAAAAGAGCCCAGCGAGGAAGAGTATAAGAAAACGCTGCCCGTTGCGAAACTTAAAAAGGGAGAGCTGGGGGTTATTATCAAGGCGGAAAATGCCGGAGGCCTGGAGGCTGTTCTGGGCAATTTACCGCCGCGTATCGTAGTGGTAGATTCGGGTATTGGCGATATTTTCGAATCCGATATCTTGCTGGCCAAAGCCTCGGGAATAAAAAGGATTTTTGCCTTCGAGGTCAAGGCTTCCCCTAACGTAATCAAATTGGCTGACGCAGAAGGGGTAAGAGTTGAGAAGTTTGAAATTATCTACGAACTTTTTCAAAGACTTCAGGAGCTTGTCCAAAAAGGAGACGTCGAAATATTGGGTAGGGCCGAAATTCTGGCGTCCTTCCCTTTCAACAACAGGAAGGTTGCCGGCGCTAGGGTAGTCAGCGGCAAGATAGCCAAAGTCGATACCCTGATTCTTACGCGGGGCGATAAAGAACTTGGCAAAATCAGGGCGATTTCTCTGAAAAAGCAGAAGCAGGAAATAGCAGAAGCCAAGGCGGGAGAGGAATTCGGTATGATTTTTGAGCCCCAGCTTGATTTTGCAATTGGCGATGTGATAGTATCCGTGCGCAAGTAAAATCTTATGGAAAATTCATTTGGCTCGATTATCAACTCAGCGAACTCTATCTTGATCCTTCTTCCCTTGAAGCCCTACTTCGACCAGGTCGCGGCAGCGCTTTCGCTTTATTTGGCCATCAAAGGCAAAAAGGAGGCAACTATAGTTTGCACCACACCCATGATAGTGGAGTTTAACCGCCTAGTCGGGGTGAATAAAATCTCGACCGAAGTCGGAAACAAGAATTTGGTTATCCGTTTTGCCGGCTATAAGGCCAGCGAAATTGAAAAAGTCAGTTACGATGTCGAAAACGGCGAATTTCGTCTGACCGTGGTACCCAAAGCGGGGTTTGTCTCTCCTAAAAAGGAGCAGGTTGACCTTGGCTATTCTGGAATTTCAGCGGACACCGTAATTTTGGTGGGTGGAGCGATGGAATCGCACTTCCCAACCCTTTCCCAGGAAATCGCAGGGGCCAAGATTTTGCATATAGGGACCAGAGCCCTATCTGGAAGCGCCGCGCTTTCCTTTGCCAGACCTGCTTCCTCCACATCGGAGCTGGTTGCCCAGCTTATCGCCGAGGCCGGCCTGACTCTCGATGCGGATATCGCTACCAATTTACTGATGGGAATTGAGGAGGGTAGCCGTGAATTCAAAGGACAGGATGTTACCGCTGATACATTTCAGACGATTGCAACATTATTAAGAGCCGGTGGGAAAAGAGGCGGAGCCAGGCCGGAGAAAACCACATTCCCGGTCGGGGCCATTCCCGGAGAAGTTTTTCAGGAGCCGGAAAAGAAGGAAGAACCTCCTAAAGATTGGCTGGAACCGAAGATTTATAAAGGGACAAGCGTTAGCTAGTTTTGCCTTTTGGAAATCCTTGTGTTAATATAACCCCGATGCTTACAAGGTTGTTCGATTAAACGAACTACTTTGTTCGACACGACCATGGCTCTAACACCAGACGAGAAAAAAGACATAATTAAAAAATTTGCCAGGGAGAAAGGCGATACAGGTTCCCCCGAAGTGCAGATAGCCCTATTAAGTCTCCAAATAGACAGGTTAACAGCCCACTTGAAAGAACACTCAAAAGATGTACACTCAAGACGAGGGCTACTGTCAATGGTAGCCAAAAGAAGAAGACTATTAACCTATCTTCGAAAACGGGATGAGGAGCGCTACAAAAAACTCATCGCAGATTTGAAGCTGGAGAAATAAAAAGATCCACAGTTTAAAAATAAATAGCAGGAAAAAGGAACAATCCTTTTCCAATTGAATAAAAAAATGAAGAAAGTTGAAAAATCCATCGAATTAGGTGGAAGAAAGTTAACACTCCAAGCAGGAGTTTTAGCAGAACAAGCCTCGGGTGCAATTTTGGCCCAATACGGTGAGACGGTTGTATTAGCAACGGTTGTCTCGGCGCCTCTTAAGGTTGATTTGGGGTATTTCCCCCTGACGGTTGAGTATCAGGAAAGGCTTTATGCCGGCGGCAGAATAAAAGGGAGCCGTTGGGTCAAACGCGAGGGACGTCCTTCCGATGAGGAAATTCTCTCCGCCAGGCTAATCGACCGTTCCATCCGACCTCTTTTCCCGGAAACCTACAAAAAAGACGTTCAGGTCATGATCACCGTTCTTTCTGTTGATATCGAAAACGACCCGTCGGTCCTATCCGCCATTGCGACTTCGGCCGCCATTGCGATTTCCCCGATTCCCTGGAAGGGTCCAGTGGGAACTGTACGTGTCGGTAAAAAAGACGGCACTTTCTTTACCAATCCTCAGGATTCGGAAATGGCATTTTCGGATATGGATTTGGTGGTTTCTTCAACCAAGGACGCCGTTTTGATGATTGAGGCGGGAGCCAAAGAGGTAGATGAAGAAGCGGTTTTGGGAGCAATTGAGCATGGACAAAAAGACGCAAAGAAAGTAATTGAGCTAATTGAGGATTTAGCCAAAGAGGTTAAGGTGGAAAAAGAATCTGCCGGAGAAGCCCTTTTTACGGCTGAAACAAAGACTAAAGTTAAAAAACTCCTGGAGGGAAAGGCCGAAGATTTGATAAAGGTTATGGCCGAGCGTGAAGGCGGAGGGGAACTTGACGAGATTAAAACAGCGATTGCTCAGGAATTAAGCGAAGAATCCCCGGCGGCTGTTTCCTTAATTGTAGAAAAAATAGTTAAGGAAAAGGCCAGAGAAATAACCCTGAAGGGCAAAAGGGTTGATGGCAGAAAGGTTGACGAGATAAGAAAACTTTCAAGCCAGGTCGGAGTTCTTCCCAGGACCCACGGCAGTGCAATTTTTCAAAGAGGACAAACACAAGTCTTAACCGTTACTACTCTTGGAGCCCCGTCTCTGGGGCAACTTCTTGAGTCTGCCGAAGGCGAGGAATCAAAAAGATATATGCACCATTACTCAATGCCTCCCTATTCGGTAGGGCAGACAGGCAGGGTAGGTTATCCGTCAAGGCGGGAGATTGGTCACGGAGCTTTGGCCGAACGGGCACTGGAGCCTGTAATCCCGGCAGAAGATGTCTTTCCTTATGCAATTAGGGTGGTATCCGAGGTCACCAGTTCAAACGGCTCAACCTCAATGGCCTCCGTCTGCGGCTCGACACTTTCCTTGATGGACTCGGGTGTTCCCATTGCCTCTCCGGTTTCGGGAATTGCCATGGGTTTAGTCATCGATACTCCGAAAAAGTATGTGGTCTTATCCGACATCATGGGACTTGAGGATTATATGGTCGGGGATATGGATTTTAAGGTGGCGGGAACCCAAAAGGGAATAACCGCGCTGCAGCTGGATGTTAAAACCTTGGATTTAAGTCTTGAGATTCTCGGCAAAGCCCTCTCCCAGGCCAAAGAAGGCCGCGCAAAAATTCTTAAAAGCATTCTTGAGACACTTCCGGAGCCCAGAAAAGGCGTTTCCGCTTTTGCACCCAAAATTAAAGTAGTGAAGATTTCCCCGGAAAAGATTGGGGAAGTCATCGGTCCTGGGGGAAAGATGATTCGAAAGATTATTGCCGAAACAGGAGCCCAGGTTGAAGTCGAGGACGACGGCAGCATTAATGTTTCTTCCATCACCGATGCCGCGGTTGCGGCAGCGATTGAAAGGATTGAAGGCCTGACCAAGGAAGTTGCCCCAGGCGAGATTTATGACGGGGAGGTCAAAAGAATTCAGCCTTTCGGCGCATTTGTGGAGATACTCCCGGGTAAAGACGGATTGGTTCATGTATCCGATATGGGTGAGGGCTTTGTAAAAAATCCGGAGGATGTGGTGAAACTTGGAGATAAAATTAAAGTCCGGGTCAAAGAAATCGACAATTTGGGGAGAATAAACCTTTCGATGAACATGGACCCATCCAAGGACAAGCCTAGAGCCGAAAGAAGAGATAGCTTTGGCCCCAGGAAATTTGAAAGAAGACCCAGTAGGGGTTTTGCAGACAAAGGTGGTTTTGGTGGACCCCATTTCCCCACGAGTAGATTTGTGGATTCCAAGAAAAAAGGCTTCTAAGAAGCTACCCGAAACCTAAATGACTTCTTCAAATCTGTTTGGTGATATAGAATAAAAGATATGGATACTGCTGCCCAGGAAATTAGTTTACTGGAAGAAAAAATCAAGAAAGCTTCTTTGCCCGAAAAGCTGACCGAGGTTGTTTTGGTTAGGCTTAATCAGCTGACCAAGCTGACCAACTCCCCGACCTTCTTACCGGAATTTGACCGAATTGGCCGTTATATAGACTGGATTACCAAGATTCCTTGGGGTCAAAAGACCCAGGACAGCTTGGATTTGGTAAATGCCAAGAAAATTCTCGACAAGAACCATTTCGGCCTCGGTGAGATCAAAGACAGAATTTTGGAATATATTTCCGTGATGAAACTCAAACAGGAAAAGGGCGAAGGCATCGAGATAACCCGCGCACCCATTCTTTGTTTTGTAGGCCTGGTCGGAACTGGCAAAACTACCATTGCCTTTTCGATTGCGGAGGCCCTCGGCAGAAAGTTTGCCAGAATTCCGTTTGGAGGAATGGGCGACCCCCTGGATTTAAGAGGACAGTCGAGGATGTACGCCGAGGCCGAGCCCGGCAAGATTGTTAAATCCTTGGTGGTCAGCCAAAGCCGCAACCCGGTAATACTGCTTGACGAGATAGACAGGGTAACCGATGCCGGCAGGGCCTCGATTATGGGAGTTTTGGTGGAACTTTTGGATCCCGAACAGAATCATGAATTTATCGACCACTACATCGATTATCCGGTGGATTTATCGGAAGTCTTATTTATCGCAACAGCGAATAACACAACCAATATTTCAACTGCGGTTTTGGACAGAATTGAACCCATCGCCATGCCGTCCTATTCGGACAACGAGAAAATTACCATCGGAATTTCGTATATCCTGCCCAAGGCAATGAAGGCCGCGGGAATTCCCGACGGGGCCCTGGTTATCGACCAAGACGTTTGGTCTAGCATCGTCAGGCCCTTGGGTTATGATGCTGGAATCAGAACGCTGGAAAGAACTATTGAAGGGCTGGTCAGGAAAGTCGCCCGAAGCATCGTTGAGGGAAAATCGACAGGTTTTCATATCAACGCCCAAAACGTCAGAGAATTTTTACCACAATAAGATGGAAGAGAAGGAAAAATCAGCAAGACTCCAGGATTTAAAAAAGAGAATGCAAAACGACACGGCTCTGCCTTTGAGAAATTCAGCCACCCAATTGGTTTTTGGTGAAGGCAGCCCTGATACTAAAATATTCTTTTTGGGAGAAGGCCCTGGTTATTGGGAAGACCAGAAAGGCAGACCTTTCGTGGGAAATGCGGGCGCTCTACTCAACCAGCTGCTTTATTCTATTAAACTACCCAGGCAAGACGTATTTATCACCAACGTGATCTGTTTTAGGCCACCGGAGAACAGAGATCCTTTACCCGAGGAGATTGAAGCTTTTAGGCCCTATATCGACGAAATGATTGATATCATGAAGCCTAAGCTGATTGTTACTCTGGGGCGCTTTTCTATGGCCAAATTTGTTCCCGGAGCCAAGATAACCGCTGTTCACGGAAAATCTTTCGTTGTAGACTGGAAGGGAAGAAAAATTACCGTTGTTCCGATGTTTCATCCTGCAGCGGCCTTAAGAAGCGGGGAAGTATTGCGAATGATTAAAGAAGACTTTATGCTTCTTCCTGATATCCTTAAGAAGGAAAACCAGGTACAGGCCGAACAGATGAATTTAAGCATATGAAAAATAGCCTCAAATTTATAGCACTCTCCGGTACGACCGGAGTAACCGAAAATTTCTATATTTATGAATACGGAAACGATATGATCATCGTCGACTGTGGCGTGGGATTTCCCGAGCATGACATGCTCGGGGTGGATTTGGTCATCCCGGATTTTTCCTATGTCAAGAAAAATATCTCCAAACTGCGCGGAGTACTTATTTCTCACGGACACGAAGACCATCTCGGAGCTTTACCCTTCCTCTTAAAAGAGATAAAAACTCCCATCTATTCGACGAAGCTGGTTGCGGGTTTTATTGAGGATAAATTTGAAGACTATGGATTACCGAGCCCGAGGGTTGTGGTTTTTGATCCGGAAAGGGACGTTATCTCTCTGGGAGTTTTCAAAGTAGCACCCTTTAGGGTCTCACACTCCGTTCCCGACGGTGTCGGCTTTGCAATCGATACCCCCGAAGGAAAAATTTTCCACGTCCCCGACTATAAGTTTGACTGGACCCCGGTCGACGGGAAGCCCTTTGATGTGACCAGAATGGTGTCTTTGGCGACAGGGGGCGTATTGGGTGTGGCATCGGATTCCTTAGGCTCCACAACTCCTGGCTATACCGAAAGCGAGAGGGAAATAGAAGGCAAACTGGAAGAGATTATCAGGAAGGGCAAACGACGTGTTTATTTCACCACGATTTCTTCGAATATTTCCAGAGTTCAGCAGGCACTACAGGTAGCTGCCCGTTTGGGCCGCAAGGTGAGTTTTGTCGGAAAATCAATTGACCGAAAAGCCGAAATTGCCAGGAACTTGGGGTACCTGCATTATTCAAAAGATCTGGTTATCCCGGCAAAGCAGGCCGCCAAACTGCCGATCGAGAGAGTGATGTATATCATTTCCGGCAGTTACGGTCAGCCCGGAAGCGCACTCTATAGAGTGGCATTGGGGGATCACGATTTCTTAAAAATAGAGGCTAACGACTTGGTTGTTTTTTCTTCGGATCCGGCCCCGCCCGGCTCCAAGACAAACGTGGACTTTGTGGTGGATAAACTGATCGAGCTTAATGCCGATGTGCACTATTACGATGTTCAGGAGGATTTGCACGTCTCCGGGCACGGTAGCCAGAAGGATATCCTGATGCTTTTTGGACTTTTAAAGCCCAAATATTTTATGCCCATAGGTGGGACGGTTAGGCACATGAGGTCTTATAGCCTCTTGGCCCAAAGCATCGGGGCGGATGGCAGAAACGTCTTTGAGCTAACCCCGGGTGAAATCGTCGAGTTTAAATCCGGCCTGGCCAGGCTTTCCGGAAAGGTCCCTACCAGAAATATTTTGGTTGATGGCTTAGGAGTTGGAGATGTGGGCAACGTTGTCTTAAGAGACAGGCAGGTTCTTGCCCGGGACGGTGTAGCCATAGTTCTTTTGATGTTTGACGGGGCCAATAGAGTCTTGGTTGCAGACCCAGAGATAATCAGCCGAGGCTTTGTTTACGAGAACAAAGAGAAAGAGTTTCTACTTAGAGCCGGTAAAGATTTAAGGCGCCTTATTGAATCCAAAAAAAGAATAGACGGGAAACTTCTAAAAGACGAATCTCAAGACTTCCTTGAGAAGTATTTCTATGCAAAGACGGGCAGGCGCCCGATGGTTCTTCCCCTGATTGTGGAAGTATAATGTAGATTGCGATGAGCAAGAGGCACAGACGTTCAACCAAAAGAGCTTTTAATCTCAGGCTGAAAAAAGGCACGGTCTATTCCATTGTCCAGGTCTTTTTCTTTGCCTTGGCAGGACTTATATTGGTGTCTTTTTCCAGGCAGGGGCTGGTTTTGGTGAGGCTTAATGATTTGCTCATCAGCGCTTTTTCCTGGACGACTTTTATTCTGCCCTTCCTTTTTCTTTCCTTTGCTTTGCTTGTTTCCAAAATCAAAAACCCGTTGGGGCAACCGAATGTGGTTATCGGCGGACTGCTTTTTTTTGTTTCGATCCTGACCCTAGGTAGGGCAGGAGCAATCGGCAGGATGGCCTGGGGGGGAGCCTCTTCGTTGGTTACCTCCATCGGGGCCTTTATAGTACTTTTAGGTACCACACTGGTGGGGCTGATCATTCTTTTCAATACTTCTTTCGAACAGGTAATAGAATTGGCCTCGGGTATTATTGCCCAGGCCAAGAAATATATCCTTGGCGAAAAAGGATTTTCCAGGCAAACCTCCCGTGGGCCAATGAAAGTCTCGGGTGGAGCTCTGCCCCAGGCTGGGGCAAGACCGCCGCAGGAAGTACCAGGACAACTCGAACAAAAATTGGTAAGTAATGTCCCCGGAGAAGAAAAGGTTTGGAAATATCCCTCCATCGAACTCTTAAGCGATGTCGAAAGCGGCAAGGCCAATCGCGGAGACATTAAAGGCAACGCCGCCACGATTGAAAAAACTCTTGAATCGTTTGGTATAACCGCACGGGTGGTTGAGGTTAACTTGGGCCCCGCGGTTACCCAATATGCACTTGAGGTGGCCCTGGGGACAAAGCTTTCGAAGATTACTTCCCTGGAGCGGGATTTAGCTCTGGCCCTTTCCGCCCCGACGGGAACAATCAGGATTGAGGCGCCGATTCCGGGAAGGAATCTGGTGGGCATAGAGCTGCCCAACATCAGCCCGGAGTTTGTTCCATTAAGAAGAATGATGGAATCCGATGTGATTAGGGATAATCATTCGAAGCTAGCCGTGGCCCTGGGATTGGATGTTTCGGGTAAGCCCATCGTCACCGAGATCGGCAGAATGCCCCACGTTCTGATTGCGGGCCAGACCGGCTCCGGAAAGTCGGTTTGTATCAACGCTTTCTTGGCAACGATTCTTTTTAGGGCGGCCCCATCCGAGGTTAAGCTGATTATGGTTGACCCTAAGAGAGTAGAGCTGACCCATTACAACGGTATCCCGCACCTTCTCTCTCCGGTAATCGTCGAACCTGAAAAAGTGATATCTGCCCTGAAGTGGATTCTGGCGGAAATGGACAGGCGTTACAAGCTTTTTGCCCAAGCTGGAGCCAGAAATATCGATGGCTATAACGAAATGTCGGGTTTCCAGGCTCTTCCTTATATAGTGCTTTTCATCGACGAACTTGCGGATATCATGCTTTTCTCACCGGTGGAGGTAGAAGATGCGATTACCAGAATTGCCCAGATGAGCCGGGCCACAGGTATACATATGGTTCTGGCGACCCAAAGACCTTCGGTGGATGTTATTACGGGTCTTATCAAGGCCAACATTCCCTGCAGGATAGCTTTTGCGGTTGCCTCCCAGGTAGATTCCCGGGTAATACTGGATACCCAGGGAGCGGAAAAACTCTTGGGGCGGGGAGATATGCTTTACCTGCCTCCCGAACAGGCCAAACCGATCAGAATTCAGGGAGCCTTCGTTTCGGATAAGGAGACCAACGCACTGGTTGCCTTCCTTAAAAACCAGGGAGTTACCCCCCAATATACCGAGGAGGTAACCTCAATGCCTAAAGGTGGGGGGGCAACAGTTCCGGGTCTTACAGGTGAGGCAGACGATTTGTTTGCGGAAGCGGTGAGGGTAGTTTGCCAATACGAGAGAGCCTCGGCCTCCCTTTTGCAAAGACGGCTTTCAATCGGCTATGCCCGAGCAGCCCGAATTATCGACCAACTGGAAGCTGCCGGCGTCGTCAGCCAGGCTGAGGGATCCAAAGCCAGGGATGTTCTGGTCCAAAACGCCGAAGAATTTCTAGCTTCTGCCTCACAAGGTAGTGAGCCCCAATGAAAACCATAGGCAGTTTTATTAAAGATGCCCGTGCCAAAAAGAGATATTCTTTGGCCAAACTAGAAGAAGCTACCAAGATCAAAAAGGATTTTATTGAGGCAATAGAGAAAGAGGATTGGAAGACCCTCCCCGATTATTCTGTTGTTGTGGGTTTTGTAAAGAATATCGCAGCGTATCTGCAGGCCGGCGAAAGGCAGGCAATAGCGCTTCTAAGAAGGGACTATCCTCCGCAAAAGTTATCCATAAATCCCAAACCCGATGTTTCCAGGCAGTTTGTTTGGAGCCCAAAACTGACATTTTTTGTCGGCGTGGGAGCAGTGATTGCCATAATTGTCGGATATCTTATCTTCCAATATGTCAGATTTATCAATCCTCCGCATCTTGAGGTTTTCGAGCCCAAAGAAGGACAGGTAGTTAATACGGCTGCAATCAGAGTCTCAGGAAAAACCGACGGCGACGCGGTAATTAAAGCCAATAATCAACCGATATTGGTATCCGACGACGGAAAATTTAGTGCAGACATTGAGATTTTCGCCGGAACTGGTGAAATCGTGGTCAAGGCCGTTTCCCGCTCTGGAAAAGAAACTACTGTAAAGCGTATGATAAAACCGGAGTTGAAATAATATGGACGGGGTACAAACATTATTGGCGGTTGTTGTGGTTTCTTTGACCGCCCTGTTGGTAATTGTCGGAATTCAAGTTCTTTTGATTATTGTCGATTTAAGGAAAGCAATAAAAAGACTCAATAGTATTCTGGAGGATGCCATCTTGGGTGGTGGGCTAATCAGGCCGGAAAAGCTTACTGGAGTAATCGAGATTATCAAGAGAAACAAGAGATTGGAAACTCTTGGAGCGGATTCCTCGGAGAAATAGACAGTCTTTATATCAGCCTCCTTTGTCTATATAATCTAGCCAGAAGCAAAGCTTTTTAAGTCGGCTATTATGACCACAGACGAGATTCGCGAAAAATACCTAAAATTTTTTGAAGAAAGGGGACACGCAAAAATAGAGGCAGCTCCTCTGGTTTTGGAAAACGATCCGACTACCCTTTTTACCTCGGCCGGAATGCAGCCTTTAATTCCCTACCTTAAGGGTGAAGTGCACCCCAAAGGCAAAAGGCTGGTGGATATTCAGCCTTCTTTAAGACTGCAGGATATTGAAGAAGTGGGAGATGCTTCCCACACTACTTTTTTTGAGATGCTTGGCAACTGGAGCTTGGGAGATTATTTCAAAAAAGAGCAGCTTGCCTGGTGTTGGGAGTTTTTTACAAAAGAACTGGGACTAGAGCCCGAAAGACTTTATGTTTCTGTTTTTGAAGGAACAAAGGATGTTCCCAAAGATACAGAGTCCGCCGATGTTTGGAAAAGCCTGGGAGTTCCCGAGGAGAGAATTTTTTACTACGGAGTCGATAAGAACTGGTGGAGCAGAAGCGGAACTCCGGATTCAATGCCCGATGGAGAAATCGGCGGTCCGGACTCCGAAATCTTCTTTGAATTTACAGATATTCCCCACAACAAAAAATACGGCAAGGATTGTCACCCCAACTGCCAGTGTGGAAGGTTCATGGAGATAGGCAACTCCGTCTTTATTCAGTACGAAAAGCAAAAAGACGGCACCCTTTCCGAGCTCCCCCAGAAGAATGTTGACTTTGGAGGGGGACTGGAAAGAATCTCGGCCGCCGTTGGCGGCTATTCAGACATTTTTCTGACCGACATTTACGAGCAGGCCATAAGGGTGATGGAAAAGATTACGGGAAGAAAGTATCGCCAGGTAAAATCGGAAAGCGCAGATTTTAGAATCATTGCCGACCACCTAAGGGCTGCGGTAGCAATTGCAAAAAACGGAGTCTATCCCGGCAATAAACTTCAGGGTTATGTTCTACGCAGATTGATAAGAAGAGCCGTTGCGAAGATACGCCAGATTAAACCAGATTCTGCAGTGGATATTATCGGAAAAATGTGCGAATCGTTTGGGGCGAGTAACGACGTGGGCGACGTGATTAAGGAGGAAGTGGAAAAATTTGAAAGAATCTTACTTGAGGGCGCAAGGGTAGTAAAACAGAATCCCAAAATTGACCCCTTTGAACTTTATCAATCGTTCGGAATTCCATACGAGATGTCTCTTGAGATTTTTTCGGGAGTGGGGAGATTGCTGACGGATAAGGACAAAAAGGAGTTCGAGAAAAAATTCGAAGAGCATCAAGAACAATCAAGAAGTGCCTCCGCTGGAATGTTTAAGGGAGGCTTGGCCGATGCGTCTGAAGAGGTAACCAAACTTCATACCGCCACTCATCTGGTCCATGCCGCGTTAAGAAAAGTATTGGGAGAGACCGTGTCCCAGAAAGGCTCAAATATCACTGCGGAAAGATTAAGATTCGACTTTTCCCATGCTGAAAAATTAACAGATGGACAAATAAAGAAAGTAGAAGGTCTTATTAACGAAGTTGTTGATAAAGACTTACCGGTTACGTTTGAAACTAAAACATTGGACGAAGCTATTAAGGAAGGTGCTTTGCATTTCTTCGGCGAAAGATACGGGAATGAAGTAAAAGTCTATACCATCGGGGACCCCAAGGGCGGCTGGTTCTCAAAGGAAGTTTGCGGCGGGCCTCATGTTGAACACACGCATCTTATTGGCCATGTTAGAATAGTTAAGCAGGAGAAAGTCGGCTCGGGAATTGTCAGAATCTATGCCACGAATAAGCCCGAGTAGTTTTCTATGGATTTCAAGAGCTTTTTATCAGGCGAAAAATTGGGAGCAAAGGAGCATTACTGGGCTTTGGTTATTGAGCCCGGTTGGATCCAAGCGGGCATATGGGAAATAGCAGGAGATAAGGCAGAGGTGACCTCGGTAAGCCCCCCTGCAGCTTGGGAGGTAGAAGAAGAAATAATCGGGGCGGCAGACACGGCCCTTTCGGCAGCAGTACAGAATTTACCTGAGGATATCGGTGAGCCTTCAAAAACCGTATTTGGAGTTCCAACTTCCTGGGTTTCCGAAGGACAGATAAAAGCAGAACACCTGGAAAAGATTAAAAGAATCTGTTCGGAGCTTTCACTGGAGCCTTCCGGTTTCGTAGTTTTACCCGAGGCAATAGCCCATCATGTTAAGTCCGAAGAGGGAGCTCCCCTTAATGCCGTGGTTATCGGCGTTGGCGATGAAAACATTGAAATATCCGTCTTTAAACTGGGGAATTTGGTGGGAAACTCCGTGGTGGCCAGAAGCGTCTCGATCGCCGATGATGTTGCCGAGGGCCTGGCGAGATTTTCCGGAAGCGAAGCGCTTCCCTCAAGGCTCCTGCTTTATGACGGCAAAGAAGGAGAACTCGAAGAAGTCAGACAAAATCTCTTAAAGGTTTCTTGGGAAGAGCAGGAAAAAGTAAAATTCCTACACACTCCCAAGGTAGAGATTGTGGACCCCGACACCAAGGTTTTGGCAACGGCTCTGGCCGGAGCCTCGGAAATAGCTAACGTTTCCAGTGTCGAGTCCACCAAAAAAGAGTATGAGGAGGAAGAGGGAGAAATTCCGCCCGAGACCGAAAACGTCGGCAAACCGGATGGGGGCATCAATGCCGAGGATTTGGGTTTTGCGATAGGGGAAGATGTTGCCAAAAAGCCCGGAGCGCCCAGCCCCGAGACAACGCAAGCCCTTCCCACACAAAACGCCCCGCAACCTTCGAGACCAGCCCCGCCCGCGACCTTACCAAAAGGTTTTGAGGTTGGACGATTCTTCGCTAGGGTGAAAAATTTTCTGGTATCACTATTGCCCACCAAGACGATCCAAACAGGATTCCCCGCCCCAGGCAAAAGAGTATTTGCCTTGGGTCTAGGATTTTTTGTATTTCTGATAATTTTGAGCTTTGTTCTTTGGTGGTATCTGCCCAAGGCCGTGGTTTCTATTTATGTTTCCCCTAAAAACATCGAGCAAAAGACGGATGTGGTTTTTGACACCACTGTCTCCAGTCCGGATTTGGCCAGCGCGGTAATACCTGCGCAGATAGACAAGACGGAAGTTTCCGGGGATAAGACAAAATCAACGACCGGAACCAAGGTAGTCGGAGAGAAGGCCAAAGGGAGTGTCAAGATTCGTAACGGCACAGCCAGCAACATTAATCTTGCGGTCGGTACCATTTTGGCAGGAACAAATGACCTTAAATTTAGCATCAATTCCGCAGCTTCCGTATCGGCTGCACTTTCTCCTTCCGAGCCGGGTACGGCAACGGTTGATGTTTCGGCTGTAGATATCGGTTCGCAATACAATCTTGGCAAAGACGAAACCTTTAAAGTGGGCAATTACCCCAAAGCGGATGTTGACGCGGTTGCGCTTTCGGATTTTTCCGGAGGTACCAGTCGGGAGATTTCCGCCGTTTCCGAGGACGACCAAAAGGGATTGGAAGAGGAGTTGACCGCCGAGCTTTTGGATAAAGCCAAGCAATCTCTTTCCCAGGAGGTGGGAGAGGATAAATTGTTTATTGAGGACAGTCTCACTCCAACTGTCGGGTCGAAATCCTTCAGCAACAAGGTGGGAGATGAAGCCTCAACCCTCAAGCTCTCTTTGGATCTAAAAGTCAGCGGAATTGCGGTCGACAAAAAGATGTTTTACGAGTTTGCCAGAGAAACGTTGAAAGAAAAAGTACCTTCAGGGTTTGTCTTAAGAGACGAACAGTTAAAAAACAGATTTGTGCTTATTGACGAGAACAAGGGCGTATACGAAATGGAGGCGGTAATTGCTGCAAACCTTCTGCCGGAGTTAAAAATTGATGAGATTGCCAAGAATATTTCAGGGAGATCCAGCGTTGTTGCCGAAAGATACCTTTCCTCCATCCCCGGATTTAGCCGGGCGGAAATTAAAATCAAACCCCCGCTTTTTGGCAAGCTTAAGGTGTTGCCGAGAATAACGAAGAACATTCAGATAGAAGTTGCTGCCGAAAGATAATTCTCTTCCTAAATGAATAAAAAAGTATTTTATAAAATAGCAGCGGTTGTTTCCGCGATATCGGGACTTATCATCTTGGCGGCGGTTATGCTGCCGATTTTAAGCTATGAAAACTCTTCCGCCAAACTGTACCCAAAACTTATCAGTCCCCTGACCCCGAATAAGGTACTTTCGGGGGAGGCCCAAAACCTGGATTACACCAAGGCTTCAAACTGGTTTCCCGCCGCCGCTTCTAAAGAAAAATTTATCTCCAGCAATATTTCTTTCTATACCCTGAGTATTTCCAAGCTGAAGATTGAAAATGCCAGCGTTGCCATCGGCGGAGAAGACTTGGCCAAGAGTCTGATTCAATATCCCGGTACGGCCTTACCCGGCAGACCCGGTAACTCGGTAATTTTCGGGCACTCGATTCTCCCCATTTTTTATAATCCCAAAGATTATATTTCGATTTTTTCAACTCTCCCCAGTTTAAAAAAGGGAGACGATATTGAAGTAAACTACGACGGGGCCACCTATAAATACAAAGTCGAAAATCTATTTGAAGTATTACCCTCCGATATCCAGGTTTTGGAACAGGACTCAACAGACTCGTTTCTGACGCTGGTTACTTGTGTTCCGCCGGGGGACCCCAGAAAACCTAAAAGGTTGATAGTCAGGGCCAGGATAGTTCCTTTAAAGGAGGCAAATGAAGTACTTGGGCGTTGATTATGGCAGGAGCAAAGTCGGGATTTCCCTGGCGGTGGCGGGTTTGGCTGAACCTTATCGCGTAATCAGATATCAAGATTTAAATACACTCAAAGGACAGATTGCTGAGATTGTTAAAAAAGAAGAAATAGATAAGATAGTGGTTGGGGTCTCCGAGGGAAAGTCGAAAGAGGAAGCGGAAGATTTCGGTAAAAACTTAAGCGTTGATGCTCCGGTTGTCTTTTTTGACGAAACTCTTTCAACCCAGCTGGCCCAGGCGCTCTCCCGGGAAGCCGGGGTAAAGAGGAAAAAAAGAAAAGCACTCGAGGATGCTTTTGCCGCAAGCGTTATGTTACAATCCTTCTTAGACAGCAATGTTTAAAAATGTAATAGCCCCAATCCAGGCTTGGCTGCTTTCGCAGGGAAGATGCGTGGGTTGCGGCAGGGAACTCTCCCTTGCCAAAAAAGAGAACAGGCGGGATGGAACTCAAAAAGCAACTTGCGCCTGCGGCCGTATTTTTATCTTCGACCCCAAGACCAAAAGATACCGACGCGCTCTTCTGGAAGAAGTTTAGAGGATGAAGAAATACATCGCCCTGCTTGCCCTTGTTGTAGTCTTAATTGGGCTACTTTCTGCCGCGAATTATTGGTGGCAGAATACGTCTAAACCCGTCAGTAATCAGAGAGAAGATGTTGATTTTTTGATTACTAAAGGAAGTTCTGCTGGCAAGGTCGGGCTTCAACTTCAGCAAGAAGGTTTAATTCGCTCAGCCACCGCTTTCAGGCTTTATGTTCAGCTGACCGGGAAATCCAAAAGTATCCAGGCGGGGGAATATAGCCTTTCGGCGAATTACTCTCTGATTAAAATGGTTGATATTCTTTCCAAAGGGCCGATAGAAGTCTGGGTGACGATTCCGGAAGGGCTAAGGCGGGAAGAGGTTGCCTTAAGATTTGCCGACGGATTGGGCAAGAAAGACAAGGGGCCCTTTGTCGAGGAATTTTTAAGTTCTTCAAAGGGAAAAGAGGGTTATCTTTTCCCAGATACCTACCTTTTCCCCAAAACGGGCACCGCCCAACAGGTTGTTAATAAAATGCTGACAACTTTTGACAACAAAATAGAACCGTTTACCAAAGATATTTCCCCCTCGTCCTTGTCTAAAAACGAAATTGTTACCCTGGCCTCGATTGTAGAAAGAGAGTCCAGATCCGACTCGGAAAGGCCAGTTGTTGCCGGCATTCTATTAAACAGAATCGATATCGGCATGGGGCTTGGAGCCGATGCTACTGTCCAGTATGCGGTGGGGACTGCCGAAAATTGGTGGCCGATTCTGTCCAAAGACGATTTGGCAACGGCTTCCCCATATAATACCTATAGATTCCGCGGACTACCCCCAACACCTATCGCCAACCCGGGAATCTCTTCTTTGCGCGCGGCGATTTTTCCCGAGGAGTCCGATTATCTCTACTACCTGCACGACGCAAAAGGACAGATATATTACGCTACAACACTTGCCCAGCACAACGAAAACATACGCAAGTACTTGGGTAAGTAAAGATAACCCTTGACAGGGTCCTTTCTTTTTGTATAATCCCATTAGGCGTAGGAAACTACGCCCCCTCTTCGTCTAATAGAGGGGATTTTTGTGTTTAGTCGCTAATGACCACCACAAACAATACCCAACATAGGATTTTTGGCAAAGAAGAAAAGAATCTACCCACTCTTGATCTTTCTTTGGTGCAGAGAGAATCTTGGGAATGGTTTTTGGGAGAAGGGATTGCTTTAGAACTTGTTGAAATTTCCCCGATTGATGATTTTACCGGTAAAAATTGGCAACTCAAATTAGGCGAGCATGCCTTAGGTCTTCCGACAATTGCTCCCCGCGTTGCTCAGCAAAAGGGAATTACCTACTCCTCTCCTTTAAAGATTAACGCCACCTTGGTAAATAAAAAGACCGGCAAGGAGGTCTCGCAGGAGGTATTTTTGGGAGATCTTCCCCAGATGACGTCCCGTGGGACTTTCATTATTAACGGAATTGAAAGGGCGGTTATTAACCAGATAGTCAGAAGCCCCGGAGTTTATTTTTCAGGGGAACTCGATGCCTCCAGCGGCAGAATGCTTTATAAAGCCGAAGTCAGGCCCCTGCACGGTTCTTGGCTGGAGTTTGAAGTTGCCAGGAACGATGTGTTGGCCGCCAGGATAGACAGAAGGAGAAAAGTGCTGGCAACCGTTTTCTTAAGGGCCTTGGGGATAGAGACGGACGCGGATATTCTGGAGTTCTTCAAAGAGACAGACAAAAACGCCCAGCATCACTACATCGAGGCCACTCTGGCCAAAGATTCAACCAAGAGTAAAGAGGAAGCCCTTTTGGAGATTTATCGAAAGATGAGACCAGGGGAACCAGCGGTTTTGGAAAATGCGGAAACACTATTTACCTCGTTATTCCTTGAACCCAGACGCTACGACTTGGGGAAGGTCGGCAGATTCAAAATCAACAAAAGGTTAAGCCTGACCTTACCCAATGAAAAATCTACCTGGATTCTTACCAGACAGGATGTCGTGGGAGCCATTAAATATCTCATCGGCCTGCAAAACGGGGAAGGTAGGGTGGACGATATTGACCATTTGGCCAACCGACGTCTAAGGCGGGTGGGAGAGTTGGTCGCGGTCAACGCATTTAGGGTAGGGCTTTTAAGAATGGAACGCTCGGTCAAGGAAAAAATGAGTCTGATTTCACCGGACGACAGACCGCTTCCGGCGACCTTAATAAATGCGCGCCCGCTTATTGCTTCCCTGAATGAATTTTTCAGGTCGAATCAGCTTTCAACCATACTTGATGACACCAACCCTCTTTCCGAAATCGATAACTTAAGAAGGGTTTCGGTCTTGGGCCCCGGCGGAATCAATCGGGAAAGGGCCTCATTCTCCATTCGGGACGTTAATTCCTCTCAATACTCAAAAATAGACCCCGTTCGTTCTCCCGAAGGACCCAATATCGGACTGGTTACTTACTTGGCTCTTTATGCCCGAGTCAACGAGTTCGGGTTTATCGAAGCTCCGTACAGAAAAGTTCAAAAGATAAAAAGAGGTAACAAAATTCTAATCAAAGTAACGGATGAGATAATTTTTGTTACGGCCGACGATGAGGAAGATTTCCATATCACCCATTCGGGGGTGGAGATTGACGCCAGAGGTTATATAGTAGGCCCCAGAGTCCCCTTCAGGTTTAAGGGTACATTCACCGAAGGACCGGTCGAACTTATTGATTTGATAGACGTTACCCCCCGTCAGGTGGTGGGTGCCTCGGCCGCCTTAATTCCGTTCTTGTCGCACGATGAAGGTAACCGTGCCCTGATGGGCTCCAATATGCAATGTCAGGCGGTTCCCCTGGTTTCCCCCGAATCCCCAGTGGTAGGAACCGGAACGGAGATAGAAATTGCCCAGGCGATGGGCAGAGTAGTCAGGGCCCGCCACGCCGGAACCGTTGAATATGCCGACGGAGAAAGAATAGAGGTCAAACTTAGCCAAAAAGTGGAGAACGACAACCATTATGAGGATATTGAAATTGCCGAAGGCGGTAAAAAAGAAATTTATCACCTGACCAAATTCAAAAGAACCGCCCATTCAACCTGTTACAACCAAAGAGTCCGGGTTATCACCGGCGATAAGGTAAAGCCGGGCGAGCTTCTGGCCGATGGGCCGGCCGCGGAAAAGGGAGAGCTTGCCTTGGGCAGGAATTTGGTTATCGCCTACAGCAATTTCGGAGGATACGGATTTGAAGACGCAATTTTGGTCTCCGACAGGTTAGTCAAAGATGATTCCTTAACCTCGATTCACATCGAAGAATATGAAGCAGATGTGGTGGATACTAAGCTTGGCCCCGAAGAGTTGACTCGGGATATCCCCAATGTTGCGGAAACCGAACTGGCAAATTTGGCCGAAGACGGAATAGTGGTCATCGGTGCGGAGGTCGGACCCAACGACATTTTGGTCGGTAAGATTGCCCCGAAGGGAGAGACCGAGCTGACTTCGGAGGAAAGGCTATTAAGAGCCATTTTCGGAGAGAAAGCCAGAGAGGTCAGAGATACCTCCCTCAGGGTTCCCCACGGAGAGCGCGGAATTGTGGTTGACGTTTCAATACTGGATAAAGACAAAGGGGACGAGCTAGGCCCGGGAGTGATTAAGAAAGTGATTGTTAAAGTCGCCCAGATGAGGAAGATTACGGTGGGAGATAAGGTTGCCGGACGCCACGGCAATAAGGGTGTAATTTCCAAAATCATGCCGGTTGCGGATATGCCCTATCTTGAGGACGGAACGCCGGTTGATATTATCATCTCACCCCTTTCGGTCCTGGCCCGAATGAACCTCGGACAGCTTCTGGAATGCCATTTGGGGTGGGCTCTCTCCAAGAAAGGCCAAAAGGCCTATCTTCCGGTCTTCGAGAAGATAAAAGAGGATGTCATCGAAAAAGAATTGAAAGAAGCCGGCCTGCCGGTTACGGGAAAGGCCAGGCTCTGTGACGGTAGAACCGGAGAGCCTTTTAAAGAGGATACGGTAGTTGGAATCAGCTACATCATGAAACTTATCCACATGGTTGAGGACAAAACACATGCGCGCTCGACCGGTCCGTATTCTTTGGTTACACAGCAGCCATTGGGAGGCAAAGCCCAAATGGGAGGTCAGCGTTTAGGGGAAATGGAAGTTTGGGGACTCGAAGCCCACAGGGCAGCCTATACTTTGCAGGAGATGCTGACCATAAAATCCGACGATGTGGTCGGCCGCGCCAGAGCCTTTGAGGCCATAGTTAAAGGCGTGGATATTCCCGAATCCACGGTTCCCGAATCGTTTAAAGTTTTGGTCAGAGAACTTAATTCCTTGGGGCTTGGAGTTGAGGCCAGGGGAGCGGTTATGGCCAAAGATTTGGGAGGCGAAGAAGGGGAGAAGGGAACCGAGTTGGCCAAGGCGGCCGGGGCGGAAGTGGTCGCAACCGCGGAGTTGGTTAGTCCGGTGGGGACAATGGAGGTAGAAGAGGTAAAGGAGGCAACAAGCTAATGGAACCTTTAGCAGAACTAAGAACATTGGCAGATTTTAAGAGCCTGATTTTAAGGCTGGCATCTCCCGAAGAAATTCGGGCTTGGAGTCGTGGAGAAGTAACCAAACCGGAAACCATCAACTACAGAACACTCAAGCCGGAAAAGGATGGTCTTTTCGATGAGCGGATCTTCGGTCCAACCAAAGATTGGGAATGTTACTGCGGAAAATACAAAAGAATCAGGTATAAAGGTGTGGTTTGCGACAAGTGCGGAGTCGAAGTTACCCAATCAAGGGTCAGGCGGGAAAGAATGGGCCATATTGCCCTTGCCACTCCGGTTGTTCACGTTTGGTTTTTCAAAGGAGCTCCGTCAAAGATCTCTCTGCTTCTGGGAGTGGCTCCGAGAGCCATAGAGCAGGTTATCTACTTCGCCCGTTATTTGGTGATCGCCGTTGACGAAAAAGGCAGAAAGGCTGCCATCTCCGGGCTGGAAAAGATCGAAAGCGAAAGACTCGCGGATATTTCCAGGGAGTTTACGGAAAGGAAAGACGGATTAAGAGGTGAGGCCCAGCAGGCAAAAGAAAAGACTTCTGGGAAGGTAAAGGACAAAGAACAGCTGGCCTTGGCAATTTCCGAAATTGAGCTGGACTTGAGGAAAAAAGAAGCCGCAATTTCCGAAGAAGAAGCAACAACCGGACAGAAGACAAGCCAGCTTTTCGAAAACTTGCTCTCTCTGGTTAGGGGCTTAAAACCGCTTTCCGTATTAACCGAAGAGGAATACGACGAGCTGGCCCAACACGGAGCCGTAGAATTTTTCACCGCCAGAATGGGAGCCGACGCTATCACCTCGGCCCTTGAAGGAGTAAATCTGGAAGAGCTTTCCGCGACTTTGCGCCGAGAAATCGGAGAAGCAAAAGGAGCAAGCAGCAAATATGTGAAGTTGGCCAAACGCTTAAAGCTAGCCGACGGAATGAGGAGGGTCAAGATCAATCCCATGTGGATGGTACTTAAGGTTCTGCCGGTTCTGCCTCCGGACTTAAGGCCAATGGTTCAGCTTTCGGGAGGGCGCTTTGCAACCAGCGACTTAAACGATCTTTACCGCAGAGTCATCAATAGAAATAACCGGTTGAAACACCTTATTTCTCTGGGTGCTCCCGAGATTATCTTAAGAAACGAGAAAAGAATGTTGCAAGAGGCGGTTGATTCCCTGATTGATGCCTCGCAAAGAAAAGCCGTCAGGCGTGGTCGCGGCAAACAAGCTCTAAGGTCTCTCTCGGATATGCTCAAGGGTAAGCAAGGCCGGTTTAGGCAGAATCTTTTGGGTAAAAGAGTCGACTATTCGGGCCGTTCGGTCATTATTGTCGGGCCGGAATTAAATCTTACTCAGTGCGGATTGCCCAAAGAAATGGCCCTTGAGATGTTTAAGCCATTTGTCTTGAGGGAAATGATCACCAGGGGCATTGCGCCAAACGTAAAATCAGCCAAGAACATGCTTGACAGAAGGCCGCCAGAGGTCTTCGACATCTTGGAGGAAATTACCAAAAACCACCCGGTTCTTCTCAATCGTGCCCCGACCTTGCACAAGCTTTCCATCCAGGCGTTTTATCCTGTTCTGATCGAAGGCAGTGCCATCAGAATTCACCCCGCAATCTGCGCAGGATTTAACGCGGACTTCGACGGAGACCAAATGGCGGTCCATGTTCCTTTAGCCCAAAGGGCAATCGACGAGGCCAGGGATTTGATGTTGCCTACCCACAATCTTTTAAGACCCGCAGACGGAACCCCGGTCTCCACACCAGCGAGCAAGGAAATGGCTTTGGGGGTCTACTATCTAACCAGCGAAGACCCCAGAATTTCTGCCTCCGAGACTGTCTTCGCCGACAGCGAAGAGGTTGTTTTCGCATATCAGTCGGGCAAGGTGGAGCTGAGGCAAGGAATTTCCGTCAGGGTATCGGGTAAGATTATAGAAACGACAGTAGGCAGAATTCTTTTTAACGAGGTACTTCCCGAAAGTTTCGAGTATGTCAACGAACCGGCCACCTCCGGGGTCATCAAGAAATTGTTCAATAAAGCCTATGCAACCATAGAAAAAGACAAGGTGGTCGAGATGGTGGATGCTATAAAAAATCTTGGTTTTTTTGGCGGGACCCTTTCTGGCTTGTCTTTTGGAATTTCCGACGCAAAGATATTGCCCGACAAGCAGAAAATGCTTGATGAAGCGGAAGTTAGGATTGCCGAAATAGAAAATAATTTCATTCAAGGTCTCATTACTAAAGAAGAAAGGAAACGTTTGTCCCAGGAGGTCTGGATTGAGGTAACGGAAGAGTTGGCAGATAAAACCTGGGAGGCGCTGGACGCAACCAACCCCATCAAGGTTGTCATAGATGCCAAGGTGGGAAGAGCATCTCGAGATCAGGTCAAACAACTTGCGGCCATCAGGGGTTTGGTCGTTGACCCCCTCGGAAAGATAGTCGAACTTCCCATTAAATCCAACTTCAGGGAGGGTCTTTCCGTGTTCGAATACGTAACCTCTTCCCGAGGATCCAGAAAAGGTTTGACCGATACGGCCATCAAAACTGCCGATGCCGGTTACTTGACTAGAAGACTTGTGGATGTGGCCCACGACTTGATTATCAGGATGGAGGATTGTGGCACCAAAGAGGGAATTTTGATAAGCAAAGCAACAAGGCCCAATATTTTCGTATCAAGAATCATGGGTAGGTTTACCGTTAACGACATAGTTACCCCGAAAGGCAAGAAGGTTATCATCAAAAAGAATGAAATAATTTCCGAGGATAAAGCGATTGAGATTGACGCTCTCGGGATAACCGAAGTTATTATCCGATCTCCATTGACCTGCCAAGCTCGCTACGGGATGTGTAAGACTTGTTACGGTTGGGACCTTTCCAACAAAAGAATGGTTGAAATAGGAACTCCGGTCGGAGTAGTGGCGGCTCAATCCATCGGAGAACCGGGAACACAACTGACTCTTAAGACCAAGCACTCTGGAGGGATCGTCGGTTTGGACGTTACCCAGGGTCTTCCCCGTGTTGAAGAGCTTTTTGAAGCCAGAACCCCCAAGGCTCTTTCGCCGCTTTCGGAGATCGGAGGCAAGGTCAGAACCGCCGAAACCGATGAGGGTTGGAAAGTTACGGTAACGAGCGTTAGTGCCAAGCCGAAAGAAGAAAGAGACTACCTTATTCCCAAAACCTTAAAACTTGCGGTTGATGATAAACAGCTTGTCGAGGCAGGCACGCAACTTGCCGTCGGAGCCTTGGATATTAAAGAAATCCTGATAATTAAAGGCTTGCGCTCTGCACAGGAATATCTTGTCAGCGAGATTCAAAAAGTATACGAATCCCAGGGAATTCCCATCAACGACAAGCATTTTGAGGTAATAGCCAGGAAAATGAGCGATGAGGTCAGAATTATTACGCCTGGAGATACCAAATTCCTACCGGGAGATTTGGTCGATAAGGCAGGTTTTGAGGAAGAGAACGAAAAAATCTTAGCCGCTGGCGGAGAGCCGGCCAGTGCCCAACAGGTGGTCTTGGGTATAACCAGGAGAGCTCTCTATACCGAAAGCTGGCTATCGGCTGCTTCATTCGAACAAACTACTGATGTCCTAACCGACGCTGCGCTTTTCGGGAAAGAGGACAGGCTGGTCGGATTAAAAGAGAACGTAATCATTGGGCGCCTGATTCCCGTAACCCTCGAACGAGCCGTCTTGCCTCAAGAGCAGAAAAGGGGGTAAAATACCTCGTATCGATTTATTATGCCAACAGTATCACAACTTGTCAGACACGGAAGAAAGGTTCTCGGCAAAAAAGCCAAGACAGCCTCTTTGGGGAAGTGGTTTAATGCCAAAGACAGAAAATTTGGCGAACTATCCTCTCCCTTTAAGCGTGGGGTTGTGCTTTCTGTGCGAACGATGACGCCCAAGAAGCCGAACTCCGCCTTAAGAAAAGTGGCCAGGGTTAGACTTTCAAACAAACAGGAGCTGACGGCTTATATCCCCGGTGAAGGGCATGAATTGGCCGAGCACTCTATTGTTATGGTGCGCGGCGGCAGAGTAAAAGATTTACCCGGAGTTAAATATCACGTAGTCAGAGGTAAATACGACACAACCGGGGTAGTCGGCAGACAGACGGGAAGAAGCAGATACGGAACCAAGAGAGGAGGAGGCCCACGCACGGCCGCGGCAGCACCGGCTGTAGCGCCCAGTGAGCCTGCTGTATAAATAATATGGCCAGAAAAGGACAGACCAAGCCCCGTGAGATAGAGGTCGATCCGATATACGGCAGTATCGTGGTTTCAAAACTGATAAATAGGAGTATGCTGGACGGCAAAAAATCCGTAGCCCAGAAAGAAATCTATAATGCCTTTGAGCTAATTAAAGAGAAGACAAAGGAAGATCCTCTAAAGGTCTTCGAGGCGGCGCTGGACAATATCAAGCCGACAATGGAGGTTAGACCAAGAAGGGTGGGAGGTGCAGCTTATCAGGTTCCGATGAGCGTCAGAGGTCCCAGGAGAGAATCGTTGGGGATAAGATGGTTGATATTTGCCGCACGCTCAAGGAGCAACTCCGAATATCATTCTTACGCCGAAAAACTAGCCCAAGAGATAATCGATTCTTCAAAAGGGGAAGGAGTGGCAGTTAAGAAAAGACAAGACATGGAAAGAGTGGCAGAGGCCAACAGGGCCTTCGCCCACTTTAGGTGGTAAAGGATTAGCCTCATTATTTAAATGGCAGAAGTTCAAAAAAAGAAGTCGGCTATGGTTATGACGGTTACCAAAGACCGCGACGTTCCTTTGGAAAGAATCCGAAACATCGGCATTATTGCCCATATTGATGCCGGCAAAACGACAACCACCGAACGAATCCTTTTTGAAACCGGAAAAACTTATAAGCAAGGGTCGGTGGACGAAGGGACAACCGTCACTGACTGGATGGCCCAGGAAAGAGAACGCGGCATTACCATTGTTTCGGCGGCCATTACCACTTTCTGGGACTTAAAAGCGACTTCTTCTGTGGAATCCGGTCACTATCGGGTCAATATTATCGATACACCTGGCCACATCGACTTTACGGCCGAGGTGGAAAGATCGTTGCGGGTCTTGGACGGAGCGGTTATGGTTTTCGACGGCAGAACCGGAGTTGAGAGCCAATCCGAAACCGTTTGGCGCCAGGCTGATAAATATAGCGTTCCCCGGATTTGTGTTTTGAATAAACTAAACCTGATCGGGGCCGATTTTGAGGGCTCTTTAAAATCTATCCACGAGCGCTTGGGTGCCAACGCCGCCCCGATTGTTCTACCCATCGGAGTTGAACACGACCACAGAGGAATCGTCGATTTGGTCAAAATGAAGGCCTTTTCTTATAAAGCCGTTGAGGACAATGCCTTGACCGAGGGAGAAATTCCCAGCGATTTATTGGAATCCGCTAAAAAATACAGGAAAGAGCTAATCGAAAAAGTGTCCGAATTCGATGACGCAACCCTCACCAAATATCTGGAAGGACAGGAGCCGACCGAGACGGAATTAAAACAGGCGATAAGAAAAGGGGTTATCAAGGGCAAGTTTTTCCCCATATTCGGAGGAGACAATAGAACCGCGGAAGTTCAGCTGATTCTTGATGGAGTCATTGAATATCTGCCGTCTCCTTTGGATCTGCCGCCGGTGGAAGGTGTTAATCCCAAAACCGGAGAGAAAGAAACCCGAGAAAGAAAAAACGAAGCGCCTTTTAGCGCCTTGGCTTTCAAAGTCATGACCGACCCCCACGTGGGCAGACTGGTCTATTTAAGAATTTATTCGGGAAAAATATCCTCGGGGCAGGTGGTTTATAACTCAACCCGCCAGAATCAGGAAAGGATAGGTAAACTTGTGCTTTTACATGCCGACCAAAGAGAGCTTATCGACAGTGCCTTTGCTGGCGAAATCGTGGCTGCGGTCGGGATAAAAGATACCACAACGGGAGACACGGTTTGTGATCCGGGATTTCCCATCCACCTCGAGTCCATTAGTTTCCCCGAACCGGTAATTTCGTTAGCCATTGAGCCGGCGACCAAAAGCGACCAGGAAAAGATGGGGATTGCCTTGGGGAAGCTCTCGGATGAGGACCCGACCTTCAGAATTAAATCGAATCCCGAGACAGGGCAGACGATTATTTCGGGAATGGGAGAGCTCCAGCTTGAGGTTCTGGTCGACAGAATGAAAAGGGAATTTGGCGTTGTCGCCACGACCGGTGCACCACAGGTAGCGTATAAGGAAACCATCAAAAAGATTGCCCAAGGCGAAGGAAAATATATCCGCCAGACTGGGGGCCGAGGTCAATACGGGCACTGTTTGGTTCGGGTTGAACCCAGAGGCCGGGGTGAAGGATTTCTTTTCAAAAGCGAGATCAAAGGGGGAGCCATTCCTTCGGAGTTTATCTCCCCAATCGAGAAGGGAATCAAAGAAAAAATGGAAAACGGTATCTTGGCCGGTTTTCCCATGGTGGATATGGGAGTATTTGTTTACGACGGCAGCTTCCACGAGGTTGACTCTTCCGAGATTGCCTTTAAGATTGCCGGTTCTTTGGCGGTGGAGGAGGCAGCCAGAAGAGCGGACATGGTTCTTCTTGAGCCTATTATGAAGGTTGAGGTTTCCACCCCGGAAGAGTTCATGGGAGATGTCATTGGAGATTTATCCAGCAAGAGGGCTCAGATCCAGGGGACGGAAAAACGAGGCACAATGACGGTTATTTTGGGGCAGGCGCCCCTGGCCGAGCTTTCGGGATATGCAACCAAGCTGCGCTCGATTTCTCAAGGTAGGGCCAGCTATTACATGGAGCCTTCGCACTACGAAGAAGTGCCCAGAAACATTGCCGAGCAAATTGTGGCCAAAAGCGGCAAAGCCCAGGCCAGCTAAACTGATACTTGACACTATTTATCGAGGCTAGGTATAATACGCTCAATGTAAGGGCAACTATGCCCTTTTCTGTTTGTAAAAGGATTAAGTTTAATATAAAATACGCATATGGCAGGTGAAGCAAAAGCAAAATTCGATAGAAGCAAACCGCACGTAAACGTCGGAACCATTGGTCACGTTGACCATGGTAAAACCACATTAACGGCGGCCATTACTACTGTTCTTTCTAAGCAGCCGGGAAATCCGACAAAGCCTCTGAAGTTTGACGAGATCGACAATGCTCCCGAAGAGAAAGAAAGAGGAGTTACGATCAACATCTCCCACGTCGAGTACGAAACGGACAAGCGCCACTATGCTCACATCGACGCTCCGGGACACGCAGACTACATCAAAAACATGATTACCGGTGCAGCCCAGATGGACGGAGCCATTTTGGTTATCTCCGCAGCTGATGGCCCCATGCCTCAAACCAGAGAGCACGTTATTTTGGCTCGCCAAGTCAACGTTCCCGCAATTGTAGTTTTCCTTAACAAGGTTGATGCGGTTGATGACCCTGAAATTATAGATTTAGTCGAAGCCGATGTCAGGGAACTGCTTAAGAAATACGAATACCCGGGAGACGAAGTTCCCATAATCAAAGGCAGCGCCCTTAAGGCTCTTCAGGGAGATGCCGAGGCAGAAAAGCAAATTGTCGAGCTGATGAAGGCTGTCGATGAGTATATTCCCGACCCGGTCAGGGATTCAGAGAAGCCTTTCCTGATGCCTATCGAGGACGTCTTCGCAATCAAAGGACGAGGTACGGTTGTCACCGGAAGAGTCGAGCGAGGTAAACTCAAAATTAACGAGGAAGTCGAGATTGTCGGGCTTAAAGACACGAAGAAAACGGTTGTTACCGGTCTGGAAATGTTCAGAAAGACCCTGGACGAAACCGTTGCCGGGGATAATGTCGGAGTACTACTTAGGGGAATTGAAAAAGACGATGTCGAGCGCGGTCAGCTTTTGGCTAAACCCGCCTCAATTACTCCCCATACGGAGTTTGAAGCAGAGGTTTATATCCTTTCCAAAGAGGAAGGTGGACGCCACACACCGTTCTTTACGGGTTATAAGCCCCAATTCTATATCAAGACGGCAGATATTACCGGAGACATCACTCTTCCCGAGGGAATAGAGATGGTCATGCCCGGAGATTCCGCTAAGATGAAAGTTAAACTTATTCAGCCAGTGGCAATGGAGGAAGGCTTTAGATTTGCAATTCGTGAGGGCGGTAGCACAGTTGGTGCTGGAGCTATCACCAAAGTTATTGCGTAAGTTAGCACCTTAAACGGGCAAAATGCCGGCAGGAAGACTAAGAGTCAAGCTTAAGAGCTACGACCACCGTGTCATAGATGAGGCGGCAGGTAAGATATTGGATACAGCCCTAGCTACCGGTGCAAAGATAATTGGCCCGATTCCTCTCCCCACAAAAAGAACGGTCATGGCCGTTAAAGAATCCCCTTTTACCGATAAAGACGCACAGGAACACTTCGAGATGTTGATTCATAAACGCTTGATTGACATTATCGACCCCTCAGAGCGTACCATCGACTCCCTTTCCAATCTCGACCTCCCTGCGGGGGTATCTATCGAGATAAAGATGTAACCTCTTGCGCAGTTTAGCTTCCTCTGATATAATTTTCGCATCGTGGAGGTGATCGGTAAGGTCTAATCACCAAGTTTGCAGGATGTGCCCCTTAAAGGTGCCTCCGGCACCTTTTTTTGTGTTCAAAAAATGGATACGATTCTAGCCAGCAAAGGTGGTATGAGCCAAGCCTTCGTAGAAGGAAGAAGAATTCCGACTACCAAGCTTATGGCCGGCCCTTGCGTGGTAACACAAGTCAAGAAACTGGACAAGGACGGTTATTGGGCAATCCAGCTGGGATTTGGCCAGAAGCGGATTAAAAACGTTACCAAACCCCTTCAAGGACACCTCAAAAGCTTCATTAAAGACAACAAAGCCCCCAGATATTTAAGAGAAGTCAGGTTAGATAAAGAGCCGGAATTTAAAGTCGGAGATACCCTTAAAGCCTCCGACATTTTTAATAAGGGAGACATAATTGCCGTTTCCGGGATTTCCAAAGGCAAGGGCTTTGCCGGAGTTGTAAAGCGTTGGCACTTTGCGGGAGGGCCCAGGACCCACGGACAGTCCGATAGAGAAAGAGCCCCAGGTTCAATAGGTCAAACAACCACCCCGGGGAGAGTTTTTAAAGGTAAACACATGGCCGGTAGGATGGGTGGCGAAAGAGTAACCGTTAAAAATCTCCAGGTAGTGTCCGTTAATCCCGAGACAAACGAGATAGAAGTTTCCGGCCCCATCCCCGGTATCAAAAAAGGGCTGCTTATATTAAGGCGCATCTCGGCCGGCAAACTTGAAGGAATAATCGAGGCCCAAGCACAAGTCGTTGAAGGAGAAGCACCCGAGGGAGAAGAGGTAAGGGTGGAAGGCGAAGCCGCTCCGACCCCGCAGGTGGAGGAAAAGAAAGAAGAGAATGCTCAAAGTTAATACATATTCCCTAAAGGGAACAAAGCTTGCCCCAACCGTTCTTCCCAAAGAATTTGAGACAGCGGGGAGCCTTAACCTCTTGGCCCAGGCAATGCGTGTTTATGAGGCCAGGGGGCATGTCGGTTTGGCCAAAACAAAAACCAGGGCAGAGGTAGAGAGAACCAAGAAAAAGTGGTACAGACAAAAGGGTACGGGGGGTGCCCGCCATGGTGCAAAATCGGCACCGATTTTTGTCGGAGGAGGAGTAGCCCACGGTCCGCGCCCGATCGAAAGAAAACTTTCCCTTCCCAAAAGGATGGCCAAAAAGGCACTCTACGTTGCCCTTGGTCTTAAAGCCAAAGACGGCGCTATTGTAGTTGCCGATGGGCTTGCGAAGATTAAAAAGACCAAAGATGTCCAGATTTTGATTGACAGGATTAAAAAAGGAGGAAATTTTACCTTTGCTCTGTCGCAGGAGAATATCGGCGTTTCGCAGTATTTGAAGAACATTAAAAACGCCGTTGCAGTGCCCTTTAAAGACCTTAATGCCTACAAAGTTTTTTTGGCCGGGGTGGTTGTTCTGGATAAAGATAATTTTAAAAAAGCAACAACAATCGCAAAGAAAGGGAAGAAATAAATGAAATTAATTCCACTATTGACGGAAAAAAGCCTGGCAGAGGCCAGACGCGGCAGTTACACTTTTTTGGTAGGAGCTGGGTTTAACAAAAGCGAGGTCAGAAAAGCCATCGAATCGGTCTTTGGTGTGCACGTAACCGGGATAAACTCATTAAGCGTCAAGGGCCTTTCCAAGAAAAATTTTAAAGGCTATATCCAAAGGCAAAAGGGAGCCAAAAAGGTGATGGTGACTCTTAAAGACAAAGAAAAAATCGATCTTTTCGAGGAAAAGAAGAAATAATATGAAAAAAATCAAAAGAATATCGCCAAAAAGAAGCGGTAGGAGTTTTGGGAGCTTAACCGTACGTCATCAGGGAGGACGGGCCAAGAGATTCTTAAGGGAAATTGATTTCAAAAGAGAAAAAGATGACGTTTGGGGAAGAGTCGAGTCGATAGAATACGATCCGAATAGAAGCGCCGAGATTGCTTTGGTGCTTTATGAAGACGGGGAAAGAAGGTATATTCTGGCACCTTTTGGACTTAGCGTTGGGCAAAAGATTATTGCTTCCGCCTCAGCCCCGATTGAGGCCGGAAACACCCTGCCTTTGGCCAAGATTCCGGTCGGAACCCAGATTCACAACATTGAAATCAAACCCGGTATGGGCGGACAAATGGTCAAATCCGCGGGTTCGGCTGCAATATTGCAGGGTAAAGAAGAGGATTGGGTTTTAGTCAGGCTTCCTTCCGGAGAGGTCAGAAGGTTTTTGCCCGGCTCTAAGGCTACGGTGGGACAAATTGGAAGGATCGAGGCAAAAACCGAAAGATTGGGGAAAGCCGGCCGAAAAAGGAATATGGGTATAAGGCCCACGGTCAGAGGAGTTGCCATGCACCCGCATGCCCACCCGCACGGAGGAGGAGAAGGACGAAGCTCGGTGGGGCTTAAATATCCCAAGACCGTTTACGGGCAACCTGCGGTCGGAAAAACCAGGAGAAAGCATAAATATTCGGATAAACTGATAATTACAGGAAGAAGAAAAGGAGCGCACACGGCGTAATAATTATGTCCAGATCGTCCAAAAAAGGTCCGTATGTCGATGAACGCCTGGTCAAAAAGGTGGTTTCCGGCATGGGTACAAAAGAAAATCCCATCAAGACCTGGTCTCGAGACAGCCAAATTCCTCCCGAATTTGTCTCCAAGTACTTCCAGGTCCATAACGGCAGAATTTTTATCGATGTTTTCGTAACCGAAGACATGGTTGGCCACAGACTTGGGGAATTTTCCCCCACCAGAACATTTAGGGGACACGGAGAAATAGTCAAGAGAATTTTGGAGAAAACTTAATGGAAATTATCGCAACACAGAAGTTTTTGACGATGTCGCCTCGGAAAATAAGGCCGGTTGTTGACGTGATTAAAAAGCTTAAGCCGACAGAAGCCGTAGAAAAACTTCCCTTTATGGCCAAAAGAGCCGCCGAACCCCTGGCAAAAGTCATTAAGCAGGCCATTGCTAACGCCAGGAGCCGGGGTTTATCCGATACCGAGCTGACCTTTAAAGAAATTCAAATTGGAGAAGGCCCAAGGCTTAAAAGGGGCAGACCCGTCTCAAGAGGCCAGTGGCATCCGGTAAAAAAGAGGATGAGCCATATCAGGGTCGTCCTGGAGGCCAAAACAGCCCCCGAAAAACCAAAAGCCAAGAGTCAAAAGGTAAAGGAGGAACATGGGACAAAAGATTAATCCGGTCGGCTTTAGGGTCGGAAACTTCCTACCCTGGAAATCCAGGTGGTTTTCCGACAGCTCGAATTTTAAAGATTTCCTGATCGAGGACATCAAATTGAGAAAAGCCTTGATGGAAAAACTTAAGCTGGCTGGTATTACCGAGGTCAATATCGAAAGGCTTCCCAAGAGTATGTCGATAGGGCTTACTGTATCGCGTCCGGGAGTGGTTATCGGCCGTGGAGGCTCTGGTATCGAGGAGGTTAAAAATTTCATTCTCAAGATAATCTCTGAAGTAAGGAGAAAGACGATCAAGGATTTAAAGATTGATTTGAAAGTCAATGAGGTCAAAAATTCCGAGCTTTCGGCCCACCTGGTTGCCGGCAGAATCGCCGCGGAGCTGGAAAGACGAATTCCCCACCGCAGGGTGGTAACCAAGGCCATTGAGCGGGTTATGGCCTCGGGCGCCCTGGGGGTTAAAATTGTCTTAGGAGGCCGAATCAACGGCGCCGAAATTTCCAGGGTTGAAAAGTTCCAGAATGGCTCTGTCCCTACCCAAACCTTGAGGGAAAATATCGATTACGCCCAGTTGCCCGCACTCTTAAAAAGAGGTTATGTGGGGGTCAAGGTTTGGATACACAAGAAAGAGGAAGATTAAATGTTGCAGCCGAAAAGACGAAAATACATCAAAGATTTCAGGGGCAGAAGGCGGGGAGTGGCTACCCGCGGAGCCACGCTTTCTTTTGGGGAGTATGGCCTCAAGTCTTTGGGGACGGCCTGGGTTGCCGCCAACCAAATTGAAGCCGCAAGGCGTACAATTACCCATAACCTCAAAAAGGGAGGAAGAGTCTGGGTCAGAATTTTCCCAGATAAGCCGATTACCTCCCGGCCGGCGGGAAAGCGTATGGGCGGAGGTAAGGGAGATATTGCCAAATATGTGGTCGTGGTTAAGCCGGGCAGAATCCTATTCGAGGTTGCCGGAGCAGCCAAAGAATATGTCTTGGATGGTTTTGCCAAGGCAGCTGCCAAATTGCCGGTAAAAACCAGAGTAGTCAGTAAGGAAGAATTATGAAAAGAAAAGATTTTGTGGAGTTAAAATCGAAAGAGACCAGCGAGCTTAAAAAGCTGCTCAAAGAGAAGAAGCTGGAATTGGTCAAAATTTATCCGGAGATTGCCATGGGGCGGGAGAAGAATACCAAAAAGGCTGGCCTTTTGAAGAAAGATATTGCCCGGATTGCGACCCTGATTAACGAAAAAGAAATAGTCAAAAAAGAGGAGGTTAAAGATGAAAATATTCAAAGGTAAAGTGATCTCGACGAAGATGGCCAAAACCGCGACGGTTGCGGTTGAGCGGATCGTGGTCCACCCGATCTACAAAAAGAGGTTTAAAAGGATTAGGAAGTATCACGTCCATGACGAGATTGGGGTTAAGGTTGGGGACGAAGTCAAATTTATTGCGACCAAACCGGTGAGTAAACTCAAGAAATGGAAAATTATTAGGGAGTCTGACAAAAAGGAGAAAGCAAAATGATACAGCTCAGATCAATTTTAAAGCCTGCCGATAATTCCGGAGCCAAGAGGCTGATGACCATCGGCATTTCGGCCAAAATCGGCAAAAAAGCCGGCTTGGGGGATGTGGTTTTGTGTGTGGTCAAAGGAGCAGACCCTGCGGGAACCGTAATTGACCACGAAAAAGTCAGGGTTTTGATAGTCAGAACCAGGAAGGAAACCAAGCGCCAGGACGGCAGTTATGTCCGCTTCGACGACAATGCGGGAGTAGTCATCGACAAAATGGGGCTCCCCCGCGGTACCAGAATATTAGGTCCCATCGCCAGAGAGGTTAAGGAAGCCGGTTACAACAAAATCTCATCTTTGGCCAGAGAGGTGGTTTAAAGGATAAAAATGCAAAAATCAAAATTTAAAGCAGGAGATATGGTCAGAATTACCCTAGGCAAGGATAAAGGCCGCGAAGCCAAAATCGAAACCATAGATTCGAAAAAACACCTGGCTATCGTTCCTGGGGTAAATATTTATAAAAGACACGTCAAGGGGGGTAGGGAAAAAGGACAGAAGGGCGGCATTTATGAGCTACCCCGTCCTTTGGCTTTCTCAAAGATTGCGCTTGTCTGTCCCAAATGCAAAAAACCCACCAGGGTAGGCTTTAGAGTGATGGAAAAAGAAAAAGTCAGAATCTGCAGAAAATGCGGAAAGGAGATTGACACCAAATGAGCCGCTTAAAAGAAAAATATCAAAAAGAAGTTATGCCTGTCTTAACCAAAGAGTTTGAGATAAAAAACTCTCTCGAGGTGCCCAGGGTTGAAAAAATTGTGGTCAATACGGGACTGGGAGAGATGATTAAGGATAAAAACCTTAAAGACATTGTATCGAAGGAATTGGCCGCAATTACCGGACAGATTCCCTCGGTTAAAGTGGCCAAGGTTTCCATTGCCGCCTTTGGCTTAAGGGCCGGGATGCCGGTAGGGTTGACCGTGACCTTAAGAGGCGAGAAAATGTACGATTTTTTGGATAAATTGGTTTCCATTACCCTGCCCCGCTTGAGGGATTTCAGGGGAGTACCGCTTAAGAGTTTTGACGTCAGAGGCAACTATACTTTGGGTATTGTGGAGCATACGGTTTTTCCGGAGATAGATTTAAGCAAGGGAGTAACGCCCCGGGGAATGGAAGTTTCGATTGTCACCAATGCGGGTACCCCGGAAAGGGCCAAAAGACTATTGGAACTATTGGGTATGCCGTTTGAGAAACAATAACTATGTCAACAACAGCCAAGGAAGTCAGAGAAGGTAAGAAATTAAGGTTTAAGGGTCGCTACCACAACCGCTGCAGAATCTGTGGCAGGAGCAGGGGATATATGAGAAAATTCGGTCTTTGCAGGCTTTGTTTCAGGGAGCATGCCTTAAAAGGCGAGATTCCCGGTGTTAGAAAGGCCAGTTGGTAAATTCGTTATGACAAATTATCCCATAGGAGATTTTTTAACCAGGATCAGAAATGCCGCTTTAGCCCGCAGGCACGAGGTGGTTGTGGACAGCACCAATCTGATCAGGTTATCCGCTAAGGCACTCGAACGGGCCGGTTTTGTCCAGGACGTTAAAGAGGCCAAGGGTAAACTTTCCTTGGCGATATGCTACCGCAGAAAAAAACCCATTATGTTGGGAATTAAGCTTATCTCCAAGCCGGGCTTAAGGATTTATGCCAGCGCGGATGATATCGAGGCCAGAAGAGGTCCGGAGACTCTGTTGATTTCTACACCCAAAGGAGTGTTGGTTTCAAAAGAGGCAATCAAACAAAGGACGGGCGGAGAAGTTTTGGCCAAAATTTGGTAGAAAGATATTTATGAGCAGAATAGGAAAATTACCGATTATCTTACCCCAAGGAGTTACCCTTGAGGTGGCCGGCCGTGAAGTTAAAGTTGTGGGTCCAAAAGGAAGCCTGGTACGCAGACTCGCCCACGGGATTTCCGTTGAGGTAAAAGACGGAGTAGTCCAGGTGCAAAGTACGGGCAAGACCAAACAGGATAAGTCGAATTTCGGCTCAAGCCGAGCCCATATTGCCAATATGGCCAAGGGCGTTTCCGAAGGCTGGAAGAAGGTTTTGGAATTGGTTGGCACCGGCTACCGCGCAGAGGCAACGGGCAATAGCCTGACTCTGACAATCGGCTATTCCCATCCGGTCAAAGTCGAAGGCTCTGACAATATCAGTTTTAAGGTCGAAAAGTCGATAATCACAATTGAGGGAATTGATAAAGAAGAGGTCGGAGAGGTTGCCGCCAAAGTCAGAGCGGTACGCCCCCCTGAACCCTACAAAGGCAAGGGTATCAAATATCTAGATGAAGTAATCAGAAGAAAGGCGGGTAAAGCAGCCAAGACCGTGGGGGCTCCGGCTTAATTTATTAAAAAATGGCTAACTTTAAAGCAAAAAGGTTTTTAAAAAGAAAACTGCGGGTTAAAATGAAGGTTAGGGGGGATGCCTCCCGACCCAGACTTTCGGTTTTTAGATCGAATAAGAATATTTACGCCCAAATCATAGATGACGCGGCGGGGAAGACCCTGGTTTCCGCAAAAAACAGGGAGAAAGAGATTGCTAAGATTAAATCCAAAATGGAGGCTGCGAGTGCCGTGGGAGAAGCAATTGCGGTCAGGGCTTTGAAGGCAAAAATCAAAAAAGTGGTTTTTGATAAGGGCGGTTTTAAATATCACGGCCGTGTAAAAGCTCTGGCCGAGGGAGCCAGAAAGGGAGGACTTGAATTCTAATGGGATATTACAATCCGGAGGTTAAAGAGTTTGAGGAAACGGTTGTCCAAATCAACAGGATTTCCAAGAAAACCAAAGGCGGAAACCAAATCAGATTTTCTGCTCTGGTGGTTGTTGGGGACAAAAAAGGCAAAGTCGGCGTCGGCCTTTCAAAAGCGGGCGATGTCAGAAGCGCCATCAAAAAAGCGGTAGCGGCAGCCAAAAGAAGAATGGTGGTAATACCTTTAAGTGGAACTACAGTACCCTACTCCGTCAGGGAGAAGTTTTCCGCAGCCAAAGTTTTGATCAGGCCTGCTCCTCCGGGCTCGGGTATTATTGCCGGGGGTCCCATTAGGGTAGTCATGGAAGCGGCCGGTATCAGGGACGCATCCGGGAAAATCTTGGGCACGAAAAATAAAATTTCAAATGTTTACGCAACCCTAAAGGCGCTTGAGACTATTTCGGAAATTTCCAAAAGAAGGGAGAAAGAATAATGAGCACTCAATTACCAAAACTGGTTACACGAAGGTCAAAAAGGGTAGGCCGCGGTTACGGAAGCGGCAAAGGGGGCCATACCGTCGGACGCGGGCAAAAGGGTCAGAAGACCAGGGCCCACATCGGGATTCTTTTTGAGGGAATAAAGGTCAAGAAATCTTTGATTAAAAAGCTGCCTCTGCAGCGGGGAAAAGATAAATTCAGAGCGCATCCCAAACCCATCGTGGTCAAGCTTTTCCTTCTGGATCTGTTGCCGGCCAAATCCACGGTTGATATCGCCCTACTGGCCAAGGAAGGAATTGTAGACGCCAGGGATGCGGCAGAAATCGGAGTAAAGATATTAGGAAACGGCGAGGTCAAGAAAGCCTTTACCATCAAAGTTCCAATTTCGAAATCAGCCGCCAAAAAGATAGAGAAAGCCGGCGGAACTATTGCTTAATGTTTAATTCGATTGCCCGCTTTTTTGTCAAGGTCGTAAAGTCGCCAGACATAAGGAAAAAACTTCTTATAACGGCACTTATCCTTTTTGTCTTTAGGCTGGTGGCCCATATTCCCGCAGCCGGTATCGACAGAGCCAGTCTGCAGGCATTATTTTTGGGCAGTCCGCTTTTATCCCTTCTGGATGTTTTCTCCGGCGGAACCCTGGCCAACTTTTCCATAATGGCTCTGGGGCTTAACCCTTATATCAACGCCTCGATTATTCTTCAGCTTTTAACCTATGTTGTACCAAGCCTGGAGGAGCTTTCAAAGGAAGGCGAGTACGGTCAGGAAAAAATTAATCAATACACCAGATTTTTGACAGTGCCCCTGGCCGCTGTTCAGGCTTTTGGTATGTATTCACTATTGCATTCACAAGGAATAATCTCGGTTATCTCTCCCCTGGCTTTAATTTCGCTGGTCTTAACCATGACGGCGGGAACGATCTTTGCGGTCTGGCTGGGGGAGCTGATCACCGAATACGGATTTTCAAACGGAATATCGCTTCTGATCTTCGCCGGGATAGTGGCACGGCTTCCGATCACCTTTTTCCAATCGGCAACAACAATTCAGACCCAGGATTTACTTAAAACTGGAGCCTTCGCGATAATCGCGGCGGTGATTGTGGGGCTTATTGTCTTCATGAACGAAGCGGTCAGGCAGATTCCGATAAGCTACGCCAGACGTGGAGGGAAAGTCAGTCCTGGCTTTTCTTCTTACCTTCCGCTGCGGCTTAATCAGGCGGGGGTTATCCCTATCATCTTTGCCGTATCTTTAGTTCTGGCCCCGACCATGATTTCCCAGTTTTTATCGGGAGTAACCAATCCCCAGGTCGCAAGTTTCGTAAATTTCTTAACAACCGCTTTTAATCCCAAATCGGCCATCTATAACGCTACCTACTTCTTTTTGGTGGTAGGCTTTACCTTTTTCTATACCGCGGTGGTTTTTAATCCCCAAAAGATTTCCGAAAATCTCCAGAAAAACGGGGGATTTGTACCGGGGATTAGGCCTGGGGCCCAGACCGCCAAGTATTTGTCCTTTGTCTTAAACAGAATTACCCTAATCGGGGCAGTGTTTTTGGGACTGATCGCCATTCTGCCTTCGCTTTTCCAGAACGTCATCGGCGTTGCCAATTTGGCCATTGGCGGAACCGGAATCTTAATCGTTGTCTCGGTGGTTTTGGAGATTACGCGCGAACTTGAAAGCCAACTGGTGATGAGAAGATACGAAGGGTTTTTGGAAAGATGAATATAATTCTTTTGGGACCACAGGGATCGGGCAAGGGAACGCAGGCACGTCTTTTGACCGAAAAATTGGGCCTTTTTTATATTGAGAGCGGAGACCTTTTAAGGGCAGCCGCAAAAGATGACCCCAGGATTGACGAAATTATCAACAAACAGGGCCAGCTATTGCCCGATGCGGAAACATTTTCCATAGTTACCGATTACATCAATAGCAACAAACCGGAGGCAAAGAACCTACTTTTCGACGGATACCCCCGGACCATCAAACAATATGAGCTTTTGCAAAAATGGCTTGGAGAAAAAGGAAGTAAGATCGACTGTGGGTTTTATTTAAATATTAGCGATGAGGAGGCGGTAAGGAGACTTTCGGCCAGAAGAATGGATCCCTCATCCGGAAAAATTTATAACCTGATTACGGACCCGCCTGGGTCGGAAGTAAACATGGATTCACTGATTCAGAGGCCTGATGATCGGCCCGATGCAATTAAAAAACGTCTGGGTTGGTTTAAAACCACGGTAGCTCCGATGATTGAGCTTATCAGGAAAGATATTCCGTTTTATGAAGTAGACGGAGCAAGACCGATTCAGGTTATCTTCGCTGATATTCTGCAGAAGTTGGAAAAATAAAATGACGGATATTTCGCTAAAAACCAAAGAAGAAGTCGCCATCATGCAAGAGGGTGGAGTCCTTTTGGGGAAAGTGAAAGCTGCTCTCAAAGAAAAGGTCCAAGAAGGAGTAAATGCCTCCGAAGTGGAAGATTTGGCGGTAGAGCTGATTAAGAAATCAGGTGGCGAGGCTTCTTTCAAGATGGTTCCTGGCTATTCGTGGGCAACCTGCATCAACATTAATGAAGGGCTTGTTCACGGAATTCCCAAAGAAAGCGTGGTTTTTAAAAAGGGCGACGTGGTGAGTGTGGATGTTGGCCTTTATTACAAAGGTTTCCATACGGACACCTCTTTTACCAAGGCGATAGAGCCGGATAGTATGACCAAGAAGTTTTTGCAGGCAGGCCAGGAGGCCTTGGAAAAAGCTATTGAGGCAGTATCTCCGGGAAAAAGGATTTACGATATTTCCCTAGCCATCCAGGAGACGATCGAAAAAGCAGGCCATTCCCCGATTAGAGTGCTGACCGGCCACGGAGTGGGCCGAGAGCTACATGAAGAACCCAAAATTACCTGTTTTGCGTCTGGGGACAGAGCCAAAAGTCCGGAAATAACCGAAGGAATGGTTTTGGCGATTGAAGTGATGTATTGCCTGGGTAGCCCCCAGGTAGAAATTTCCAAAGACGGATGGACAATTTCCATGCGTGATGGTAAAATATCAGCGCTTTTCGAGGAGACCGTGGCGGTTACTTCGCGCGGTCCCCTTGTTTTGACGGAAGGATAATCTATGGATAGGAACGAAATTACCGAGGTCGATGGGGTGGTTACACAAGCTTTACCGAATACGATGTTTAGGGTCGACCTGGTCGACGGCAGGACGGTTCTGGCAACGCTTAAGGGCAAACTCAGAAGGCACTTTATCCGCATTTTCCCCGGGGATAAGGTCAAGGTCGAAATGACTGCCTACGACGAAGAGCGGGGAAGAATCGTTTATAAGTATTAAAAACCATGAAAGTTCAATCATCGCTACAAAAACGCTGTAAGGATTGCAAAATAGTTAAACGTAACGGGATTTTGTATGTAATCTGCAAAAATCCCCGCCACAAGCAAAGGCAAGGTTAATTTATGGCAAGAATTTCTGGAATAGAACTAAACGACAACTGGAAAGTAGACTTCGCCCTGACAAGGATCAGGGGGCTGGGTTGGCCGTCGGTCAGAACTATTTTGGATTCTTTAAAGATCGACTCCGCCAAAAGGGTTTCCGATCTCACCCCGGAGGAAATTGCAAAAATTTCCGGCAAACTGGAAGACTATACTACCGAGGGGGAATTGGCACGGGCAGTCAGGGGAAATATTTCCCGCCTGCAGGCAATAGGTTCCTATAGAGGCTCTAGGCATTCGCGAAATCTGCCGGCCAGAGGACAAAGGACCAGGACCAATGCCAGAACCAAAAGAGGCAAAAGAAAAACAGTAGGCGCCTTCAAGAAAGAAATACTTTCGGCCCAAAAGACAGCCAAGACCGAGGAGGAGAAGAAATAATATGGCAGCCAAAAGACAAGCCGAGGCCGGCAAAGTTTTCATTTCGGCTTCGTTTAATAACACTCTCATAACGGTCACCGATGAAAAAGGGGCGGTAATTGCCTGGGGTTCATCCGGAGCCGCCGGATTTAAAGGTACCCGTAAGGCCACTCCCTATGCGGCCACCTTGGCTGTAGAAAAGGTAATCAAAAAAGCCAAGGACGATAATGGCTTGGGAGAGGTTGAAATCTATGTTAAAGGTCCCGGTCCGGGCAGAGACGCAGCCTTACGCGCGGTGAGAGCCGCCGGGGTTAAAATCTCTCTCATCGCAGACGTTACGCCCATGCCCCACAACGGCCCCAGGCCCAAAAAGAAAAGGAGAGTCTAAATGGCACGCTATACAGGACCAAAAGACAGATTATCCAGAAGAGAGGGGTTTGACCTTTTCGGTGCGGGTGCTAAACTTACACGCCTAACAGTTCCGCCGGGGATGCACGGACCCAAGGGTTCCAGAATGCCTTCGCAGTACGGAAGGCAGTTAAGGGAGAAACAAAAAGTCAAAAGACTTTACGGGGTCTTGGAGAAACAATTCAGGAATTACATTGCTGAGGCTTTAAAGACCAAGGGAAATACGGCGGAGATGCTCCTTTCGCTTTTGGAAAGACGACTGGACAATGTAGTTTTCAGGTTGGGATTTGCCCCAACCAGGGCATCGGCCAGACAATTGGTTTCCCATAGGCACGTCTTGGTTAACGGCAAAAGGGTAAATTTCCCTTCCTATCAGGTCGGACCCGGAGAAACAATTTCCCTAACCGCCAAGGGAATGGATGTCCCGGCAATCAAGCAAAAGCTGGCCGAGGAAAAATACAAAGCACCCGAATGGCTGAAAAGAAAAGCCGCAGTCGGGCTTATCGAAAGAGAGCCGAGGGTGGAAGATTTGACAGAACCTATTTCAGTGCAGGATATTATTGAATTCTATTCAAGGTAAGAAGGAGGTGATATTAATGAACGAACCGATGTTTGAAATAAAAGAGGAAGAAAGCCAAAAGAACTATTCTAAATTTTTCATTTCGCCTTTAGAGCAAGGCTATGGAGACACATTGGGCAATGCTTTAAGGAGAGTTCTTTTGACCTCGCTTCCGGGAGCTGCCATTACAACCGTCAGAATTTCGGGAGTAAAGCACCAGTTTTCAACCCTGAAAGGGATGAAAGAGGATGTGGTCGAGTTTTTACTCAATCTTAAAAAAGTCAGATTCTCTTTGGAACCAGGTGCGCTCAAAGCCGACAAACCGGTCAAGGTAACCATTTCGGTCAAAAGTTCGGGAGAGGTCAAAGCCAAAGACATTAAGGTCCCGGCGGATGTAAAGATTGCAAACCCGGAATTCGTTTTGGCTACCCTAAATAAAGGATCAAAACTGGAGGCAGATATGGAGATTACTGCCGGTGCCGGATACTCACCTGCCGAAGACAGGGAGAAAGGCCCGATAGGGCAAATCCCACTCGATGCCTCATATTCTCCTATTACCAGGGTAAATTATAAGGTTGAAGAAACCAGAGTTGGACGTTTAACCAACTACGACAAGTTAATATTGGAAATTTGGACGGACGGGACAATGACACCCAAAGAGGCAGTTAAGATGGGAGCCAGGACTTTGGTTTCCTATTTTAACCAGCTGGTTTCTCCTAAAAAGGTAGCAAAAGCGGAAGAAAAGACAGTTACCGACACGCTCGGTCCAGTAGGCAAACTCTCCGTCGAGGAGATAGGTCTACCCACCAGGGTGGCAAACGCCCTAGTTAAAGCCGGATACGAAACCGTTGAGGAGCTTGTTGGGGCAAAGCGAGAAGATTTGGTCAAGGTCAGAAATTTGGGAGAAAAATCGATAAAGATTATTGCGGTAGCCCTTGCGGAAAAGGGTGTTAATTTAGGAGTATAAGACCAAATGAGAAAGATGGTTTTCGGCAGAAAGCTTTCGCGGGGAAGGAAAGCCAGAGAAGCGCTTTTCAGATCTTTGATAAAGGCGCTGATTATCAGTGGAAAAATAACCACCACCAAGGCGAAAATCAAGGCAATCCAAGGCGAGATTGACAAGCTAATTACTCTTTCAAAGAAGGGGACTCTTTCGGCGGAGAAGAGGGTTTCGGCAATTTTGGGCAACAACAGGGTCTTGGCCCAAATCCTTTCGGGCAAGATTGTAAAGGCTTTTGGGACAAGGACAAGCGGCTTTACCAGGATGACTTTGCTTTCGAGAAGGAAAGGCGATGCCGCCGAGATGGCCAGGCTCGAATGGGTAGAAAAGATCAGTTTGGAAGAGAAAAAGCCGGCCGCCAAAGCCAAGCAAGAGACCAAAGCTCCACCGAAGAAAACAAAGAAGACAGTCAAGAAAGCGAAATAATGAAAACGTATCAACCCAAAGCAAAAGAGATAACCAGAAGCTGGCATCTTCTGGATGCCAAGGACAAAGTCTTAGGCAGGCTCTCGACCGAGATTGCCAAGTTTTTAATGGGTAAGCAGAAGCCCGCCTACTCCGCACACATGGATTCGGGCGACTTTGTGGTAGTGGTTAATTGCGAAAAAGTGTTTGTAACCGGAAAGAAGGCCCAACAGAAGCTTTATCGGGGTCACTCCGGCTATCCCAAAGGATTTAAGGAGGTTAGCTACGTCAAAATGCTTAAAGAACACCCCGAAAGAATCATCGAGCATGCGGTTTCCGGAATGTTACCGGATAATCGTTTAAAAAGAGACAGAATGGCGAGGTTAACGGTAGTTGCGGGAGAAGATAATCCGTACAAGGATAAATTTAAGCAATAATGGCAAAAACTAAAAAACAAACTTATATTTCCGCAGTAGGAAAAAGAAAAACCGCCTCGGCCCGCGTCAGACTTTATAAAGGCAAAGGCGAAAATATGGTAAACGCTCTTCCTATGGAAAAATATTTTCCGGGCAAGGTTAACCTCGCGCATTGGCAAAAACCGTTCGTCTTAACCGAAACACTCGATAAATATTATGTCAGCGTCAAGGTTACCGGCAGCGGCAAGGAAGCTCAACTTGAGGCCATGGTTTTGGGAATAGCCAGAGCGTTCTCGGAGGCAAATACGGAAAAGTTCAGACTGACCTTAAAGAAAGCGGGGCTTGTCAAAAGAGACTCGAGGAAAAGACAACGACGCATGGTGGGAACCGGTGGCAAATCCAGACGCAAGAAACAAAGTCCGAAGAGATAATTAGCTTCACTGTGTTATAATTTTACCCATGCGCGCTAAAGCCGGAATTACACTCCCCAAAGGCACAAAAGTTCCAGACCACATCGCGATTATTCCCGACGGCAACCGCCGTTGGGCCAGAGCCAGAGGACTCCCGACTCTCCAAGGCCACAAAAAAGGATTTGACGCTGCAGTACTTGTTTCCAGGGCAGCCAGAGATATCGGTATCCATACCGTAACCATGTGGGGATTTTCAACGGACAATTGGGATCGGGCAAAAGAGGAAATAAATTATCTAATGAAGCTTTATGCCAAACTGGTAGACGATTATCTTAAGGACGCAAAGAAAGACAATGTCAAAATAGTTCACCTTGGCAGAAAAGACAGGCTTCCCCAACTCCTTCTTAAAAAGATTGCTTTTGCGGAAGAAACAACCAAGGATAACTCCAAATATATTATGAATATCGCCATCGATTACGGTGGCCAGGACGATATCATCCGGGCCACCCAAAGCATGATCAAAGATGGGGTCAAAGCCGAACAGGTAGACAAAGCTCTTTTTGAAAAATACTTGGATACGAAAGACCAGCCCTATCCTTATGTCGATTTGATAATTAGATCATCGGGTGAACAAAGGACCAGCGGATTTTTGCTTTGGCAGTCCGCTTATGCGGAAACATATTGGGAAAACGACCATTTTCCCGACTTCACACCCGAAAAGCTTAAGGCAGCCATTCTCGACTATTCGAGACGCAGAAGAAGGTTTGGAGGTAATGATGCCGAGGAACACCTCAAATTTAACCCCGAGGTCGTTGCTAAACTTGAAGTTGCCTGGTGGAGATTAAGGAAGATTCCCGAGGGGACGCGCTTTAGGGATTACGCCTTTAAACACCTAAGAGAGCAGTACGGATTTTCAAAGCACATCGCCAAGAAAGCCGCCAAGTATTTACTTACCGCATTTTTGGAGCAGGACAACGGCAGAAACTGGGAAAAGGCCATGCGGGAGGTCGGCAAGTTTTACTCTCTTTTAAGAGAAGAGCTGAAGCTGGCCTTTGAGCCGTCCTTGGTTGCTTCCTTGGAAGTTAAGATGTGGAGGGACCTGGAGGGCAAGGACGAGGTCCGTTCTGCGGGTGAGGCAGAAGAGACCGCCAGAGAGCTTTACGCGGAAGTCTATAGAATATCTCTTCTGCAGGCAGCCAAAGCGGCCCATTTAAGGGTTATGGCCAATATCGAGCGGGGTTTGGCCGAGCGGGGATTCGGAGACAAACACTGGGCCAGGGCAGAGGACTACTTGGAGAAATTCTACCGTGCCCTCAAGGAAAGAGTTGCCTAAGGGAAGACAAAAAGCTTCAAGCCCAAGACCAAGAGAAATATCGCGATTAAATTCTTGAATATTTTTTGAGGAAGCCTATCCACAATCTTCTTGGCAATCCAGGCCCCCAAGAGTGATGCCGGGATAAATACCGCCAATCCCCAAGAAAGCGGCGCATTTATTCTGGTTCCGCCAATAAAATAGGTGGTTATTCTTGAGGCATCAATTACCGCTCCCAAAAGCCCCGAGGTAAATATATAAGTGGACTTGGGAACGTTGAAGGCCGTCAAAACGATAGCCCTTAAGGCTCCGCCACCAACCCCGGTTAGTCCCCCCAGAAATCCCGAGCCTGCCCCGCCGAAAGCTGAGGCAAGAACGGATTTTTTGATTCTGAACGTTGGCCGGAAAAGAAGATAGACCACGTAAGAAATCAAAATTGCCCCCACCAGACGCGAGAGCAGTTTTTCGGGAAGGGTCAAAACCAGGCTCGCTCCAAAGTAAGCCATAATTACCCCGGGAATTCCGAATGAAATCAAAAGCTTCCAGTCGATTCCTTTTTTGAAAAAGTACATTTTCCAAATGTCTCCAAACCAGTGGATAATACCTACCAAAAGCAGGGTTTCGGGAAGAGGCAGAAAGAAAAGCACAACAGGAACCATGATTGTGGAAATTCCGAAGCCGCTGATTGTACCCAAAATACTGGCCAAGAGAGTTAGGGCGCTGATTGCGAGAATTTCCATTTAAGGGGGTATCTTGATAAAATATACCAGATTTCCGGGGAGTAGTTTAACGGTAGAATAGGCGCATGGGGTGCGTCTGGACGGAGTTCAATTCTCCGCTCCCCGACACGTTTTTCCTTCTTGAATTTAATCTGGCTGCGTAGTAAAAGGAAACGCTATGGCCAAAAAGAAGAAAGAACTTCAGGAAACCAAACGCCAAGAGGCCGGCTCGGCAAAACTTCAGGCGATACGCCTCGCCATGGATCAGATCGAAAAGCAATACGGACGGGGTTCGATTATGAGATTGGGTGAAAGAGGAGGGGATAAATACAAGATAGAAGTGGTTTCCACCGGCTCCATTGCCCTTGATTTGGCTCTTGGGGTGGGTGGGCTGCCTCGGGGTAGGATTACCGAAATTTACGGACCGGAAGCATCAGGCAAGACCACACTGGCCCTATCCGTAATTGCCGAGGCGCAGAAAAAAGGTGGACAGGCGGCCTTTGTTGACGCGGAACATGCATTGGATCCCGAAAGGGCGGAGACCATCGGAGTTGATTTGGATAACCTCTTGATGAGCCAGCCGGATACGGGAGAGCAGGCGCTGGAGATTACCGAAACCCTAATCCGCTCCGGAGGGCTGGATGTTGTGGTTATCGATTCCGTAGCGGCTCTGGTGCCCAGGGCGGAGCTGGAAGGGGAAATGGGCGATGCCCAGATGGGGATGCAGGCCCGTTTGATGAGCCAGGCTTTAAGAAAGCTTACCGGTGCAATTTCCAAATCCAAGACGGTTCTGATATTTACCAACCAACTGCGGCAAAAAATCGGGGTGATGTTCGGTAACCCCGAAACAACCCCCGGAGGTCTGGCTTTGAAGTTTTACTCTTCGGTCAGAATCGACCTAAGAAGGATAGAGGTCTTAAAAGACGGAGAACAGGTAATCGGATCCCGCCATCGGGCCAGGGTTGTCAAAAATAAAGTTGCGCCTCCTCTAAGGGTTGCGGAATTCGATATCATGGAAAAGGAAGGAATGTCCCGTGCCGGGGGAATCTTGGATGTCGCCGTTAATTTAGGTATTGTTACCAAAAGCGGGTCATTTTTCAATTACGAGGGAAAACCTCTAGCCCAAGGTCGGGAAGGGGCCAAGGCCTACTTAGAAGAGCACACCAGATTTGCCGAGGAGCTAGATAAGAAAATTAGAGATATGGTCGCCTCCGGCAAAAAACTCCCCAAGGAATTAGGAGAAGAAAAGGGGGAATAGCCCCGATGCCAGTCATCACGGCAGTTAAGCCTCAAAGGAATAAAAAGCGCCTAAATATCTATCTGGACGGAAAATTCGGATTTGGGATAGACTTGGAAAACTTCCTCAGGCTGGGATTAAAAGTCGAAGAGGAATTATCCGAAGAAGATATCGAGGAAATTGTCAAAAAGGCGGAGTTTCAGAAAACGCTGGACAAACTGTTAAGGTTTGCCACCCTAAGACCCAGAAGCGAGAAAGAGATAAACTACTGGTTTAAGAAACAAAAAGTCCACGAAAGTATTATTCCCAAACTTTTCGAAAGAATTAAACATCTGGACTTAGTCGATGATGAGGCCTTCTCTGGCTGGTGGATTGAGCAGAGACTGACCTTTAAGCCGAAAGGAGTCAGGGCCTTAAGGCAGGAACTTAGACAAAAGGGGATAGCCAAAGAGATAGTAGATAAGGTCCTGGCCAAGACAAAAATCGATGAAGTCGGAATGGCCAAGGAACTGATGCAAAAAAAGGCTTATAAGTGGCAAAACCTGCCCAAGAGGGAGGCACGGCTGAAGATGTCCCAATTTCTGGCCAGAAAGGGATTTGCCTGGGAGGTAATTGAAAAGGTTGTCGAGAAGAGGTAAAATAGGCTCGGAGTGAAAGAACCAATGTTGAAGAAGACGCTTTTGGTTTCTTCGATCAGCCCGGTTGAATAACCGGCAGGGCTTCTTTTGCTCCCAAGATTATGGCAGATGACGACATCAAGATATTAGTTGAAGATTTAAGGCACGACAGAGAGAATCTCGAAAAGCGCCGCGAGGCTCTGAAAAAGAGGGAAGAAGAACTTGTTTCCCGCCTGGAAAAAGCCTCTAATATGACCGCCGATGAGGCCAAAAAGATTCTTTTGGATGAGATCCAGAGTGAGCTGACCGCGGAGGTTGCCCAAAAGATCAGAAAATCCGAAGAGCGGATCAAAGAAGACGCCAACGAGAAAGCCAAGGAAATCTTAATCGATGCGATGAAGCACGGGGCAACCGATTATGTGGCCGAATTTACCGTCTCCAGCTTCGTTTTGCCCAACGAAGACGTCAAGGGAAGAATAATCGGTGCTGGAGGCAGAAACATCAGAACCTTCGAAAGGGAAACCGGAGTTGAAATCGAGATCGATGAGAGTAACGAAATCAGACTTTCCTCTTTCGATTCGGTCCGGCGCGAAATTGCCAAAAGAGCTTTGGAACGTCTGATCAAAGACGCCAGAATCCAGCCTTCGAGAATCGAAGAGGTGGTCAAGGAAGTCAAAAAAGAAGTCGACGATATTATTTTGGAAGAAGGTAAAAGGATAACCCACGAATGTGGAGTCTATAACCTGCCGATGGATCTTATTAATTTAATCGGCAGATATAAATTTAGGACTTCTTACGGCCAGAATCTGGCGATTCATACGATTGAAGAGACCAAGATAGGTATCTCCATTGCCAATGAGGTGGGGGCGAATGTTGATATCGTCCGGTTGGGATGTTTGCTGCACGACATCGGTAAAGTTGTAACCGACGAAGAAGGAACCCACGTCGATGTGGGGGTCAGTACCATCAAAAAATTCGGCCTTCCCAAGGAAATAATTGCCTGCGTAGCCGAGCACCATGAAGACAAACCTTTTTCTTCGGTAGAATCAACCATTGTTTGGGTGGCCGATGCCATTTCCGGTTCCCGCCCCGGAGCCAGATATGAACCCCACGAAGAGTATGTGACCAGAATGAGCAAAATCGAAGAGATAGCCGGCTCCTTTTCTGGAGTGGATTCCGCCATGGCATTTCAGGCAGGCCGTGATGTCAGGGTTATCGTTAAACCGGATGAGGTGGATGACGATAAAATAACCGTCTTGGCCCACGAGATAGCCCAGAAATTGGAAAAGGAAGCCCAATATGCGGGTCAGATTAAAGTCACGGTAATTAGGGAAGTCAGGGCATCGGATACGACCAAGGCCCACTAAGACCCCTTCTCCTATGAAAAAGAAAGAATTTTTTCTGTTTCTACTTTTGGTAACAGTTTTTTTCGGGCTATATCTTTTGGCCAAAAACATTTTTTTCCCGACAAATCTCAAAAGGATTACGCCTGAAAAAATCGCCCAAAACTATCCTTTATCTACACCGACTCCGATCCCAACCCCAAAGCCCTTAAGCTTTACCGAAATGAATGCACTCTATGGACCTTGTGTGGGTTTGCCCACTCTGATGTATCACCATGTTCAAGACGCAGCGGCGGCCAAGGAGAAAAACCAGTCAGGCTTAACCGTAACGACCGAAACCTTCGGGGAACAAATGAAATACCTAAAAGAGAGAGGTTATCAAAGCGTTTATATGTCCGATTTGGTTAATTTCTTTGCCGGGACGGGTCGAGTTCCCGCCAAAAGCATTTTGATCACCTTTGACGATGCTTATGACGATTTTGCGATCAACGCGGTTCCGATCTTAAGAGAATTTGGCTTTAAGGCCACGCTTTTCGTACCGACGGGGCTGATCGATAATCCCGGTTATTTAAGCTGGCAAACGCTTAAGGATTTAGCCGGAGCCGGGGATATTCTTTTCGCAAACCATACCTGGTCGCATCGCAATGTCGGGGCGGATAAGGCGGAGGTTGAAAGGGAAATTACAACCGCAGACTTGCAACTTGAGGAAAAGGGCTTAAATACCCCCAAGATTTTTGCCTATCCCTATGGTCTTGAAAGCGCCAATGCCAAAACAATACTCCAAAGCTTAGGCTACAAATTGGCCTTTACCACCAGACCCGGATCGACGCTCTGCCAAAAGCAGAGCCTCGATCTTCCCAGAATAAGAATCGGTAATGTTTCCATTTCTTCCTACGGTTTTTGAAAAAGTGCCCAGAACTTGACTTTTTTTCTCCCTTAATCTATCCTGTTGAGCAGTTATGACCAAAAGAGAATTGGTAGACCTCGTTGCCCGAAAAGCCCACTTAACCAAAAGGGCCGCAATTGAAGCGGTCGATGTTTTCCTCGGTGAGGTAGGCAGGGTTCTTTCCAAAGGAGAAAAGGTGGTTCTTTCCGGATTCGGAACATTCAGGGTTATCTCCATGAAGGGTAAAACCGTAAAGATTCCCAGGACGGATAAAATGGTAACCATCAAAGCCCATCGTTCTCCCCGCTTCACTCCTGGCAAGAAGCTAAAAAGACAAGTCTCCAGATAATTGTTGTAGTATACTTTCATAGATGGACAAGGCTATTGTTGTTGACCATTTGCTTAAAAACTTCGAAGTTACCGAGAAAAAACCGGGTCTGGTAAACTCCTTCACTTCTATATTTTCTCCCCAGAAAAAAACGATCAGAGCCCTAAGAAACATTTCTTTCACCGTTGAGTCCGGGGAGCTTGTCGGTTTTATCGGCCCCAACGGTGCCGGGAAAACAACCACCCTTAAGGTTTTATCCGGACTGCTTTATCCGACATCGGGCTTTACCTCTGTTTTGGAATTCGATCCCTGGGACAGAAAACCGGAATTTTTGAAACAAATCTCTTTGGTGATGGGGCAGAAAAACCAGCTCTGGTGGGATTTACCCGCCATGGAGACTTTTGAGCTTAATCGGGCGATATACGAAATACCCAAAAGGCAGTATGAAGAGACTTTGGATGAGCTGACCGAGCTTTTGGAAGTAAAAAAACTTTTAAACATCCAAGTCCGAAGGCTTTCCTTGGGTCAGAGAATGAGGCTTGAGTTGGTGGCGGCCTTGCTGCATAGTCCCAAAATTCTTTTCTTGGACGAGCCCACCCTGGGATTGGATTTGATTGCCCAACAGAAGATGCGGGACTTTATCTACGAATACAACCGGCGCTCCGGCGCAACAATCCTTTTAACTTCCCACAACATGGACGATTTAATGGACCTGGCCAGGCGGGTCATCGTCATCGACGAAGGCAGAATAATTTTCGACGGGGCACTTGAGGAATTGGTTAACCGCTTTGCCAAGGAAAAAATAATCAAGGTATCCCTCTTAAGAGAAGACGATATCAAGAGAATCGAGGAGATAGGTAAGGTAAAGAAATTGGCCTTTCCAGAAGTTATCCTCTCGGTTCCCAGAAGCACTACGGCGGTGGCCGCGGCGGAGCTGTTGCAAAACTTTCCTGTTGCCGATTTGACGATTGAGGAAGTTCCGATTGAGGAGGTTATCCGTAAAGTCTTCCGGGGAGAGGGAAAGAAAAAGCTTCTTAAATGAAAAAGTATCTGGCGATTTTTAAAATCTCCTTTGCCCAGGAGTTTGCCTACCGTTTGAACTTCATTATGTGGAGGCTGAGAAACGTCATGCAGATTTTTTTGATTTTCTTTCTCTGGAACGCTGTATTTACGGACCCCACCCGAGTAGTTTTCGGTTACGACCGGGGCAAAATTTTAACCTATGTTTTCGGAATCCTGATTATGAAGGCGATTGTTCTTTCGGCCAGGACTATCGAGGTGGCCGGAGAAATCTCAAGCGGGGATTTAACCAATTTTCTTTTAAAGCCTGTTAACTATTTTAAGTATTGGTTTAGCCGTGACCTTTCCAGCAAGGCCTTAAATTTGGGCTTTGCCGCGTCTGAGGCACTAATTCTATATCTTATCCTTAGACCCCCGTTCTTTCTTCAGACCAATCCTTGGCTAATTGTTGCTTTTGTTATTTCTCTGGCTATCGCCGTGGTTTTGTTTTTCGGGCTTTTGTTTTTATCCAACCTGATTGCATTTTGGATGCCGGAGCAGGGCTGGTCCGCCCAGTTTCTGATAATCGTGATCTTTACCGACTTTCTCTCCGGAGGGGTATTCCCCTTGGATATTTTTCCCCTGGTGGTTCAGAAGATCCTCTATACCCTGCCTTTCCCCTACCTCTTGTTTTTTCCGCTCCAGATATATCTGGGAAAAATACCGGTCACCCAGGTCTGGGGAGGAATAATGATTGCCTGTGCCTGGACTCTGATACTACTGGCCGGCTTAAAATTTGTCTGGAACAGAGGTATCAGGAAATATGAAGCCGTAGGACGATAATGAAAAACCTAAGAAAGTATCTCAAAGTATGGTGGATGATGAGTAAAAACAGCTTCATCCAGGTACTTATCAATAAATTCGGGGCAGGAGTTTTCCTGACGGGGAAAATACTCAGATTTGTTTTCTTCATGACCTTTATAGTCTTTCTTTTAAAAGGCACCCAGAATTTGGCGGGATATTCACTTTCCCAGACCGTCTTTTTCTTCCTGACTTTTAATCTGGTGGATATTGTTTCGCAGTTTTTGTTCCGTGAAGTTTACCGTTTCAGGCCCCTGATCGTCTCCGGGGGTTTTGATTTGGTATTAACCAAACCGATAAGCCCGCTTTTCCGTTCTTTGATGGGGGGAGCGGATATTTTGGATTTTATCACTATTCCTCCGCTTATCGTGGCAATTGTTATTTTGGCAAGGGGACTTAATCCGACAGCCATCTCAGCTTTCTTTTACATTCTCCTTCTGCTAAACGGTCTACTTCTGGCCACCGCTTTCCATATCATGGTGATATCTATGGGAATTATCACTTTTGAAATAGACCATACGATTATGATTTACAGGGATTTAACCAATTTGGGTCGGTTCCCGATTGATATTTATGCTCAACCTTTAAGGGGGATACTGACCTATCTTATCCCGGTTGGAATCATGATTACTCTTCCGGCCAAAGCCTTGATGGGCCTGGTAAGCTATCAGGGAGTTTTGGTTTCTCTGGCAATCGGAGTGTTGGCGCTATACGTGGCCAAACGTTTTTGGGGTATTGCTTTAAAAAGATATACTTCGGCATCAAGTTGATACCATGGGGAAACTACTTATTATCTGCGGACCCACGGCCGTAGGCAAAACATCTTTAGCGATTGAGCTGGCAAGGACTCTGGAGGGGGAGCTGGTCTCTGCGGATTCCAAGCAGGTATATAAGGGGCTGGATATCGGAACGGGCAAAGATATTCCGCCTCAGGCCAAAAGGAAAGGATTCTATCTATATAAGGGGGTTAAGATCTGGGGATACGATTTGGTTGGGGCCAGTCAGGATTATAGCGTTGCCCAGTTTGTGGCCTTTGCCCAGGACCGAATCAAAAGAATCCGCAAGGACGGCAAACTTCCTATCCTGGTAGGAGGAACCGGCCTTTACATCAGGGCCATAGTCGACGGTATTGGTACCGTAGAAATTCCCAACAACAATGCGCTGCGGAAGAATCTGGCGGAAAAAGAAGTCCAGGAGCTTTTCGAACTTCTGGCCCAACTGGACCCGATTAAAGCAGGCTCCTTAAACGCTTCCGACAAGAAAAACCCCAGGAGGCTGATCCGGGCAATAGAAATAGCCACCTGGAGACTTAACTCAGGGGGTAGGAAACTTAAGCAAGTTAGGCCACAAGAGGACGCCCTCTTTATCGGTCTTATCGCGCCCAAAAAGGTTCTTTACGAAAGGATAGACAAGAGAGTAGAGACACGTCTTCGGGCCGGAATTATCAAGGAAATAACGGCTCTTTTAAAAAGCGGGGTGGATTGGGACAACCAATCGATGAGCTCTCTGGGGTACAGGCAGTGGCGGGAATACTTTGCGGGGGTATCCTCCAAAGAGGAGGTGGTTAAGCTTTGGAAGGTGCAGGAGAGGAAATATGCCAAGCGTCAGATTACCTGGTTTAAAAAAGACCTCCGGATCATCTGGTTTGACGTAGTCTCACCCGGTTGGAGAGAAAAGGTGGAAAAATTGGTCAAAAAATGGTATAAATTGTCCTGAAAGGGGCCGAAAATGCCGAGAAAAATCGAAATTTCCCACAAAACCATTATTTTCGCGGTTATGTTTTTGTTGGGTTTGTGGTTTTTCTACTACATTAGGGATTTAATCTTCGAACTTTTCATCGCTCTGGTTATAATGACCATTCTTAACCCCTTCGTCAGTAAAATCACCAAAATCAAGATTCCCAGAGGGTTTGCTATTTTAATCGTTTATATAGTTGTATTGGGTATTTTCGGTCTGGGAATTGCCGGGGTAATACCTCCATTGGTCGAGCAGACCACTGGATTTGTAAACAATCTTCCCCATTTTCTTTCCAGGATCGGGGTCAGCCGATTTATGAGTGAGCAGGTTACCTCGCAGCTGCTTTCCCAACTGGGGGCCATTCCGGCACAGGCCTTAAAGTTCGGTTATTCGGTTTTTTCCAATGTCCTTTCGGTCTTAACGGTTTTGATATTTGCCTTTTACCTGCTTTTGACACGCGACAAACTGGATACCCAGCTGGCTTTTCTTTTCGGAGAAGACAAAAGGAGAGAAATTGGCAGGATAATCGACATGCTGGAGACCAGGTTGGGAAGCTGGGTGAGGGGGGAGCTGCTCCTAATGCTTTTGGTCGGAACCTTAATTTATATCGGCTTGGCCCTCTTGGGAATTCCTTTTGCACTGCCCTTGGCCATTATCGCGGGGCTGTTGGAAATAGTACCTATTTTAGGGCCGATTATCGCCGCCGTCCCCTCCGTAATTATCGGATTTACCATCTCTCCGGTGATGGGGCTTGCCGCAGCCGCCCTGGCTTTTCTGGTCCAGCAATTTGAAAATTATGTTTTTGTCCCCAAGATTATGGAGAAATCGACGGGCGTATCTCCCTTAATTACGCTTTTCGCCCTGGCCATAGGCTATAGAATTGCGGGTCCCGCCGGAGCCGTTATCTCCATGCCGGTTGTGTTGGCACTCCAGGTCGTTTTGCGGGAATACTTCCTCTCCAGGCAGTAGCTTTTTCTCCGGATACTATTTTGCCATCAAAAAACCCGCTTGCGCGGGATTTTTGACCTCTGGAGGGTAGTAAGCCAGGTTCTGTTTCAGATGACCATCTGTCTAATGCCCTCAAACTTTGGGTCTCGGGAAAGCATCCTGATAACGACCCGTTCGGAGGTTGCAGCGGGGAGGATTGCCCCTTTTCACTCGTTCTCGTCTACCTTTAGGGTAGATGAGTCGACATAGTCTCTGTGGCTCTGACTAGCGCTTTCGCGTTCCCGCTTGCGCGGGACACCCTGCTTTCTGCTGCCTGGACTTTCCTCCCCGATTTTATTCGGGGCGGTCATCCTTCCTCCAGAGTGGCAAAAGTATATCACGCGAGGCTGAAAAAAGCAATTTTCGGGTGATTTGATATTTTTCTATACCTATAGTAGAATGCAAGCGCCTTTTAAAGGCAACTCGTCGCTCATTTATTATCCCATCTCAAAGGAGGGGAGAATGACCAGCCTAACGGAGCTTGTCAAGCTTGGCAAGGTGGCCTCGCGGGTCCTGATCGAGACGTTGGAGGCTCTGGCCAACAACGGCAAAGATTTGGGGCTTGTCGAAGCCAAGGACGTTGTGGGGCTGCTCGATCGTTCGGAGCCACCCCTCTCGCGAGCTGAACTCGAGAGACTCAAGGGAGCCAGCCGAAAGGCATCTACCGATCTCGGGACTCAGGGGAAGAGCTGGGCAGAGCAGGATTGGGCGAGAATTGTCAATGCAATCGAAGCCAAACTTGCCAGGATGCCCAGGTGAGTACGAAAAGAAAGACAGAGCCAGCAATGGTGGCCCCAAAGGCCTTAAATCTGTCTTTTTCTTTGGCAAAAATGTTGACAAACAAAGAACCGGCCTGAATGGGGATTTAGAAAAGCTGTAGTACAGCTACCCCAAACCAGGCCGGCAATGATCCACAGGGTGAACCCCTGAACGGAGTCCACCCCTTGTGGAGGAGGAGAAGGGTGAAGAAACGCCGTTCGCCCTTCTACTATTCAACTGGGGCGCCATCCCCAGGAATAGCTGGTCGGGTGGAAAACAACACCGGTTACCCTCCCAACATGAGGGGGGCACGCTAGGAAAGTAGCCAACATTGTCTCCACCCGGTGATGGAATCAAGAAGCCGTGGCGGAAAAGCAAATCTTTCCGCTTGGCGAATCTTGACCCCCAAACTATCAAGGTACTTTCTCTCCGGACCCCGGGCCCCTAACGGGGAGTTAAGAGCCCGGGGCAGCCGGAGGGAGGCGCAAAAGGTCTCACAGGGGGACCTTTTGGCTCGTAACAGCCATTATATTCGATTTTTCATTTTTTTCAATCGATTTTTTGTTAGAATGAGCCATGCGTTTAGTCATTCAAAGGGTCACCAAAGCGGTGGTGAAGGTAGGGAATAAACAAGCGGGGAAAATAGACAAGGGCTTATTGATCTTGGTTGGAGTCGGGAAAGAAGATACCCGGGCCCAAGCCGAAGCCTTGGCGGAAAAGCTTTCCAAACTGCGGGTCATGGCGGATGGGAAAGGGAAAATGAACTTAAGTGTCTCGGAGGCAAAGGGGGAGTTTTTGGTAGTTTCGCAGTTTACCCTCTATGCGGATACCTCGGGAGGCAATCGGCCTTCGTTTATTAAAGCGGCAGAGCCTGCCCTTGCCAAAGAAATTTATGAGCATTTTCTGGCTAAACTTAAGGAAAATGGAGTAAATGTTGCAACGGGAAGCTTTGGGGATTATATGAACATTAGCGCCGAACTTGATGGTCCGGTGACAATAATTCTGGAGAGTTAGTATTTGGGTTACACAAAAGGGACCCTACGAATAGGGAACCCTTTTGCTTTTAAGTATTCAAGCGGAAGTTACCCTCCGATCTTGAACATTGTTGTGCCGCAAACTTCACAAACGGCCTTTGTTGCTTTCTTGCCGTTCTTCATCGTTACACCTTGCGCGTCTTTTCCTTCTCTTTTTGCTCGGCACTTTACGCAGTACATCATTTAGAATTCACCCCCTTTCGATTGGGCAGAACAATTATTTGTTCCAAGCTAAGTATAACACCACTTCTAAGGCTAGAATGAGGCTGACGATGATTAGGCTTTTTAGGATATCACGCTTGATTGAGGCTGATGGTGCGTCTTTTGCCAGTGTTATGGCACTTTCTTTGTGTGAGCTTCCCGGAATTGGCTTCTTAGCCTTGGAAATAAATTGCCCCTTGACACTGGGCTCCCAGCTTAAGGCGAAGCCGTGTTTGGCTGAAGCCTTCTCTCTCCTTGTTCTTCTTTTTGCCATTTCAAACCTGTTTCCTTCTTAGCTCCTTGACACCAGTATATCAAGATGCAAAAATGTTTGAGCTATTATCTTACTCACCGCGTTGACGCGGTAGTTTTTTTAGGGTACAAGTACTTTGATGTCCTTGCAAATTTTGGTTCCGGTACTGTTAAGCCTTTGGCTTTTGGGATTGACCATCGCTCTCTTTCTCTTTTTGAGGTTTTTTAAGCGTCTGGTTAAGGGAGTTAAAGATTTTGATTTAAAAAAAGTACTGGATAAGGTTCTGGCTCAGGAACAAGCCAATAAAGAAGGTCTTGAGCTTATCATCAAAGAGGTTCGGAAACTGGAAGAGGACGGCAGGTTACACGTACAAAAGGTCGGCCTGGTCAGGTTTAATCCGTTTAAGGAAATCGGCGGGGATCACAGTTTTTCACTCGCACTTTTGGACGGCAAAGATACGGGAGTGGTGATAACGGGATTACATACCCGGGAAAGAACCCGGGTGTACATGAAGGCGGTGAAGGCAGGTAAAAGCGAGCATGAACTTTCCGATGATGAAAGAAAAGCCCTAGTAAAGGCTCAAAAAAGCATATGAAAGAAAACATATCCGCAAAGATTTCGAAACTTATCGCATCAAAGAAGTTTATGATGGTGGTCTCTTTCGTGGGGCTATATCTTTTGGCTACCGGACTTTCTTTGGCAATATTCTCCTTCTTAAGAAAAGATACGGGGGTGACCTCGGGGGCGGTGGGTTCCACCCGCTCCAAGATCAACCTTGATTTACCCAAAACAGAGGAATGTCCTATCAATGGATTAATGTTTACCAAGGCGGAGAAGGATATTTGGGAAGGCAGAAGGCCCATCACCGCTATGGTTGAAAACCACTCGGACAGCCGTCCTCCATCAGGGCTTTCCAAGGCGGATGTTGTTTATGAGGCCGTGGCCGAAGGCGGCATCACCCGTTTCTTGAGCATCTTCTATTGTGGTGCTGCAGCCGAGGATGTCAAGATTGCACCGGTTCGCTCAGCTAGGATTTATTTTGTCGACTTTGCGGCTGAATATGGGGTCAACCCGATATTTATGCATGTGGGTGGAGCCAACGACTTTTCCGGTTCGGGTGATACTGCCAGGGACGTCAGGGCTCTTGAGACTCTTGAGTCTTTAGGCTGGAGAGTTCCGGGCGGAAACGATTTCGATACGACCTACGATTCCGGCTACCCGATTTTCTGGAGAAACTACGAAAGGTTGGATAAAACGGTGGCCACGGAGCATACAATGATGGCCTCACTCGATGCCGCTTATAAAGAGGCAGAAAAGCGCGGGTTTGGAGCCAAAGACGAGGACGGAGTGCGTTGGGACAAGAACTTTGTTTCCTGGAGATTCGCGGACGATAAGGCCCAGAGCCCCACAGCTAGCGATATCTCTTTCGGCTTCTGGGACAATAAACCCGACTACGATGTCGAGTGGAAATATGACGCTGCCGGAAACAAATATCTAAGGTTCAACGGAGGAACGGAGCATACCGATCTTGAAACCAAGACCCAGCTCTCGGCGAAAAACGTAGTCATTCTTTTTGCCAAGGAAAGGGGACCTGTTGACAGAAACTTGCATATGTTCTATACAACAACCGGGACAGGAAAGGCTCTGATATTTCAAAACGGGGTAGCCATTGAAGGAACTTGGAAGAAGGAAGCCCGAACATCAAGGACCAAGTTTATGGACGAGAAAGGCAAAGAAATCTCTTTCGTACGCGGTCCTGTCTGGATAGAGATTGTTCCTGCCGGAAATAGCGTCAATTACTAAAAAACTCCTGCCCCCCAAAGAGATTACATAAATGGCAGAACTTGGAGACATTATCACTTCTAAAGTAAGAATAAAAATTCTTGAACTGTTCTTCTCCAACTTGGACGAAATGTATCACGTCAGGGGAATCGTCAGGGAGATCAAAGAGGAAATTAACGCAGTCAGGCGCGAGCTGGAAAGATTCGAAAATGCCGGAATCCTCAAAAAGGAACCCAGAGGCAACAGGGTTTATTATTGGGTCAGGCCAGATTACCCCCTGTTTGGAGATATCATCTCCATGGTTTCCAAATCAACGGGACTCGGTAAGTCGATAATCGAGAATCGAGGCAAAATCGGCAAAGTTATCTATGTCATGTTCTCCGGGAGACTTGTCAGGGGCAAGTCCAGGAAAAGGGAAGACGATGTGGACATTTTGGTTGTCGGGGATATTGTTTTGCCCGAATTGGCTTCCATAATCCGGGCTGAAGAATCCAAGCGCGGTAAAGAAATAAACTACACGGTGATGAGTAAAGAGGAGTTTGATTTCCGCAAGAAAAGAAGGGACCCGTTTCTTCTGGGGATCTTATCTGGTAGCCGCACCATGGTCATCGGGGACGAGGAGGAGTTGGTCAGTTAGACATGCTTCGGCTTTCTTCTCCTGCCAAGAAAGTTACTCTGATATTTTTCCTCACACTCTTGGCTGGGTTTATCAGTTTGCCTCATGAGTTTTCTCTTTTCGGCAGGAAATTCACGCGCCCCAATATCAATATCCAATCCGACAGGTTTGACATTCAAAAGAATCTGGACCTGGTGCTGGGCCTCGATTTAGCCGGAGGCAGCCATCTGGTGTTTGAAGCGGATTTGGGTAAAATTGCCGATGGGGAGAAGAAGGAAGCTTTAGACGCTGCAAGAAACATTATCGAGCAGCGAGTAAATATGTTTGGAACTAGTGAGGCTAATGTCCAAACATCGTCCTTTGAAGGTAAGGATAGAATTATCGTTGAATTACCAGGAATAAGTGACCCCCGAACCGCATCGGAAATAATAGGCAAAACTGCTCAACTTGATTTTAGGGAGTTTATCAATCCACAAGACGCAACGATTGGCGCAACTTTGGCTAATACAATTTCGACTGGATTTACCGGAGCGGATTTTAAAAAGGCTTCCCCGGCGTTTGACCAAAATGCGGGGAGACCTGTTATTTCTTTTGAAACTAAACCTGATGCCGCAAAAAAGTTTGGTGAAATAACAACGAGGCTTGTTGGTAAACCGCTGGCAATATTTCTAGATGCATCTCCGATTTCTTGGCCGACGGTACAGGAACCAATAACACAAGGAACCGGTCAGATAACAGGGGGGTTTACAGTTGAAGAAACAAAATTTATTTCTAAACTTTTGAACGCAGGAGCGCTTCCCGTTCCGGTTACCTTAATTGAAGAAAGAACGGTTGGGGCCACCCTGGGAGCCGAATCAATTGCCCGCAGCGTCCGCGCGGGCCTGGTTGGCCTTTCCATGGTTCTCCTTTTTATGGTTTTGGAGTACGGAAAACTGGGACTGGTGGCGGATATTGGCCTGATTATTTTCGGAGTTTTAACCCTGGCTCTTTATAAACTAGTTCCGGTCGTGCTCACCCTTCCTGGAATTGCAGGATTTCTTTTGTCTGTAGGAATGGCTGTTGACAGCAACATCCTGATATTTGAGAGATTCAAAGAAGAAAAGGTCAGACGGCCCGTGGCCGATGCTTTGGAAGTTTCCTTCGGCAGGGCCTGGGATTCGATCAGGGATGCCAATATCTCAACTTTGGTTACGGCCTTTGTTCTGGCCAATCCCCTTGATTGGCAATTTCTAAATACATCAGGCCCGGTCAGGGGATTTGCCATCACTCTGGCTTTAGGCATCGGCTTAAGCCTTTTTACGGGAATCGTTGTATCCCGCAATCTGTTAAGGGTCTTTATCAGAGAGGGTAAGGTAACTAAATAATATGAAGTGGATGAAATACAGACTGGTCTATTTTGCCATTTCGGCCCTGGTAATCGCAGTGGGAGTATTTAGCCTTCTTAAGTGGGGACTGGCCTTTGGGGTGGACTTTAAAGGTGGGGCGATTCTGGAATATAGATTTAACACAGACGTTTCGGAAGAGAAACTAACTTCGCTTATCGAAGGCACCAAGGCTCAGGTTGCCTCTGTCCAGAAAACCGGCAACGGTTCCTACATTATCAGGCTTTCGCCTATTTCTATTGAGCAAAAAGAGATAATCGGTGTGCTTCTGGAGAAGAACTTTGAGGCCCAGGAGCTTAGATTTGAAAACGTCGGTCCATCAATCGGTCCCGAGCTGGTCAAAAAAACACTTTACGCTCTCATCATTTCCGCCACGGCAATTCTGCTTTGGGTTGCCATCCAGTTTAAGAGCATCAAATTCGGAGCCAGTGCGGTTTTGGCCATGTTCCACGACAGCGTGGTGGTTATCGGAACCTATTCGTTCTTGGGACACTTTTTCGGAGCGGAGGTGGACTTTCTTTTTGTGACGGCACTTCTGACCATTCTTTCCTTTTCTGTACACGACACCATTGTCGTTTACGACCGAATTCGTGAGAGCCACAAAAAACTGGGGGGCAGCGTCACCGAGTTGGCGGATAAGGCCATTTCCGAAACAATGGTCAGGTCTTTAAATAATTCATTTACCATAATCTTCATGCTGGTGGCGCTTCTCCTTTTGGGAGGGACGACCATCCGCTGGTTTGCGGCGACACTCCTTATCGGAACTGTTTCGGGAACTTACTCTTCGCCCTTTGTGGCGGTCCCGATTCTGGTAACCTGGGAGGAGATACAGAAGAAGATTAAAGGCTAAAGCTTTTATTTAATTCTTTTCAATTCTTTAACCAACACCTCTTTTTCGTTCGCCAATTCTTTTTCGACAACTTTTTCAAAGAGGGCATTTAGTATTTCTCCAACCTTCGGTCCGGGGGCAAGATCAAGTGTCTTCATTACATCGTTTCCGTCTATTTTCAGATCCCGCACCGTAAAGGGTTGTTTTTGAACTTCGATTAGTCTTTTCTTGAATTCTTCCAACCTCCATGAGGTCTCCCTGGCGCCTCCGCCTAACCTGTCGGCAACTCTGAGGTAAAGCATGTCGGTAATGTTTTCCTTGCCCACGTTTTTGATAAAGCGTCTTATCGCCGAATCCGTCTGGCGCTCATCCACCGTAAACTGATGCCACCTGATAAGTGTTACGAATTTATCCGTTTCCTCATTGGAAAACCTCAATCTTTCGGCAATATTTCTGGCGATTTTGGTGGAGATTACCTCGTGGTTATAAAAGGTAATCACCCCGGTCGGAAGTTTTTTGTAGGTTGCGGGCTTGCCGATATCGTGGATTAGAGTGGCAAAGCGTACCAAAGGATCCGTTGACTTACAGGCCTTAAGGCTCATCAAAAGGTGGGTGCCCACATCGTAAAGATGGTGCCTGCCCGGAGATTTCTGCTCGACCCCGAAAGCCTTCTCCAGCTCCGGAAGGATCTCCTGCATCAGACCGGAATTTCTGAAGAGCAATATTCCCTCGTAAGGATTGGGTGAGGCCAGAAGTTTAAAAAGCTCTTCCTTGACCCGTTCCCTGGCGATTTTACCTATCAAAGCCGCATTCTTCTTTATCGCTTCAAGGGTTGCCTCCTCAATCGTAAAGCCCAACTCTGCGGCGATTCTTAAGGCTCGCATCATCCTTAAGGCATCTTCGGCAAATCTGACGTTGGCATCTCCCACGGCCCTGACCATCTTTTTGTCCAAATCTTTTTGTCCCCCGAAAAGGTCGACTATTTCGTATTCGTGGTCTGCCTTAAGTTTCTCCAGGGCCATGGCGTTGATGGTGAAATCCCGTCTGGCCATGTCCTCTTTAAGCGTCTTGCCCCATTCGACCCTGTCTGGGCGGCGTGCGTCCGAGTAACCGAATTCTTTTCTGAAGGTGGTTATCTCATAGGGGTTGGTCGAGGAGGCGTCACTCACGCCTACGGTACCGAACTCGTTGTCGTAAAATCCGTCGGGAAAAATCTTTAATATTTCCTCGGGGGTGGCACTGGTTGTGAAATCCCAGTCATCAACCGACCTGCCAGTCAATAAATCCCTGACTGCTCCTCCCACAACATATATTTCGTAGTTATTCTCCGAGAACTTTTTTAAAATTTCCTGTACGAATTCTGGGAGCTGAATTTTCATCGTAATCTAATTATACTTCAGTCATCGGAAAGAAATTAAGGCACAAATATGAATAATCTTGGATTTAGATGGGAAGTTTTGGAAAAGGCGAAAGTAAAAGATATTATTCCTACCCTCCTAAGGAATAGAGGTATCACCTCAAAAAAGGACAAAGAGGAATTCTTTAAACCTACTCCGGCGGAGAAGATCTCGGTCAAAGCGCTGGGTGTAAATCCCAAAGAAATCGCCAAGGCAATTACCAGAATAAAGCTGGCCAGAAAAACGCAGGAAAAAGTAATTGTCTACGGAGATTATGACGCTGACGGAATTTGCGGGACAGCGATTTTATGGGAAGCACTTTTTACCCGGGGGTTAAATGTCCTGCCCCATATTCCCGAAAGATTTACCGAAGGGTATGGGCTCAATGTCGAAAGCATCAAAAAACTAAAAAAGGAAGATGAGAATCTGGGCCTGATCATTACGGTAGATCATGGCATTGTGGCAAATACAAAAGTCGATCTTGCCCGGGAGCTGGGGATAGACGTCATTGTCACCGATCACCACGAGCCGGCAAAGCTTAAGCCTAAAACCTATGCTTTGGTACATACCACCAAAATTTCCGGTTCGGCCGTTGCTTGGGTATTGGCCAGGGAGATAGGCAAAAAGATTAAAAACGAAAAACCAAAACTCAAAGACCTAAGTTCTTTAGAATTGGCTGCAATCGGGACTCTGGCGGATCAGCTGCCCCTGATTGGCCCCAACCGTTCCTTTGCCAAATACGGACTCGAAGCACTGAATAAAACTCAGAGGGTCGGGCTTTTAGCGCTTTTTAAGGAAGCGGCCATTGTTCCGGGAGAAATTGGTCCTTATGAGGTCGGCTTTATCATTGCCCCGAGAATTAATGCCACAGGGAGGCTGACCCACGCGATTGATTCTTTGCGGATTCTTTGCACCAGGAGTGTATCAAGAGCGCAGGAGCTGGCGGAGCATTTGGGCAGAACCAATCTAGAAAGGCAAAGAATAGTCCAGGAGGTGGTCGTTCATGCCCGGGAAAGGCTAAAAGGCGGAGTTGGGGAAAGTATTATTATCCTGGCCCACGAAAGCTACCACGAGGGAGTAATCGGACTGGCCGCAGCCAAATTGGTTGAAGAATTCTATAGACCGGCAATCGTGCTGTCTAAAAAGGGCGAGATTTCAAAAGCCTCTGCCCGCTCAATATCGGGTTTTAATATCATTGCGGCAATAAGAAGCCTGAAGCGTCTTTATATCGAAGGGGGTGGACACCCGATGGCAGCGGGCTTTTCGATCAAGACGGTTAAGATCCAAAAGTTTTCCAAAGAGATAAATAAACTTTCCAAGAAAGCTCTCACCCCGGAAATACTATCAAAGCGGATTAAAATCGATACCGAGGCCCACTTTAATCAATTGAATCAGGCCCTTTATGATAAAATAAAAGCCTTCGAGCCTACTGGGCTTGGGAATCCTGCACCGGTATTTATTACAAGAGACGTCGAAGTCCTTGAAGCAAGGCGGGTAGGGAAAGAAGGATCTCATTTGAAATTACGTTTGGCAAAGGACGGAATTAATTTTGAAGCGATAGGTTTTGGACTAACCAAGCGCTTCACCGATTTGGGACAGGCTGAAAAAATGGACATCGTCTACTGCCTTGATGAAAACGTTTTTAACGGCAGAAAAAGCCTGCAGCTAAAGATAAAGGACATCAGGAAAAATGCGTGATTTAAAAAAGAAATTTAAAGATCTTAAGCAAAATATATTGGATTACAATCCGCAGGCTGATATTGGGCAGATTGAGAAAGCCTGGAATTTTGCGGTTCTGGCCCATACCGAGCAAAAGAGATTAAGCGGTGAGCCTTTCGTGTCTCACCCTTTGGAGGTTGCCCTCAGGCTCGCCAAATGGAAACTCGATACAACCTCAATAATTGTGGGGCTACTTCATGACACAGTGGAGGATGGCGGAGCCAAAAGGGAAGATATCGTTGAAGGCTTTGGTGAGGATGTCGCAGCCCTTGTCGACGGGGTGACAAAGGTCACGGACTTAAGGCTTAAAGGCAGCCGCGAGAGGGAGTTTATCGAGAACTTGAGAAAGATGCTTCTGGTTATGGCCAAAGACCTGCGGGTAATACTGGTTAAGCTTGCGGATAGGCTGCATAACATGGAGACCCTCTTTGCCCTTGCCCCGGAGAAACGAAAGATAAATGCGATAGAAACCTTAGAAATTTATGCCCCCTTGGCCGAAAGACTGGGAATGGGAGAGGTTAAGGGACAACTTGAAGATTTGGCCTTCCCTTATGTTTATCCGAGCCAGTATAAAAAATTACTGCGGCGCTCAAAACCCTTTTACAAAGAAGCGGAAGGCCATATCAATAAAATGAAAAAGGTTCTTCTCAAAAAGCTTCTGGAGGAAAATCTAAATGCAGAAATTCATGCCAGGAAAAAGCATTTATTTTCTCTCTGGAAAAAACTGGAGAGGTCGGAAGTCGGTTGGGATTTTGGTAAGGTTCACGATATTGTGGCGATAAGGATAATTGCCGGAACGGTTGCCCAATGCTATAGCGCTTTGGGTATCGTCCACGGCAACTACAAGCCCGTTCCCTATATCGGGGTTTCGGATTTTATCGCCCAACCCAAGCCCAACGGCTACCGTTCTATCCACACCAAAGTTTTCGGTCCGGAAGGAAGGATTGTTGAGGTCCAGATCAGAACCTTTCTGATGCATAAAGAGGCGGAGGAGGGAATCGCTGCCCACTGGGTCTACTCCGATGCCAAGGGAAAAGGAGCCAGCGACGCGATTTTGGAAAAAGGCGACGTTTTTGCCCCTTCCGAAAAGCTTTCCTGGGTACGCCAGCTTGTGGACTGGCAAAAAGAGATGACGGATTCGGATGAGTTTCTTAAGGCCGTAAAATTCGACGCTTTAAGACACCGGAATTTTGTTTTTTCTCCCCTGGGGGATGTTTACGATTTGCCGGCTGACTCCACCCCGGTGGATTTTGCCTATGCGGTCCATACCGATTTGGGCAGGTTCATTACGGGTGCAAAAGTGGACGGGAAAATCGTCCCCTTGGACTACAAACTTAAAAGCGGCCAAGTGGTTGAAATATTGAAATCCAAAAATCCCAGAACCCCTAATCCCCACTGGGCAGATTTCGTTGTCACAACCTTGGCCAGGCGCGAAATAAACAGGTATTTGAGAAAGACAGGCCCGACAGAGTAGAATTTATCAAGATGCAAAGAACTTTGATTTCGGAAACAGCAAAAAAGACGGGAGAAAAAGTGGAACTTTTCGGTTGGATAGACAGCATCCGCGACCACGGAAAAATTACCTTCATCGACTTAAGGGACGCAACCGGAATAGTTCAGTGTGTAGGGGAGGCTCTTGACAAGGTTTCGGTCGAAAGCGTGGTGTCCATTTCCGGTACTGTTGTTGAAAGACCCGAGAATTTAATCAATCCGAACCTCGAAACGGGAAAGTTCGAAATCAAGATTGAAAAGATGGAGATAGTCTCCAGAGCGGCGGAGCTTCCCATTCCGATTGGGGGAGACGGAGCAGACATCGACGAAGGATTGAGACTTAAATACCGTTATCTGGATTTAAGGCGCCCCAGAATGGCCAAGAATTTAAGGCTTCGTTCCAAGGTGACGACATTTATCAGAAATTGGTTGACCAAAAAAGATTTTGTGGAGATTGAAACTCCGATATTAACCAAGACCACCCCCGAAGGGGCCAGAGATTTTATCGTGCCTTCAAGACTTCAACCTGGCAATTTCTACGCTCTGCCCCAGTCGCCGCAGCAATACAAACAATTACTGATGGTTGCGGGCTTTGAGAAATATTTCCAGATTGCCCGCTGTTTTAGGGACGAAGACCCGAGAGCTGATAGGGCCTATGGCGAGTTTAGCCAACTCGATTTGGAAATGTCCTTTGTCGAGCAAGAAGACATTCTGAGATTGACAGAAGATCTTTTTAGCGATTTGGTCGCCGAAGTTTTTCCCGAGAAAAAAATCAGCTCAAGCCCTTGGCCCAGAATTTCCCACAAAGAAGCCAAAGAAAAATATGGCAGCGATAGGCCGGATTTGAGGAAAGATAAAAACGACAAAGACGAATTGGCGTTTGCCTGGATTGTGGATTTCCCGCTTTTTACGGAACAATCGAAAGAAGATTTCTATCACGGCTCCGGAGCATCCCGCTGGGCACCGTCACATCATATGTTTACCGCTCCCCGTCCTGAAGACATCGCCCTTTTGGACAAAGACCCGGGGAAGGTGCGGGGACTTCAGCACGATTTGGTCTTAAACGGCTATGAAGTGGGCGGCGGCAGCGTCAGGATTCACGATGCGGAGATCCAAAAGAAAGTTTTCGATTTGATTGGCTTTTCAGAAAAGCAAAAGGAAGAATTTGCCCACATGCTGACGGCTTTTAAGTACGGTGTTCCGCCGCATGGGGGGATTGCTCCCGGCCTGGACAGGTTTTTGATGGTAGTTTTGGGAGAGTCCTCGGTCAGGGAAACAATTGCATATCCGATGACGGCCGGAGGAACAACCGCGGTCATGGATGCTCCTTCCGAGGCCACCCCAGACCAGCTAAAAGAATTGGGAATAACAGTACGGGGAAAATAATGAAGAAAGGTAACTTCCTCTTCCTGGTTATCCTGAGTTTTATCTTTATCGCCACCTCGGCGTTTGCGATTTCCGGTGGGAAAGATATTAGTTTCGGCCAACCTTTAAAGTTTAACTCTCAGAAGTTTTATTCTCCCTTACCTGCCCTAATCGGTAAAGCCCCTTTTCCGATAGTCTCGGCCCAGGCGGCTCTGGCTATCGATTTGGATTCCGGGATAACTCTTTACGAGAAAGACCCGGACAAAACTCTTCTGCCTGCCTCAACCACCAAGATAGTTACCGCTCTCGTTGCCCTGGATACCTATCCGGACGATGCGGTTTTGGTAGTTGCCAATCCCAAAGTAGAAGGCCAGAAGATGGGGCTTATCAAAGGAGAAAAGATTAAAGTGGGGGATTTGCTTTACGGACTATTGGTATACTCCGCCAACGACGCGGCCGAGGTCTTGGCTCAGAATTACCCGGGAGGCAGGGATGCTTTCATCGAGGGCATGAACGCCAAGGTCCGACAGCTGCACCTGGAACATACCACTTTCAAAAACCCCACCGGACTTGATGGCAACGGGCATCTGACAACCGCCAAGGATTTAATCAGGGTTGCCTCGGTGGCAATGGAGAACCCGGAATTTGCGCAGATTGTGGGGACAAAGGACATATTGGTCAAAAGCCAGGACGGCAAAATTGCCCACCGGTTGACCAACATCAATGAACTCTTGGGTAAGGTCGAGGGAGTCTTAGGGGTAAAGACCGGCTGGACGGAAAACGCCAGAGAGAATCTGGTCACCTATATCGTTCGGGGCAATAAAAGGGTGATGATTGCTCTCTTGGGAAGTCAGGACCGCTTTGGGGAAACCAAGGAGCTTATCGACTGGATTTTTTCCAACTACACCTGGGAGCCGGTCAAGTACCCGGTTTAAACTATTCTCCGTAGTAATCCGAACTCACCGCCGGCAGATATGCAAAAAAGCCGTTGTCTCCTTCAAAGACCACTATCGGCTGGAAAAATTCCGTGTATACTCCCGGGTCGAAATAGGCCAGATAAACCCGCCTGATCTTGACGCTATCGCCTTCTTTGTTCTGGCCGATGGTGGCAATATACCCCCCGCCCGCATTGAATTCATCCCAGGCGGCCTGAGCCGTTTTAATCGGGTAAGTTGAGGAATTACTCTCATCCACGGAGAAATAGTGGAATTCCCCGGCAATCATTTGTTTTTCCCTTTCTCTGGCCCCGCTGACAATAAACCAGACATTGGCCTTGGTCGGGTCGGCGGTTAAGCTGGATAGATTGTCGTAGGTTTTTCTGAAAAAGTAGACTTTAATCAAATCCGACTCCGAAAGGGAAAGGGCCCCAACCAGTTTATCCTCCTGGATTTTCAAAAACTCCGGACTGGTGGGTCCGGTTAAGTCCTCGGGCAAAAGATTGGCCGAGGAAAGGTAAGAGCGGACCAAGGAGGCGGCCACTTCTGGTGCCGGAGGCTTTCTTTCCAACGGGGAAGGGTCGGTTTTTAAGTCGTAGCTGACAGAAAACACACCGGTCACGATATTCATTTCCAGGGTTGAGGGATTATCCTTGTGCGGGAAACGGTAAACGGTTTGGGAGATCTCCTGTTCGCTCGGCAAAAAGCCCAAAGAATTGGCTTTTTCTCTGGCAACCTCCAGAGACAACAGATTGGGGGCAATTTTCGGCATGAAAAATACTTTGGCCTGTGTGGGCAGAGTCGGCAGCCCCCCTTCGGGAGTCTCCAAAGAGTAGGTAAGGGCCACCTTCGGCTTTTCCTCAAAAGGCAGCTTGGGAAGTTTCCCGAAACTCACGGTTGGAGGCGGAGGCGGAGCCGGGAAGAACTTACGATAGACGCTACTGCCTATTCCCCAAAGAATTCTCAGAACTACAAGAAAGATAACGAAGAAAATTCCGTAGCGGATAATCCTTCTGGTGGCTATGGCAATCTTGGTTAGAGAGGTCATGCACTTTGAGTATAGCTGTAAGGTGAAAGGCTATCAATTTTATTTTTTGAATGGCGAATATGGCCAAAAGATTGTAGAATTCAATCATGATTCGAACCCGATTCGCTCCTTCTCCAACAGGTGCTTTACATATCGGCGGGCTAAGAACCGCTCTTTATTCCTTTGCCCTGGCCAAGCACGATAAAGGGGAGTTTATCTTAAGAATCGAAGACACCGATATTAAAAGAGAAGTAGAAGGCTCCAAGGAAAGAATTAAAGAAATTCTTAAGCTCTTCGGAATGGACTGGGACGGATATTTTGTCCAATCCGATAGAGCCAGAGAGGGAATATATAAGAAAGCGGCCGAGGCTCTAGTTGAGGCGGGGCACGCTTTCTATTGCGACTGCAAACCCAGAAACGCCAAAGAAGAAGGTTACTCCAAAGAATTAAGGGATCCCTGCCGGGATGCGAAAAAGAAAGAAGGGGCGATAAAACTAATGGTTCCGGACGGGGAGCATGTCGGCTTCCGCGATTTCGTGCTGGATAAGGAAGTAACCTGGGAAACGTCTACCGTTGCCGATACTACCCTTTTAAAATCGGACGGCTTTCCCACCTACCACCTGGCCGTTGTGGTTGACGATCACGATATGGATATTACCCACGTCTTAAGGGGACATGACTGGATGCCCTCAACTCCGGTGCACCTGCTTGTTTATAAATGTCTTGGCTACGAAAAGCCGGAGATAGGGCATTTAACCGATATTTTGGATCCCGAAGGGGGAAAGCTTTCCAAGCGCAAGGGAAGCACGTCAGTGGATGGGCTATTAAAAGAAGGATATCTTCCCGAAGCTGTCTTAAATTTTATCATGCTTTTGGGTTGGGCTCCCAAGGACAACAGAGAACTTTTTAGTCTGGAGGAGTTTGTCAAAGCTTTTGACCACAAAGGTTTTCAGAAATCGAATCCGGTTTTCAATAAAGAGAAGCTTGATTGGTTTAACGGCGAGTATATCCGCCAAAAATCAGACCCAGAACTATTAGAGGCGTTTAAACCTTTTATTCCTGAAGGGGCAGATGCAGAGAAAGTAAAAAAAGTTATTCCTCTTATCAAGGACAGGATAAAAACACTTGCGGATTTTAAAACCATGGCTGGTTTTCTTTTTGAGGTAAAAACTGTAGATCCGACACAGTTCGGTGAAAACCACAAAATCCATTTACAAAAGGCAGCCCAGGCGATCGCAGGAAGTAGCGATCTCATGAAAGTTGTTGAAGAAAATAAATTCAAAACCGGAGATTTCTTTATGGACTTAAGGATTGCAATTGCGGGAAGCAGAGTTACCCCTCCGATTACCGATTCGATTGCGATATTGGGGAAAGAAGAAACGCTTGCTAGACTAAAAAAGTTTACCGATTAAAACATGGGAGGAAAACTGCCGACTCAAACATACCAGGGGATTGCCCGTGATAAGGTTGATTTTGATTATCTCCGCAACCACCTGAAGGTCAAACACCTAGAGGCTAAAAACGCCTTCTCCAAAAAGTACCCGCATGTCGAGAAGTTCCTCAAAGAAAAAGGCCTAGACGTCGGCAAAATCAGAGAACACTCCGCAAAGATAATCGGAGCCGGAGCCTTAACGGGCACTCTTCTTCTGACCCCTCCGACGGGAACAAAATCCCTACCCCCTCCGCAGGAGGTGTTGGAGAAGGTCAGAGAAAAAGCCTCGGCCGCGGGTCTTCCGCAGAAGATTTTGGTGGATAGCTTAGCCGCAGTGCTGCCGGAAAAAACCAGGCCTTTGGATAGAAGCGAGGAAAAATACTTGGAGAGGATATTTGAAGATATTTTGGGAATAAAGGCAAAAGCCAATCTGGAAGGGGAACATTTAAATACAAGTTATGGATTGATAGGAGCAGAGCAGCATCTTAAAAGATATCCGGGAGATGTGATAGGGAACCACGCCCCATATCTAAAGGAAGGTATCGCCCCAGGGCTTGGGGCTTGGGGCTATTTTGCCCGCTCCAGGGCGGATATTTCTCCTTCTCTGGAAGAAACCGAAAAGTGGTATGCGGTTGTGCAGACCCTGTATCTGCCCGATTGGAGTAGCCGCCAGCCATATCTGCGGGATTGGTACAAATATCGCAAAGTTTTGATTGTAAATACCGATAACGGCAATGCGGTTATTGCGGCCATCGCCGATTCCGGCCCGGCGGCCTGGACGGGGAAGCATTTCGGTGGCAGCCCGGAGGTGATGGAATATTTGGGAGGTCCGCGTTACAAAAAAGGTCCGGTAGTTCTTTTCTTTGTCGATGACCCCCAGAATAAAGTTCCTTTGGGGCCGGTGGAATATAATAAAGTAAACCTGCCGCAGTTGGCTTTGGTAGAAACCTAATAATGAGCAAACTATTTTTCGATCAGCTTTTGGTTCTTGATGAGGTTGAGGGAGAAATCAAAAAAATCGCCAAAACCCGGGAAGAGAAAGAAGAGCTTTGGGGATTGGTTGATGAAATGGTTCACCACCGGGTTTTGGGCTGTGTTTTAGATAAGCTTCCCCGCGAAAACCACGAGGAGTTTTTGGAAAGGTTCCACGCCGCTCCCCAGGATGAATCCCTCTTGGACTACCTAAAGGAAAAAATCGGAGACAATATTGATGAGCTGATAAGGCAGGAAATAGGAGATTTGGCTTTCGAACTTCTTGAGGATATCAGGGCCGAGAAGAAGTAATTCTGACCACAATATCCCTCCGCGCCCTTCCTTTTTGGTCCGTGTCCAAGCCGTAGCCTTCGACCCAAAGATTAGGTATTTCAATACCGAGATAATCAACTGGGACTTTTACCTCTCTGGCATCGCTTTTGGAGAGCAGGGCGCAGGTTTTTAAAGACTTGGGCCCTCTGGCGTCTATCATGCGCAATAAGGTGTTGAGCGAATAGCCGGTATCCACGATATCCTCAACCAGTATTACATTCTTGCCCCGAATGGGGGTTCTGACGTCAAGATTGATAATCGGTTCGCGGGAAGATTTGGTGCCGGAGCCATAACTGGAAAGACTTATGTAGTCTATTTCCACATTCGGATTTCTTATTGCCCGTGCCAAATCAACCAGGAAGAAGGTTGCGCCTCTTAAAACCCCGACCAAAACCAGGGATTCTTCCCCTTCGTAGTCTGCGTCTATCTGTTGGGCCATCTCCGCAATGCGGGTGGATATCTGCTCGCTGGTTAATAAGGTTTCGTAGCGGACGTTTGAGGGTTTTTCTTTCACAAAAGAAGATATATCACAGAGCTGTATAATTGAAAAGATGGATAAAAATTATGGAGGAGTAATCTGGACTAACCACGCCCTGGATAAGATGCGCCAGAGGGGTATGTCCCAATCGGATGCTTGGGCGACTTGGAGGAATCCCCAGCAGTCAAGAAAGGCAAATACACCTGGGGCCTGGGTTTACTATCGTACTTACGCAAACGAGAAAGTTGAAGTCGTCGCCAAGAAAAACGAAAAAGGGCAGTGGCTCATCCTTTCGGTCTGGAGTAGGCCGGTTTCTGGGGAAAAGCCTAAGAGCGAATCTTTCCTGAAGTTTTTCTTCCGCAAGCTCTTCCGTGGTTAACCTTTTCGGTGCTTGAAAAACTCAACCTGTCTTAAGCGCTTGAGAGCTTCTGTCCGTGTTTTGTACGGCCCACCCAGATTTCTTCTGGTCTTTTCCGAAAGAACAAAATAGCCCGCCTTTTTCTTGACGATCATGGTTTGATTTTAGCAAAAAAGGTGTAAGATATTTACTTATGGCAAACAAGAAATACGTAACCCTTTTACTTTTAGCTTTCGGATTCTTCGTCTTCGGAGGGATTTTCTACTCAAAGTTTATAAAAGGGAATAATAGCCAAAATACGGTTAGCCCAACGCCTACCCAGCAAGTTCAGGGCGAAACAGCTAGCGTTAAAGAATTCACTGTAGACGGCACCAACTTTGCCTTTAACCCCAGTGAGATCAGGGTCAAGAAGGGGGACACCGTCAGGATTATTTTCAAAGACGATGACGGTCAGCATAATCTGGTTATCGACGGTTATAACGTTTCCACTGACCTTATCGGTCCGGGTAGCCAGGATACGATTGAATTTGTAGCCGATACGGTCGGGGAGTTTGAATACTACTGTTCGGTCGGAAGCCACAGGGAACTCGGAATGAGCGGAAAACTGGTAGTCGAATAGACGAAGCTAAAGATTCAAAAGTCCGAGGACTCGGTAGATCAGAATAGCCGGCCAAACCAAAGCCTTCAGGATGCCCAAAAGCCCCTCCGAAAAGGTAGTTGCCTGTTGCAGAAAATAGACCAAGGCGCCGATTAAGCCCAGACCATAGACTGCCCCCGAGCTTGAGTTACATTTCATTTCTTTCCACTTTTTAATCATATGATTATTCCCCAACGACTGTGGTTCCACCTCCTTCTCCTCCAGAGGATGTACCTGGAGCCGTACCAGGATTACCGCCTTCTATGGTTGTTCCGCCGCCCGAGTCACCCCCACCTTCAATTACTGTATTCTGAATGTCAGACCCACCACTTCCGCCGGCAGAGGTTCCGGGCGCAAACTGCATGGTGCCACCCTCGATAACCACTCCCGCTTCTCCTCCCGGTCCGGTTCCCGGTGCCCAGACATGCTCCACTTTCTGGAAGAATTCGGTTTGCCCCTCGGTTCCGTTAACCTCAACAATTCTTTCTGCCACCTGATTTACAACCTGTTCCTGAACTTCGATGACGTTTCCTTTCTCACCCTCGTCAATCTCATTCTTTATTTCCTCCATGGTCTTTTGTTGTTCTATCGTTCTTTCCGCAACCGACTCCAAAGTCTCCCCGTCATCGGTTTTCCCCAATAAGTTATTTTGTTTTTCTTTAATCTCAAGGTAATTCTGCAAAAGATCTTTCATCTTCTCGTTATTTCCCTCTTGAGCATAACCCTGGGCCAGAGACAGTCTTTTTTCGGCATGTTTTTCCAAGACCCCCACTTTTCTCTCCAGGCTGAAGGCGAAGAAATATTCAATTCCTTCCTGGATCTTCACTACAATCGAGTTCTCTGAAGTTAACGCCTGTTGTAAATCAATTGCTTTTGAAGATTTTGGGAGAAAAAGACCGAAGAAGAAGAAAACCAAAACCAGGAGCAATATTCTCTTAATACCCATCTAAGGTAATGATATATCAGCGATACTCAACAAATCAATAAATTACAATTGAGTTATACTTTCGGAGTGCCCGTTTGGCTGAGTATACCTGCCCAAAAACATATTTTGTCGTAAAAGTAGTATAAATAAAGTATGGGCATTAACTCCAAAATTGCCAAAGTCCCTTTTTTTGTTCTTTACCTGATACTTATAACCTTTACCTCATTTAATTGGGTTAGAGTTATCCTGTCCCAAAGTAGCTTTGAATCTTTTCGATCTCTACAACCATGGGATTATTATTTATCCAATTTCTTTGCAACTAATTTCGGAATTTCCCAAAAACAATATTTCATTTTTGCTTTCCCCATAATCCTTCTGGGTCTGTATTTTATTCCCAAACTTGTCGGTAAATTAATGGGTCTGGACAAAAAAACCAACGTCAAAGGAGATAATCATGTTGCCATACTGCTGATTCTTCTTGTCGCACCTTCTACTTTGGGTTTACATAAACTTTTTGCGGCAAACTGGAAAAGCTACCTCATGCCAGGAATCATTCTGATAGCTATATTTTCCATCTGGTCATGGTTAGATGAAAAAAAATACAAGACCAGAGAGAAAAATACCCTATAAATTGCTGTGGCAAATATAGACAATAAAGCAACAAAAGAAATTGGATTAAAGACGGTCTTTACCTTTATCCTAAACGGTTTATTTTCAGCCTTTTTTGTCACCTCCGGAGTCATAAATTTTAAGGAAAAGAAAATTATTGTCGGTCTTCTATATTTTGTATTGGCTGCTCTTGCCCTTTTACCCCACAGATTTTTGAAGGTTACCCAGGCTTTAAAAATAGTTATTCTTATTATTCTTTTTGTCATACTGGCGGGAGTAGCTGCACAAGGTAATCCCATCGCGGAGCAGAAGTATGAATACTATAAAGTAGGGCAGGAATTTAACTTAAAATTCGGAGACAACACCTTCGCAACGACGGTCCGTAATGTTTCACAGGAAACCAAGATAATAGCTCAAGGAAAAGAAGCAACCACATCTGGTCTTTTTCTTGTAGTTAAGGTGGATATTGTTAATCTTGGATCGGAATCGCTTGATTTTATTACAGGAAAGGATCCTGAGTTAAAAGACAACCAGAAAAGAGTCTATGCTCTTTACGGGGCAGATATTCCCCAGGGAAAACTACAACCCAGCGTTGCCAAGAGAGTGTCGTATGTTTTTGAAATTCCCAAAGATTCAAAAGGATTAAGTTTTATTTTCAAAGACAAAACCGATATTGCCAAATCCGTAGATTTGGGGAGGTAATTTTAGATCAATCATTTCCCCCTTGGAGCCTTCTGATTGGAAAGGGTAGACTTGGAATTAACCAAGGCCTCCTTTTTTGCTTTAGTCCAACTTTTTAGTTGAATTTCCCTAGTCACAGCTTCTTTCCTAGTTTGGTACTTCTCGGAATAAACGAGGGCAAAAGATGAAAAATAGCGAAGATATTTAGCTGATTTTAACGAACTTTTCCGGTGTTCTTTAAGCCTCTTTTCCAGATTGTTTGTTTGGCCGACATAAAGGGTATTTGAGGATGTGCGGAGGATATATATAAAGAAAGGCATTGGCTGAGCATACGGGTCTGGACCCTTATAGACCCATTAGTACTGTATCATTCTATTGACGTTTCTTGCTATAACGTGAGTGGCTCGTAAATATTTTGGTCGCTTACTGGAGAAATATATTTCGGGGTGGCGGGAGCAGCTCTCTTTGCGATTTCACCCACAATTACCCTGATTAGTTTTTTTGCCATCCGTTCATTTTTCTTTAACGATAAGTTCCAATCAATTCCTGGCCTTATATTTCCTTCCATAAGGAACACATTGCCACTGTTGCTTACTACCAAATCTAAAGCATAAAGTTCACTATCCACGTCGAGGTCTTGAGCGATGCGTTCGGCAAAGACGCGTACCTTTAGCGGCACTTCTTTTAAGGTTATATAGTGAAGTTCACCACCTTGATGTTCATTACAGCGGAAATCTCCCTTTTTTGCTCTCCTGATATAGACCTGGACAACTCTTTGCCCTACATAGATCATGCGAATATCTATAAACCCCGCGCTTTTGTTGTAAGCATAGCCGGTATTAAATTGAGCGAATGGCTGAAGTATAAATGAAATATTTTTATTTTTACGCATGATATTTAAAATATCTTTTTGGGGATTTAATGAGTCCACCAAATAAACATTGTTTCCTCCGGAACCGTATCTGTCCTTGAGAACAAATCTGTTTGAAAAGTCAGAGGCATGAGGATGAGCCGCGGTAAGTACCCTGATTTTATTTAGCGCAGCATGAACGCCAACAGAGCTTTTATTTGTAACAGCTACTGTTGGAATAGCAAAATCTTCAAGTACACGATATGTCTTTTGTTTGTCATAAAAAAGTGAGAAGAATGCCGGGCTATTAAATGGTCTTACTTTTGGATCGGAAAAAAGAATATTTATCCGTTGTTTTTGTTTTGAATTAACCGGAGATAATTTTTCAAAAATAAACTGTGAGTAACACGGCTGGTTTACTTTGATCCATTTGTTGTTTTTATATAACCAGTAACAACTTGCTGTTCCGCCTCCGATTATATCTTTAGAAGTGACAAAAGCGGATTTTAAATTATTTTTCTCACACGTTTTAAGGAAGTATGAGTAGGACTCATTATAATTAGTCCTACCTTTACTTAGTTGGAAAGGTGACAGTACATTGTTATTCGATGAAGCGCTTGCGGCAATTGCGTTGGTGTAAACGACAAGAACATCAAAGGTTTTTATTTTAGTCATAAGAATGTGCGAAGTAATTAATTTAATTCTCGTGAAGGCAAGCAGAATTAAATATTATAAGCAACTTACCGAGTATACACGAATTTACCTATAATTGCTTGTAGAGCTAGCTTAGCTGAGCGGGTCGGTCTAGAACCTTATATTCTATTTTTCCCCAACCGGCTTTTCACCCTTTTTAATGGATACCAACGCTTTTTGAAGTTTCATTCCCGCTTCCCAAGACAATTCATCACCCTCGTACTCGCACCTATATAAACCCTGCAGATTCGAGGGAATCTTAACCCGTTTATCCCAAACCAAAATTACTCTCTCGTCATAAAGAACAAACGCTGTACCGATTTCTATTAGGACGTTTTGATTAATTTCAAATGAAGTTTTGGTCTCTTCTTCCGGACTTTTATCTGCAGAGACGCTTATGACAGCAGCCTGACACTCTCTCATCTGATCGAGAATTTTTTTGGGGACTGGTATAGCTGTCGTTTCCTCCTCTTCGGCAACTACTGGTTCAAAGCCTCCTAATTCAAGTGAGGTTTTAATCTGATCAAGAATTTTCGAGTTTTTTCCATGAGAGATAAACACTTTGAGGGTTTGACTTGCCGCAGGGGGTTCGGATACGATGGGTGTTGTCGATTCTTCTTGTTCTTGAGGCTCTTGTTCCAAAAGTGTTTCCGGGGCGGTTGTTGGTTGTTGAGTGCCAACCGCATCGGTTTTTGAAAGTTGCACAAACAAATTGCCCGTTATATTCGCTAAGATTCCTACAAAATTTCCATTTTCTTTAAGAATACCGAGAGCTTCTTTGGCCCTTTCAGACGGTACCCCCATACCGACAAGAACATTAATGGCTATATCTTCTCTGGGAAATTTATTACGATCATACTTCTCATAAAAACTCTTGAGTATTCTGGGATTTAAAGCTGCTTTTATTAGGGCCTGTTTGTCTTGGTTCTCTTCGGTGGGCATAATTATTTTACGACCCAGATCTGTTAATCCAACCTCTTTGGCGTTATATCCCCCCGTCGTCAAACCATAGGCAACGGAAGCCCCGGTTAGATATCGCCAGTCTGAGCTTGTGGGAGACCTATTTATCGCGCCAGCTATGTCTAAAGGGGTTGCCGACTTAGCGGCAAAATTATCAACAAGAGCTTTGGCTATAACTAAAGACTCCTTCAACGTCACACGAGGAAAATCGGTTTGAGACAGAATTGAAAATTTTTTAGTTCCTGTTTCTCCTGTCATTGCACGAACATTATAAACACAAGTATTTCGGCCTGTCAAGTGTTTGTTCTGCCCAATATCTGATTGTCTTTTAAACTTAACGTGCCCGGATAATTGGCGTGTCGTACGAATATTCCATGAATAAATCATCGGTTTTGAAGGTGTTTTAGGGCTATTCGAGGCGTCTCGGTCACTGGGGTGCCCTGTTTGGCTGCGGGATAGGGATTCGAACCCCAATACCAGCCTCCAGAGGGCTGTGTCCTACCGTTAGACGATCCCGCAATGTGGCATAATTATAGCAAATAAGGGTAAAATATTCGTATGCTAAAGTCTTTCTATCTTTTGGTAGTTGCCCACTTTGTCGCGGACTTTATTCTTCAGGGACACTTCCTGTCGGTTAAGAAAAGGGGATTGAATAAGTATATGCTGGCCCACACGGCCATTATGGCTTTGGCTTTCTTCCTGCCCCTCATCAATTATCCTTCCGGAAAGGTGGTTCTGGGAACGGCTATTATTCTTGTCGTTCATGCCCTGATTGATGCGGTGAGGGGGGAATCAACACGGATTTTTAAAGTTGTCCCCGGAACCTATCTTTATGCGTTTTCCTTGGGCCTGGACCAGATTGCCCATATAACTACGCTCTATTTCGTCTTCACCAGGTTGATAATCTAAGCCCCATAGTATATAATCCAGCCTCGTTCGTTGACAACTTCGAAAGCAGCTGGAGAAGCCAAAAAGGGAGGCTACGATGCAAAAGCCAGGGGAATTCGTACATGCAGGAATGGAAAGAGCTCGAAGGAAGATCTCGCCTGCGGTAATCGTTCTTTCTCTCGTGCTCTTCGTCGGTTTGCTGGTGGGCATAAAGATGCTCTTCGGCGAGCCAACCTCGGCAGAAGCATTTGCCGCGGCATTCGTTTGTCCGGAAGCACCGGCACCCTTCGTTCTTCAGCAGAACTTGGTCGCCGATGTTGACGGGCAGCGGCTCTACATCGCCTGCGCCTGGGTAGGAGGTCTTCCTCAAGAAGCCCCTTTACCGTAAGCGCGGGGGTTGCCGAGCCTGTTTCTGCCGCCGGCTTGGTAGCCACTGGAGAAACCGTCCTTGTGAGGACATCGCACTACTGGCCGCCCTTGGGTGGGCCAAACTGCGCTCGCTTTGAAAACGGCGAGTGCGTCAGCAGGATGTCCAGCGGGGAAGCCTGGCAGGATTGGACCGAACGGGCAATCGCTTGCCCTACCGAATGGGAATTCGGCACACGGCTTGAGGTTGCCGGGCGTGAGTGGGTCTGCATGGACCGCGGCGGAGCCATCGTAATTGAAGATGGAATCGCCTGGGTCGACATGCTCACTCCAGTTGGACTGTTTCCGCACGGAACGGTTCTTGAAGCAACGCTTGTTCGTTGAATAGCTTTCGAAGTTGATTGCCGGGGGCAAAATCTATCTCGTGAGAGATGATCAGCCCCCGGCATTCGCTTTCGCATTAAACATCCGCCTGGTTCTTGTCCAGCCTACGTCCCTTCGGGAATCTTGATCAGAGACCAGCCCTTCCTTGTGAGATCGAGCCTACCGTCCCTTTTCTGCCGAATAATACCGGCTCTCCTTGGCAACTTGGTTGCCTTACTGTTGAGGAAAGCGTGACGCGTCATCCTCTTCTGAACCCCCTCCGCAAGTTCTACCAGCAGGAGCAAAGAACAACGCGAGCAACCCAACCTCTTCAGGAACTTTTCGAGCTTGGTGAAGTCGTAGGCAGACACTGTTCCCTCCGCAGAGAATGGTGTTCGGACTTACCCAGGCTAGTCGGCGGACATTTAATGTGCGACAGTAGCAAAATTCTACGCTTTAGCCTCAAAATTGTCAACCGATTAGAGAATGTGGGTATAATAAAAAACGTTGAAAAAATTATTACCCTTGCTAATAATTGCAGTTTTAATTGGAGCTTTATTTCTACTTGGCCAAAAATACCTCCGTTCCAATGTCAATATCGATATTCTGACCCAGATAGCTCAACCCGGGAAAAATAGCGAAAAATCCCTGCCCTCAAGCTCCCAGCTTGCGGGTTTGGAGATCTTTGCAGATCTTAAGGGGGCTTTGCCCCGGGCTCTGGCCTTTGACAAAAACGGAGTTCTTTTCGCCTCCGTCCCCGCCCAGGGCAAAATTATTGCCCTGCCCGATGCAAACAGAGACGGCAAGGCGGATAGGATTGTTGAAGTAATAACCGGTTTGTCTCGGCCGCACGGTATCGCCTTTGACGGGAATTTTATATATATCGGGGAAACCGACAAGGTAGTGCGGGCCAGCTACAATGCCGATAACTTCACTATTGGGTCTTTGCAAACTCTTTTTTCTTTGCCGGATGGAGGCAGACACTTTACCCGAACGATAAGAGTCCTGAAAGATAAACTTTATACTTCCGTGGGCTCCTCCTGCGATACCTGTGTCGAAAAGGATGAGTATCGTGCTGCTATTTTGGTTTCTAATCTCGACGGGAGCGGGTTGAGGGTTTTTGCCAGAGGTTTAAGAAATAGCGTATTTTTTACCTTCGATTCTCAAGGAAAACTCTGGGGAGCGGATATGGGTAGGGATTTCTTGGGAGATAACCTACCCCCGGATGAGATAAATATTATTGAGGACGGCAAAGACTACGGTTGGCCTTATTGTTATGGGGATAGGCTTAGGGATAGCAATTTTATGCCCGGTCAAAAGACTGACTACTGCTTAAGTACGCAAAGCCCTCTTTATCAGCTGCCTGCGCACGTTGCTCCTTTAGGCGTGGTTTTCGATAAAGACGGAAATTTATTGGTGGCGCTACACGGCTCATGGAATTCGACTGTTCCCGTTGGTTATAAAATTGTTAAACTTAATCTAACCAAAGGAAAGGTCGTCCAGGTAGACGATTTTGTAACGGGGTTTATTACGCCCGCAGGTAAAGTTGTGGGACGACCGGTGGATTTGATTTTCAATAAAGAAGGAGAGCTTTTTGTCTCCGACGATTACGCTGGAGTTATTTATTTATTGCGCACAAAATGATGGGATTTATAAGTTCGATATTTTTAGGAATCATTCAGGGCTTAACCGAATTTCTGCCGGTTTCATCCTCGGGGCATTTGGTTTTGGCCCAGAGCCTTATTCCGGGATTTAGACAGCCGGGAATACTTTTTGACGTGATCCTACATTTTGCGACACTTTTTGCGGTTTTATTCTACTTCAGGAAAGGAATATTTAAGCTTGGTTTGGGCTATCTTTGGTATCTGGCAGTCGGTACTGTTCCTGCTGTTGTCATCGGGTTCTTGTTCAAAGATGCGATTGAGGGGATGTTCCAATCAGCCAAGTTTCTGGGGTTTGAGTTTATGATTTCGGGGCTTATCAATCTGGCGATTTATAAGATAAAACCCGGCAAGAAGGCAGTCAATGCCAAGAATTCCTTTTTAACCGGAATTGCCCAGGCGGTGGCTATTATCCCCGCCATCTCCAGGTCGGGTTCAACCATTTTTAGCGGTGTGGCCCAGGGCATTGAGCCCAAAAAGGCGGTTGAATTCTCATTCCTTTTATCCGTACCTGCCATTTTGGGAGCCAACATTCTGGAAATTGCCAGCCATGGACCGGGAGGGGGCTTTGTAGTTTCCGATTATCTGGTCGGATTTGTAGCTGCTTTTGCTTCGGGCTTTTTTGCGATCGGTTTGGTTCTAAAACTTCTTTTAAACAGGAAGTTCAAATTCTTCGCTTACTACTGCTTTATTCTGGGGGCGATAACGCTTCTCATTTAGAGGATCTTCGGCAGAAAAAGAAACCCACCGACAATCAAAGAGAGGGCGGCGGAAACAAAAACCGCTGCGGCGGAGACGTCCTTGGCTACCTTGGCCTTGGCTCTTGTCCTGGGGCTCACTATGTCGACAATTGCTTCAAGAGTGGTATTTATTAGCTCGAGAATAAAAACAAAGGCGATGGTAAAAAACAGCACTATCCACTCAAATCTGGAAAACTTCAGATAATAGGCCAGAGCCGCGGCAATGATGCCGATTACCAGGTGGATCCTTAAGTTGGGTTCATTTTTCAAAGCCAGCTTAATGCCCGAAAAAGCGTAGGAAAAGCTAGCCAGGGTCGAGTGGGACTTGCTCATATTAAAAGTATAACCCAAAAACCCACTTCTTAACCAATAGCCATTAATCTGGGGGTGTGCTAGGATAATTTATGGCCAAAAAGAGAAACCATAAAAATATCCTTTTCTTTATAATTGGAGTTCCTGTTTTTCTCATCGTTGCTCTGGGGCTGATCTCTTTCACCGCCAAGAAGTCGCTTTTTAGCGCCAATGCCTGCGGGTGCACCATCTCCGAGAATATCGACCCCAACGCCAAAGAAGGAACTTTTGAAGGAAAGAAAGTGAACGTTCCTGCGCTTGCGGGAGAGATCAAGGAACCTGTTTTGGGTGCCTCCTCGGCCGAACGTTGGATCGAGGTTGACCTTTCCGAGCAGAAAATCAGGGCTTGGGAGGGCAGCCAGTTGTATCTGGAATCTCTGGTTTCAACCGGGCTACCCTGGTGGCCTACTCCTCAAGGGGAATTTCGCATCTGGGCCAAGGCGAGAGCCACCAAAATGGAGGGGGGTTCGGGCAGATACTATTACTACCTGCCCAATGTTCCCTACGTGATGTTTTTTGAGAACGGGGAGGTGCCCGGCTGGAGGGGCTTTAGCCTGCACGGAACCTACTGGCACAACGATTTCGGCAGGGTACATTCCCACGGTTGCGTAAATTTACCCACCCCGATTGCCGAGAAGCTTTTCTACTGGACCAACCCGGCCTCGGAAGGCAAGGGTTTTATCCGGACCGATGCAGCCAATCCCGGCACCCGCATAGTTATTCATGAATGAGATTCTTCTACTGGATAGAGGCAGTTGGCTGATTGCATTTTTGGCCAGCTTTCTGGTTTGGATAATGTTCGGAGGTTTGATTGTCCTTTGGCTTATCGACGGTAGGATAAAAAAAGAACAGGCCCTGCACGCGTTTCTGGCGGCCACCTTTGCCTGGCTGGTTGCCGAGATGCTCAAGACCTTAATTCCCTCCACCCGGCCTTTTGCCATCAACGGCTATTCGCCGCTGACCCTTACGGTTCCGACGGACAATTCTTTTCCCTCGTCCCACGAAGCTCTGTCTTTTGCCATGGCAGCCAGTATCTGGCTGCACGACAAAAAACTGGGGACGGTCTTTGTAATCGGGGCGGCCCTCGTCGGGGCGGGCAGGGTCCTGGCCAATGTCCATTTCGTTTTCGATATTGTAGCCGGAGCGGGGATTGGAATCATGATTGCTCTGGCTGTATATAAGATGCACCTCCACCAATTATTTTCCCCTAAGTCAAAAAAGCCTTGACATTTAGCAGACGTGTTGTTAGACTGCTAAATACTTTTGTGAAATTTAGTTATGATTGAAGAAGCAACAGTGATCAGACGGGTGCCGATAGTTGCGGTCAGGGGTTCCGTAATTTTTCCCCATACGGATACGCTTTTGTCTTTCGGCAGACCCAAATCCACAGCCGCCATCAATACCGCTTTCCAGGAAGACAGGGTGATAGCAATATTTACCCAGAAAGACGCTAGAACCAGTGACCCGATGGAGGAGGATCTTTATAAAGTCGGGACCATTGCCACTATTACGCAGATGATGTCCACCGAAGGGGAGATTCATGCCCTGGTGCGGGGACAGGCAAGGATCAAAATAGAAGAGATAATCTCCAGCGAGCCATATCTTCTGGGTAAGGTCATCGAGCTTAAAGAGGAAGAAGGGGAGGCCGATGAGGTCAAAGCTTTGGCCAGTCAGCTCGCGGATCTATTTAAAAAAGCCATAAATTTAGGTAAACAGGCGGAGATTATGGCCGTGATGCGGCTTATTTCCGGTCCGGTTGAGCCGATGGAGCTGGTCGATCAGGTTGCGGCCCTCTTGGAGGTCAAAACCGTTGAAAAACAGAAGCTTCTGGAAACCCTTTCGGTCAAGAAAAGAATGCAAAGGGTCTTGGAGCTTATTGCCAAAGAGGTCAATATCTTGGATTTGGAAAGGACCATCTCCAGCAAAACCCAGCAAAGATTCGAGGATCAGATGCGCAAAGCCATGCTCAGGGAGAAGAAAAGAACAATCGAAGAGGAGCTCGGTGAGGAAGAAGGCGAGCTTTCCTCCGATGAGGCCAAGGAATACAAGGAAAAGATAGTCGAGGCCAAGATGCCCAAGGATGTCCGCGAAAAGGCGGAAAAAGAGCTCAAAAAACTAATCCAGCTTTCTCCCCATAATCCCGAGGGAGGTTATATCCGAAACTACCTCGACTGGTTGGTCGATATGCCCTGGGCCAAGCTTACCCCGAATAATGTCTCCATCAAAAATGCCGCCAAAATTCTTGAGGATAGGCATTACGGCATGAAGAAAGCCAAAGAAAGAATCCTCGAGTTTTTGGCCGTCATGAAGATTAAGCAAGCCGTTAAGGGCAAGGGAAACAATGAGAGTCAGCCGACAATTCTCTGCTTTATCGGACCTCCCGGAGTAGGTAAGACCTCAATCGGCAAATCCATAGCCGAGGCATTGGGTAGAAAGTTTGTCAGGGTTTCTTTGGGAGGAATCAGAGACGAGGCGGAGATAAGAGGCCACAGGCGCACTTATGTTGGTGCCCTTCCGGGAAGAATAATCCAGGGAATCAAAAACGCCGGTACAAAAAATCCGGTCTTTATGCTGGACGAGATAGACAAAATCGGGGTTGACTTCAGGGGAGACCCCTCAAGTGCTCTTCTGGAAGCACTGGATCCCGAACAGAACAGGGAATTCTCCGACCACTATTTGGAGGTTCCTTTCGATTTGTCCGAGGTGATGTTTATCGCCACCGGCAACATGCTGGATACAATCCCGCCCGCCTTAAAAGACAGAATGGAGATTATCGGTTTTCCGGGCTACACCGAGGAAGAAAAATTGCATATCGCCAAGGATTTCCTTTGGCCAAAACAGGTCAGGCTGCACGGATTGGAAAGCAAGAAAATGGTGCTTGCCAAGGCGGCTATGTCCGAAATTGTCAACCGCTATACCCGGGAAGCCGGGGTTCGCGAGCTGGAAAGAAACCTGGCCTCGATCTGCCGCAAGGTGGCCAGAATGGTTGCCGAAGGCAAAAAGCCTACCAAGAAAATAGGGGTGGAGGATATCCATAAATTCCTAGGCCCACAGAAATTCTCTTCCTTAATTGCCGAGAAACAGGACGAAGTGGGAATGAGCACCGGCCTGGCGGTAACCGCAACCGGAGGAGAAATTCTCTTTATCGAAGTTGCCTTAATGCCGGGTAAGGGAAAGCTCACCCTGACCGGACAGCTGGGAGAGGTTATGCAGGAATCGGCCAAGGCGGCCTTCACCTGGGCCAAAGCCCACTTCGATATGCTGGGGCTTAAAAGTAATTTCGGACAAGATATCGATGTCCATATTCATGTTCCCGAAGGCGCTGTTCCCAAAGACGGGCCGTCGGCAGGCAATGCGATAACCACAGCCCTAGTTTCGGCCTTAACGGGGATACCGGTCAAGAGAAACGTGGGAATGACAGGGGAGATTACCTTAAGAGGTAGAGTTTTGGAGATCGGCGGAGTAAAAGAGAAGGTAATTGCGGGCCACAGGGCTGGGCTTAAGACGATAATTCTTCCCAAAGACAACAAGAAGGATTTGGAAGATATCCCCGAGGCAGTCAAGAAGGATATTAAATTTGTCTATGTTTCAAGAATCGAGGAAGTGCTTTCAACCGCGATGAAAGCCTGGCCACCGAAAGGGACGGTCAATCAGAAAAAGTTCACCCCGATTCCCACCCTGCTTGCCGCAAATTAGTTTTTTAGCCTCAAACCTGATAGAATAACCCTACCGCGGCCCCATCGTCTAGCGGTCTAGGACACTAGGTTCTCATCCTAGAAACCTGGGTTCGAGTCCCAGTGGGGTCACACATTTGGATTCTGCAGAATTTTTATGGCTTTACCGAGGACAATAGCTTCCGCAATTTTTTTGTGAGCACTGCCTATTACTCGGGCGAATGTGGGCTGAGAAATTTTCATTTTCTCCGCCGAGCCAATTTGATCTAATCCATCAACTTCATATAACTTCAAGGCCTCAAGCTCATCTGGCTCAAGAACTACTTCTTCTAGGAAACGCAAAGGAACCCCCCGAGGTTTGAAGTAGTAAACATCAGGATTATACCGAAGTCTGCGGGGAATTTTTGGTCTTGGCATAGGGATCTCCTTAACCTTACTTACTTAGTTCTTCCTCTTCCTTTTTTACATCCTCAAGTTCTTCTTCGAGAGCCTTTTTATAATCGGCAAGAACTTTTCTTTGGTCCTGCCTATCCTGCGGCCACGCCCAACGAAAATATCTACCCAAACCCCTATTGTGATGGTGCAAGTGAGCTGGTCCGAAACCAAAACAAGGACCAAATCCTCTTCCGGTACCCGGTCCCATTCCCATCGGTCCTGCTCCGTCAAATTTTGGCATATTTCTCACCCCCTCCGTAAGTAATAATGAATACTTATTCAGTATATGAGGTGTTTTGGGCTTTGTCAACAAATGCGGACAAAATTGAAGTTCGAGGAATCTTCCCACAAATCTCTCAATACAGCCACAAATCTACTAATCTGAAAGTTCGGGTAACGTAATCGTGGGTCACCGGATACCTTTTCTGCAAAAATTGGTTTCAAGGAGTAGAATATAGTTACTTGCCCGAGATATCGGGCATTTTTGTGCACCTTGACAATCCCGTCACAGATTCGCCACAAGGAGGGCGAGATGAAGAAAGAATGGCTCTATTATGTGCCGATCGTACTCTACGGGGTCATCTGGTTCTGGATCTTTTCGGCAAGCGCCAGGGCTGGGTGTAGCGAAAACGATCCCATGGTGGGACTTTCGGGCCTGTGTCTGGCGCGGCGCATTGCGGGCATGAGCTGTTTTGCGATCTATCTCGGCGTCTGGACCTTCCTCGGTATCCATGTTGCCATGGGCAAGGGCCGGAATCCCATCATGGGCGCCATTGTGGGATTTACGCTGCAGTTCATGGGCTGTCTCGGTATGATGATGATGGAGCCCAGGCGGGACAACGCAGGGCAGATGATGCACTGGAATGAGTACAAGCATCTGACGAAGGAGCAACGCGAAGCCATTCGTCCCGTGAAGGTTCCGGACACTCCTCAAGACAAAAGGAGGAAAAAGATCGTTATCGCGATCGCCATTTTCACCGTCCTGGTGATGGTATTCCAAGTTCTGAAAAACCTGGGGAAAATCTGATGACAAGGTGCGGGGGCACATACCTGACGCAAGTTAAGGGTGTGCCCTCTTTTTATGCGCGCTAGGCACATTTTCTTGACAAAAAGGTTTAAGCAGTCTAAAATTCTCTTTCAGTTGGTAAATTCTACTCTTTCCCCCGCAAGGGGATATTTTTTTACCACACACGGCCGAAAATCGGCGAAAAATATGGCAAAACAGGTTCAAATGACGAAGGAAGGCATCGAGACCTTAAGAAAAGAGCTTGACGAGTTGGTCAATGACAAAAGACCAAAACTTGTCGAGCGGCTTGCCAATGCCAGACAGCAGGGAGACCTAACCGAAAACAGCGATTATGCCAACGCCAAGGAAGAACTGGAATTTCTCGATGGCAGAATTGATGAGCTGGAAGACGTTCTTAAAACTGCAACCGTGGTTAAGGCCAACGGCAAAGCACAGGGTGTAGATATCGGTGCGAGGGTTACGGTTAAGGTCAACGGGGACAGACATATTTTTGATATCGTCGGCGAATGGGAAGCGGACCCGGTCAACAAGAAAATTTCTCCGGAATCTCCTTTGGGACAGGCTTTGGTCGGCAAAAGAGTGGGAGATAAAGTCGAAGTTGAAGCTCCGGCAGGAAAACTCAAGTACGAAATCCTCGCAATCGAGTAACCCCTTTGCTACAATAGCCTCAAGGTGTATTGGGCAGACAAGATAGCCAAAGAGATTATCGCTTCGGGAAAATATAAACCCTTCTGGGTTGATGATATGAAGACTCCCTCGGGTTTTGCCCACGTAGGCTCCCTAAGGGGTCCTCTTATCCACAGCGTCATCTTCAGAGCCATGAAGGATGCCAGTAAAGGAAAGGTCGTCTATACCTTTGTTTTTAACGATTTTGACCCGGCCGATGAGCTTCCCCCGGAGTTTAAAGACGGGCTTTCCCAATATCTGGGTTTCCCTTTAAAGAAAGTTCCCTCTCCAAAAAAGGAATTCGCAAACCTCGGTGATCTTTTGGTCGATGATTTGAGAAAAACCATGGAGGCCTTGGGGGTTGAAGCGGAGTTTCTTTCTTCCTGGGAGCTTTACCACGAAGGAAAATTTGATGCGGTGATAAGAGAGGCTCTGGATAGTGCCGAAAAAATTCAGGACATTTATCAGAAAGTCTCGGGAAGTAAAAAAAGAGAGAAAGGCTGGTTGCCATTTCAGGTTATTTGCGAGGGCTGCGGCAAGCTCGGCACGACCAGGGTTTTTGCCTGGGACGGCAAGGAAGTTTCCTATAAATGTGAACCCAATCTGGTTACCTGGGCCAAAGGATGCGGACACGAAGGGAAAATTAGCCCCTTCGGAGGCAACGGCAAGCTTCCCTGGAAAGTCGATTGGGCCGCCCACTGGAAAGTAGTGGGGGTAACGATAGAGGGTGCAGGCAAAGACCATGCATCCGCCGGGGGTTCGTACGATATTGCTATGACCCTTTGCGACGAAGTATTTCACTACCCCCGGCCCTATAAATTGCCTTACGAGTTTTTCCTGATAGGGGGAAGGAAGATGTCTTCCTCAAAGGGCTTGGGACTTAAAGCCCACGATTTGGTTAAAATTCTGCCTCCCGAGTTGGGGAGATTTCTTTTCACCCGGACCGACTACAGGCAGCAGATTAACTTTGACCCCATGGAAACGATGGCGATTCCCGACCTTTTTGACGAATACGATAAGTGCTGGCAAGCCTATATCGAGGGGTCCGATGAGGATTTAGCCAGAGCCTTTGAACTGGCTCAGATAAAAAGCGTTCCGGAGAAAACTTCCATGTTTTTACCCCGCTTCAGAGAGGTTGCGCAGGTAATACAAATGCCCAATACGGAGCCTGAAACCTATTTTGCAGAGAAAAAGGGAGAGAAGTTGGAAAATACAGAGGATGAGATTCTTAAAGAGAGAATCATATATGCAAAAGTCTGGGTCGAGCAGTATGCTCCAGAGACAGAAAGATTTAAGGTCGAAACCCACACGAAAACAATTTCTACCCAAGCCCATATCGTCGAGTCGGATCAAGTGTTTTTCTCAAAGCTGGTAAAGGCTATCCAAGAAGAAAAAACACCCGATGGGCTGGAGAAAACCCTTTACACAATCATCAAGGAATCAGGATTTACCCCCAAAGAGGCTTTTGTAAAAATCTACCGGGTGCTAATCGGCAAGGATTACGGACCCAAGGCCGCCTGGCTTATCTGGGAGAGTAAAGAGAAAGCACTTACCCTTTTTAAGGAGGTTTCAAAGTGATTACGCGAGAGCAAGCTCTAAAACTTCTTCACGACAATATGGATTCTGCCAATTTAAGACGGCATTGCTATTCTGTCGAGGCGGTAATGAAAGCTTTGGCGAAGTATTTCAAGCAGGACGAGGCCAAATGGGCAGTTGTGGGACTTTTGCACGACAGTGATTACGAAAAAACAAAAGACACTCCGGAAAAGCACACTCTTCTGACCGTGGAATGGTTGAAGGAGGCAGGGGAGGGCGACCCGGAAATTATTTCCGCGATTCTTTCCCATAACTACGCGCATTTGGTCGAGCCGGATATAGGCAACAGTACCGCCAAGGCTCCGGCAAACGAAATGGAATGGTCGCTTTATTGCTGCGACGAACTCACCGGTCTTATCGTTGCCGTTGCCCTAGTCAAACCGGACAAGACTTTGGCGTCAGTTACCGTAGATTCCGTAATGAACAAATGGAAGGAGAAAAGCTTTGCCGCGGGGGTAAAAAGGGAACAGATAGAAAAGTGTGAGGAAAAACTTAATATTCCTTTAAGGGAATTTGTTGGAATTGCCTTAGAGGCGATGCAGGGAATTTCTGTGGATTTAGGATTATAATCTGATTATGTTAGATATCACTTTTGTCCGAGAAAACAAGCAAAAAGTTAAAGACGGAGTTGCCGCAAAACAGCTTGATCCCAAGATAGTTGATGAGGTTTTGTCTCTGGATGAAAAAAGGAGAAAGCTGATCGGCCAAATTGAGGAGTTGCGTGCAAAAAGGAATAAGGCGGCTGGAGAAAAGGATATAGCAGCGGGTAAGGCAATTAAAGAAGAGTTAAAAGATAAGGAACCAGAGCTTACGAAGATAGAGGCGGAATACAAAAAGACTTTGTCGGAAATTCCCAATCTTCCGGCTGAAGATGTCAAAGAAGGCAAAGACGAGAGGGAAAATGAAGTGGTTAGAAAATGGGGCGAGGTTAAAAAACACGGCTTTACACCCAAAGACCACCTGGCCCTCGGTGAGGCTTTGGGGATTATCGACATTGAGAGAGCTTCAAAGGTTTCCGGTGCACGCTTTGCCTACCTGAAAGGCGATGCGGTTCGGCTGGAATTCGCCCTGATTCAGTTTGCCCTCGAAACACTCTGTGCCCAAGGCTTTATCCCGGTTGTTCCGCCAGTTCTCATCAAGAAAGACATGATGGGAGGAATGGGTTATTTGGAGCACGGCGGAGAAGAGGATATGTATGTTTTCGACAAAGACGGACTGGTTTTGGTTGGAACCTCGGAGCAATCCCTTGGTCCGATGCATGCTGGGGAAGTCTTTGACGGCAAGACCCTGCCGGCCCGTTATGTCGGATTTTCTTCCTGTTTCAGGCGCGAATCCGGCTCCTACGGAAAAGACACACGGGGAATCTTAAGGGTTCATCAGTTCGATAAAGTCGAAATGTTTTCATTCATCCTGCCGGAAGATTCCGACAAAGAGCATGAATATCTCTTGGGTCTGGAAGAGAAATTCCTGCAAGCTTTGGAAATTCCATATCAGGTTGTAAAAATGTGCTCCGGCGATTTGGGTGCACCGGCCGCCAGGAAGTACGATTTGGAAGCTTGGATGCCAGGACAGGATACCTACCGTGAAGTCACCTCCACCTCAACAACAACGGATTATCAGGCCAGACGCCTAAACATCAAATATAAAGAGGGGGATAAAGGGGGGTATGTGCATACCCTAAACGGAACAGCTTTTGCCATCGGCCGAACAATTATTGCCATATTGGAAAATTACCAGGAGAAAGACGGCTCGGTTGTCGTTCCCGAAGTTCTCCGCAAGTGGGTAGGGAAGGATAAAATTACTGCCTAAGTCTAATTATGGTTGAGGCGAAATTCAGAATTTCCCCGCCCGAACGAAAAAATCTTGAAGATAAGTTCTTCGCAATGTTGTTTTTGCCGAAGTTTCAGGAAGCCCTTACGGCATGTGCAGAAAAAACAACAGAGACAGGGCTAGAGACGGGATTTGAAGTAGTTTCTTACCCCAAAGAGCCCTTTTGGATAGAAGATGTCAGGGTTGGAGGGGTCGACGGAATGGCAATGTCCAGGGTTTTTAAAGAAATAGACGGGGAAGGAGAGCAGGGATATAAATTCGGCGAGTATTTCCATTTCCATTTTCATCCGGGAAGCAAAGACCTGGCCATTCCTTCCCCTGACGACCTTAAGGCCTTTCAGGATAAAGTAGATCAACCCCAATACATGGGAGTCGGCAGTGTGGACGATGACGGGAAAATAACCATTTTTGTCATTAAAAAACCGCAATACCGGCTAATCGGATACGATATGCAGTATTACGAAGAACAAGTTGACGGAGTGGGTAGCTACGGAGAACTCCAAGAACTTCTGCAAACAATTTCGCTGACCGGTTTTGTTGTTGAGGTGAAAACTACTTCTTAGAATAGTATTTTTTACCGGTTAGCTTTTCCGGCAGATAGCTTTCCGTATCGTATTTTTCGTAGCCTTCCCCGTAGCCAACTTCCTTCATCAGTTTGGTTACCGGATTTCTGATTTTTAAAGGAACCGGAAGGTTTCCGTGCTTCCTGACATCGGAAAGCGCAGCCATATAGGCGTTATAGGCGGAGCGGTCTTTTTTGGCCAGGGCGAGGTAAACCACTCCCGCCGCCAAATTTTCCTGACATTCGGGAAATCCGATTGTGTCGCAGGCCCTGAAGACCTCATTGGCAACAACCAATGCGGTTGGAGAGGCAACATCTTCTGAGGCAAAAACCACCATCCTTCTGGCGATATACAAAGGGTCCTGCCCGGCCTCAACCATTCTGGCCAGATAATAAAGTGCGGCATCAACGTCGGAAGCCCTCATGCTTTTAATAAAAGCCGAGATAACGTTGTAGTAATCTTCTCCTTTTTTGTCGAAGGTGTATTGCCGTTTCTGCAGGGCCTGTTCAATTGTCTGCAGGGAAAGTTTTTTGGATTTGGAAAGATTGGAGGCAATCTCGAGAACCACCAGGGCTACCCTGGCATCACCGTTTGAGCTTTCGAGCAAGAATTTTCTGGTTTTCTCGTCGAGTTTTACTTTCAAATGTTTTTCTCCTCGTCTGACGATTGTTGCCAGTTCTTTTTCGGTCAGCTGGTTTAAAAGCAGAACGCGGGTTCTGGATAGCAAAGGGCCGATTACCTCAAACGAAGGGTTTTCGGTGGTGGCACCTATTAAGGTAATGTCTCCTCTTTCCACAAACGGCAGCAGTTTAGCCTGTTGGGCTTTGTTGAATCGGTGGATTTCGTCGATGACCAAAACCGGAGGAAAAAGGTTTTTCTGCTTCATAATCTTTTCGATATCTTTAATCGAAGTTGAAACCGCGGAGAATTCAAAGTATTCTCTTTTAAGCTCGGTGGCGATGATTCGTGCAAGAGTAGTTTTTCCGCTTCCCGGAGGCCCCCAAAAAATAAGAGAAGGGAAAAATCCTTCCTTCTTGGCCGATAAAAGCAGTTTGGTAATTACTCCGTCTTTACCTACCAGGTGGGTCTGCCCCACAAAACCGGACAACTTTTTGGGTCTTAAAAGTTCGGGAAGAGGAAGATTCATCGTCCGCACATTTTATACCCAAACAAAATCCGAAGTAAAGAGCTGGTAGATTTACGAACTGGGTATTAAGCTTTAAGATATCGCTAATGCTGGGGACAAAAGTTATCGAAGAAGTCCGTTCTGCCCTCAACGGAAAGATCGAGGTGGTAAAGTCCGTCGGGTTCGGCACCTATATCAAAGTTGAAGGCCTTACCCAATCCGGAGGGGTTGTATATGAGGTTTGGCAAAGCACCCTGAAAAAGGTCAAGGGTAAAAAATTAGACATTCAAAGAAGCCTCATCTTGGGTTTAGGCGGCGGAAGTGCGGCCAAGCTGGTCAAAAAATATTGGCGAGAGGCCAAAATAACCGGTGTGGACATTGACCCGGTGATGGTAAGGTTGGGGGAAAAGTACCTCGATCTTAAGGATGTTGAAATTCGGGTAGAGGATGCAGAGAAGTTTATTGGTAGAGAGGTTGCGGCCGGTACCAAGTACGACCTGATCCTTATCGATATGTATATCGGGGATACCGTTCCCGAGAAGTTCCAGTCGGACAAATTTATTAAGACTATTCATACAATGTTGGGCCAGGGCGGAGTCGCGATTTTCAACAGGCTTTACTTCGGAGAAAAAAGATCTGAGGCGGTGAAGTTTGGCAACAAACTAGAAAAGGCTTTTTTGAATGTTGAGTATGTCTACCCTGAAGCGAACCTGATGTTTGTTTGTCTTAAATAGCCTGCTTGGCTCTGGCTTCTTTGTAGAATTTCTTGATTGAAACAGTAAGCGCTCCCAGCCCGAAAAGCAGAACAAATAATTTGACGAATCCCGCCGCAAAAGGAATTAGGCTGACCAGGAAAAAGACCAAGACTCCCAAGGCATAAGCCCAGTTGTCACTGGTTTTACCGGAGACAATTTTCTTGCCTGCCCAGAAAAACACAAAGACTTTGGCCAGGTAAAGCGCAACAAAATATAGCGCAAAAAGTATCAGGGCAATGGGGAATCCGATGATTGTTAGCATCAAAATTACTAGTGCCAGGGGTGTGAGAAATACCAGCAGAAAACCTTTGCCCAGACTTTTCCAGGGCGATTTCTCGAGAGTGGCTGCGACCTTACCTACAAACCCGGGGAAGAGATTCAAAAGGATAAGCCCAATCACCAGTAGCGAAAGGGAGCTGATGAGTTTGCCCGAGACCTGGGCCTTCCAGATATTTTGGGTAATCATCTTTGTATCCAGTTTGGATGGGGAAAGCTCAACCGGGGATTTATTAAAGACAGTTTTCCCGACAATCTTGGCGCTGGGGTCGATTTGGGCTTCATGGTCTGCCCAATAGGTGAAATCCTTGGTAACCTGGGCACCTGAGGTCAATCTTATTTCTCCGGCTGCGACATCAAGTCTCCCCCCGACCTGATCCGAGACCGTGACGTTGCCTCCGGCAATTTCCACGTTTCCGGCAACGGGGGTTGAAAGGGTGATGTTACCGCCCGCAACGACCAAAGCTCCTCCCACGCTGGCACCTTTGGCAATGTCGATATTTCCGCCGGCAACGGTAATGTTTTTACCGACCTTGCCGCTTATCGTGACTTGCCCTCCGAAGACTCTCACGTCTTGGGTTACCTCGCCGTCAACCTTGACGTTTCCGCCGGCCACCAATAAATCTCCGTCAACCTTGCCGCTGACGGTAATTTCTCCGCCGGCCGCATAGACATCGCCAATAACCACTCCGGAGATATCAACCGTTTCCCCATAGGCAAAATAGGGATTTTCACTGATAGTTTTGTCTTTGGCCAGGGAGAAATTTTTACTTTGGGCTTTTACCGAGGTGGCCGAGAAGAGAAAGAGCAGAAAAAGGGAAAGTAATAACGAAATTATTTTTCTCACCTCAATTATTGTAGGGAATTATTTTCCACAATGTCAAGGATTGAGGGTGAATAGTTAAGGCTGAATTGATAGAATAGATACGTGCTGAACATATTCTCAAGATTTCTTGATATCAACAAAAGAGAAGTTGATAGGCTTGCAAAAATAGTTGCCGAGATAAACTCTTTCGCTGCCAAGATTAAGAAGTTTAAAGAAAAAGACTTTGCCGCAAAGACCAAAGAGTTCAAAGGCCGCATAGAAAAAGGTGAACCCCTGGAGAGTATCCTGCCGGAGGCTTTTGCCTTGGTCAAGGAAGCTTCCTGGAGAGCCATCGGCTTAAGGCATTTTGACGTACAGCTTTTGGCCGCCACCGCTCTTTTTGAAGGCAAGGTGATTGAGCAGAAAACGGGTGAAGGAAAAACTCTTTCGGCAATTCCCGCCCTATATCTGCGGGCTCTTACCGGTAAGGGAGTGCACTTGGTTACGGTTAACGACTATCTGGCCCGCCGAGACGCCGGCTGGAACGGACCAACCTTTAATCTTTTGGGTTTAACCGTGGGCTCGATTATTCAGGAAACCAAATCTTTTGTCTTTGACCCCGAATTTTCGGATACCAGCCACGGGGATGAGCGACTGTCTCATCTTAAGCCATCCGAGAGAAAGCTTGCCTATCAGGCCGATGTTACCTACGGAACCAATAACGAATTCGGTTTCGATTACCTCCGGGATAACATGGTGGGCACCCTTGAGGAGATGGTGCAAAGGGGACACCACTATGCAATCGTCGACGAGGTAGACTCAATCTTAATCGATGAGGCGCGAACTCCTCTGATAATCTCCGCTCCGGATACGGAGCCTACCGACAAATACTACAAATTTGCCCAGCTGGTGGGGAAGCTTAATCCCGACACTGACTATTCGGTTGATGAGAAAGCCAAAAGTGCGACCTTAACCGAGCACGGGATAACCAAGGTCGAAAAGATTTTGGGGGTGGAGAATCTTTACGAAAAAGATTTCGAGTCAATCCATCATATCGAAAATGCCCTGCGGGCCCGCACTCTTTATCTTCGGGATAAAGATTATGTGGTCAAAGACGACAAGGTAACCATCGTTGATGAATTTACGGGCAGGCTGATGATCGGACGGCGCTGGAGCGACGGATTGCACCAGGCGGTTGAGGCCAAAGAAGAAGTCCATATCCAGCAGGAGTCCAAAACTCTGGCAACCATCTCCTTCCAGAATTACTTCAGAATGTACGAAGTGCTTTCGGGAATGACCGGTACAGCATCAACCGAAGCGGAAGAGTTTAAGAAGATTTACAAACTCGAAGTTGTTGTCGTCCCAACCCATAAGCCGATGGTCAGGGACGACAACCCCGATTCGATATATAAAACCTTAAGGGCCAAGTACGGGGCGGTAGTTGCCGAGATAGAAGAAAAACACAAGAAGGGTCAGCCCGTTTTGGTTGGAACGACTTCAATTGAGAAGAACGAGATTATCTCGGAGTACCTAAAAAGAAGAAAAATTCCCCATAACATTCTTAACGCCAAGAACCACGAAAGAGAAGCCATGATTATTGCCGAAGCGGGTAAGCCGGGTGGCGTGACGGTTGCTACCAACATGGCCGGCCGGGGTGTGGACATTGTTTTGGGCGGGGCCATGCCGGAAAGGGTGGAAGGGACTACCACCGAAAAATGGAAAACGACAAACCAGTACAAAAAGTGGGAAGAGGCGCACCAAAAAGTTGTGGCCGCAGGAGGGCTACACGTTCTCGGCACCGAAAGACATGAGTCCCGCCGCATTGATAATCAGCTCAGGGGCCGTTCCGGTCGTCAGGGGGATCCCGGTTCCTCCAAATTCTTCCTTTCCCTGGAGGATGATTTGATGCGGATTTTCGGAGGCGAGGCGATCTCTTCGATTATGGATAGGCTAAATCTGCCCGAGGAGATGCCCATTGAAAACGCTCTGGTGAGTCGGGCCATCGAGCAGGCCCAGGTTAAAGTGGAAGGGTTCCATTTTGACATCAGAAAGCGCTTGGTAGAGTTTGACGATGTTGCCAATCAGCAGCGGGAGATAGTATATAAGCTAAGAAAAAGAATACTCGAATCGACTGACTTAAAAGAGGAAATTGTCTCCAAGCTTTCCCAGCAGATAGACAGGATTTTGCTTATCTCCTGGCCCGAATTTTCCCCCAAGCCGGATTACGAAAGGGTTTTGGTATCATTCTTGGATATCGTTCCTTTTGACGAGGCCTCGATCAAAAGAGTCAAAGGGGAGCTGTCCAAACGAACCATTAAGGAAGAGATAAAGCAGCTTCTGGAAAAGGTGATAGCGGATGTCCATAAAACTAGGGAAGAGCAGGTGGGAGCGGAGGTTATGAGGCAGATTGAAAAATACGCCTATCTGGGCTCCATCGACCATCTTTGGATTGACCATATTGACCACATCGACGATTTGAGGGAAGGAATCGGGCTTAGAGCCTACGGACAGCGCGATCCCTTAGTCGAGTTTAAGGCTGAAGCCTACGGGATGTTCGAAGGGTTGATAGACAAAATAGATGAAGAGCTTTCCCACAGGATATTCAGAATTGGGGTGGCCATGCCCCAGCCGGAGATACCTCTTGCCCAAGCCAGGGAAAATATCGACAAATCCGACACCACGGGGCTAGCTGGAGATGCCCAAGAAACTGCCCAAAGCGGGGAGCCTGCATTTGCCGAGAAAAGTAAAATTGGCCGCAACGATCCCTGCTGGTGCGGCAGCGGCAAAAAATGGAAGAAGTGTCATTACCCCAATCCCGGACCTGCGTAAAGAATGGATTTTTCTTTTGAGGTTTCAAAGAAAGACAAAAAAAGTCTGGCCCGGGCGGGAGTTATCCATACGTCTCATGGGGATATTTTAACCCCAGCATTTTCCCCCGTTGCCACCAAGGCCTCGGTTAAAACCCTGACCCCCGATGATTTAAGAGCAGCAAAGACCCAGGTAGTTTTGGGTAATACCTATCATCTTTATTTAAAACCCGGCACAGAAACTTTAAAAAAGTTTGGCGGCTTCGGTCCGTTTATGAGATGGCATGGTCCAACCATCTCCGATAGCGGTGGCTATCAGGTCTCATTTTTAAGATCCAAGTCGGAGGATGGGAGGCTGGTAAAGATTACGGATAAGGGAGCGATATTTTCCTCTTATCTGGATGGCTCCAGACACTTGATTACACCGGAAAAATCCATGGAGATTCAAAAGATATTGGCTGCTGACATTATCATGGCTTTTGATCAGCCCCTGGGAAGTGATTATTCTCCCCTGAAGAAAAAAGAAGCTTTCGAGAGGACGATGAAGTGGGAAGAACGGTCATTCTCCGCCTGGAAAAAACTCAAAAGCAACCAGGCCCTTTACGGAATTGTTCAGGGAGATATCGATAGAAGCTTAAGAAGGAAATCTTTGAAGTTTGTTCTTTCTCTGGGTTTTCCAGGAATTGCCATGGGCGGGGAATCAATTGGAGTCAGCCCCAAAATTACGGCCGAAACTCTTGATGCGGTGGCAGATATTCTTCCTCTCGATAAACCCCTGCATGCATTGGGACTTGGGGGAGGACCCGAGGGAATATTTACTGCAGTACAAAGAGGAGTGGATACTTTCGATAACACTTCAATCACCCGAATGGCCAGAACGGGCTTACTCTTTATCTACCCCGAAGACGGGGGGAGTATTTCCAATAAATTTAGGATAGATATAGAAAAATCGAAATTCAAAAATGCAAGAGCCCCCATCAGCAATAAATGCAGTTGTTATACCTGCAAAAATTTTTCTGCCGCCTATCTCCACCATCTTTTTTTGACCAGAGAGCTTTTGGGACTGCGGCTTGCCAGTATCCACAATGTTTTTTTTGTTAACGATTTAATGGAACGAATCAGAAATTCGATTCTGGAAGGAGATTTTCGGGCTTTTAAGAAATACTGGTTGAATAGGGGTTGACAAATATTATTTAAGTAGATAAACTGGCGCCCACATGGACGAGAACCCGCAGGAAGAGCAAATAAACCAAGAAGTTGCTGAAGAAAAAACCCCGGAAGTCGGTTTTCCGATGGCCGCTCCCAAACCGAAATCCAAAATTAATAAACTGGTTATCTTTGCACTTGTACTTTTGGTGCTAGTAGGCGGAGGAATATTCCTTTTCACCCGCAGTTCCAAAGACAAAACTGAAGATATTTCCCCGACACCGGCGGTAGAAGGATTGACCTCTCCCACCGCGACAACCTCTCCTTCGGTAACCCCTACCTCTATCGATAAATCGAAGATTTCAATCGAGATTCAAAACGGAACCGGAATCCCAGGGGAGGCGGCTTACCTTGAGACTCAGCTTAAAAGCCTGGGGTATAAAGATTTCAAGGTCGGAAATGCCGAAGACCAAACGGAAACGATAACTACAGTGACTTTCGCAAAGAGCCTTTCCTCAAGTATAGTTGACGAGATCACCAAAAAACTTGAAGAGGTCTATAAGGACGTGGAAACTAAAACATCAAGCACCCAGAAAGTAGATATTCTTATCGTTACTGGTCTTAAGAAGGGAGCAACCCCCAAGCCGACCACAACCACAACTCCGACTCCGACAAAAACTCCCACAGCGACCCCAACCGCAACTCCTTCTACCTAAAACGAGGTATAATAATTGTGTATGGATGCTGTCCGGATTCTTGGGCAAACTTTTGATTTAAACCTGGGAAAATTAACCTTTTCCCCTTCATATGTCCAGGCAGGGGCAATAGTCTTTCTGCTTTTTCTCCTGGTCTTAACCATGGCCCAGTTCAGGAGGCACTTGATGGGCTGGTCCTTAAAAGGAGGGGTCTTTGGCTTATTTATCGGCTTTACCTTGGCCCTTATCTTGGAAGGATTTTTGATAGTCGGGGGCAAAACCGCGGTTACCGAACTGGTGGGCTGGAAAAATGCGCCTAAGCCCCTACTGGTTGCCTTGGAAGCCGGAAGGAGTAAGCTTGTTGCCGTCTTGGGAGTAACTGACGAAATTCCCACCTCAAACGCCGAAGTCAGGGCCACAACCGAGAAAGTTGTTGGCGATTATCAGAGCCTAAGCCCAGAAGAGGCCAAGTCCGTGCGCAGAATGATTTGCCTCCCCTAAAGCTGATATACTTCGTTTATCATGCAGGACCTACGGCAGCAAGTTACCGAGTTGGAGGCTAAAATGCAGAATTTGTTATCCTCCATCAGCCTGACCGACAAAAAAACCCAACTCAACGCCCTTGAGGCCAAAACTTTAGATCCCGCTCTTTGGGAAAATCCCGAGGCGGCCAAATCGCTTTTGCAGGAATTCTCCGATACCAAGCAAGAAATTGAGCAGATGGAAACTCTTACTCAAGAGATATCCCTTCTGAAAGAATTGGTCCAGGACGAGAAAACCCAGGAGGGGCTGGAGAATGAAATCAGAAAAACCCAGTCAGCCCTGGAAAAGCTCATCCTTAAGTCCTTCTTGGCTGGAAAGTACGACAAGAAGAACGCTCTGGTTTCGATACATGCGGGCCAAGGTGGTACCGAGGCCATGGATTGGGCCAATATGCTCTTAAGGATGTATCTGCGTTTTTGCCAAAGAAGAGATTGGGAAACACACGTTCTCGATACCACAGCCGGGGAGGAGGCGGGAGTAAAAAGCGTAACCTTCAAAGTCGCCGGTGCCTACGCCTACGGATACCTTAAAGGGGAATCTGGAACACACCGGCTGGTCAGGCAATCTCCTTTTAATGCCGACAATTTGAGACAAACCTCTTTTGCCCTGGTGGAGGTCTTACCTGAACTCACCGAGGTTGACCTGCCGGATATCGTCATCAAAGACGAGGACTTGGACTGGCAATTTTTCAGGGCCAGCTCTCAAGGCGGGCAAAACGTTCAGAAAGTATCCAGCGCGGTGAGATTGACCCATATTCCCACCAAAATCGTGGTTACGGCCCAGTCGGAGAGATTCCAGGAACAAAACAGGAAAAACGCCCTGGATCTTTTGAGGTCCAAGCTTTGGCTCTTGGAGGAGCTTAAGGCCGACGAAACCAAAAAAGAGCTTAAGGGTCAGTACCGACCTGCTTCCTGGGGAAACCAAATCCGCTCGTACGTGCTGCATCCCTATAAAATGGTCAAAGACCTAAGAACGGAGGTTGAAACCTCAAACTCGGAAGCGGTTCTTGACGGTGAGATTGATGAATTTATCGAAGCCGAACTAAAATTGAGCGGTCACTAGACACTATTCACTAATAAGTATTTCTTGTGTTATAGTAAGATTCATGGAGCAGACAGCCACACCTACGCCCACCCCAAAGATACCGGTTGCCATGGGGTCGGTCGTTAAAAAGTTTCCCAAATTCGATATCAAAGGTTCGGCAATTCTGATCGCAGGGGTGGTTCTGGTGATTTTGGCCGGAATCGGCACCGGCTGGTTACTTTCCGGCAGGGCAAAGATTGCAGGGAGTTCTTCCCAAACCGTCCCGGGAGCGGAAACCGGTCCCAAGGAAGCCGGATTGGCGGATGAAAAAACATTCAGAGATACAGCTGAGGGAACTTTGGAAGAAGGCGGTATTGCCGGAGAGGGGACTCACCACTTGGTGCGCGACGGCGGGCCCAGCCAAAATGTGTACCTAACCTCAACCGTAATCGATTTGGAAAGCTTTGTCGGCAAAAAAGTTCAGGTTTGGGGAGAGACGATATCGGCGCGTAAAGCAGGCTGGCTAATGGATATCGGCAAAATTAAGGTCGTACAATAACTCCATCGGGCGTTCTTCCACCCAGAAATCCGTCGTCAAAATTATGAAATTCTGCGTATTGGTTTCTTAGCAAATTGAGTGACTCCCGCTCTTTCGCATAATCCGGAAGGGTTTTGCGAAGAGAAATTGTAAACGTAAGTCTGGCGTCGGAAGGCCAGCTTCTGTGCCTGGCGGGAGATGCGGGATTTACCGGCTCTTCATTTAAGACCAGGTCTGCCGAGAAAGAAAAATATAAAGGCGGTGAACCCGGCAAAACCCTGAATCTGTAGTCGGAATGTAAGGGGTACCACTCAACCGTTGCGTCGGAGTTGGCCCTGGTTATGGCCCTATCCAGGGGGTTTTCTCCATATTGGAGATTGGGGCTGTGGGTTACCCTGGCAACCTCTTCGGTTAGCCCCATCGCACTTGCGAGAAAAACACATTTGGACATGGTGGTGACGCTTGCACAGACCCCCCCGGCATCAACATATCCTCCTATCAAAAACCTTTCGGCGTTTCTATGGATTACTCCAGACATATCAAGGTAAGAATAAACACTTCCGGGGGTAAGAGGTCCATTTTCTTGCTGCCATTCCGAGATGCAGGTTAGGGCGGTTAAAATGTTATATATTTTACTCGGATAAATTCTGCTCCTGTCGGAGAATGCATAGGTAGCCACAATATCTTCGTTCTTCCTTCTAAGGCTGCCATTCATGATCTCCATCCTTGATTCATCTTGGCTAAAGCCAACAACTACATGCATTAAAGGGGGATATATTCCCGTTGCATGGGGAACATCGGCCACCCAAGCAACAGGACCCAGAGCTCCGGGAACCTCATAGCCTCTTTCCGGTCTAATGGGGGTAAGGATATCCAAAGGGAGCCCGTTAAAATGTACCCACTCCGGATAGTAGTAGGAATTGCCCGGCAAGGTTGAATCAATGAGAGAGCCTCCACGGGTCAGAGTCTCTATGTAGACCGGGGTATCCTGGGTAATAAATTTAGGCAAATCGGTCAGGGGTTCGCGGGTTTCAACTTCTTTAGCTGAGGGGAGGACCATAGAAAAAGCTGCGGTCCCCGCAACTTTTAAAAAATCTCTTCGGCTAAGGCGTTCTTTTTCCATTTATTCTTCGGGTATATGGGGAGAGTTTTTTAACCTCCTTAAGTATCTTTGAATAAGCTCGGCCGGGTCGACAAAAAACCTGTTGATGTAGCTCACTGGAGCTCTATTTGGATACCACCAGGGGTCTTCCTGCCAGTGGCGCTCAAAAAGCTCGCGGTTGCCGGCATCAAAGTGCAAGTGGCTGAAGCCGTTAGGCCATCCGCTTTTGCCCATTGTTCCAATAATTTCTCCGGCTCTGTAGTTAGTTCCGACTTCGGCATCCCAGCTGTCCAGATGGCAGTAGCGCGTGTAGATTAAAGTTCCGTCGGGAAGCCTGTGGCAAAACATGGCAATTTTCCCCAAATCCCTGTAGTCTCCGTCTCCGACAAAAACACAAACGCCGTTCATGATAAGCCTCAGAGGAGTTCCCAAGTCCTCGTCAAAATCTCCGCAGTTAAAATCGACTCCGATATGATGGCCTCCGTCAAGGGAATAATCCACATTTACGGTTTCCTGAAGATGTCTATAGCCCAGTCCCGGGAAAACACCGTCCCCCATAATTGCCTCCAGGTCGTTTCCGAAAGGGGGCAAAGAGTAAGTTGCGGTCCTCTCCGGAAAAACATCAAGCGGGAGCTCGGGCGATTCGCCTTCTTTGCGGGGCATGGCAAAAGAGGCCCCGAGCATTGTCGCAGCTTTCAAAAAATCTCTACGCGATAATTCTTTAGACATAGACTATAAGGGGGCAGAAGTTGTGATATTAAACCACATTTCTTCCAAAAATACAATCTATAGGGTAGTTTTGCAGGATAAATTTGAATTAGGCTGATACAATAAATGCGGAGATAGGACAATTTGATTTCTGCCCCAACCTGTCCTATAATGCTCTTACTTAACTGATATTCCAGGGGTTGCCCCTGTTGCAAGTATCGTTAACTACAAGCTCTTTTACAAGGCAAGAGAGAAGATCCGTGTAAGTCAATCTCTCCCGACTCGGGAGGAAAGGAGTAGGAAGATGAACGCTTGGTCTAGAACCAAGGCCTTCCTGTCGAGAAGGGAGGCCCAGCGTGGCCAGGTGCTTATCATACTGGCCTTCGGGTTGGTGTTTTTGGCGGCCCTCGTCGGTCTGATGATCGATGTGGGTATCTACACTACCAACAACATCATTGCCCACAACAACGCAGCGGTTGGTTGTGTCACGGCTGCAGAGGCATACCGCAGAGGCGGAAGCGCATCAGGCGCATTTGCCGATATTCTGCAGCAAAACGGGATGCAGCCGGCCACCTATTCTCCGAACGAAGGGACGGGTTTAACCCTCACCCGGGGTTTGGAGAATATGGGAGACGGAAGCTGGCGGGCAGCTGTCACTTGGCAGCAGCCGACCGGTTTCTTGGGCATCGTGGGAATCCGCGAGATGACAATCCGCGGCAGATCCCGATGCGTTGGTCGCGACTCTGGGGGACTGGCACCGATTGCCGTTCGGCAAAGTGCCGTTGAGGATTCGCTCTACGGACTCCCCCCCGAGGAGTACAGCATCCTGGGACGTGACCCTTCTTGGGATTTGGCGGACGTTGAGTCCGGTACCAACTTCCGGGGAGCGGTCTTTCTCCACATGTGGTGCGTGCCGTCGACTGATCCGAACTGCCCGAACATCCGCTATTTCTACCCACTGACCGAGGCACCTCCCACAGCCCAGACTCAAAAGAGGCTGGTGGAGGATTGCTTCAGGGGCATCAACTGCTCGATCTGGCCCGGGGTAGACCAACGCCTGCCAATCGTGGCGGGTACCTCCGACAACCAGATCTGCCATGCTTTTCAGGATGGCGGTTGGGAAGTCGGGGACAAGGTGGTGGTCATCGTTTTCGACGGGGAGGTCTATGACCCCGATCCCACTTACGGCAACTGGGAGAATGTGGCCGTCGTGGGCTATGCGGTCTACGAGATAACCCAATTTGAGCCGAATCCCAATAACTGCAACAACGTGATCGCTCGGCTCGCCTCGGACAGGATTTACGACAGCCTGGATGACATCCCGGCCGACGTGATCCTTTTGAGGTCTCGGGAAATCTCGTGGGACTACGGAGGATCAATCCCATGGTAGCCAGAAGGAAGGACAAGGGACAGGGCCTGGTCGAGTTCGCCTTGATCGCCCCGATCCTGATACTGCTCCTGCTTTTGGCCATTGACCCCTTCTTCAAGGCGGTCAATATCGCCCTCGCCAAGTACTACACGTTTCAGGCCGCGCGGGAGGCGTCGATCTTTCTGGCTGACGGGACTCACTCCTGTGATTCCTGGGTCCGCTCACACGTGAGCGAACCTACTCTCCTGATGGGAACCGGCTGGACACTTGAAATCGCACCGTGTCCTACCGACTCGTCTTGGAGTCAGGTCAGCGGGAGCACCGTCACTGCTACCTTCAACTGGGAGCAGTCCACCGTCTGGTGGGAAGGTCCTTGGACCGGAGCGATGGTGACCCGCGACGTCTTCCAGTGAGTCAGGAGGGTACCTGGTTAGCGACCTAATTGGTCAACAGGTACCCTCCGTACAATCTCTCTTGCCTTGTTAGTTTTTTTGAAGTTATTCTTCTCTGAGTTCCCGCGGACTATTTACTTCTTGAGACCTTTGTTCGATAAATTCAACAGGATTAATATATCTGTTTCTTATCCATGTAGCATTTACCCCCGAGGGGGCGTAAGGTCTATGGCCCATATCGGTGTCCCAGGTGGCCCCATAGGCAATCGCCAAATGCAGATGGCTGTCGAGTTGTCCGCCCGAGGCGCCCATTGTGCCTATCACCTGGCCTTTTCGGGTAATTACCCCAACCCTGAGGTTAATATCGTTTAAGTGTCCGTAAAGACTGATTACCTCGCTGCCTTCGGGTAGTCGATGGCGGATGATGACGGTTTTACCCAGCCCATGGCCCGGAATTTCTTCTGCGTAAATACACTCGCCGTTGGCAACGGCCTTGATGGGTGTTCCCAAATCGGAATTGATTACTCCTTGAGGACCCGTATTAATATCTACACCTTCGTGATTTTCGGGACTTAGATAGGTATTGCCCAATCTGATGTCTCCATCGATGGGCATTCTGAAAGAATCCGCAATCGGGATGGGTGCTCCTTCCCTAAAGGCCGCATCATAGACTTCCCAGTATTTACTTCTTGCTTCCCAGTCGAATACTTCAACAGGGTACCCCCAGGTCGTTAAAACCAGATAGTCCCGGATGAATTTAAAATATCTTCTGGCTGCTTCTTTTTTATCTACCCCGTCCCTTTCGAAAGGTCCAAAAACAAGCTCCTTGGCAGCATTTTCCTCTTCGGTTAAGGCTTTAGCGCCCAATAAAAGCTTTAACTCGGCCAGATAGGCCCTGCCGGGATCTATTCTATCCAGTTGAACTTCGTAGTGACCCACAAGGTTAGTGGCGGGAATGCTGTCTCTTTTCATAATGGCCCAGATAACGCTTAAGAGATTAGCCGTTTTTTGATTATCGGGATGGGTCTCCGAGTCGAAATCTCTACCGGTTACCTCTATTGCCCAGGAATACCAGTTGGGGTCGGTGGAGCGGCGAAACCAGTCTTGGGCCGGAGAGATTACCCCTTGGGGAAATCCATTTTCCCTGCCCAGCCGATAAAGAGAGCTTAGGTAATGGTTAGCGCCCCTGTTGTATCCTTCGTAATCCAAGGGAATGGCGATGTGGGAGGCAAGAGTTGCGTCTCCCAACCTCGGGGTTTGCGTTTGGACAATTGAGACAGGGCTTTCAAGTGTTGCCGGTGCCCCCGGGGGAATACTGCCGACCAGAAAATGGGCACTGGTTGTTGTTTCGTAGGATGTTCCTCCCAGGGTAGAGATATTTCTGCGTCCGTCAAAACCCCAAATATAATTTTGGATGGTGGTTTCGGGATCCGCCGAATCCGAAAACCAGTGCAGCACTATTGCCCTGGGCCTGTCCGTTCTTAACCTGTCGGCCTCACGATTTCTCCGCCGGCTCCATTCGGTGGGGAAAAACGGTGCTTGTCCGCGGATGGCCCCGTTTCTGCCCAAAAGAGACAGAAACCCGTCTTCGTTGATTAGGGTCGGTGGGGTTAACTCGATGATGCCCCTGGGGTATTCGGGGAGTCTATCCAGCGATAGAGTGGGCCATTCGCCCTCCGGAGGAAGGGATCGCAAGGATTCTGGAACAAAAGCAGATGCCGCAGTCAATCCGCTAAGTTTGAGAAAGTCCCTTCTTGATAATTTATCCAAACCGTCTGTTTCCTTCATCAAGAGTGTACTTTAAATGGTGAGAATTTTGAATACTTTAATAAAGTGAAGTGCTGGAGCAGGGATATCCTTGTGAGGATATTGTCATCTTGCGATGACCCCCTGCTCCAGCAAAGTGCTTCGTGTGCTTGTTAGTTAGCCCTGACGTAGCCCATCCGCTCGAATTCCTCGATACGGGATTCCCCGACTTCGATGGGGATTTGGGTGGTTGGATGAATCATTTTCACCCTGCCCTCCGTATGCTCCGGATCGGGACTGTAGCGGATTCCCCTCATGGTTTCGGGCTGGCGTGGTCTGGTGGGCTCATCGACCTGGACGGGAACCTGTTCGGCTCCTATCCTTCTGGGGCGACCGCCCTTGGCGCGGAGCTTGTTGTCCTCCACCTCCAGACGTTGGTTGACGCGTTGCTCGCGCTTGGCCATCGCCTCATCGATTGCATTGGTGACTTCGATGAGGTGGCTCCATTGGTAGGTAGCCCACAAGGCGGGGACTTCAGTCCCAAGCCTGACCAAAACGCTGTCCCAGTTGGGATCTTCGGGGAGACTGACCTGATAGCCATCCGTAAGTACGGTCTCTTTCTCTTTGAGATCCGCGACCCGTTTCTGCAGGGCCAGGATGACTTTCTGCCAGTTAACAAGTTCCCCGACGTCCTTGGCGGCGCTGTCCAGCTGCGCTCCGATTTCTCCGAGGACCAGATCCAGCTCGTCCCACTTGTGGACATCCGCCCACAAGACTGGAACATGCTGGGTGAGTACCCCCGAGACTTCGACAAGCGCATCCGGCTCGGAAGGCACTGCGCCTTCGACGAGCGAGTCGTTCAGGAACTGGACGAAGCGGTCCCTGGTGGAATCCAGCCTGGCCTCCAGTTTTGCAATGTCGGAAGCCTTCTTGATGAATCCGTGCTGGATATCCGCTGAGGCCTTCTCCACGAACTCGGCGATGACCTCGGGGTCGGTTCCTTGCTCCTTGGCCAGGGCAATCTGACTCCTACACCAGACGATGTAGGGCCGTATCATGCCCAGCTTCAGAATTTTGGATCCGTCCCCAACCGGAGATTCGGAGAGCTCCAGAAGTCCAGGAATATTCCTGGACTTAGCGAGAGCCCTATGGCTCCGCTCCTTGCGTACGAGGTAGCCGAGGGCATAGCGGAAAGCCTTTTCGGCACCCGCCAGCCTCTTCCACCGACGTGCACGTTCCAACTCCTCAGCCTTCTTGAGTTTCTCGTGCTCCTCGATGAGAACCGGGAGCTCGATTGGGGTAATCTTGCGACCGCCCCAAAACTGGTTGGGAGTTGTTGCGTACTCCAGTTTCTCAATGAGCTGTTTCTGCTCTCGGGCCAATGTTTCAGTTCTGGCCAAGAGCTTCTTCAAGCCCTTGATGGAGTACTGCGATATCTGCAGGAATCGGTCGGGGGCTTTATCCTCCTGATACCAGAAGGTTACCCACCAACCCCAGAAACCGCCGAGCCTCTCGGTCAGAGGCGGGGAGAGTTCCTGGTAAGCGTCGTACACGCTGGTGTAGAGCTTTTCGATTTCTCCGCAGATGTTGACTGCCTTTCCACCGACCCTGATGACGATGTCGCGGTAGTCGAAATAGAGCTTACCGGTCCACGTCCACTCCTCCTCGATGCTGTTCCAGAGCTCGGTAATCGCAAGCATCAACTTGCGCTTGTTTCTCCCGTGGACAACCAGGAGGATTACCGAGAAAACCAGTAGGGCGACCATAATGCCACCCCGAATCCAAAGGCCGTTCATCGAATCCTCCTTAGGCTGTTAGCCTGTGATACCAGATTTTTGCACACAAAGCTGTTAAGGTGCGCCCTCTTCGGGCATACGGAATAATACCTCCTCGCTGGTTAAAAATCAAATAATATAGGATGTAAGCTTGTTTTGGCGACTAGCTTTAGTTGCTTTCATTTGCTACCCTAAGAAAGAATAATTTCTGCCGTGATTCAATTTAAAAAAGTCAGCAAATCCTTCGGGACAATCAAGGCTCTGGAAGAGGTCTCCTTTGAGGTCGGGAAAGGAGAGTTTGTCTATATCACCGGCCCCTCCGGAGCCGGCAAAACCACACTTCTGAAGCTTATCCTCAGGGAGTATCAACCCGACTCCGGGGAGATAGTCCTGGAGGGGGTAGATATCACCAAACTTTCCGATGAACAAATTCCAGAATACCGCCAAAAGATAGGGGTGGTTTTCCAGGATTTTAAAGTCTTACCCGAAAGAACCGTCAGGGAAAACGTAGAGGTTTCTTTGGCTGTTATCGGAGTTGCCCAAGAGGCATGGTCGGCCAGAGTCGGTCAGGTTTTAAAACTGGTGGGGCTGGCCGAAAGAGCCGATCTTTTTCCCAACCAACTTTCCGGAGGAGAAATCCAAAGGGTTTCTTTGGCACGGGCATTGGTGGTTAATCCGAAAATTATTCTCGCCGATGAACCGACCGGAAACTTGGACTGGGAAACGGCGGATTCAATGATGGAGCTTTTCGAGAAAATCAACAAAGAGGGGAAAACAATAATTATGGCGACCCACAACAAAGTAATCGTCGATAAATTCAAAAAAAGGGTGATTAAGCTCAAGGGCGGGAAGAACGTGGGCAAGGAAAAGGTTCACGAGCTGGAAAAAGAGCCCAAAAAAGAAGAAAATGAAAAAGGGGAAGGCAAGATGAAGGTTAAGGTGGAGGAAGTATGAATATCCATTTCAAAACCGCATTCGATTATATAAAAAGGGCTCCTTTTCAGGCCCTATCGGCCATCTCGGTTCTGACCCTGACCTTCTTCGTATCGACAATGGTGGCAGTTCTGGCCTATTCATCCGGCAATCTCCTGAAGTATTTCGAGACCAGACCTCAGGTAATTGCCTTCCTTAAAAATGAAGTTACCCCCCAGGATGTTTCGGCGCTTCAAAACAAACTCACCGCGGATGAGCGGGTGAAAGAGGTCCGCTATGTTTCCAAAGAAGAAGCTCTAAACATTTACAAAGAGGCCACATCAGATAACCCGCTATTATCGGAACTGGTCAGCCCGTCGATTTTCCCGGCGTCTTTGGAGTTTTCCTTGGCAAATTTAAGTTATGCGGAGGATATTATTGCCCAGGTTAAAAAAGAATCTATTGTCGACCAGGTCGGTTTTACCGCCAGCCTTGGGGGAGAATCTACCCTTCAGGACGTTGTTTCCAGGCTCAAAACCATCACCCTTTATGTCAGAATTGGGGGTATGGTTTTGGTCGGGATGCTGGGTGCCGTGTCGTTTCTGGTGCTTATCGTCATCATCGGCATGCGGATGGCAACCCGCAAGGGGGAGATTGAAATACTGGATTTAATCGGGGCCACCCCGAAATTTATCCGGAGCCCGATTGTCATTGAAGCTCTGATTTATTCCTTTGCCGGGGTACTCTTGGGCTGGGCCATATCGTTTCTCTTTTGGCTCTACGTAACCCCCAATATCGTTGCCTACTTTGGGGAAATCCCGGTTCTGCCCAAAGGCACTTGGGATTTTCTTATCCTGCTGGTAATTATTTTGGGGGCGGAGCTTTTGATTGGTTCTTTATTGGCGCTTTTGGGAAGCATGCTTGCGGTCTCCCGTGCCAAGAGAACCCGATGAGAGAAACAGTAAAAAAAATTCTTCTTCTGGCCACAGTCTTTGCTCTCGTCTTCTTCGGTCTAAAAATTAGAAATGTCTTGGCCGAGGCCTGCGCAGACAAGACAAATCTCAACGACAGAATTAACTGCTACGAGGATGAGCTTTCCCGCCTTGGGGCGCAATCCAAAACTCTTTCTAACCAGATTGCCCAGTTCGATGCCCAGATAAAACTCACCACCCTTAAGATATCCCAGACAGAGGAAAAAATTTCTCTTCTGGGAGGAAGGATAGACCAGCTGGAAGGCTCTCTGGATGCTCTTTCGGCCGCATTTAGCTCAAGAGCGGTAGAAACCTACAAGATGGCCAGGGTCGGGGACCCGGTTTTACTTATCGTTTCGGCTCCGGATTTGGGTGGAGCAATTTCGAGATTCCACTATTTGCAAAGAATCCAGGAGGCGGACAGGGATTTACTGCAAAAGCTTCAGACCGCCCAAGATACATATAAGGTAGAAAAGACCGACCAGGAGCAACTGCAGGATGAGCTTGAGAAACAGAAAGCCAACTTAGATGCGCAGAAGAAAGCAAAAAATGCACTTTTAGCCCAGACCAAAAACGACGAAAAGAGATATCAGCAGCTTTTGAGTCAGGCCATTGCGGAGAAAGCAGCAGTTGAGCGGGCGCTGGTGTCCGGTGTCAAAGTTGGCCCGGTTAAAAGAGGCGATCCAATAGCTTTGGTAGGTAACTCCGGGTATCCGGGTTGCTCTACGGGAAAGCATTTACACTTTGAAATCCGAAAAAACAATACGTGGGTGGATCCGGGAGGCTATCTCTCCGGAAAAACCGTCATCGATGAACAAAACGGAGGAGGTAACGTCAGCTTGGGCTCGGGTAGCTGGCCTTGGCCAATAGAAGATACGGTTCGCCTCACACAATTTTATGGGCATACTCCGTATTCTTGGAAGTATGCCTACTCGGGCGGGCTCCACACCGGATATGACATGGTTTCAACTTCAAGCGATGTAATAAGAGCTCCTGCGGACGGAACTCTCTTTAAGTCTGCACAATCCTGTGGCTCCAGTACAATAAACATCGCTTACATCGAGCATGGGGATAATGTGGTTAGTCTTTATCTCCACGTCCAGTAAATCATGCCCAAAATCCTGTCGGCTGCAATAATATATATTGTTGCAGTTCTTCTTCTCTCGACCTTCCCAATATCAGCAAAAGCGCAGGTGGTGATAAATGAGTTTAGTTCTGGAACCACTTCGGACTGGATAGAACTTTATAATGTTTCAACACAATCTGCCAATTTATCGACCTACATCCTTAAAGACTCGGGATCTAACGACAAAACTCTATCAGGGGATATTCCTCCTTCAGGTTTTGTGTCTTTCAATTTCAGCAATTGGTTAAATAACGACGCGGATACGGTGCGGCTATTTAACGGCAGTGATTTGGTAAATTCTATTGCTTATGGAGGAGAAGGAAATGTTTGTAGTGCGGGGAGTGGTCAGTCAATAGGCAGATATCCTGACGGTAACAATACAGTGGAACGCTTTATTACTTCGACAAGAGATGCATCCAATAATAGTGTCACACTTGACCCCTGTCCTACTCCAACCCCGACTCCAACACCCACTCCCACGCCAACTGCTACTCCCACACCAACACCAACGCCGACACCAACCCCAACTCCAACTCCGACTAAAACTCCTACCCCAACTGCCAAGGCAACCGCAAAACCCACTGTTTCTGCAGATAAAGTGGATGAAGCCGAAGAAGTGGTTTTGGGATTAAGGAATGAGCTGGCGACGGAAACCCCCACACCGGCTTTGGTTGCATCCGAACAAAAGAAAAAATTCCCGATTGGCGCAGTAATTTTGATAATAGTGGGAACTGTGTTGGTGGCGGGATCCGGTTTTGTATTATTTAAGAAAATGAGGCAAGATATAAGTCAGAGCGGAGAAGATGTTAACCAAGATAATTAGATTTTGGGTTCCGGTAGTTGCTTGGGCTGTCCTTATTTTTACCTTCTCCTCGGAGGCGCTTCCGGCTACTTCCAGATTTTACTGGAAGGATTTTGTGGTAAAAAAAAGCGCCCACCTTATCGAATATTCGGTTTTTGCCACCCTTATCTACCGGGCCTTTATCAATAGCGGAGTGGAGAAGAAGAAATCTGTTCTTTATGCTTTTCTTCTTGCGGTTTTTTACGGAGCGACCGATGAGTTCCATCAGTCTTTTACCCCAGGAAGGGAACCGACGCTAAGGGATTTATTTTTTGATACAATTGGGGCTGGTTTTGCGTCTTATTACATATGGAAGTTATTACCCAAAGCGCCGAAGAGACTAAAGATTTTGGCAGAAAAACTGCAGCTAACTTAAATGGAGGGCAGACTCTTGCCTTAACCGGCGATTTAGGCAGCGGGAAAACAACCTTTGTTCAAGGGTTTGCCGAAGGCCTTGGGCATATAGGCAGAATAATTTCTCCGACCTTCATCCTTATGCGCAAATACGACTTACCCGATGGTGATTTTTATCACGTTGACCTTTACCGCTTTGAAGACAATGTTGAGAAAGAGGTTGAGAATATCGGCTTGAGAGATATTTGGGGTAACAAAGATAATATTGTGGTTATCGAGTGGGCGGAGAAGATTAAAAACTTGCTTCCCGAAAATACGAAATGGCTAAAATTCGAGATGGTGGGGGAAAACGAAAGGAAAATAACAGTCGAATGAGAATTTTGGTAACAGGCGGTGCCGGATATGTAGGAAGCCATATTGTTGAGGCGCTTGTCGCTGCAAAACACAAAGTTGTAGTTTTTGACGATTTATCTATGGGTCATAGGCAAGCGGTACACCCGCGTGCAGAATTTTTCAAAGGAGACTTAAGGAAAAAGGCAGACGTTGCAAAAGTTTTTAAGAAGTACAAATTCGATGCTGTTTTTCATTTTGCGGCAAGAAGCCTGGTCGGACAGTCGATGCGTGATCCGATGCTTTACCTTGGGGACAATGTCGTTTCCGCCGTAAACCTTTTCGAGGAGATGATCAAAAACGAGGTCGGCAAATTTATTCTTTCCTCAACGGCCAATCTTTTCGGCGACCCTACAAAAATTCCCATATCCGAAAAAGAAGCAATTACTCCGGGAAGCCCTTATGGGGAGAGCAAAAACATTATCGAAAGAGAACTTTTCTGGTTGGATAAAACTGTTGGTATGAAATACGCTTGTTTGCGCTATTTCAATGCTGCCGGCGCATCTTTGTCGGGGAGAATAGGAGAGGATCACAGAAGGGAAACTCATTTAATTCCTTGCCTAATCTCTGCTGCTTTGGAGAATAAGAAATTTATCGTTAACGGGAATGACTATAAAACCCCGGACGGAACCTGTATCAGAGATTATGTTCACGTCAGCGATTTGGCCAGGGCACACCTCTTGGCCCTGAAGGCGATTGGTTTAAAAAGCCGTATTTATAATCTCGGCAGCGGTAAGGGCTACTCCATTATTGAGGTGATAAGAACGGTTGAGACGGAAACTGGGAAAAAGATTAATTTTGGTTTTGGTCCCAGGAGAGCCGGTGACCCGGATAAATTAATTGCCTCCTCGGCAAGGATAAAAAGAGAATTGGGATGGAAGCCTAAATATTCTTTAACGGAAATTGTGGAAACCGCTTATAAGTGGCACTTAAGCCATCCGAAAGGATACGCAAAATGAAACTTTATATCGATACCTCCAGCAGAGAAGAAATCGTTGTTGGTCTTGGTAGCAAGAGGTTTAAAACAAATGCCAAAGAAAATGCGTCGCAAAAGCTACTCTCTTTTATAGACGAGATTCTAAAAAAAGAAGGCGTTTCGATTAATCAGATAACCGAGATCGAGGTAAATACCGGCCCGGGATCTTTTACCGGCTTAAGGGTTGGAGTTGCCATCGCCAACACTTTGGGTTGGGCCTTGGATATTCCGGTCAACGGCAAAAATCTTCGCAAGGGTGAAAAAGTGGACATAAAATACTCTTGAGAATATAATCCGGGTGCTCGTTAATATAACTGCGGATACAGGCAAGAAAGGAGAAAGGGAGATGAAAGGACGGCTGGTTCTTAAGGTCCGTCCCAAGAAGGGTGCGAGTATTACGTTTCTGTCTTCCGTCTTGGCGGGCAGCATACCGGCTGTAGTTGCCAAAACCGTGTCGGGTGGAAAGGCGACCTTTGAACCCGACAAGGACGGGAACTTCGAAGTCAGACTTCTTGACGAGACCTTTGAAGGTCAACTCAAGAGGCTTCTGGAAAGCACAAGCTTCGAAGTCCTGGAACTCCAGGAAGTCGCCTGATGTTGCCTCGCCGCAGAGTTAGCCCTCCTTATTACTGCTTCTTGTCCCCAGGAGGGCTTTTCTCTTCTTATTTGCCATAGCAATTTGAAATATGTATTATTATTTCTATACATGAGAAGGTTAGTTTTCTTAGGCTTCGCTTTCGCTTTCCTTTTTGGGTTATTTATGACCCCTGTTCTTTCGGCAAAACCGACTGATATCCCCGAAGAAGACGGGATTTATGACGAGCCAGGACATCCCGGAGTGAAAGTTAGGGTTTTTGTGCACAGGGAAAGACCTGCTAAGCCCAGTACACCACCCACCCTTGTTTGTGAACTCACCGACCCGAGTTCCCCCGCTATCGTTGGAAAAGAGGCCTGGAAACTGCCATCAACTTGGACTTATAACCTAAATCCTTCCAGTGTTCCTGCCTCGGTCGGCTCCGGAAGTTTGCAAACAATTGCAGCAAACGGATTTAATGATTGGCAGAGCGCATCCGGGAATAAAGTCCATTTTGCCAGAGGCTCGGATACGACAGTCTCGAGACAAGCGTATGACGGCGTTAACGTAGTTACCTGGGGAAGAACTTCAGGAAGCGCCTTGGGGGTTACCTATATAAGGTATAACGGTACAACAGGTGAGGCTTTAGACGTGGATACTATTATGAATAGCAAGTTTACCTGGAGCTGGTCAAACTCCGTTAGTTGCGCCTACTCTTCAACCTATGATGCGGAAAATATTATGACCCACGAGCTGGGACACTGGCTGGGTTTGACCGATGAGTACGATGCAGCCAACTATCAAAACGCGACAATGTACGGATATGGCGCCAAAGGAGAAGTGAAGAAAGTTACCTTAACCACTGGAGATAGCGCGGGCGCATTCGCTATCTATAATCCTTGATGACAAAACCCAAAATACTTCATTTTTTGGGAAACCTTTTAATCTTCATCGCTGCCGTAATTTTGGTTCTTACCTTTACTCCCGTATTTGAGCAGGAAGCCAAGTACCAGATCAAGCACACTTTCAATTCGCCTTACAAAGAAAAAGATTTAACCCCGCCCAATACGGATTTTGCCATCGTCATACCCAAAATAGGTGCGGTTGCACCGGTTATTGCCAACACCGACCCCTTGGACCCCAAAAAATACATGCCCGTTTTGTATAAAGGGGTTGCCCACGCCAAAGGAACGGCTTTCCCCGGAGAGTTTGGAAACACTTATATTTTCGCCCACTCGACGGACACTTTTTATAATGTGGGCCGCTATAACGCCGTTTTTTACCTGATTGGCAAGCTCGAGAAGGGGGACGAGATAGATATTTACTATAAGGGTGAGAAGATCGTCTATGAGGTAGTGGAAAAGAAGGTTGTTGGGGCTGATGCCGTAAAGTATCTGGGGAAGCTGGGAGAGTGGAACACCTTGACTCTGCAGACCTGCTACCCACCGGGGACAACCCTTAAAAGGCTGGTAGTTGTGGCCAATGAAAAAATATAGGCCCATAATTTGACAATTAAAGACAAAAAATGTATAAATCACTAACTGCCCCAATAAATGAGCCAAAAACTGCTTAAACGCGTCTTTTCGGCCATAGCCGCATTTTCACTTCTGGTGAACTCTATTTCCGCGCCTCTTACGGTTTACGCACAGAACGCTGGAAATTCTCCATTAGCCGCCGATCCGCCCCATACGCCTAATCCATCCGGAAACCTTGACCAATGTAGCAATGGATCCTCAGTTTCTCCCACGAATCCTTGCACTTGGGTAAATGGAAACCTGAATAGCAATCAAGCACATTATGTAGAAGGACAATCGGTGCCATATAGACTTATCATGGAAGATTTGCCGGTCTCCTCGTCTATAACCCTGACGCTAGGATATGATATCAAACACAGTGATAAGCACGCTCTTGATTACTTAACCCACTTTAACCGATTAGAACCCCACAGCCCTTTTGGGCATACTGCTGAAACGATAGACCCAGCAAGTGGGATATCTGGACTATCTGCGACGGTGACAACCTATTCAATCCCGTCCCCGAGCTCGGTTGGTTCACCAGTGAGTGGGCAACCAACAACAAGTTTTGATGCGCTTCCAGCTGGGGAAAAATTGATGACTCTCTATGGTGGAACAATTAACGATATCGTTTACAACACTCAGGGGGACCTAACCGATTCACAAGCAGAGACAAGAATAGATATCATTTTTACCGCTGATAGCGCGACCGCTGTCTTAGCTTGGGGGGGTCATATTGCGAGTAGACTCGACTGGGGTTTTGATGGGTTAACCCCCAGATCGGCCAGCGGAATTAGCGGTTCCCCTTATCACATGAGGCAGATAAGCTGGACTATAGGAAATCTGGGGAATCAAGACAGGTCTCTACAGGCAGGAGCAGTGATACCTCCTGGAAATTTGACTATCATTAAGCAGATAGAACCACCTGATTCTACTCTTTGGGATTTTTCTGTGACAGGCCCCAATAGCTATACAAACAGTATTCAGGACTTGGGGGATGGAGGTCAATCGGTATTGAGCGTGGCCCCAGGAACATACACCATAACCGAAACAACCAGTCAGGATTATTCCCCAAGTGTTACCTGCAACACGGGCGAAAGTGGCTCCGGAAGCGTCCAGGTTGATATTTCTTCGACAGAGAACGTGGTGTGCACTTTTGTAAACACCCTACAGCCGGCCCATTTGACGCTGGTTAAAACAATTACGATTGACAATGGAGGTGTAGCCACAGTAGCTGATTGGACTTTAAGCGCAAGTGGAACCACACCAATTTCAGGAACTTCTGGAAGCGGTGCAGTTACAAATGCAGCAGTATATTCGGGAACATACTCTCTCTCCGAGAGTGGGCCTTCAGGCTATACCCCGAGTGCCTGGAGTTGTATTAAAAACGCAGGGCAACCTATAGAAGGAAATTCGATAGTTCTCGCTCCGAACGATACGGCGGTTTGTACGATTAACAATGACGACATTTCTCCTTCGCTCACACTTGATAAGGTGTTGATCAAGGACAATGGAGGCAATGCACAGGAAAGCGACTGGACCCTAACCGCAACTGGTCCGACGCCTCTTTCTGGTCCTGGGGCGGCCGGCTCTGCAGATGTTGTAAGCGGATCAGGATTTTCAGCTGGGACTTATACTCTTTCCGAATCAGAAGGACCAGAGGGGTATTCTTCTAGCGCCTGGAGTTGTACAGGAACGGCTACCCAAAACGGAAACGAGATTACTCTAGCATTGGGTCAAACAGCCACCTGTACTGTTACAAATAATGATATTGCACCGACTCTTACCCTCGTCAAGACAGTATCGAACGACAATGGAGGAACAAAAGTCGTTTCCGATTTCCCGCTTTTTATAAACGGCGTTTCCGCCACAAGCGGGGTTGCCTACCCCTTAATGGCCAATACGCTCTATACGGCAACAGAAACACAGGATGAGGATTATCAAGCATTTCCTTGGGGTACGGACTGTGCACCAGATGGCACCATAACTCTCCAGCTTGGGGAGAATAAAACTTGCACAATTTTGAATGACGATATTGCTCCCACATTAACTTTGGTAAAGAGCGTTTTCAATGATTACGGGGGCAATAACCTCGTTTCCGATTTTTACCTCTATATCAACGATCTTTTGGTAACAAGCGGGGTACCAAATACCCTTAACGCAGGAAGTTATACAGCTAGCGAAGGCCCGTTGTCAGGCTATACTCCTTCAAGCTGGGGTGGCGATTGTAGTGCAGGCGGGGCAGTGACGCTTCTTCCGGGAGATAATAAAACCTGTACTATATCAAACAGCGATACCCCGGCGTCAATAACTTTGACTAAAGTTGTAATTAGTGACAATGGCGGAAACGCTGGAGTCAACGACTTTGGTTTAAGTATAGGTGGCGCCCCCGTCAGTTCTGGGACTACAAGGCAAGTAAATTCGAATACTCCGATTACCATAGACGAAATTGGCCTTACGGGCTACGGTTTCGTTTCGATAACAGGCGATGCGAAGTGTCCGGCACAGTTGGGTGGAACAGTAACCCTGAATGAAGGAGAAAGCGTAAGTTGTACCATAACGAACGATGATGAGGCGCCAACTATCACTTTGGTTAAAGATGTCATAAATGACAATGGAGGGTTAGCTGGAGAAAACGATTTTGGCCTAACAATAGGTGGAACAGGGGTAAATTCAAATCAAACCCTAACCGTTGTTGCAAACACCCCGTACGTCATTACCGAGGCCGGAAAGACGGGCTACGCGTTTGTGTCAATATCCGGCGCAGGCTGTCCGGCTGAGCTCGGGGGAACAGTTACTCCTAACGAAGGGGAAGATATTGTTTGTACCATTACAAACGATGATGTTTCCCCGACCGTAACCTTAAATAAAATAGTCAGAGGGGGAGAGGCAGGAGTCAACGACTTTGGCTTAACGGTTGGAGGGCAGGGAGTCAATTCCGGCCAAACAGTAAATGTAACAGCCAACACCCCGATTGGATTAAACGAAGCAGGCCTTGACGGCTATAGTTTTGATTCGATAACAGGTGCCGGTTGCCCATCTACATTAGGAGGAACCGTTACTTTAGGCGAGGGAGGAAGCATCACCTGTACAATTATTAACACGAGAGATATTGGAGATATCTCGGGTTATAAATTTGAAGACCTGAACGGTAACGGAGATTGGGATGACGGTGAACCCGGATTGGCGGGTTGGACGATCGAGCTCTGGGGTGGGCAGGAAGACTTAATCGATTCTACGGTAACCTCAGCAGATCCCCTCGGAGAATACGGGTTTGAGAATATTCCGACTGGTGAGTATGCTGTTTGCGAGGTATTAGAGGACGGCTGGACACAAACTTATCCTCAAGGATGCCATTTCTTCACTCTTACGAAAGAAGGCATACAAGGATTAGATTTTGGCAACTTTAGGTTGGCCTCAATCGGGGACTTTATTTGGCGAGATAATGATGGGGATGGACTACAAGACCCAGGGGAACCAGGGATAGTAGGAATTGGGGTAAACCTATATCTTGATGACGACGGAACCCCGGGATTAAATACTTCCACAGACTTACTAGTTGCCAGTGACATAACCGACGGAACCGGGGCATATCTGTTTGAAAATCTTGGCCCGGGCGAATACTTCACAGACGTTATCGAATCTACTTTGCCTGTAGGGTATTCCAATACGACCCCAGATCCTGTTGGGCCTATTATTTTGAGCTCCGGTGAAATCTATCTGCTTGCAGACGTCGGCTATGTTCCTCCCGTCAAGGAAATCAGAATCGAAAAGTCGAACGATAAGGAAGGCGGAGCAACAGCTGGAGATATCGTTACTTATTCTTTAGTTATTTCAAACACGGGAGATGTGGCTATCGGCGACGTAATCGTGACGGATGTATTACCCGGCGGATTCATATATGAAAACGGATCAACTTCAATCACAGGGGCTCCAGATGTTGAACCTGGAGTGGCGGGAAGTATTCTTACTTGGGATATCGGCACAGTATTTCCCAAAGAGCCGGTTACGATTATTTACCAGGCAAAAATTTCCTCGGAGCTGCCGGCAGGATCTTACAAGAACTATGCAACTTGCGAGGGACAGATAGGGGGAATTATTCCCCAGAATGGACCAGAGGAACGTGTTGCTGTGTATGAATCGGAACCGATAAGCTGTAATATCGATGATTCGGATGTTTCACTTGGTCAGTCCTTTAGCTACGGCGGAAAGCTTACGCCCCAGGTTTTAGGTGCGGCAACCGAACTTCCCGCTACGGGTAACTCAACCGGAATTCTGATCTTTGCCATCGCCGCAGGTCTTGGGGGATTTGCTCTTAAGCTGAGAGAAAAGAGGACAAAACATGCAAAAAACTAAAATAGCAACATTGTTACTTGGATTCTTGGCAGGCTTTGTCCTTTTGGCCAGCCCGGTATCTGCAGCTTCGGTTTCTATCACCAACCTTCCGGAGTATGTTACGGTTGATCACTTCAAACTTTCCTGTACGGCTCTGGTACCGGGAGGGTCAAGTGCCCAATTTGCCTTCAAGAAAGAAGGCGGAAGCTTCTCAAATTTTGGCCCCTCAATCGATTTGGATACCACAGCTTGCTTGGTTGATGTAACCAGCACCCAGATCGATTCCCAGGCCAAGTATTACTTTAGGGTTGACGTAAACGGAACTACAGCCGAAACCAGCACAACCTATGACGTTTCTGGTCCTTCCGCACCCAGAGATTACGGAAAAGAGAAGATTGGAAATACCACTTACAAAATCCGCTGGACCAATCCTGGAGAGAGCGATTTTGCCCAGGTATTTATCTATCGGGGAGAAACCAACGATTTCTCGGCCGATAACGACAAGAAAATAGCCCAGGTAGGGGGAGCCCACGATGCCGAGATGAGCTATATCGATAACGGAGTAGCTCCGGATAAGACTTACTACTATATATTAAGAGCCTTGGATAAGGCTGGAAATTCCTCTTCCTTGATTGGGGATACCCAGACCACAACCGTGCTTGGTACTACCACCACGGCTGCGGGAGGTCAAACCGGAACAGTGAGGGTTCTTCCCAAAGAAGAAACCGAGGGCGAAGTACTACCCGAGGCTACGGAGGCTCCCACAAAGGCTCCTGAGGCTTCCAGCGCAGTCACAGAGGCCGTGGGCAGGATTAGCTCAAGCAAGACCCTTACAGGCTTGGCCATTGCCGCCTTTATCTTGGGCCTTGCCTCCTACTATATCCTCAGATCAAAGAATCGTTAACTCTTCCCTTTTTCTTGATTTTAGCTTGCTATGGGACTAGAATATTGTCGTTCGCGAAAGCGGACGCCAACGGGGGTTGGCAAGCACATTCACAGGGAGGATAGGATGAAGAAACGCATCATTCTCGCTGTTCTTGGCGCCATGGTTGTTCTGGCTGTTCCAATCGCCGTCTTTGCGGGCGGTGGCTTCGACCAGTTCGGCTACAACTATGATGCCCGCATCTTCGTCGGCCCGGCCGACGGGGTGGATCGCATCCTGGACGGCAAGGTTTGGGGCGACCCAACCTACGCCAATGACCATCTGGTCATGAAGTGGAGCCGTGCCTGGGATGATGCCCGTTTCAACGGTGCTCCCTGGACATGCGATGCCTGGGAGAACAACGAGTGGAACGGCGCAGCTCCGGGTGGCTCGGGTGAGGTCTGGCACTACAAGATCGTCTGGGTCGGACCGGAGCTTGAAGACAGCCCGTGCTGGCGTCCCGGCGGCTACCCTGTTTGGGGTGAGTTCGAGGTCATCATGGACCACGGCACCACAGCCGACGCGGAGCACGTCTGGTACGCCCATGGAGAACCCTCCGGATACGGCGGCAACTAGCCACAGCATCTGTTCGCCAACGGAGAGACAAGCACAAGGCTCACGCCTTAAATTCCGCTTGCCAACCCCCCTCCGTTTTTCCTCTTTGTTGATAATAGCCTTCCCAGAAGCTAAGATGTAAGAGATGAAATTTGCCCATAGGCTAGCCCACATTTTCTGGCCTCGAGAGTCGAACAATCAAAAAGCCAAAATCCTGCATTCTTCGAGCTTAATTATCATTACCGTTGTCCTTATCCTTTTCCAGGGTTTTATCAGTTTTTTCCCCAAATTCGGTCCGAGAATCTTGGGCTATGCAGCCAATATTTCTCCGGATGAGATAATCCGGCTGACCAACGAAAAGCGGGTTCAAAATGGTCTGGCCCCACTTAGTCTAAATTCCACCCTTTCCCAGGCAGCCCAGGCAAAGGGAGCGGATATGCTTAACAAAGACTACTGGGCCCACGTGGCCCCGGACGGGACGCAGCCCTGGAAATTCTTTACCGATTTCGGCTACCGCTACCGCTATGCAGGGGAGAACCTGGCCAGGGATTTTACCAATCCAGCCTCGGCTGTTGATGCCTGGATGGCCTCACCCTCCCACAAGGAGAACCTGCTCTCACCCAAATACAAAGAAATCGGGGTGGCAGTTATCGAAGGGGATTTGGCGGGGGTTGATACCACCCTAGTTATCCAATTTTTCGGAACAAATTACGCAGATACAATTCCCCCGGCACCCATCGCTCAGGTCACACCAACACCTGTAATTACTTCTACGCCTATTCCCACGCAGGTGGTTCCCAGTGTAGTTACGGCTACTCCCATTCCTTTGCCTTCGCCTTCCGAAGCGGCAGGTTTAACGGTACTGACCGCCGAAAAACCAACCGTGCTTATTTCTCCCTTTAATACGACCAAAACAGTTTCTCTGGCAATTGTGGTCGTGCTTCTGGGGGTACTCGTGATCGACGGTGTGGTGACCTCACGCAGAAGGATAGCCAGGATCGGAGGCAGAACCTTTGCCCACCTGTCGTTTTTGGGCATGATTTTGGCGATTGTATTAATATTGAAGGCAGGACAGGTCTTATGAAACATTTAGCCAGACACTTACCTCACTACCTTCCTCTTTTGGGGATTTTCGCCGCAGGGGTTTTGGCTTTTTACGTTTCCAGCTACGACAGGATCTTCCAAACAGGGGTAGCCATTGCGGTTGCCGTTTCCTATGTGGCCTGGGGGATTGTTCACCACTACCTGCACCGGGATCTTTATCTTGCGGTGGTTATCGAATATATTGCGGTTGCGGCCTTGGGTTTGGTTTTGGTATTCTCCCTGGTCTTAAGAAGTTAGGCTACTCTAATAAAGCCCTGAAAAGTTTGTTTCAGGCTCGTTATGGGGTATAATAATGGGCATGTCAAAGCAAAACGGAGATGGTTTTACAAGCCCCACCAAGGGTTACATGAGCGTACCGGAAGTTATTTCCGATATTTCCGACTTCGTCCATGACGAGCCGGGGGATTTCTATAGGCTGGTTATCGGTACGGACTCCCAAGCCCGTGCCTCAAACGGCAAGGCCGAAATAGATTTCGTTACGGCTCTGGTTGTTCACAGGCGAGGCCGGGGAGCCAGGTACTACTGGAAGAAAGAAAAACTTTATAAAAAGCCCGTTCTTAGAGACAAAATCTATACGGAAACCCTCATTTCCTTGGCTACAGCCCAGGAGATTGTCCCCGATTTAAGAAAGGCGGTTTCCCCTGCAAAATACGACTTGGAAATTCATATAGACGTGGGACCCCTGGGGCCAACCCGAGACATGATTAAGGAAGTTGTGGGGATGGTCAGCGGTAACGGCTTTGTGGCCAAGACCAAGCCGGAAAGCTGGGGAGCTTCGTCCGTTGCCGACAAGCACACCTAAGCCTATACTTGAGATTGGATAAATAGCATGCCGGAAAAAGAACAAAGACCAAACATCTCAGCCGAAGTAATAGCCTACAGGGAGTTCTTTGCCAAAGAGGGGGACTGGGAGGCTTTTCAGGAGATAGTGAGGCTAAGAGAGGAACTAGAACCGCTTGACGGCTGGAAAAGAAGAAAAGAGCTGGCGCGGGCGGAAATAGAAGCCCTTGATCCGGATATCTTTACCAAGCTATTCGAGAAATTTGCTCCTTATACTGATACTCTTCCGCCTGGACACGGCAGGGGGCATATGCAAAGAGACGCAATCAATGTGGTCCTGATCATGCAGGACGAGGAGATTGCAAAAGCTGACCCCGTGGAGCTTTTTGTCGGTGCAGTCGGAGGTGTCTTCCACGATATCGGCAATTCCGTGGTTGAGCGTTATGATGAGCCTTTTAGGTACTCGGGTCACGCGGAAGCGGGTGCTTACCTGATCGGGAAAATCGGTAAAGGTCTCATTCCTCCGAATTTACTCTCATTGGTTCAGCTTAGTATCGCCGGACATACCCACTACACCAAAGAGTTCTCCGTGGAAAAAGAGGGCAGAGCGGTTCTTAAGAAACCATATCAGGACGAGGTCATCGACGGGAACAGATTGGGAATGTGGATTCCCAGATGGACCGACAGGTTGGATACGAACGGACCTACGTTGGCAGTCAGGCACATAATTACCAAGGCTGAACCGACGGTCGACTTTTCGGGAGGAAAATTCCAGGATGTCTGGGAAGACCCGGAGGATGACTTTAGGCACCAGTTTAGTCCGGTTGTCAGAACCTCGGAAGCCAGAGCCAAGCTTCCCGCTCCCAAGAACACAACCGACGTACTGGAACATTTACTGATGTTTTCGGATTCCAACTATAATCCCAATTTGCCGTATCCTAAATACGATACCCCCTACTACAGGTGGCATCTGATGACCCCTTTGGTTTCCTGGCAAAGGCAATTTGTCTTGGCGACCTTGGCTGAGCCACCCGCCTTCACCCAAGAGGAGGTATCAAAACACATTGGAGACTTTCTGAAGCTCTGTAAAACCTTGGAGCCGGGCGAGAAGATTGATGAGAAGGTTGAATTACTCAGAAGCAAGTTTGATCTGTTGGATGAAGATGCCCGCAGAAGGTGGGCCAACGGTTTTAAGACCCTAAGCACAGTTTATACGCATTGGTACGGACGGGAAGATGAACTTTTAAGAGAGCAAACCAAGGTGGAAAGTCCCGGACTCTATGCGGTTATCGAATCCCTAAGAAAAGTCGGAATTAACTCTCTGTTCGGATTCATGCCTTGAATATAGGCTTATTTTTCGTTATATTTAGTTACCTAAAACCATGAAAGGCGTTATTCTTGCAGGCGGATTGGGAACAAGGCTTTATCCTCTGACCCACGCAACCAACAAACACCTCCTTCCTGTTTATGACCAGCCGATGATTTATTACCCCATCCAACTGTTGCTTTCTGCAGGGATTGAGGAGATTTTGGTTGTGACCGGTGGCCCACATGCCGGAGATTTTATCAGGGTTCTCAATAACGGAAAATCCTTCGGGATAAAACATTTGGAATATACCTATCAGGAGAAATCCGATGGGGGAATATCCGACGCTCTGGCTTTGGCCGAGGATTTCGCCGACAACGGCCCTATTACGGTCATTCTGGGAGATAACACTACGGATGCGGATATCTCCAAAGAGATTAAGGGTTTCAAAGACGGAGCCTTAATTTTTCTTAAGGAAGTTACGGACCCGCAAAGATTCGGAGTGCCGGTTTTTTCCAAGGACGGCAAAATTGAAAAGATAGAGGAAAAACCAAAAGATCCCAAAAGCAATTATGCGGTTACAGGGCTCTATGTTTACGACAATAATGTTTTTGATTACATCAAGACCCTAAAGCCTTCCGAAAGAGGACAGCTGGAGGTAACCGATTTAAATAATCTTTACCTCGAAAAAGGAAAGCTTAAGTGGTCTCTCTTGAAAGGATTTTGGTCCGACGCGGGAACTGCGGAATCGCTTTTCAGGACCAACCTTTATTGGGCCAGGAAGAAAGGGGCGGATATTACCTAAATGAGACTTCTGGTTGCGGGAGGAGCGGGATTTATTGGAAGTAACTTCATCAGGTACATGCTGGCCAAGTACCCGGACTATAAAATTATCAATTACGACAAGCTTACCTACGCGGGCAACCTGGAAAACCTCAAGGATGTCGAGGAAAATCCCAATTATACGTTTGTAAAGGGAGACATCACCGACCTTGAGTATCTGAATAAAGTAATTAAGAAACACAGAATTACCCACCTGATAAGTTTTGCCGCAGAAACCCACGTCGACCGTTCCATTCACGGAGGGACCAAAGAGTTCGTTCTGACAAACACCTTGGGGGTACAGATGCTACTCGATGCGGTGCGCATAAACGGTATAGAGAAGATGGTGAACGTTTCCACCGACGAAGTTTACGGGGCATTAAGACTTGATGAAAAAAGAAAGTTTACAGAAAAAACTCCCATCTGGCCCAATATGCCCTACGCCGCTGCCAAAGCAGGGGGGGATTTGATGTGTAACGCTTACTGGGTGACCCACAAGACTCCGGTTATCGTTACCCACTGCTCGAATAATTACGGACCATACCAGTACCCGGAAAAGCTGATACCTTTCTTTATCTTCAAAGCTCTGGCCGGAGAAAAACTGCCGGTCTACGGAGACGGATTATACATCAGGGATTGGATTTACGTTACCGACCACGCCAAAGCACTTGACCTGCTCCTGCACAAAGGCAAACCCGGAGAGGTTTACAATATCGGAGCCGATAACGAGAGAAGCAATATGGAGGTGACCAAGCTGATTCTGAAGTTTTTAAATAAGCCCTTGAGCCAGATAGAGTATGTGGAGGATAGACCCGGCCATGACAGACGTTATGCAATCGACGCCTCAAAGATTCTCAAACTGGGTTGGGTACCCGATTATCCCATGGAGAAATTCGAACAGGGGTTAAGGGAAACCATCGTTTGGTACCAGAAAAATACGAAGTGGGTGGAAGATCTTTGGGAAAAAGCAAAGCAAGCAAACCCCCACATTAAGGTGCCGGGAGAAAAAAATGGCGGAAAAAAATAAGGACACACACCGGTATCTGGTAAATATGGTAAATAAAATCGCCTCTCCCAACTTCTCCATGAACCCCGCCGAACTGAATAAATTCATTCCCGAAAATGAAGAATTTATTATCAAAAGGGTTTACTGGATAGACAACCCGATTAATGAGAAGAAGTCTGGGCAACACGCCCACACCGACGAAGATGAGATTTTTATAGTCATTAAAGGCAAGGCCTCGATAGCTATCGATGATGACGGGGAAGGAGTAAGGAAAATCGAGCTTAACGAAAACAATATCGTTTGGGTACCCCGTTATGTTTGGCACGGTTTTGATGAATTAAGCGACGATTGCATTATTCTGGCACTGACAAGTACCAACTACGATCCCGAGAGGAAAGGTTACATTGAAGACTACAAAACTTTTAAAGAGAGTCTTCCCAAATGAAATCTAAAATCTTGGCTTTCGGAGCGGACGGGTTAGTCGGTTCGCGCTTTACCGATCTTTATCACAAAGATTCCCAGTTTATTACTCCGAAAATCGACGAGTTGGACATCACGGCCAAAAAGCCCTTAAGCGATTATTTCGAAAAGAACAGATCCGACTTCGAGGTTGTGATTAACTTTGCGGCGATCACCAACGTCGATGCTGCCGAAAAAGAGAGGGGAAATAAGCAGGGTTTGAGCTGGCAGGTTAATGTCGAAGGGGCCAAAAATATTGCCGAAAATTGCCTAAGGCTCGATAAGTTTTTAATCCACATCTCCACCGACTTTGTTTTTCCGGGGACCAAGAATAACCCCGGGCCTTCAGCAGAAGATACCAAGCTTCCCGAAACCGAGGAGGGTTTGGGATGGTACGGATGGACAAAAGGGAGAGGGGAGGAAGAAATCGCCAAAACCGGGGTAAAACACGCGGTTCTCAGAATAACTTATCCCTACCGGGCCCACTACCCTGCCAAGATCGACTTTGCCAGAAATATCCTCGAGCTTTTCGACGAAGGTAAACTTTATCCCATGTTTTCGGACCAACAGATGACCCCGTCATTTATCGATGAGATTGCAAAAGTGCTTTATCTTTTGGTTGAGGAAAAGCGCACAGGAATATTTCATGCGGCGAGTGCCGATTTAACCACCCCTTATGATTTTGCCGCCTATCTTTTGGAGAAAGCCAGAGGAGCCAAAGATGTCGTTACAAAGGGTTCGATGAAGGAGTATCTGTCCGCTGCCGGAAGAACGCCCCGTCCGATAGTCGGAGGGCTGAAGGTAGCAAAAACGGAGAGTGAGCTGGGAATCAAATTTATGGGCTGGCAAGAGGCTATTGGTGAATTTATTAAACAGCTAAACGCCTAGTTTTGCCTTCTCCACTTTTCTATCTCCTTGTGGTTTCCGGAAAGAAGAACCTCCGGCACCTTATGGCCTTTATAATCTTCCGGTCTGGTGTATTGGGGATACTCAACAATATTTTCCTCGGAAAAAGACTCGATCTCGGTTGCCTGGGGTTTTTCCAGTACTCCCGGAACAAGCCGGGTAACGGCATCGGTTACTACCATTGCCGGAATCTCTCCTCCCGTCAGCACATAATTACCGATAGAGACAACTTCATCTACAAGATGTTCATGAACCCGGTGGTCGACACCTTCATAATGGCCGGCTATTAAAATAACATGTTTTTGTTTACTTAAATCCCTTGCCATTTTCTGATCGAACGTTTTGCCTGTAGCATCCAAGAGAATTACTCTGGTATCTTTTCCTTTTAATTCTTTAAGGGCAGCGTCGATAATATCTACCCGCAAGATCATCCCCACGCCACCTCCGTAAGGCCTGTCATCTACTGTCCTTCTTTTTCCTTCTCCCCGGTTTCTTAAATCATGGATGCTTATTTCCACCAGACCTTTTTCCTGCGCCCTTTTGATAATGGACTCGTCAAAAGGGCCCGTAAACATGTCGGGAAACAGGGTTAGAATATCTATCTTCATGCTTGTATTGTATCAGTCGAACCTGATAAAGTTAAACCTGTATGCAAAAAATTGTCATTGTCATGCCGTCCTACAACGAGGCGGATAACATCACCCGGATGATCGAGGAGTTATTTATTAAGGAATTTCCCCAAATTAAAGATGCCGAAATGCATCTTTTGGTGGTTGATGATAATTCTCCCGACGGGACGGGAAAGATTGTCAAAGAAAAAATGGAAAAGCACGAAAATCTGCACCTTCTGACGGGTCAAAAGCAGGGTTTGGGTTGGGCCTACATCCGGGGATTCAAATATGCGATGGATAAGTTGGGGGCTGATGCGGTGATGGAAATGGACGCGGATTTTCAGCACCCGCCGAGATTCGTCAAAGACATGGTTAAGGCTTACTCTGACGGTGCCGATTATGTTATCGGTAGTCGCTATATCAAAGGGGGCTCCGTTCCCAGGCAGTGGGCTCTTTCCAGGAAAGCCATCAGCTATTTCGGAAATCTTTTTATTAGGTTGGTACTGGTTAAGCCCAAACTTCATGATTTGACAACGGGCTTTAGGCTGATGAAGGTTAAGGGGGTACTGGATAAGATAGACCTGGATAATCTGATGGAGCCCACCAGATTTGCCTATAAAGTTGACCTTCTTTACCAGTGTATTAAAAACGCCAAGAAAACAGTCGAGGTTCCCTTGGAATTTGCACCGCGTACCAAGGAGCAATCAAAATTCAACCCCAAAGAGATGATCTCCACTTTCAAAGTGGCAATAATTCTGGGGATAAGGGACAAAAAAAGATTTATTAAATTCGGAACAGTAGGCTTTACGGGTTATATTATCAATGCCGTTGCCCTGGAACTTTTTTCCGGGACAGCCATAGCTTCCACTTTTGCTTCATTTTTTACGGTTCTTAAAGGAACTGTTTTGGGATTTATCGCCGAACCTTCGGCTTGGGCGGCGGGTATTGCCGCCGAGCTGGCAATAATCAACAACTTTACCTTTAATAATATTTGGACCTTCAAGGCAGAAAAAATAAAAGGGTTTTTCAATATTGTCCGCAAGTTTTTGGAGTTTAACTTGGCTGCCTTGGGCTCTGTTGTTATCCAGTTTGTAGTCATCGGTCTGATGGTTGTTTTATTCGGAGATACACGGCTTATCCGCCAATTGGGGATACTGGTATCTTTGCCATTGGTACTTTCTTTTAACTACACAATGTATAATCTCTTCATCTGGAAGACCTGGAAGCTCCCATGGCGGAAATAATTTCATCTTCCGAAAAGAGGGAAGCAGAGTTTAACCGCTTCATTGTTACGGAGTATCTGCGTTATGGTTCGGTCGATGAGGTTTTTCGCAGAAACGACTACGCTTTACCCATTTCCTATCCCGGGGTGCAGCGGCTTCTGGATAAATGGGGGATAGTCAAGGCGGCGGGACCCAATACCCGTCTTTCGGAGGCGCTGGCATTTCTTTCGCGGCTTTCATCGGAGAAGATTCCCCTGGAGACTCTTTACAGAAACATGCCCCCTTCGTTTAAAACCTCGATGGGGACCTTGCACAGAATCCTGACCCATATCAGAAAGGGAACAATCAGAAGAGTAGGCACTGCGCTGATTCTTTCTCCGCGGGCCAACCCCAATATGGTCTTGGTGGGAAACGACGTTTCGGTTCCCCGTCTTGAGGTGGGCAAGAAATTCGGCTCGATTTCTCTACCCATGGGGTATTCCCGAAGAACGGAAGGCAGAGTAACCTCCGTCTTAAGAGTCTTGCAGCAGGAGGTTTTTACACAAAGGGCAATAGAGAGAACGCTGCCCATGGATGAGCTTACGGGGAGCACCGACCCCTTTATGTATATCGATATCGCCGACGTCCGAGTTGCCGTTTATAATTTCTTGCTGCCGGACTGGCTCTCAGATACGAAGAGATTTTCGAGCTTTAAGATTCAAGATTTAAGATTCCTGCATGTTTCCGAAATTTGCTCGGCAGAAGGAAACTTCCGTACAGGTATGGCGGAGATGGGCAATGGATATCGCAGACTTTTGGCGGAGCCCCGAAGAGATTTTGCCCTTGACCCGCTTTTTGAGAGATCTTTCCTAAATTCGCAGCTTGCTCTTACCCCCGTTCCCGAACGATAGCCCCCTCGGTTCTTTGCAGAAGCGGTCTGAATTTATAACCGTAGACCAGTATGCCGCGGTCTCCATCTTCCCGTAGTCTTCTGGTCACCATCTCAACGGGCATTCCTATTTCGACAGGCTCGCTTCCCAAATCGGTTAACTGGGCGGTAAGCATTGGTCCTTCGTCCAAACGGACCAGGGCGACCACATATGGGGCCTGGCTTTCAAAGCCGGCAGGAGGGTTTTGAACCGTAGTGAAAGAAAAAACTTCACCCTTACCCGAGAATTTATATTCGGTCTTGGCTTCCGCTCCGCAATCGGGGCAGATATCCCGTGGCGGAAATATTTTCGATTCGCAGTGTGGGCACTCCTCTCCGATTAAAGAATATCTTTGCTGTCTGAGCCTCCAATGTCTACTGACTTCCATGGGTGAGGCTAATTGTAGCAAGCGCTAGCTTGCAAAGACTATCAGGTTTACAAGAAGGGAGCCCAGTCGGAGATGGGCATGACGTTTTGGGAGATATAGGCCAGGGAGAATAAATAGATGGGAATCGCCAAAACGGCCATGGCGATTTTGAATTCCTTCTTAATAAGAGTTTCGGAGAAGGCAAGCATTACAAAAGGGGTAATCGGTAGGGCATATCTGATTAAATCCCTGTGGGAGACAAAGATCAGGGAGGCAAAAAATATTCCCACAAACCACCCCAGAACCCGTTCCCTGAAATTAAACAGCCGGACGATGGTTAGTATCCCGAAAAGATAAACAAAGATGACCTCTTCCAGCCAAAAAGTGCCGACCCAGGGAGAGGAATAGTTGAAAACGGAGAATGGCGGAAAGAAAAGGTGAATATTATCGCCCGAATGGAAGTAGGCGAAAAAGTCCTTAAGCTGGATTCCGTATAAAATGAAGATTAATAAAGCCGCCGCCGGAATCAAGAGAAGGGGAAGGTATTTCTTAAGCTCCAGCTCCTTAAACCATTTGGCAAAGGATTCGGTGGCGATTTTGCCTATCTTGGGTGATAAAATTACCCCGCAGTAGGCGATAAAGAGCAATATTCCCGGAGACTTGGTCAGCTGGGCGATAGCCCCCCAGATACCTGCCCAGAGAAACTTTTCCCTGCGGAAATAATAAAGGGAGGCAATAATGGCCGCGACAAACAAAGGCTCGGGGGACCCGACCGACCTGACAATCAAGAATCTGGCCGGAAGAACCGAAAAGACCAGGGTCAGCCAAATTGCGTTTTTATCGTTGACATATTCTTTGATGAATTTATAGAAAAAATATACCACCAGAAAGCTTGAGGCGATTGTTATTCCCAGCATGGCGTAGGGAAACCCAAAAGGTGCGGCAAAAAGCTTGATAAGAAGAGGGAAGAGGGGAAAATGCGCAGCGTAATACTGCACGGGCAGGGAAAACTCAAAACTTTTGATTATTTCGGGATTATAAAAAGACTTTGCGGTTACCAGATAGAGGGGACCGTCATAATTGGCCACAATGGTGGCCATTCCGTTTTGGGGTAAAGGTATGCCCCAAAAGGAGGCGAGTCTTAAGAAAAAGGGGAACCAAACCAGAAGCACGGGGATTAAGGTTATGGCTATTAAGGGGGCAAGTTTGGTAATTTTGGCGAGCATTACTAACCCAAATAATATATCTTTTAGCCTCGACTGGCAAGGTTGGGTATGTTAGACTTTAGCTTGCGATGGCCAATTACAAGCTGGATGCCCTCTCTGTTTTCTTCCCGGCCTACAACGAAGAAAAAAATATTGAGAATACGGTGGTTAAGGCCAGAAAGATCCTTCCGGAAATTGCCGGGGAATGGGAAATAATAATCATTGATGATGGCTCCAAAGACAAAACCGCCGAAATTGCCAAAAAACTGGCCAAAAACGATCAAAGGATTAGACTCATCAGCCACAGCCCGAATATGGGCTACGGAGCATCGCTTAAAAGCGGTTTCTACTCTAGCCGCTACGATTGGATTGTCTTTACCGACTCCGACGGACAGTTTGATTTTTCCGAAATTGGCGGTTTTATCAAAAAACAGCAAGAAACCAACGCCGATTTGGTCATCGGGTATTACCTCAAACGCCAGGTGCCTTTTTACCGAAAAATAAACACCTTTTTGTGGGAACTGGTCGTTTTTCTGCTCTTTGGGCTGAAGGTGCGCGATATCGATTGCGGTTTCAAACTGGTTTCGAAAAAGGTAATAGCTAAAATTCCGAAACTCGAGTCCGAAAGAGGAGCCTTTATCTCCAGCGAGTTTTTGATTAAGGCAAGGGAGGCCGGATTTAAAATTGTTGAAATCGGTGTTCACCACTTTCCCGCCAAGAGAAAGGGAACCGGGGCGCATCTGAATGTAATTATCAAAAGCTTTGTGGATTTATTTAGACTATGGCGAAAGTTAAGATAATATCGGCTATTACGCATTTGGCCCGAGGGATAATAACCTGGGTAAAGGACCACCCCAAAGAGGCAGCCCTCTTGGTAATAATTCTTCTTATCGGGGCATTTTTAAGACTCTACAGAATTTCCGAGTACATGATTTTTTTGGGTGACGAAGGCAGAGACGCCATCGTTGTCAGAAGACTATTGGTTAATGCCGACCCCATCCTGGTGGGTCCCGGTACGTCCGTTGGCAACATGTACCTTGGCCCAATCTATTACTACTTGATGGCTCCCGCACTCTGGCTGGCCGGACTTTCTCCTGTCGGGCCCAGCATCATGGTTGCACTTCTGGGTGTGGCTACCGTCTTTTTTGTATGGGCCTTTGCCAGGCAAGTCTTTGGTAGTTGGGCGGGGGCGGTTGCGGCTGCCCTTTATGCGGTCTCGCCCACGGTTGTTACCCTTTCCGGTTTTTCCTGGAATCCCAACATCATGCCGTTTTTTGCCGTCTTAACCGTTTATTCGATCTGGCAGTTTTGGAAAGAAGGAAAACTGACTTGGGTTGTAGTTGCGGCAGCCGCCATGGGATTTGTTCTGCAATCCCACTATTTAGGACTATTGCTTGTTCCGACCATCGGAGTTTATTGGCTTTTGACCCTGAAGAAACTTGGACTGGGTGACAGAAGTAAATTCCTGAAATATAGTCTGCTGGGTCTATTGGTCTTTGGCGTCCTGATGTCGCCGCTTTTTATCTTCGATGCGCGGCACGGGTGGAGAAATGCGATTGCAATGAGCGAGTTTTTTAGATCCGGAGGCGGAGGGTTATCTTTCGGAATAATTGCCTCGGCCAGAAGATTTGCGCAAGTTGTAGTTGAGATTACAACGAATTTGTTGGCCGGGAGGGCCGCCCTCTGGGGGAAAATTATTCTTGCCGGCATATTATTACCTCTCGGTTGGATCGTTCTTAAATGGGAGAAAATTGACAGAACCAAGAAAGATGCATTTCTCTTATTCTTTAGCTGGTTTATTTTCGGAGTTGTCGGCCTCTCTTTCTATAGCCACAGCGTTTACGACCACTATTACGGGTTTTTGTTCCCGGCACCCTTTTTGATTATCGGGGGCATTGCCCAGCTACTTGGCCAAAAGAGGACAGGTAAGGCTCTGGTTATCTTATTTACGGCATTAGTTGTGACCGTATCGATAGCCGGTTCCCATTTGTGGAAAAGTCCCAACAGGCAAATGCAAAGGACCCAAGAGATTACCGCAAAAATTATTCAAGAGGCCAAGGGGGATAGTTTCAATTTTGCCGTAATTGCTCAAAGAAATTACGAAGGGGCCTATCAATATTTATTGGAGAAGGAAAAGGCGCCGCTTTTGATTATTGATCCCCAGAGAGTAAATGAGACGATTGCCAAACAGCTCTTTGTCGTTTGCGAAAACGCTCCGGCGGATTGTGACCCTACCCATAGCCCCAAAACCGAGATTGCCAATTTCGGTTGGAGCAAAATTGAAAACACCTGGGAGGTGGGAGGAGTTATACTCTATAAATTAGTGCACTCTTTATGAACTACAAACTCTCAAAGAAAATACTGGAACAAATAGAGAATGTAAAAAGGATTTTGGTAAATTGTCACAGAAGTCCGGACCCGGATTCTGTAGGCAGCGCGCTGGCTTTAACAAGAGTGCTAACCCAAATGGGCAAAGAGGTTAAAGTGATTTGCCCAACAGGGTTACCCCAAGACACTAAATTTCTTGTCGGCTCGGACACGATCGAACGGGTAGGCTTTGATAAATTTGACTTCGGGAAATTTGACCTCTTTATCATTCTCGATTCGGGCAGTAGCCAAATGGTTACCGGCTTAAGAGATCCCATGAAGTTTCCCATACCCACGGTGGTGATTGATCATCACAAAACCAACCTCTTATATGGAGATATCAATCTGGTAGATGCCAAGACTTCCTCTACGGCCGAAGTCCTTTATCTGGTATTTGAGGATTGGGGAGTAAAGCCGGACAAAGAAATTTCCCAGGCCCTCCTTACGGGAATTTTGGCGGATACGGGAGTTTTTGAATATCCCGGGGTGACCGGAAAAACGTTAGGGATTGCCCAAAAGCTAATCGAGGTTGGGGCGGATAAAGACGAAATTATCTTAAACGTCTTTAAGACCATATCTTTTTCCAAGCTGAAGTTTTGGGGAGAAATAATAAGAAGGATGGAGCTGGATGAGAAATACGGTTTTGTCTTCTCGGCTCTGCCCTATGATGTTTACAGCGAATTCGAAAAACCGGTAAGCGCCAAAGAAACCGGCTCCAGTCTTTTCGCGACGGTGGTGGAAGGAACTAAATTCGGAATGATTATGGTTGAGGAGGATAAAGGAGTTCTCTCTATCAGTCTAAGGGCTAGGGGTAATGCATTTGATGTTTCCAAGATAGCCGAAAAGTTCGGCGGTGGGGGACATCGATCCGCAGCGGGTGCCAAGGTTTACGATACGGAATTTGAAAAAGCCAAAGAGGCGGTTTTACAGGGAGCAAGGGAGGTTGTTAATGAGGTTGGCAAAGGTTAAATCTTTCTTTACCCCGTTTAGGCTAGTTATCCTTCTTGTCTTTTCGTTTGCCGCATTTGTCAGAATTTACCGGACAGGGGTAATTCTGGGCTTTTGGTACGACCAGGGAAGAGATGCTTTGGTAATTTGGGACTTTTTGCATAAGGGTAAACTTTTTTTGGTTGGCCCAACTACCGGAATCGAAGGGATTTTCAGGGGGCCTTGGTACTATTGGCTAATTACACCTTTTTATCTCTTGGGCAGGGGAAACCCCGTTTGGCCTGCCGTTTTCTTGGCAATATCCAGCATCTTGGCACTTTATATTCTGTATAAACTCGGTAAGGAATTGGAGGGTAAATGGACCGGAATACTGGCTCTTTTTATCGGGTCATTTTCCTATTATGTAGTTACCTCTTCGCGTTGGCTTTCCAATCCCACACCAATGCTTCTTGTCAGTGTTGCCCTGATCTGGTCGATATTTAAATTTATCCGTGGAGCAAAATGGGGCTTACCTCTTATTTCCTTTCTTTGCGCCATGGCGGTTCAATTCGGCTCGGCTGCGGAGATCTTTTATCTTCCCGCAACCTTAATAGTTCTTTATTGGAAAAGGAAAAATTTACCTTCGATTAAAATTATCGGATTTTCCGTTATTATATTTTTTCTGGCCTTTGTACCCCAAATAATTTTCGACATCAGGCATCGCGGAGTTTTATTGGGAGCAATCAATAAATTTCTGTTCGAGGAAAAGAGTTTCAGTCTATCTTTCTGGCAGATATTACAAAGCAGGTCATATTTCTATTACAAAATGCTCTCTTCGAAATTCTGGATAAACGGGGAGGGGCTATTCGCACCGTTTTTTGTTCTCTGCCTTTATGCACTTGTCAAAAATATAAACAAACTTTGGCAGAATCCAAACTTCAGAGTTCTTACACTATTCACGTTGGCGCCCTTTGTCGGGATGCTCTTTTTTCAGGGGAATAGAGGAAACGTCTATGAATATTATTTCACCGGATATTATCTTATCTTTATTCTTTTCTTTTCCTATCTGCTTGTAGTGTTGGCAAAAAGCGTCTTGGGGAAGGCAGTTCTATTTTGTTTTCTTGCGGTTTTTGTCTTTCTTAACTCCAAAGACGTTTCTAAATATTTGGCTACCAATGTCAATGAGCCAACGGCAGTTTTTCTGGGCAATCAAAAGATGGCTCTGGACTGGATTTACAAAGATGTAGGGCAAGATCCCTTTAATGTG